>Ga0116181_1002408_pt1 | contig 15203 bp, 18 predicted proteins | sample AD_UKC075_MetaG_FD_89752 | JGI IMG/M metagenome (GOLD analysis project Ga0116181, IMG submission 89752) | Active sludge microbial communities of municipal wastewater-treating anaerobic digesters from USA - AD_UKC075_MetaG | ecosystem: Engineered > Bioreactor > Anaerobic > Digestate | place: USA...
CCCTGACGACCCCGCTCGTCGTTGCAAATGCTCGCCATATCTCTGGATATGGCTGTGCTTTGCGCCTCGATCGGGGCCGCCCTGGCGCGCCGCTCGGGCGCGACCGATTCATTCACAGGTTCTAAGCCGACCATGTCCTACATCCTCGATGCCCTGCGCCGTGCCGATGCCGAGCGCCAGCATGGCGCCGTGCCTGGCCTCCATGACCCGGCGGGTGCGCTGCCGGCCGGTGCGCCGGCCGGTGTTCCGATCCAGGCGCCGGGCCGGTCGCCCTGGCCCTGGCTGGCCGGTGCCGCGTTGCTGCTGGTCGCTGTCGGCGGTGCCTGGTGGCTGGGCCGCGGCACGGTGGCGGTGCCGGCACCGGCTGCTGCGGTGACGCCGCCGGTGGCTGTGCCGGTTCCGGTGCAGGTGCAGGTGCAGCTGACGCCGCCGCCGCCGGCAGCGCCCGCTGCGGTGGCACCCGCCCCGCCGACGCCCCGCCCGGCGCTGCTGCCGGCTGCAGTGCCCCCTTCGATGCCCCCCTCGGCGGTGGCGCCCTCGGCTCCGACGTCACCCGCCGTGGCCGCGCGACCGGCGGCCGCGCAGGCCGTGGCGCCTGCCGAGCCCGCCGCCGACGCGGTGCGCTCCTGGGTCAGCCTGCCCGAGGCCATGCGCAGCACGATGCCGGCGCTGGCCTGGTCGGGCGCGGTGCATGCCGAGCGCGCCGAGCAGCGGCTGGTGATCGTCAACGGCCAGGTCGCCCGCGAGGGCGACACCATCGCCAGCGGTGTGCAGCTGCTGCAGATCCGGCCGAAGTCGGTGCTGCTGCGCTGGCAGGGCCAGCGCATCGAGATGCCGCTGTGAGCGGACGTCCTGCCTGGTCGCGGCGGCGGCGGCGCAGCCCACCGATGGCCAGCAGGCCGGCGGCAAGCATCGCCCAGGTCTGCGGCTCGCGTACTGCGGCGGCCAGGGGCAGGTTCTGCGGGTCGGCGTTGAAGCCGGCGATCTGTCGGCCCAGGAAGTTGCCGACCACCTTCTCGCCGGTCTCGCTCTCGAAGGTGATCGGGTCGTTGTCGCAGTGGCTGTCACGGGCGCAGACGGCGCGGTTCTTGCGCCGGCTGTCGTAGCCGCCCACGTATTCGTAGAACTCGTCGCGGCGGATGAACGACTTGCTGTGGTCGTCCAGGTCCTGCAGGTTCTCCTGCGCCTCGTCGGCATCCACGCCGTCGATGTTGCCGGCCTAGTCGGGCGACTTCGGCCGCGTCCGCAGCAGGTTCCAGGCGATCTCGACCCGTTCGACGTTGGCGTTCCGGTCGGCATCGCCGTTGCGGCCGATCAGCAGGTTGCCCAGGTCGATGTCGCGCTGCTTGGTGACGGTGGTGAAGGTATTGACCCAGACGGCCGTGCCCCAGTCGCGCAGGTTGCGCGCCGGCTCGACTTCCACCGCCTCGATGCGTGCCTGCACCGGCTGCACCACCACTGCCGCACCGCCGCCGGCCGGTGGCTGCACCACCACGGCGGGCTGCGGCTGGTAGACCACCGCCGGGATCGCCGCCAGTTGCGGCACCATCGGCGCGCCGGCATCGGCCTGCACGATCCAGCTGTAGCGAGTGGCACCCGGGTTGCCGGTGGTGCTGACGCCGAAGTGGTCGCAGGGATTGGCGGCCCAGTTGGGGTTGGCGCCGGGCCAGCAGCTCTCGCCCGGGATGTTGAAGCCGTTGGGCCCGGCGGCCAGGGTGATCTCGTCGCCCGCGGCCAGAGCACCCGCACCCAGGCCGTAGGTGATGCGCACGCCGGCATGGCGGCCGAGGTTGTCGTCATAGTTGGCCACCGTCACCTGGCTGAAGCGGGTGACCCGGGTGCCCAGGTTGCCGCCGAAGTTGCGGTCCAGCCCGAACACGCTGTAGACGTCGTTGCCGCTGCCGTGCTGGCTGGCACTGGCGCTGTTGTCCCAGAGGCTGTTGTCCTCCAGCTCGATCTCGAAGCCGTAGGCGCTGTGGCCGGTGTTGTTGACGGCGTCGAAGTTGGCGAGGTTGCCGATCACGCTGACGGCATGGGCCGGTGCGGCGGCCAGCAGGGCCAGGCTGGCGGCCAGGGCCAGGGTGTGCTTGGTGGGCATGGGAGGTTCTCCGGGGGCGTCCGGGCACAGAGCGCGCGCCCCCCCGCTGATACAGGCACCGCCTGCGGTTGCCCCCCTGCGCACGGGGTTGCAGGAGGGTGGCCGGCTTGGGGTTAGCGCGCAACGGGGCGCCGTCGGCCATGGGAAAGAATCCAGCCTCGTCCGCTCGTCAGCTAACAGGAGACCTCCGCATGCATTACTTCGTCACCGGCGCCACCGGCTTCATCGGCAAGCGCCTCGTCAAGGCCCTGCTGGCACGGCGCGGCACCACGGTGCACTTCCTGGTGCGCCCGGGCAGCGAGGCCAAGCTGGCCGACCTGTACGCCTATTGGGGCGTGGCCAAGTCGCGCGCGGTGCCGGTCACGGGCGACCTGACCGCGAAGAAGCTGGGCGTGGCCGCCGAGACGATCAAGGCGCTGAAGGGCCAGGTCGGCGCGGTCTACCACCTGGCGGCGGTCTACGACCTGGGTGCCGACGAAGAGAGCCAGGTGCAGGTGAACATCGAGGGCACCCGCAACATGGTCGAGTTCGCCAAGGCGATCGACGCCGGCCATGTGCACCACGTCAGCAGCATCGCGGCCGCCGGCCTTTACGAGGGCGTGTTCCGCGAGGACATGTTCGACGAGGCCGAGGGCCTGGACCACCCGTACTTCATGACCAAGCACGAGAGCGAGAAGATCGTGCGCACCGAGTGCAAGGTGCCGTGGACGGTCTACCGCCCGGCCCTGGTGGTGGGCGACAGCACGACCGGCGAGATGGACAAGATCGACGGGCCGTACTACTTCTTCAAGCTGATCCAGCGCATGCGCCAGATCCTGCCGCCGTGGTTCCCGTCGGTGGGCCTGGAGGGCGGGCGCATCAACATCGTGCCGGTGGACTTCGTCGTCAAGGCGCTGGACCACATCTCGCACAGCCGCCATGTGCTGGCCGGCAAGTGCTTCCACCTCGTCGACCCGGTGGGCTACCGCGTGGGCGACGTGCTGGACATCTTCGCCAAGGCTGCGCACGCGCCGAAGATGAACGTGTTCGTCAACGCCGCCCTGCTGGGCTTCATCCCCAAGAGCGTGAAGAAGGGGCTGATGGCGTTGGCACCGGTGCGCCGCGTCTACCACGCGGTGATGAAGGACCTGGGCCTGCCGGACGACATGCTCACCTTCATCAACTTCCCCACCCGCTACGACTGCCGCGAGACGCAGGCGGCGCTGAAGGGCAGCGGCATCGAATGCCCGAACCTGCACGACTACGCCTGGCGCCTGTGGGACTACTGGGAGCGCCACCTCGACCCCGACCTGTTCATCGACCGCAGCCTGAAGGGCAGCGTCGGCGGCAAGGTGGTGCTGGTGACCGGTGGCTCGTCGGGCATCGGCCTGGCCGCCGCCTGCAAGTTTGCCGAGGCTGGCGCCATCACCGTCATCTGCGCCCGCGGCGAGGACAAGCTGAAGGAGGCGGTGGCCGAGATCCGCGCCCATGTCGCGGCCAAGAACGGCGAGCCTGCGGCCAAGGCGGCGCAGGTCTTCAGCTACTCGGTCGACATCGCCGACGAGGCCGGCTGCGCTGCCTTCGTGCAGACGCTGGAAGAGCAGCATGGCGGCGTCGACTTCCTGATCAACAACGCCGGTCGCTCGATCCGCCGGGCGATCGAGAACAGCTACGACCGCTTCCACGACTTCGAGCGCACGATGCAGCTGAACTACTTCGGCTGCCTGCGCGTCACCATGGGCCTGCTGCCGGGCATGGTGAAGAAGCGCAAGGGGCATGTCGTCAACATCAGCTCGATCGGCGTGCTGACGAATGCGCCGCGCTTCTCGGCCTACGTCGCCAGCAAGGCCGCGCTGGACGCCTGGACGCGCTGCGCCAGCAGCGAGTTCGCCGACCAGGGCATCAGCTTCACCACCATCAACATGCCCCTGGTGCGCACGCCGATGATCGCGCCCACCAAGATCTACAACAACGTGCCCACGCTGGCGCCCGAGGAGGCGGCCGACATGATCGCCCAGGCCTGCGTGGCCAGGCCGGTGCGCATCGCCACCCGTCTGGGCGTCACCGGCCAGGTGCTGCATGCGCTGGCGCCGCGGGTGGCGCAGATCGTGATGAACACCAGCTTCCGCATGTTCCCCGACAGCGAGGCGGCCAAGGGGGTGAAGGGCGAGAAGGCCAAGCTCTCGCCCGAGGCCATCGCGCTGCAGCAGATGATGCGCGGCATCCACTTCTGATCTTGGTCAAGACGCGCCGGCCCCGCCCTTGTCGGAGGGTTTGACATTCCCCGGCGCCGCACCATCGGTGACCGTGAAAAAGTATGCGCCGTCAGTGACTTAGGTTCTCAGGCCCGATGTTTGCTAAATCGTTGCTGCGCGAGCGTCTGCTCCGGCGCGGTCATGGTGGCCGCGCGGCAATCCACATCCAAGGACCTTATGAAACAAGTTCTCCAGAATGGGGCGGCACAGGCTGTTCGTTGGGCACGCTCGGCCAGGCATCTGGCCATGGCCGGCCTGCTGGGCACGCTGGCGGCGGCCGCCGGGGCTGCGCCCATGATCTCCGGTCTGGGCGGCCCGGCGGGCTACGGCGCGCAGGTCATGACGCCCAATGACGACCAGTCCTCGTCACAGCTGAACCTGCCGTTTGCGCTCAATTTCTACGGCAACGTGTTCGACAAGTTCTACGTCAACAACAACGGCAACATCAGCTTCAACGGGCCGGTCGGCGGGTACACGCCGACGGCGTTTCCGATCGCCAGCCAGCCGATGATCGCGCCGTACTGGGGCGACGTGGACACCCGCTGCAACACTTGCGGCGCGGTCTACTCGGCCTCGCCCAATGCGCAGACCCTGGTCGTGACCTGGGACAGCGTCGGCTACTACGCGGCCAACTCGAGCAAGACCAACAGCTTCCAGCTGGTGCTCACCGACCGGTCTGCCGGCAACTCGGCCGGTGACTTCGACATCCAGTTCCGCTACGGCCAGCTGCAGTGGACCACCGGCGACGCCAGCGGCGGCCGCAACGGCCTGGGCGGCACGCCGGCACAGGCCGGCCTGGATGCCGGCAACCTGACTGACTACTTCACGCTGCCGGGCTCGCGCACGGCGGCCGTGCTGGACCTGGTCAGCACCTCGAACACCGGCGAGGCCGGCGTGTGGTCGTTCGCCGTGCGCAGCGGCGTGCCGCCCGGCGCCACGCCAGACAACCCGCTGATGCCGGTGGTGACCGACAACGGCTGGAGCTTCAACTTCAATGTCGGTCCGAACTCCGGGCGCGTCTTCATCGATCCGGTGATTGCCGTCGGCTACGAGTACGCGGTCAGCTCGGGCCCGAACTTCCAGTCGGTGTTGCTTCCCACCAGCGTGGGCGATGGCCTGTACGACCTGTGGCTCTACGTCAACAACCAGTGGGTCGATTCCGGTGACGTGGTCGGCGGTCAGGTCCATGACTTTGGTGCCGGCGGCGTGAACCGCTTCCAGATCCGCGGCATCGAGACCTCGGCAGGCCTGGACCCGAGCGATCCCTCGGCCTTCGTCACCGGTCTGACCTTCGCCGGGCTGGGGACCGTGCAGATGACGATGACGCCGCTGACGGTGGATACCGGCGGCGGCACCCCGGTGCCGGTGCCCGGCACGCTGCCCCTGGTCCTGGCGGGCCTGGCGGCGGCAGCGAAGGTCCGGCGCCGCGTGGTACGGGACCAGGCCGTCGCTGCGTGAACGGGCGACATCCTCGCTGGCCGGCTGCCGGGTTCCGGCGGCGGCTGGCGGATGCAGCGGCCGGGACGGCCGCTGCACTCGTTCTGGCGGCCACCGTCGTGGCCCATGCCGCACCCGCCAGGCCAGGCGACGGCGCGGCGTCGAGGGCCGGCGCCGATGCGGTGTGGGGCAGCTGGAGCCTGACCTGTGGCGGCGACCACCAGCGCTGTGCACTGACCCAGGCCGTTTCCCGTGACCGGGCCGGTCGCCTGGTGGTGCTGGGCGCGGTCATCGTGCAGCCCCCTGGTGAGCGGCGGCTGCGGCTGGACTTCCGTGTCAGTCCGCAGGCGCTGGCCAAGGCCGGCATCGGCCTGAAGATGGGCACCGGTGCCGAGTACCGCCTGCCGATGAGCCAGTGCGACACCCAGGCGTGCATCGCCAGCGGCTGGATCGACGGGCCCCTGCTGCAGGACATCGAGCGCAACCAGGCGGCCCAGGTGGCCTTTCTGATGGACGACCGCAAGCAAGTGCTGGTGCCCCTGGCGCTGGGTGGGCTGCGCGAGGCCATGGCCGAGCTGCGCCGGCGCCATGCCGCCGGCGAGCGTGCCGTGCCGGCACGCCGCTGAAGCGCCTGTCGCTGCCGGCCCGCCGGCGGGCCAGCCATGCGGCTTGCGCGGCGCGCCGCCCGGTCCGGGCTGCACGGGGCCGCGGTCGGGGCCGGGGCCGAAGTTCCTACAATCCGCACGCGCCTCGCCAGGCACCAGCGATCCTCTCCGACCAAGGACCGGCCATGACTTCTCCCACGCCCGCCGACCACGACCTGACCCACATCACGCCGCGCGACCAGGCCGAGATCCTTGCGCAGGCGCTGCCCTACATCCGCAAGTTCCACGGCAAGACGCTGGTGATCAAGTACGGCGGCAATGCGATGACCGACCCGGCGCTGCAGCAGGACTTCGCCGAGGACGTGGTGCTGCTCAAGCTGGTGGGCATGAACCCGATCGTGGTGCATGGCGGCGGCCCGCAGATCGACGAGGCGCTGGCCAAGATCGGCAAGAAGGGCACCTTCATCCAGGGCATGCGGGTCACCGACGAGGAGACCATGGAAGTGGTGGAGTGGGTGCTGGGCGGCGAGGTGCAGCAGGACATCGTCGGCCTGATCAACGCCGCCGGCGGCAAGGCCGTGGGCCTGACCGGCCGCGACGGCGCGATGATCCGCGCCCGCAAGCTGAAGATGCTGGACCGCGACGACCCGAGCAAGGAGTACGACGTCGGCCAGGTCGGCGAGATCGAGTCCATCGACCCCAGCGTGGTCAAGGCGCTGCAGGACGATGCCTTCATCCCGGTGATCAGCCCGATCGGCTTCGGTGCGGACAACGAGAGCTACAACATCAACGCCGACGTGGTGGCCGCCAAGCTGGCCGCGGTGCTGAAGGCCGAGAAGCTGCTCATGCTGACCAACATCCGTGGCGTGCTGGACAAGGCTGGCGAGCTGATCACCGAGCTGACGCCGCGGCGCATCGACGAGCTGATCGCCGACGGCACCATCTCGGGCGGCATGCTGCCCAAGCTGGCCGGCGCCATCGACGCGGCCAAGAGCGGCGTCAACGCGGTGCACGTGGTCGACGGCCGTGTGCCGCACGCGATGCTGCTGGAGATCCTGACCGATCAGGCCTACGGCACGATGATCAAGTCGCATTGATGGCCCACCCCCGCAGCGCCTGCGGCGCTCCCCCTCAAGGGGGCGCCGCCAGCGGCCCGGCGAAGCCGGTTCCGCGGCGACCGCTGGGTTCGTCCGCTGCTGGTGAATCGCTTGCGCACTGACCGAAACACCGTCTGGCTGTTCGACCTGGACAACACGCTGCACGATGCCGGCGCGTTCGTCTTTCCGGCGCTGAAGACGTCGATGCGCGGCTACATCGCGCAGCAGCTGCAGGTCGACGAGGCCGAGGCGATGCGCCTGTCCATGGCCTACTGGCAGCGCTACGGCGCCACGCTGCTGGGCCTGATCCGCCACCACGGCGTCGATGCGGCGCACTTCCTGCACGAGACCCACCGCCTGCCAGGGCTGGAGCCCACGGTGCGCGGCCACCGCCATGATGTTGCCGCGCTGGCGCGCCTGCCGGGCCGGCGCGTGATCCTGACCAACGCCCCGCGCGCCTACGCGCTGCGGGTGGTGGGCGCACTGGGCATCGCCCACCTGTTCGAGCGCGTGCTGGCCATCGAGGACATGGCCATGTTCGGCCAGCTGCGGCCCAAGCCCGATGCACGCATGCTGCGGCGCGTGGCCGTGCGCCTGGGTGTGCCGGCCAGCCGCTGCGTGCTGGTGGAGGACACGCTGGTCCACCAGAAATCCGCCCGCCGCGTGGGCATGGGCACGGTGTGGATGCAGCGCTTCGCCCGCCACGCGCCGCCGGTCGATGGCTCGGCCACGCGCTGGGCGACGCAGCCGGCCTATGTCGACCGGCGCGTGCGAACCCTGGCGGCCATGCGGCGGCGCAGCGGATGAGCGGCGCGGCGCCCGACCCGTTCCGGCACCTGCCTGAGCTGCGTGGGCGGGTCACGCCGCCGGCGCAGTCCACGCTGCGCCTGACGCCGCAGACGCTGGCCGCCTGGGATGCCCAGGCCCGCGCCCGCGGCCTGCCGCCCGACTGGCGCTGGAGCACGCAACAGATCGAGGCCTCGCGCCGGGCGTGCCTGGGTCGTTCGGCACCGGGCGAGGACCTGTGGATCTTCGGCTACGGCTCGCTGATGTGGGACCCGGCGGTGCATTTCAGCGAACTGCGGCGCGGCGACCTGGCCGGTCACCGGCGGCGTTTCAGCTACCGCACGCAGATGGGCCGCGGCACGCCCGAGCGACCGGCGCTGATGCTGACCCTGGAGCCTGGCGACGGCCAGTGCAGCGGCCTGGTGTTCCGCATCGCCGCGGCGCTGGCGGAGCGGGAGACGGCCCTGCTGTGGCAGCGCGAGATGATCCGCGGCGGCTACCTGCCGACCTGGCTGCCGGTGCAGACGCCGCAGGGGCCCGTGCGGGCGCTGGCCTTCCTGGCCAATCCGGCGCATCCGGGCTATGTCGGCGAGCTGCCGCTGCAGGACTGCGCCGCGATCATCGCCACCGCCGAAGGCCAGATCGGTCGCAACCGCGACTACCTGCGCCAGCTCGACGCGCAGCTGCTGTGCCTGGGGCTGGATGACCCCGACATGCACCGGCTCTGGGCCGCCGTGCGGGCGCTGGCGCCCGACTGACGCGGCGCCCCGCGCACGGTCGGCCGCCACAGGCGCTGTGCCAGAATGAATTTTCATGCCCGCAGTGCCGATGATGATGCCCGCCGCCATGCCCGACCCCAGCGAATCATCCGGTGACGGCGCCGGCGCCGCCCTGCCGCCGCTGCGGGTGGTGGCCCCGCCACAGCGGGAGGCAGACCGCGAGGCCGCGGCGCGCAAGCGCCCCAAGCCGGGCGAGCGGCGGGTGCAGATCCTGCAGACCCTGGCGGCGATGCTGGAACAGCCCGGCGCCGACCGCATCACCACCGCCGCGCTGGCCGCCAGGCTGCAGGTCAGCGAGGCGGCGCTGTACCGCCACTTCGCCAGCAAGGCGCAGATGTTCGAGGGGCTGATCGAGTTCATCGAGTCCAGCGTCTTCACCCTGGTCAACCAGATCACCGAGCGCGAGCCCGGCGGCGCCCAGCAGGCGCGGCGCATCGTGGTGATGCTGCTGCAGTTCGGCGAGAAGAACCCGGGCATGGTGCGGGTGATGGTGGGCGATGCCCTGGTGTTCGAGCACGAGCGGCTGACGCTGCGCATGAACCAGTTCTTCGACCGGGTGGAAGGCCAGCTGCGCCAGTGCCTGCGCAGCGCCTTCGGTGCACCCGGGGTCGATGGTGACGGTGGCAGCGCCACGCCCACCGTCGACGCCCAGGCCGTGGCCTCGGGCCTGACAGCCCTGGTGGTCGGCCGCCTGCAGCGCTACGCCCGCTCGGGCTTTCGCCGTGCGCCCACCGAGCACCTGGACCTGCTGCTGGCGCGCCTGACGGCGTGAGCACTGCGGCGGCATCGACCGCCTGGTTCGACGCTCCGGGCGGCGGCCGGCTGCAGTTGTGGCCGCACAAGGCGGCGCTCGATCCCGACCTGGGCCTGCTGCTGGTGGCCGATGCCCACCTGGGCAAGGCGGTCTCGTTCCGCCGCCTGGGCGTGCCCGTGCCCGAGGCCACCACCGCCGAGGCGCTGGGCCGGCTGGATGCGTTGCTGGATGCGACCGGCGCACGCCACATCGTCTTCCTGGGCGACCTGCTGCATTCGGCGCGCGCCCATGCCGCGGGCACGATGGCAGCGGTGGCCGCCTGGCGGGCGCGGCACGCCGCCGTCGATCTGACCCTGGTGCGCGGCAATCACGATGCCCACGCCGGTGATCCGCCGGCCGCGCTGGGTGTGCAGGTGGTCGACGGCCCGCTGCGCATCGGGCCCTGGGCTCTGCTGCACCAGCCCGGCGCGGTGGACAGTGCCTATGCCCTGGCCGGCCACCTGCACCCGGGTGTGGCCCTGGGTGGGCGGGCGCATGACCGGCTGCGCCTGCCGTGCTTCCATTTCGGCCTGCGCTGCGGCGTGCTGCCGGCCTTCGGTCCGTTCACCGGGCTGCATGTGCTGCCGCGCGGCCCGGATGACCGCGTGTTCGCGGTGGCCGCCGGTGACCCGGCCGCGGTCGTGGCGCTGGACGGGGAAGGGCGCTGGCTAAACTCGGCCGCATGTCCTCCGAATCCTTCGACGCCCTGATCGCCCGCGCCGACCTGCTGCTGCGGCGGCTGGAACGCATCCTGCCGCATGCGCTGTCCGCACCCGACTGGGGCGCCTCCATCGCCTTCCGCTACCGCAAGCGCGGCGCCTCGGGCCTGCTGCAGCCGGTGCGGCAGGTCGCCGGCATCCGCCTGGCGGATCTCAAGGAGGTCGACGGCCAGAAGGAGCGGCTGCTGCGCAACACTGCGCAGTTCGTCGCCGGCCTGCCGGCCAACAACGTGCTGCTGACCGGCGCCCGCGGCACCGGCAAGAGCAGCCTGATCAAGGCCTGCCTGAATGAATTTGCCGACCGCGGGCTGCGCCTGATCGAGGTCGACAAGGCCGACCTGGTCGACCTGCCGGACCTGGTCGACCTGGTGGCCGAGCGGCCCGAGCGCTTCATCGTCTTCTGTGACGACCTCAGCTTCGACGAGGGCGAGCCGGGCTACAAGGCGCTGAAGAGCATCCTGGATGGCAGCATCGCCGCAGCCAGCGACAACGTGCTGATCTACGCCACCAGCAACCGCCGCCACCTGCTGCCCGAGTACATGAAGGAGAACCTGACTTACCAGCACACCGAGGACGGTGAGGTCCACCCGGGCGAGGTGGTCGAGGAAAAGATCAGCCTGTCCGAGCGCTTCGGTCTCTGGATCAGCTTCTATCCGTTCAGCCAGCCGGAGTACCTGGCCATCGTCGCGCAGTGGCTGCGGCACTTCGGTGTGGCGGAGGCGGCGATCAGCCAGGCGCGCCAGCCCAGCCTGGTGTGGGCACTGGAACGCGGTTCCCGCTCGGGCCGGGTGGCCTACCAGTTCGCCCGCGACTGGGCCGGCCGCGATCATGGCGGCGAGGAAGCGCCGCGCCAGGTGGCCGACGACACCGAGCCCGACGGGCTGGACCGTGTCTGAAGCGTCGGCGATCACCTCGGTCGACGGCATCGACCGCGGCGAGCGCCCGGTCACCGAGGTGGCGGTGGGCGTGCTGATCCGCCGCGGGGCGGACGGCAGCGAGGGCGATTTCCTGCTGACCAGCCGGCCGGCCGGCAAGGTCTACGCCGGCTACTGGGAATTCCCGGGCGGCAAGTTCGAGCCCGGCGAGACGGTCGACCAGGCCCTGCGGCGCGAGCTGCACGAGGAGCTGGGCATCACCATCGGCACCGTGCACCCCTGGCGGCAGGAGCTGTTCGACTACCCGCATGCGCGGGTGCGGCTGCACTTCTGCAAGGTCTTCGACTGGACCGGCGACTTCGAGATGCGCGAGGCCCAGCAGATGGTCTGGAGCGGCCTGCCGGTTCAGCTGGGCCCGGTGTTGCCGGGCACACTGCCCGTGCTGCGCTGGTTTGCGCAGGAACGTCGCCTGGCCGGGCCGCTGACGGCGGCCGGCGACAGCTGATCCTCAACTTCATCGGCAGGGAGGCCACCATGGCCGGTCGCATCGAGAACGCCATCCGGCAAACCGTTTCGGCCGGCGTGCTGAAGTTGGCGGCCTTCAACCGGGCACGCATGCCGGCGCCCAGCGCGCCGCACCCGTACCTGAGCGGGCTGAACGCGCCGATGGACAGCGAATTGACGCTGACCGACCTGGTGGTCGAGGGCACGATCCCGCCCGAACTGGACGGCCGCTACCTGCGTATCGGTCCCAACCCGATCCGCCCGCCATCGTCGATCGAGGCCCACCACTGGTTCGTCGGCGACGGCATGGTGCATGGCCTGCGCCTGGCCGGCGGCCGGGCGCTGTGGTACCGCAACCGCTGGGTGCGCTCCAGCGCCGTCAGCCGGGCCCTGGGCGAGCCCGAGGCGCCCGGCCCGCGCCACTTCAGCGACACGGTCAACACCCATGTCGTGGCCCAGGCCGGCAAGACCTGGGCCCTGGTGGAGGCCGGTGGCTACCCGGTGCGCCTGGGCGACGAGTTGCAGACGCTGGCCCACGACAACTTCGACGGCAGCCTGCGCGGCAGCTTCAGCGCCCACCCGCACCGCCATCCGACCACGGGCGAGTTGCACGCGATCTGCTACGAGGCGACCGACCCCGACCACATCCGCCATGTGGTGATCGGCGTCGACGGCCGGGTGCGGCGCGAGGAGCCCATCGCGGTGAAGCACGGCCCCAGCGTGCACGACTGCATGCTGACCGCGCGCCATGTGCTGGTGCTGGACCTGCCGGTGACCTTCTCGATGCCGGCCCTGGTGGCGGGCTACAGCTTTCCCTATGCCTGGAACCCGGCGCACCGCGCGCGGGTGGGCGTGCTGGCGCTGGACGCCCCGGGCGACAGCATCACCTGGTGCGATGTCGACCCCTGCTACGTCTTCCACCCGGCGAATGCCTACGAGACCGCCGATGGCCGTATCGTGCTGGATGTGGTGGCGCACGCCACCATGTTCGCCAACAGCCGCCACGGGCCCGACGCCGAGGCCACCGGCTTCGAGCGCTGGGCCATCGACACCGCGGCGCGGCGGGTCGGGCGCCGGGTGGTCGACGCCACAGCACAGGAGTTCCCGCGCATCGACGAGCGCTTCACCGGCCGGGCGTACCGCTGGGCCTGGTGCGCCGGGCTGCAGCGCGTGGGTGGCGAGGCCTTCGTTGGCGCCCAGCACTTGGTGCGGCACGACCTGCAGACCGGCGCACGCGATCTGCACGACTTCGGCGCCGGCCGGCATGTCGGCGAATTCGTCTTCGTGCCGCGCCATGCCGAGGCGGCCGAGGGCGACGGCTGGCTGATGGGGCTGGTGGTGGATGGCGCGGCGCAGACCACCGATTTCGTCATCCTGGATGCCGCCCGCTTCGGCGGCGCGCCGCAGGCGGTGGTGCACCTGCCGCACCGCATTCCCGCCGGCTTCCACGGCAACTGGCTGCCGACAGTGGCGGCCGCCTCGCCGGCCTGAGCCCCGTACACTGCCTCGATGGACTGGCTTGATTCGATTGCCTGGGATGCCAACGGCCTGGTGCCGGTCATCGCACAGGAGGTGCACAGCGGCGACGTGCTGATGTTCGCCTGGATGAACCGCGAAGCGCTCCAGCTGACGGCCGAGCGCGGCCAGGCGGTGTACTTCAGCCGCAGCCGGAAGCGCCTGTGGCACAAGGGCGAGGAAAGCGGGCACTTCCAGCAGGTGCACGGCATCCGCATCGACTGCGACGCCGATGTCGTGCTGCTGAGCGTCACGCAACTCGGGCACGATCCTGGCATTGCCTGCCACACCGGGCGCCACAGCTGCTTCTTCCAGGTGCTGAAGGACGGTGCCTGGACCACCACCGAACCGGTGCTGCAGGACCCGGCCACGATCTACAAGCGATGAGCGAACCCACCTCCCAGGACATGCTGGCGCGCCTGGCGGCAGTCATCGAAAGCCGCCTGCCAGCCAACGGCGGCGACCCGGACAAAAGTTATGTCGCCCGCTTGTTTTCCAAGGGCACCGACGCCATCTTGAAGAAGGTCGGCGAGGAAGCCACCGAGACGGTGATGGCCGGCAAGGACGGCGACCGCCAGAAAGTCGTCTACGAGGTGGCCGACCTCTGGTTCCATTCGATGATCGCGCTGGCGCATTTCGGCCTGCAGCCGGCCGACGTGCTGGCCGAACTGGCCCGGCGCGAGGGCTTGTCGGGGCTGGAGGAGTTCGCCCTGCGCAAGGTGGTGCAACGCGAGAAGGAGGGCGGCTAGGTGGCGGATTCGAATGACAGCCTGGTGGTGCTCTCCGGCGAGACCGAAGCCTCGCTGCGCACCATCGGCCACATCAGCTACGCGCTGCACGCCATCGTGGCCGTGGGCGCGGTGCTGCCCGGCGCCCAGGGCAGCGTGCTGCTGCTGCTGGTGGCTTTCGGGCTGGACCTGCTCAAGCGCGGCGACGCCCGCGGCTCCTGGCAGGACAGCCACTTCCGCTGGCGCATCCGCAGCGTGGTGTTCAGCGGCATTGCCTATGCCGTCACCGCGCCGCTGTGGCTGCTGCTGATCGCGCCGGGCTGGGTCGCCTGGGGCGTGATCTCACTGTGGTTCCTCTACCGCGTGCTGCGCGGCTGGCTGGCGCTGAACGACCGCCGGGCCATGCCGGTCTGATTTCCTTTTTCTCCTGCGCACCCATGTCCGCTGATCCCCACTGCATCTTCTGCAAGATCGTCGCCGGCCAGATTCCGGCGAAGAAGGTCCACGAGGACAATGAACTTCTGGCCTTCCACGACATCCACCCGTGGGCGCCGGTGCATGTCCTGATCATTCCGAAGCGCCACATCGTCAGCATGGCCGAGGTGACCGACGCCGATGCCGGCCTGCTGGGCCGGATGATGGCGCTGTCACCGAAGCTGATGCGCGACCTGGGCGTGACCAACGGCTTCCGGCACCTGATCAACACCGGTGCCGACGGCCGCCAGGAGGTGATGCACCTGCACCTGCACGTGATGGGCGGTCCGCGGCCCTGGGCCAAGGGCTGAACGCCCGGCCTGTCACAGGGTGGGCGACCTGCCTCCCCTAGAATGGCGGGTTCCGTCTAACGACTTTGCAACTTCGACCTGGAAAGAGGTTCGACATGGGATCCTTCAGCATCTGGCACTGGCTCATCGTGCTGGTCGTGGTGGTGCTGATCTTCGGCACCAAGAAGCTCAAGAACGTGGGTAGCGACCTGGGTGCGGCGGTCAAGGGCTTCAAGGACGGCGTCAAGGATGGCAATGCGCCGGCCGAC
>Ga0116181_1002409_pt1 | contig 15198 bp, 14 predicted proteins | sample AD_UKC075_MetaG_FD_89752 | JGI IMG/M metagenome (GOLD analysis project Ga0116181, IMG submission 89752) | Active sludge microbial communities of municipal wastewater-treating anaerobic digesters from USA - AD_UKC075_MetaG | ecosystem: Engineered > Bioreactor > Anaerobic > Digestate | place: USA...
CCAGGGCGCGTGCTGACCGAGCACCGACGACACCTTGATGGAGACGTAGTCGACGTCCGGGCGGGACACGAGCGCCGTCGTCGCGGCGAGCCGGGCGCGGGCGTGCTCGTCGCCCAGCACCGCCTCGCCGAGCAGGTTGACGTTCAGGGACGCCCCGCCGCGCCGGAGGCGCTTCAGGGCCGGCGTGAGGGAGGAGCCCACGTCGACGACGAGGTCGCCGACCAGCGCCCGGAACGTCCGCCGCACGACGGGTAGGAGCGCGCCCGGCGCCGCGCCGACCGCGGTGCGCAGGCCGAGCCGCAGGGGAGCGGGTAGGAAGCCGACGTCGCGGTGAGCGAGCTCGCGCAGCGCCGCGGCGGCCACCGTCGGATCCTCGGGCCGCACGACCTGGTCGACGAAGTCGAGGGTGAAGCGCAGGCCCTCGGGGTGGCGCAGCGCGGCGGCCAGCAGCCTGGCGGCGCGGGGCTCCGGGTGGGCGCGGCAGGCCTGGGCCCACCGTCGCGCCGTCGCGATGGCGGCGTCGCCGACAGAATGCACGGACGTTGTGCTCATGTCGCAATGGTCGCACGCCCGCGAATGAGGCGGACGCGCGGGAAGGAGGTAGCATGTCCTGGGACTATTTCGTAGTCCAAGAAAGAACAGCAGCCCAACCTGGGTGTGAGTCTGGTCCTCGGTAGTGGCCTTCGGGTGCAAGAGATTGCGCCCCCGCGGGCCTCGATCGAAGACCGGCTGGCGCTTCGCGGGGAGAACACCCGCGCGGGTCTCGGGCTGCGCCCGAACGAAAGGAGCCTGTCCATGGAAGGACAAGGCATTCAGTTTTCCGAGGCCGTGATCGACAACGGCACCTACGGCACCCACACCGTCCGCTTCGAGGCCGGGCAGCTCGCCCAGCAGGCCGACGGCTCAGCCGCGGTCTACCTCGACGGCGACACCATGCTGCTGTCGGCGACGACCGCGCAGAAGACCCCGCGCGACGCCATCGACTTCTTCCCGCTCACCGTCGACGTCGAGGAGCGGATGTACGCCGCGGGCCGCATCCCCGGCTCGTTCTTCCGCCGCGAGGGCCGCCCCGGCGAGGGCGCCATCCTCGCCTGCCGCCTCATCGACCGCCCGCTGCGCCCCGCGTTCGTCAAGGGCCTGCGCAACGAGGTCCAGGTCGTCGTGACCGTCCTCGCGCTGAACCCGGCGGTCATCTACGACGTCGTCGCGATCAACGCGGCGTCGATGTCGACCCAGCTCGCGGGCCTGCCGTTCTCCGGCCCCATCGGCGGCGTGCGCGTCGCCCTCATCGACGACCAGTGGGTCGCGTTCCCGACCGTCGAGCAGGTGGCCAAGTCCGCCTTCCAGATGGTCGTCGCGGGCCGCGTGCTCGCCGACGGTGACGTCGCCATCATGATGGTCGAGGCCGGCGGCACGGACGCCACCTGGGAGCTCGTCCGCGCGGGCAAGACCGCCCCGACCGAGGAGATCGTCGGCCAGGGCCTCGAGGCCGCAAAGCCGTTCATCAAGGCGCTGTGCGACGCGCAGTCTGAGCTGGCGGCCAAGCTGCCCCGCGAGACCTACGACTTCCCCGTCTTCCGCGACTACCAGGCCGACGTGTTCGAGGTCGTCGAGGAGATCGCCAGCGAGCGGGTCGCCGACGCGATGCGCATCGCGGGCAAGCAGGAGCGCGACGAGGCCACCCACGCCATCCGCGCGGACGTGCAGGCCCAGCTGGCCGAGCGCTTCGATGGCCGTGGCAACGAGGTTTCCGCCGCCCTCAAGGCGCTGACCAAGAAGATCGTGCGGCACCGCACCCTCACCGAGGGCGTCCGCATCGACGGCCGCGGCCCCAGCGACATCCGCGAGCTGTCGGCCGAGGTCGCCGTCATCCCGCGCGTCCACGGCTCGGCGCTGTTCCAGCGCGGCGAGACCCAGATCCTGGGCGTCTCCACGCTGAACATGCTCGACATGGAGCAGAAGATCGACACGCTCTCGCCCGAGTCGACCAAGCGCTACATGCACAACTACAACTTCCCGCCGTTCTCGACCGGCGAGACCGGTCGCGTCGGCTCCCCGAAGCGGCGCGAGATCGGCCACGGCGCGCTCGCCGAGCGCGCGATCGCGCCGGTGCTGCCCACCCGCAGCGAGTTCCCCTACGCGATCCGCCAGGTCTCCGAGGCGCTGGGCTCCAACGGCTCGACCTCGATGGGTTCCGTCTGCGCGTCCACCCTGTCGCTGCTGAACGCCGGCGTGCCGCTGAAGGCCGCCGTGGCCGGCATCGCCATGGGCCTGATGAGCGAGGACGTCGACGGCGAGACGAAGTACATCGCGCTGACCGACATCCTCGGCGCCGAGGACGCCCTCGGCGACATGGACTTCAAGGTTGCGGGCACGCGTGACTTCGTCACCGCGCTCCAGCTGGACACCAAGCTCAACGGCATCCCCGCCGTCGAGCTGCAGAAGGCCCTGCTCCAGGCCCGCGACGCCCGCCACACCCTCCTCGAGGTCATGGGCGAGGCCATCGACGTGCCCGACGAGATGTCCCCGTACGCGCCGCGCATCATCTCGCTGCGCATCCCGGTCGACAAGATCGGCGAGGTCATCGGCCCCAAGGGCAAGGTCATCAACACGATCCAGGACGAGACCGGCGCGAACATCGCGATCGAGGACGACGGCACCGTGTATGTGGGCGCCGACAGCGGCGAGGCCGCGGAGGCCGCCGTCGCGCAGATCAACGCGATCGCCAACCCGCACCTGCCGGAGAAGGGCGAGCGCTACCTCGGCACCGTCGTCAAGCTGATGCCGTTCGGCGCTTTCGTGTCGCTCATGCCCGGCAAGGACGGCCTGCTGCACATCTCGAAGCTGCGCGCCCTCGCCGGCGGCAAGCGGGTCGAGGATCCCGAGGACGTGCTGAGCGTCGGCCAGAAGCTGCAGGTCGAGATCTCGGAGATCGACGACCGAGGCAAGCTGTCGCTGATCCCCGTCATCGAGGAGACCGAGGCCGCGGCCGAGTAGCAGCCGCTGGTTGAGCCGGACCGTGAGGCGCTAGCCGAACGTCCGTGTCGAAACCAATGAGCCGACGAGGCGCTGGGACCACATCGTCCCGGCGCCTCGCTGTTTCCCCGGTAGGTTGGGGAGAGGCACTCACGAGGGAGAGAAGGCAAAAGGACGATGAGCGAGATCCGGGTAGGCGTTTTCGGGGCGAGCGGGAAGATGGGCAGCGAGGTGATCCGCGCCGTCGGGCGGGCCGAGGGGATGACCGCCGTCGGGGGTGTCGACCTCGGGGAGCCGCGGGAGAACGTCGGGCGCGCTCAGGTCGTCGTCGACTTCACGCACCCGAACGCCGTCATGGAGAACATCGAGTGGGCCGTCAGCCGCGGGATCCACATGGTGATCGGGACGACGGGGTTCACGCCCGAGCGGCTCGACCTGGTGCGCGAGGTGCTCGCGAAGCATCCGGATGTCGGCGTCCTGATCGCCTCCAACTTCTCCATCGGCGCCGTGCTGATGATGCAGTTCGCCGCCAAGGCCGCGGCGTTCTACCCGTCGGCGGAGATCGTCGAGCTGCACCACCCGAACAAGGCCGACGCGCCGTCGGGCACGGCGGCGACGACCGCGCGGCGCATCGCCGCCGTCCGCGCCGAGGCCGACCTCGGCCCGGTCCCGGACGCGACCGTGCACGACGACGGCGCCCGCGGCGCGGTGGTCGACGGCATCCATGTGCACGGCGTGCGGCTCCAAGGTCTCGTGGCCCACCAGGAGGTGCTGTTCGGCGCGCTGGGGGAGACGCTGACCATCCGCCACGACTCGTACGACCGGGTCTCGTTCATGCCCGGCGTCGTCGCCGGCATCCGCCACGTCGTCGACAACCCCGGCCTAACGCTGGAGATGGAGGGCGTCCTCGGGATCTGAGGTCACCCCTCTTGGTTTCGACACGGTCCCGGCGCTTCGCGCGGGGGACCGACTCAACCAGCGGCAGGGGTCAGTCCGCGATGCGGGTGTGCAGGCGCACGAGCTTCAGGCGGGCGCCCGCGTCGTCGACGGCGACCTCCTGATGCGCGCCGTCGGCCGCCCAGCCGCAGGCGGTGAGGAACGCGCGGAGGGCGTCGTCGGCGGCCTGGACCCAGATGGTGGCCACCTCGTAGCCGTCGGTGCGCAGCGTGTCGACGGCGGCGTTCAACAGGCGCGAGCCGTGGCCCCGGCCGCGCTCGCGCGGGTCGACGACGAACTCGCCGATGGCGCCGACCCGCTCCTCCGCATCCTCGTCCGGGCTGGGCCCGGTGACGGCGAACGCGACGACTCCGGGCTCGCCGATGGCGACGAGCACGCGGAAGTGCGCGAGCGGTGGGCGGACGATGGCGTCGTGCCACGCGCGGGTCGCCTCGTCGGCGCCCATCCCCGCCACGGCCGCGGCGAGCGCGCCGGACTCCGACCACGCGCGCCGCTGGATGCGGGCGAGGTCGACGGACTCTGACGGCATGGCAAGGCGGACGGTGTCGACGGCAGACATGCGCGACATCCTACTGGCGGGTTCCTTCGCCGTCGTCCACTACCCTGAGGCCCATGACAGATGTGAAGACGCCCCCGAAACTGGCCCCCGGCACGCTGCGCGTGATCCCCTTGGGCGGCCTCGGGGACGTCGGCCGAAACATGACCGCTTTCGAGATCGACGGGCAGATCGCGCTCGTCGACTGCGGCGTCCTCTTCCCCGAGGACCACCACCCCGGCGTCGACCTCATCCTCCCCGCGCTCGACTACCTCGACGGCCGCCTGGATGACGTCGTCGCGCTCGTCCTGACCCACGGGCACGAGGACCACATCGGCGCCGTGCCCTATCTCCTCAAGCGCCGCCCGGACATCCCGATCTACGGCTCGAAGCTGACGCTGGCCTTCCTGGCCGCGAAGCTGCGCGAGCACCGCCTCCGCAACTTCGTCCTCGACGCCGTCGAGGAGGGCGACATCATCGAGATCGGGAACTACGAGTTCGAGTTCCTGGCCGTCAACCACTCCATTCCCGACGCGCTGGCCGTCGCCATCCGCACCAAGGCGGGCCTCGTCCTCCACACCGGCGACTTCAAGATGGACCAGCTGCCGCTCGACGGCCGGATCACGGACCTGCGCGGGTTCGCGCGCCTCGGAGAGGAGGGCGTCGACCTGTTCCTCGCGGACTCCACCAACGCCGAGATGCCCGGCTTCACCACGCCGGAGAAGGACATCGAGCCCGCCATCGCGCGCGTGTTCGACGGGTCGAAGGGCAAGCTGATCGTCGCCTGCTTCGCGTCGCACGTGCACCGCGTCCAGCAGGTGCTCGACATGGCCGTCAGGCACGACCGCAAGGTGGTCTACGTGGGCCGCTCGATGGTGCGCAACATGGGCACCGCGCGCGACCTCGGGTACCTGAAGGTGCCCGCGGGCACGCTGATCGAGCTGAAGGAGATCGACAGGTACCCGGCCGACAAGGTCGTCATCGTCTCCACCGGCTCGCAGGGCGAGCCGCTCGCCGCGCTCAGCCGCATCGCCAACCGCGACCACCCCGTCATCGAGGTCGGCCCCGGCGACACCGTGCTGCTCGCCAGCTCGCTCATCCCGGGCAACGAGAACTCCGTCTATCGCGTCATCAACGGGCTGTCGAGGCTCGGCGCCACCGTCGTGCACAAGGGCAATGCGCTCGTTCACGTGTCCGGCCACGCGTCGGCCGGCGAGCTCCTGTACTGCTACAACATCCTGAAGCCCAAGAATGCGATGCCGGTTCACGGCGAGGTGCGCCACCTGATGGCCAACGGCAAGCTCGCGGAGGCGACGGGCGTCCCCTCGGAGCAGGTCATCATCGCGGGAGACGGGGACGTCGTCGACCTGAAGAAGGGTGTGGCGAAGAAGGTGGGCTCGGTCGATGCCAGCTACATCTTCGTTGACGGCTCGACGGTGGGCGACATCTCGGACTCGATCATGGACCGCCGCATCCTCGGCGAGGAGGGCTTCGTCTCGGTGATCACCGTCGTCGACGTCCACAACCGGCGCATCGTGAGCGGCCCGGAGGTCCAGGCGCGCGGCCTCGCGGAGGAGGACTCGGTGTTCGACGAGGCCCGCGGCCGGGTCGCCGACGCGCTCCTCGACGCCATGCGCGACGGCGTCGACGACACGTTCCGCCTCCAGCAGGTCACCCGTCGCACGTTCGGCCAGTGGATCTCCAAGCGCCTGCGCCGCCGCCCGATGATCGTCCCGGTGGTCGTCACCACGTAGTCATCGCTCCTTGGATCCTGGCTGCGGCTCCTCGTCGCCGTCGCCTGGATCCAAGGAGCGTGTGTTCGGTTTGACCCGTATAGGGGAGCCGCGTAGAGTAATCCCTCGGTGCTTTGGCCCTGGACGGCTTCTTCGTCCGGATGGGCACCCATGAACTTTTGCTAGTCAAAACGAAGGTAGGTCAGTCGTGTACGCGATCGTGCGCAACGGTGGTCGGCAGCACAAGGTGGCTGTCGGCGACGTCCTGAACATCGACCTGGTGTCGGACGAGGTCGGCGGCACCGTCTCCCTGCAGCCGCTGCTGCTGGTCGACGGCGACAAGATCACCTCGGATGCGAAGGCTCTCGGCAAGGTGAGCGTCACCGCCGAGGTGCTGGGCCAGACCAAGGGTCCGAAGATCCGGATCCTGAAGTACAAGAACAAGACCGGCTACAAGAAGCGCCAGGGTCACCGCCAGCGGTACACCCAGGTCAAGGTCACCGGTATCGAGGCCTGAGGAGTAGAAGATGGCACACAAGAAGGGCGCGTCCTCTACGCGCAACGGTCGTGACTCGAACGCCCAGCGCCTGGGCGTCAAGCGCTACGGCGGCCAGGTCGTCGGCGCCGGCGAGATCCTCGTCCGCCAGCGCGGCACCCACTTCCACCCGGGCGACGGCGTCGGCCGCGGTGGAGACGACACCCTCTTCGCCCTTGTCGAGGGCCAGGTCGAGTTCGGCGTGAAGCGCGGCCGCCGCGTCGTCAACGTCGTTCCCGCCTGATCTTTTCTGATCTGAGATAGCGAGGCCTGCTCCCTGAGGGAGCGGGCCTCGCTTTGTGTCATCAACGCTAAGAGTCGGGTGTTGGTTCAGAACTGAACCAACACCCGACTCTTAGTGGCCTAGACAGACACCCGGCGCGCGCTGGCCGCCCTGCGCGCCGCCGACGGAATCGAGGAGCTGCGAACATGAACGAACGACTCACCGACGACCTCCTCGGCCTCGTGCCGGACCGGCCGGACCCCTCGGGCTGGGGCCCGCGCGTGCGACGGCGCAGCGGCAGACGGCGCGCCCTCGCCGGGGGAGCGGCGACGGCGCTCGTGATCGGCGTCGCCGTCGCCCTGTCCACGACCCTGGGCGGGGCCGGTCCGAACGTCGCGGTGCCCGGGCCGTCCTCACCGACGGCGACCGGCCCTACGGGTCCCGATCCCACCGCGCCGGAGACCGATCCGCCCCATCCGCATCCCCATCCGTCGCTACCCGACGACCTTGCCGAGCCCGTCGGGCTGCTGCCGGGAGTGTGTGCCGCGCTGCTGGAGTCCCGCCTCGAGGCCTCCGAGCCGCCGCGCGCGGGGCTCTCTACGGGGGCGACGCGCGTGTGGCTGTGCGGGGACCCGGAGAGCGCCATCGCGGGCGAGGGCCAGACCGGGCCCCGGGAGCCGCTGACCGCCGACCCGGACAGGGTTGCGGACGCCTACAACCGACTCCCGGCGGCGGACACGAGCCAGGGATGCGACGGCGATGCAGGCCTCGTCTACCGGGTCATCGTCGAGTATCCCGACCGCTGGGTCGCGTTCACCGGGAACGCCGCGAACTGTCAGGCGGTGGGGGACCGCAAGGGCGGTGATGCGTTCGTGAAGGACCTCACGGCCATGTGGCTGACGCAGCGCGAGGCGTCGCCGTCGGAGTTCGCGGGCGCCGAAGGACTCTGCCGGGTCTCGGACGAGCCGTACTCTGACGCCTACGGTGCGCACACGAGTTTCCTCGTCGACGTGGCAAGGGAGGACGTGAAGAGTGGCGCCCTGTGCGGGACCAAGGGCTATGGCGAGCGGCTGTGGGTGGCAGGAGGGGCCCCGCTGCCCGACGAGGTAGTCGCCGAGCCTTCGACCGCACGGCTCGATCCGGCGCCCGTGGGAGCCGACCCCGCGATCGGCGAGAGCTTCCTCGTGCTGCTGAACGCATTCGGCGACCCGGTGACCTACCACCTGGGAATCGATGGCGGGGTCTGGGTTCGGGGCGACGAGCAGGTCGAGTTCCTCGGCATCTGGCGGCCGTCCGAGGCCGTCAAGGACCAGTGGGACGCGACGTTGGAGGCCGCGGGAGTCGTGCCGGGATAGAATGGCCCGCCTATGGCTATTCCCTCTTTCGTCGACCGCGTCAAGCTCACCGTCCAGGCGGGCAACGGCGGGCACGGCTGCACGTCCATCCACCGCGAGAAGTTCAAGCCGCTCGGCGGGCCCGACGGCGGCAACGGCGGCGACGGCGGGTCCGTGATCCTGCGCGTCGACGACTCGCTGTCGACGCTCGTCGACTATCACCGGCAGTCGGTCCGCAAGGCGACCAACGGCCAGCCTGGCAAGGGCGATCACCAGCACGGGGCGCGCGGCGAGGCCGTCGTGCTTCCGGTGCCGAGCGGCACCGTCGTCACCGATGCCGAGACCGGTGAGACGCTCGCCGACCTGACCGAGCCCGGCCAGGAGGTCGTCGTCGCCCAGGGCGGGCGCGGCGGGCTCGGCAACGAGGCGCTCGCCAGCTCCTCGCGCAAGGCACCCGGGTTCGCGCTGCTGGGCGAGGAGGGCGAGTCGCGGCTGATCCAGCTGGAGCTGAAGGTCGTCGCCGACGTCGGCCTCGTCGGCTTCCCGTCCGCGGGCAAGTCGTCGCTCGTCGCCGCCATTTCGCGGGCTCGGCCGAAGATCGCCGACTACCCGTTCACGACGCTGGTGCCCAACCTGGGCGTCGTCGTCGCGGGCGACGTGACGTACACCGTCGCCGACGTGCCGGGCCTGATCGAGGGCGCGTCCGAGGGACGCGGGCTCGGCTTCGACTTCCTGCGTCACATCGAGCGTTGTCAGGCCATCGTGCACGTCATCGATCTCGGCACCTACGAGCCGGGCCGCGACCCGGTCGCCGACCTCGAGATCATCGAGGCCGAGCTGACCGCGCACGGCGGGCTCGAGGACCGGGTGCGGCTGATCGCGCTGAACAAGGTCGACCTGCCCGACGCGCACGAGCTGGCCGAGATCGCGAAGCCGGAGCTGGAGCGGCTCGGGCATCCCATCTTCGTCATCTCGACGAAGACCGGCGAGGGCCTGAACGAGCTCAAGTTCACGATGGCGAAGGTCGTCGCGGCGCGCCGCGCCACGCTGCCCGCGCCCGCGGAGCGCCCCGTGCTGCGGCCCGCGCCCGTCGCGTCGCGCCGCGGCACGGCCGCCGAGGAGTTCACCATCGTCAAGAAGGGCGACGGCGAGGGCGGCTTCGTGTGGCGCGTGCGCGGCGAGAAGCCCGAACGCTGGATCCGCCAGACCGACTTCAACAACGCCGAGGCCGTCGGCTACCTCGCGGACCGGCTCAACCGGCTGGGCGTGGAGACCAAGCTCCTCGACCTGGGCGCGCGCACCGGCGACGCCGTCGCGATCGGCGCCGAGAACGCCGTCGTGTTCGACTTCGCGCCGCAGGTGGAGATCGGTGCCGAGATCCTCAGCCGCCGCGGCGAGGACTCGCGCCTGGAGTCGCAGCGGCCCGCGGTCTCGCGCCGTCGCCAGCTGGACGCCGAGTACCACGCCGCAAAGGCGATCGACTACGCCACCAGCGGCTTCGAGCCGGACGACGAAGGGGTGCCTGTCGACGATGAGGAATGAGGTCGCATCCGCCGGCCGGATCGTCGTCAAGGTCGGTTCCTCGTCGCTGACGCTCCCGAACGGTCAGCTGGACCAGGCGCGCGTGGCGCAGCTCGCCCGGCTGCTCTCCGAGGCGCACGAGCGCGGCGCACGAGTCGTATTGGTCACCTCGGGCGCCATCGCCGCAGGCATCGGCCCGCTGGGGCTGCGGCGCCGGCCACGGGACCTGGAGACGCAGCAGGCGGCGGCCGCCGTCGGCCAGGGGCAGTTGGTGCGCGCGTACTCGGATGCGTTCGCCGAGCACGGCCTGCTCATCGCGCAGCTGCTGCTCACCGTCGAGGACGTGCTGCGCCCCAAGACCTACCGCAACGCGCTGAACACCATCTCGCGGCTGTTCCGGCTGGGGGTGGTCCCGATCGTCAACGAGAACGACACGGTGGCGACTCACGAGATCAGGTTCGGCGACAACGACCGCCTCGCGGCGCTCATCGCGCACCTCGTCCGAGCGGACGCGCTGATCCTGATGAGCGACGTCGATGCCCTCTACACCGCGCACCCGGATACGCCCGGGGCGGAGCGGATCGATCGGGTCGAGAACCTGGCCAAGCTGAAGGTCGACACCTCGCGGCTCGGGTCGCGGGTCGGCACCGGGGGCATGCGCACCAAGCTGCTGGCCGCCGACATCGCGACCCAGGCGGGGGTCAGCGTCGTCCTCGGGCACGCCGACGACCTGGGCGCGGCGCTGGCCGGCGAGGACGTCGGAACCTTCTTCCCCGCCCGGAAGCGCCGCCGCCCGCGCCGCCTCCTGTGGCTGGCCTTCGCCGCCGAGCCCAGAGGGCGGCTGCACGTCGACGACGGCGCAAGCATTGCGCTGCGCCGAGGCAAGGCCTCGCTGCTGGCCGCGGGTATCACCCGGGTCGAGGGCACCTTCGCGGAGGGGGAGCCGGTGGAGATCGTCGGCGCGGGTGGCGAGCCGCTCGGCCGCGGTTTCGTCGGCTACTCGAGCGCGGAACTCGCCGCGGAGGCTGGCCATTCCAGCGCCGAGGAGGGCCACGAGGAGCAGCGCCCCGCGGTGCACCGCGACCAGATGATGCTCGCCGACTGAGCGCCGTTCTCCGGCGATCCGTCGGATTAGCGGCGCGGCCCGCCGCGGCCTAGGCTGAGGTCTGTGATCGAGGTCTTCGGCTGGACGGCCGCCGCCATCGGGCTCGCCGTTGGCATCCCGCAACTCATCCGCATTCTCCGTTCCGGCACCAGCGCCGGGGTCTCGCTGAGGCTTTGGCAGCTGAACGCGGCCACCACCGTCTCGTGGGCGGTGCACGGCGTGCTGACCGACACTCCGCAGATGCAGGTGCCCAACCTGATTGGCGCGGTAGTGGCCGTCGGAATCGTCTTGTTCGTGTGCCGCGACCGCCGCCAGCCCTTCCTCGCGCAGCTGGTGCTCCCGCTGCTCGTGGCCGTCGCGTTGAGCTCGGTCGACATCTTCCTTGGTGCCGTGGCGTTCGGCCTGATCGTCGCCGTCCCGCAGCTGATCGGGCAGTTCGCCCAGACGCGCGATCTCCTCTTCGAGCCGGACCTCACCGGCGTCTCCGTGGTGTTCCTGCTCGTGTTCTGCCTCATCCAGACCATGTGGTGGATCTTCGGCGTCGTGCAGCTCGACTGGGCCCTCATCATCTGCGCGGGCCTCATGGTGCTCTCGACCGTGGCCAACGTCGTCATCTATGCGATCCGCCGCATGCGCGCGGCGCGGTCCGCGGCGGCCGTCGCGCTGGCCCGGTAGCCGCCTCAGATCAGCACGCGCAGCGCACCCGCGGCGTCGGGCACCAGCTCCACGCCGTCCGGAGGCGCGGGGCGTCGGATCATGACGACGACGGCGCCCGCCTCGTCGGCCGCCGTCAGCTTGGCGGAGGTCGCTTCGCCTCCGGAGTCCTTCGTGACGAGGCGGTCGATGCGGTGCTCCGCGAACAGGCGGCGCTCGCCGTCGAGCGGGAACGGCCCGCGGGCAAGCTCCAGCCGCCAGCTCATCGGGAGCGCCCCCGACGGCGGCTCCGCGGCCCGGGCGAGCACGAAGTGGCCGTCGAGCGCGGGGGAGTAGTCGAGCGTGTGCTGCCGACCCACCGTCAGCAGGACCCGGCCCGACCCGAGCGCGACGACGGCGGACGCGGCGGCCTCGTGATCCTCGACCCACACCCAGCAGCCGGCGTGCGGATGGGCGGACCAGCCTGGGCGGTCCACGCGGATCAGCCGCACGCCGAGCGCCGTGCAGGCCTCGGCGGCGTTGCGGGTGATCCCCGCGGCGAACGGGTGCGTGGCGTCGACGACGGCGGCGACGTCGTTCTCGACGAGGAAGCGGCGCAGCCCGTCGACCCCGCCGAACCCGCCGACCCGGACGGACTCCGAGAGCAGCGGGTCCGCGGTGCGGCCGGCCAGCGACATCAGGTTGGCGACCCCGCGCCGGTCGAGTTCGGCGCACAGCTCGCGCCCCTCCGTCGTGCCGCCGAGGACAAGGATCACCGTCGCTCCTTCACTTCCTGCGCCGGATTGGGGTGCCCGCAGCCTATCGCGGAGCGGTCGGTAGGCTACGCCCGTGATCCTGCACCTCCTCCGCCACGGCCAGTCGGTGTGGAACGTCGAGGAGCGCGTGCAGGGGCAGACGCATCACGTGCCGTTGACAGCCGACGGCGTCCGCCAGGCCCGGGAGGCCCGCGAGCGGCTGGCGGGTGTACCGCTCGCCGCCGTCCTCAGCAGCGACCAGGTGCGCGCCCGGCAGACCGCCGACGTCGTCGCCGATGCGCACGGGCTGCCCGTGCGTGAGACGACGCTGCTGCGCGAGCAGGGCCTCGGATCGCTGGAGGGCAAGCACTACAGCGAGCTCGAGGAGGAGGCGACGCCCGAGGGCGCGCACGTCTCGGAGGTGCGTTGGGGCGGGGGAGAGTCGATGGCCGACGTCGCTGCCAGGCTCCGCGTCCTGGTCGACGAGCTGCGTGCCGAGTTCGCCGACGACGACCAGGTCCTGCTCGTCTCGCACGGCGACACGCTGCGCATCCTGCTGGCGATCCTCGACGGCGGCGGCCACCGCGACGTCGACTGGGTCACCTACATCACCTGGCCCAACGGCCACATCGAGACCAGGACCTTGCCCGCTCGTTGAGCCGCTCCCCGGCGCGAAGCGCCCGGGCCGTGTCGAAGCGTCTCGCGCGTGGTGCACTCTGATGGCCTGCAGCGCTCGACCCGCTACCCCGGAGGCGTCGCGCTGCGCTTCGCCCGCGTGCTGCGCTACCGCGACGACAAGCCGGCGGCCGAGGCGGACACCATCGAGAGGGTACGCGCCATGGCGTCTGCTATCAGGTTAGCTGTCGTTTTCGCGCTGGTTGAGCTGCCGCACGAGGCGTCAGCCGAGTCGGTGTGTCGAAACCAATGAGCCTGCTCCCAGGCGCAGACAGCGCCACTGATACCCTCGCGTTCATGTCTCACGCCCTCAGCCGCGCCGTCGGGATCGGCCTCGGGGTGGTGGCGGATCAGCTGCTCGGCGACCCGCGGCGGCACCACCCCGTGGCGTGGTTCGGGACCTGGGCCTCTCGTGTCGAACGGCCGCTCTACGCCGACGACCGGTCCCGCGGGGCGGCCTATGTCGCGGCCACCGTCGCGCCCGTCGCCGTGGCCGGGATCGTCCTCGAGCGCGCCGCCCGCCGCCACGCGATAGCCCACGCGGCCGCGACCGCGCTGACCACCTGGGCCGTGCTCGGCGCCCGCAGCCTCGCGCGCGAGGGAGAGCTGATGGCCGACCGGCTCGACGACGGCGACCTCGACGGCGCGCGCGCCCGGCTCGGCAACCTGTGCGGGCGCGACCCGTCCGGCCTCGACGAGCCGGAGCTGGCCCGCGCCGCGGTCGAGTCGATGGCCGAGAACACCGCCGACGCCGCCGTCGCCTCGCTGTTCTGGGGGGCGACGGCGGGCATCCCCGGCATGGTCGTGCACCGGTGCCTGAACACGCTCGACGCCATGGTCGGGCACAGGAACGACCGCTACCGCCGCTTCGGCACCGCCGCGGCCAAGCTCGACGACGCCGCCGACTGGCTGCCCGCGCGGATCACCGGAGCGCTGGCCTGCCTGCTCGCCCCCGTGGTCGGCGGGAACAGCGCCGAGGCCTGGCGGATAATGCGCCGCGACGCGCACGACCACCCCTCGCCGAACGGCGGCTGGTGCGAGGCCGCGTGGGCGGGTGCGCTCGGCGTCCAGCTCGGCGGCCGCAATGTGTACTTCAACCGGGTTGAGGAGCGCGGCCTCCTCGGCGACGGCCCCCTCCCCACCGCGACCGAGCTGCGCAAGGCGGCGCGGCTGGTCGGCGCCGTTACCGCTGCCGGTGCGGTCCTAGCCTCCGCAGTCACCCTCGCCGCCGCCACAGCCGCCACCGCCACGGCCCTCTCCCGTGCACGAATCTCTGTATACGTGGATGAGGGGCTATATAGGCCTTCCTCCACGCATACAGAGATCTGTGCACGCAAGGGTCGAAGGAAGGGGCGGCGATGACCGGCTTGCTGATCGCGGGGACGTCGTCGGACGCGGGCAAGAGCCTGTTCGTCACCGGGCTGTGCCGGGTGGCGCGGAGGCGCGGTATCGATGTCGCGCCGTTCAAGTCGCAGAACATGAGCAACAACTCCATGGTGTGCCTCGACGGCTCCGAGATCGGGCGCGCGCAGTACCTCCAGGCGACTGCGGCGGGCGTGACGCCGTCGTCGCTGCTCAACCCGGTGCTGCTCAAGCCGGGCACGGACCGGAGGTCGTTCGTCGTGCTCCGCGGCCAGCCGCACGGGACGTTGGAGGCCGGCGAGTACGCCACGTCGCGCCGGCACCTGGCCGACGCCGCGTACGCCGCCTACGAGGAGCTCGCCGCCACGCACGACCTCGTCATCTGCGAGGGCGCAGGCTCCCCGGCGGAGATCAACCTGCGCCGGGGCGACTACACCAACATGGGCCTGGCCAGGCGGTTCGACCTCCCGACGGTGCTCGTCGGCGACATCGACCGCGGCGGCGTCCTCGCCTCGATCTACGGCACCTGGGCGCTGCTCGACGACGCCGACCGCGCGCTGCTCGCCGGCTACGTGATCAACAAGTTCCGCGGCGACCAGTCCATCCTCGACCCCGGCCTCGACGACATCTCCGGCCGCACGGGGCTGACCAACTTCGGCGTCCTGCCCTACCTGCACGGCGTCTGGGTCGACGGCGAGGACGCGCTGGAGGTCGGCCGCTGGCGCAACGACGGGGCCGGGGACGCCGACGACGACCTCACCGTCGCCGCCGTCCGCCTCCCGCGCATCTCGAACGCCACCGACGTCGACGCGCTGGCCCAGGAGCCGGGCGTCCGGGTGATCGTCACCGTCGAC
>Ga0116181_1002424_pt1 | contig 15160 bp, 12 predicted proteins | sample AD_UKC075_MetaG_FD_89752 | JGI IMG/M metagenome (GOLD analysis project Ga0116181, IMG submission 89752) | Active sludge microbial communities of municipal wastewater-treating anaerobic digesters from USA - AD_UKC075_MetaG | ecosystem: Engineered > Bioreactor > Anaerobic > Digestate | place: USA...
CGGGTCGTGGCCCCGCGCAGCCGCAGCCGGCTCAACAGCCGCCGCCCCGACGCCAACCCGAAGGTGTCACGGTCGAAGACATGCACATCGAGAGATCCCCGCGGCCCCCGGGCGTGATAAAGCCGGGCCCCTTCGTCATAGTCGTCAACGAGGACGAGGGTGTGCAGCGGGGTCCCGGCCAGCATCAGCTCACGGGCCACGTCGGTGCCGGGAGCCCGAGTCGCGCTCGTGCCGAAGGCAAACCGCACGGCGTGCCCGACGATCGCGCCGAGCAGGAACGAGCACAGCAGCGCCAACGCGGTGTTGGATCCGGCCAGGAAAGTGGTGACGCTCATCGAGCCCAGGACCAACGACGCAAACGGCACCAGCCAGCGCCGCCCGGAGATGTTCGCGACGACGACCAGGGCAGTCAGGGCGACGACGACCAGGTCGAGCGCGTTGGTGCGCCCCGTGCTGCGACTCGGTCGGGTGAGCACCGCGAGCACGGTGGTCAACTGGCCATCGCTGATCGCGGTCTTGATCGCCAGCCCGATCCCCGCCGCGATCGCCGCTCCGACCAGCGACAGCACGAACTGCCAGGCCCGCTGTCGCACCACCAGATCGATGCCCACGGCGATCGGCAGCAGCAAGACACCGGTGCCGGAAACCCACGCCATGAGCGCGAGGATCAGCCGGGGCACCCCGCTCGTCGCGCCGGCAAGGTCCTGCTCGAGGGCACCGGCGGTGCCGACGGCGAGATTGCCGAGGCTGATCGCGAGGACGGCCAGGGCGGCATACATCACCAGCCAATAGAGGTCGGCGCCACGCCGGACGCGATCGGCGATGCGAGGCTCCACAACCTCCACGCTCACCGGAGTCCTGGGCACCGGACCATCCTGCCTCACGAAGCGGCCCAAACACCGCACTACAGGCGGGCGGCACGGCATACTTGGGCGACTTCACTGCCCGAATGCGAAGGTGACCGCCCGTGCCGCCGGCCTCAGGGAGCCGTTTCGCTGCGGCTCTGGTGCATGCCTACACCGCTATCGGCGCGGTGCTCGCCTTCCTCATGGTCGTCGCGATCCAGGCGCGAGAGATCACCATGGCGCTCTGGCTGTTCCTCGCGGCGATGCTCGTCGACGGGACGGATGGCTTCTTGGCCCGCCATTTCCGGGTCAAGGAGATGTGGCCGAGCTTCGACGGAGCGTTGTTGGACAACATCGTCGATTACCTCACCTACTGCTTCGCGCCAGTGACTCTGTTGTGGCTCGGTGGCTACCTGCCGACCGGGCCGCTCGGCTGGGTCGTCGCATGCGCGCCGCTGCTGGCCTCGTGCTTCCAGTTCTGTCGCATGGACGCCAAGACCGACGACCACCTCTTCCTCGGCTTCCCGTCCTATTGGAACGTCATCGCGTTCTATGTCGTCGTTCTCGGGCTCGGGACAGTCGCCACGAGCGCGCTCGTCCTGGCTTGCACCGCACTGGTTTTCGTGCCGATCGGCTACGTCTACCCCTCCCGCACCCAGACCTGGTGGGTCGCCAACATGGTCGGCGCCGGATTGTGGCTGCTCGCGTATGCCGTGATCGTCGCCTCCCTGCCCACGCCGCCGGCCTGGGTGGTCGCGGCGTCGCTGGGCTACATCGCGTTCTATGTCGGCGAGTCGTTGTGGCTCACCGCGCAGCGCCGTCGCCATCGGGCCGACTCGGCTGTCGAGCCGACCCCGGCGCGAGTAGCGGACGCGGCACCTGTGGCCGAGGTCGCGCCCGCGCCGGCTCAGCTGCCTGTGTAGTAGGTGTCGGCGACGGTGAGTGCGTCGTCGAGGATCGCCAGGCCCTCGTGGACCTCCTCGACGCTCGTCGTGCACGGCGGGACGACATGGGTGCGGTTGAAGTGGGTGAACGGCCACAAGCCCTGCGCCTTGCAGGCTGCGGCGAAGTCGAGCATCGGCTTGGCCGCCGCTCCACTGGCGTTGTAGGGCACCAGCGGTGCCCTGGTGTCGCGATCGGTCACCAGCTCGAGCGCCCAGAAGACCCCAAGGCCGCGCACCTCACCGACCGAAGGGTGCTTGTCGGCGATCTTGGCCAGCTCGGGGCCGATGACCTCCTCCCCGAGCATCCGGGCATGCCCGAGCACGTCCTCGTCTTCGAAGATCTGGATCGACGCGACGGCCGCCGCGCAAGCCAGCGGGTGGCCGGAGTAGGTCAGCCCGCCGGGGTAGACCCGGTCGCGGAAGGTGTCGGCGATGGCGTCCGAGATGACCACGCCACCCAGCGGCACATAGCCGGAGTTGACCCCCTTGGCGAAGGTGATGAGGTCGGGCGTGACATTCCAGTGCTGCAGGGCATACCACTGCCCGATGCGGCCGAACCCGGCCATGACCTCGTCGGCGATCATGACGATCCCGAACTCGTCGCACAGCGCGCGCACGCCGGCGAGGTAACCCGCCGGCGGCACGAGGACGCCATTGGTGCCGACGATCGTCTCGAGGATGATCGCGGCGATCGAGCTGGGGCCTTCGACGGTGATGAGATCGCGCAGGTGCGCCAGAGCCCGCTGGGTCTCCTGCGCCTCGGTCTCGGCATGGAAGGCCGAGCGGTAGAGGTAGGGCCCCCAGAAGTGCACAACGCCCGGTATGCCGGGTTCGCTGGCGACCCGGCGCGGGTCGCCGGTCATCGTCAGGGCTCCCGCGGTTGCTCCGTGGTAGGAGCGGTAGGCCGCGAAGATCTTGTGGCGGCCGGTGTGCAGCCGGGCCATCCGGATGGCGTTCTCGGTCGCCTCGGCCCCACCGTTGGTGAAGAACACCATGTTCAGGCCTGCCGGGGCCCGCTCGGCGATGAGGCGAGCGGCCTCGGAGCGGACGTCGACGGCATACCCGGGGGCGATGGTCGTCATCCGGCCAGCTTGCTCGGCGATGGCGGCGATCATCCGCGGGTGGTTGTAGCCGATGTTGACGTTGACCAGGCCCGAGGTGAAGTCGAGGTAGCCCTTGCCCTGGTAGTCCCAGAACCGGCTGCCCTCGGCGCGCGCGATCGGCAGCGGGTTGATCGCCCCTTGCGCCGACCACGAGTGGAAGACATGGGCGCGATCGCTGGCGCGCACGGTGGCCTCGTCGGTGGGCACCGCGAAGGTGGTCGGCTGGGTGGGGTGGCTCGCCTCGGTCATGGCCTCGACTCTAGATGCGGCCCGCAAGGTTAGGCCAGCAGCAGCGTGACCCCGGCATCACGTGCGGCCCGAGCGAGCTTCTGGTCCAGGGTCGCGAGCGGCGTGCCGGTGGTCGCCGCCAAGAGCAGGTATGCCGCGTCATAGGCAGTGAGGTCGTGGCGAGTCGCCGACGCGACGAGATCGGCGATCTCCGCGGCCGGAGCGACATCGATGGGCAGCGAGGCGAGCAGTTGACTGGCAGCCGACGCCCGCGCAGCGTCGATGCGACCGAGGCGCTGCCCCTGAGCCAGGACGTTGGCCACTTCGTACTGCCACAAGGCAGGCACCAGAGCCCGCTGTGCCACGAGCCGATCGAGCACGGCGTCAGCAGCCGCGTCGGCTTCCGGCAAGGCCCAAGAAAGCGCCACCGACGCCTCAAGGACGAAAGTCACCGCCGGCCCTCATCGATGAGCTCGCGGATGGTCGTCCCATCGAGCCGGACATGCTCACGGAGGGCACGGAGGTCCACGATGACCTCCTCAGCAGGTCGGACGACGTCGACGGGCACGAGTCGCGCCACCGGTCGACCATGCCGGGTGATGGTGACGGTCTCACCCCGCTCGACCTTGGCCAGCAGTGCGGACAGGTGAGCTTCGGCCTTGTCGACACCCACCGTCGTCCCTGTCATGTGTTCCAGAGTGCCCTCCGACCGGTCCATTCGGCGACGGGTTAACGTCCGGCACGTGGCGCAGTCAGGCGCGCCAGGCGATCGGCAGGCGTTTGACCCCACGCTGGAAGTTGGACTGCAGCCACACCGGGCCACCGGCACTCTCGATCCATTGGGTGCGACCCAGCAACTCGGTGACCATCCGAGTCATCATCGAGCGCGCGAGGAACGCCCCGAGACACACATGTGGCCCGGCCCCGAAGGCCAGGTGGCGACGGGCATTGTCGCGCCCGATGTCGAAGCGGTCGGGATCGGTGAAGACGGCCGGGTCGCGGTTGGCCGCAGCGAACGACACCACAACCTTGTCGCCTCGGTGCAGGGTCCGCCCGGCGAGTTCGACCCCGCGTGTGGCCGTCCGCCGGAAGGTCATCACCGGGGTCCACCAGCGCAGCATCTCCTCGACGGCGTTGGGGATGAGCGTGGGGTCGGCACGCAGCGCCCGCTGCGCGGCCGGGTCACCGAGCAACCCGACCAAGCCACCCGGCATACCATTGCGGGTCGTCTCGTTGCCGGCGACCGCGAAGAGCCAGAAGAGGTTCTCGAACTCCTCGACCGAGACCGAGCCGCCCCCCTCGCCGTCGTCGCGCTGGGCCATGAGGATCGACATGACGTCCTCGCCGGGCTGCTCGCGGCGCAACGTGCCGAGCGCGTGGGCGTAGGCGTAGAGGTCGGGCATCCCGGCGCGGGAGCGCGGGTCGGGCATCAGGCCGTCCGGTCCCGGCTCGGGGCGCAACGCGTATGCCGTGCGGCCGAGTTCGGATGCCCCGGCCGGGTCGAAGTGGGCGCTGACCCGATAGTCGGGGTCCTGCCAGCCGATGACCCGGTTGGCCCAGTCGAACATCAGCCAGCGGTCCTCGGGCGGCACCCCCATGACGTCGGCGAGGGTGAGCAGTGGCAGGTCGGCCGAGACGTCCTTGGCGAAGTCGCACTCGCCGCTCACGCTGCCGTCGGCACTCGCACCGGCGGCCAGCATCCGGTCGACGATTCCGGTCACGTGGCCGGCAACCTGCGCCTCCAGCGCCCCGATCGCCTTGGGGGTGAACGACTTTGCCAACAGCCGACGCAGCCGGGAGTGCTCCGGTGGGTCCATGTTGAGCATCATCCGGCGCACATAACGCAGGTCCTCGACCGTGCGGGGGTCGCGCATTTGGGTGCCGCCGAAGGACGACGAGAAGGTGCCCGGGTCTTTGAGCACCCGATCGACGTCGGCATGGCGCAGCACCAGCCAGTAGCCGGTGCCCTCGGGCCAGCCGGGCAACTCCGGTTCGGCGACCGGAACGACACCGTGCCGGTCGCGCAGTGCCGCCAGGGCGGCATACGGGACCTCGCGGGTATAGGTGACCGGGTCGTGGATCAGGCGCGTCGCCGCGCGGTCGTCTTCGGACAGCAGCGCGTATGCCGCGTCGACCCGACCGCGCGCGGCGGCGCGGTCGGGCAGATCGGCGAGGTCCTGCGACACCTCAGTCGGCGAGGAAGCGTTCGATCACCGTGGCCAGCTGCACCGGCGTCTCGAACATGGGGTAGTGCCCGGCGTTGGGCATGACCTCGATGCGGCAGTTGGGGAAGTGCAGCTCCCAGGTCTGGCGGACGGCGGCCTCGCCGAGCGCGGGGTCGTGCTCACCGGGGATGACGAGCATCTCGTGCTCGTCGCCGGCGATCTCGGCGAGGAAGTCGGGGGTCGCCCAGGCCACCAGCGCGCCGCGGAATCCCTCGACGGTCGAGTGCGACAACGAGTGCTCCACCACGGAGTTGACCCAGGTGGCGGTGTTGCGGTTGCCGGTGGTGAAGTCGATGATGCCGAACCGCAGATCGCGGTTGTCCGGCGCACCGTAGAAGAGGTCATGGCCGGCCTGGTCGAAGGGGGTCGGGCTGGCACCGACGGGCGTGATGCCCACGATCTTGCGCACCCGACCGGGAGCCTTGGCCAACACGCGCAGCACCTCGGCGCCACCCATGGAGTGGCCGATCAACGAAAAGGTCTGCACCCCTTCGGAATCCGCGAGGGCCATGACGTCGCCGGCGACCTCGTCGAGGCTGTAGTCGCCCCGCTCGTCCATCCGGGCGCCATACCCGCGGTTGTCGAAGAAGTGATAGGTGAACTGCTCACCGTCGAGGTAGGTCGGGAACAGCCCCCACCCGTCGGCGGAGCCGAACCAGCCGTGCAGGACGTAGACGTGGTGCGGGCCGTGGCCCACCGTGATCTGCGGGATGCTCATGCCTCCCGAGCCTAGCCACGACCAGGCCCGCGCGGGAGGGTAGCGCGGACCCGGGCACCCGGGAACGGACCACGTGGCCCTGCTCGCCCGCTGTTGGGAGCTGCGCCAGACCTCACCGTCTACGACGCGGCCTATGTCGCACTCGCCGAGCTGCTCGGCGTCACCCTTCTCACCGGAGACCGACGGCTGGCTCGCGCCCCAGGCGTGCGCTGCCGGGTGGAGGTCGTCGACCTCTGACCGAGCCGATCAGCTGGGGTGGAAGCCACGCAGGCGTAGCGAGTTGGTGACTACGAAGACCGACGAGAACGCCATCGCGGCACCGGCAATCATCGGGGTGAGCAGCCCAAACGCCGCCAACGGAATCGCGGCGACGTTGTAGGCGAACGCCCAGAACAGGTTGCCCTTGATCGTGCGCAACGTGGCCCGGCTCAGGCGCACCGCGTCGACCGCTGCCACGAGGTCACCGCGCACGACAGTGAGGTCGGACGCCTCGATCGCCACATCGCTGCCCGACCCCATGGCGATGCCCAGGTCGGCCTGCGCGAGCGCCGCCGCGTCGTTGACCCCGTCGCCGACCATCGCGACGACCCGGCCCTGCTGCTGCAGCCGGACGACCTCGGCGACCTTCTCGGCGGGAAGCACCTCCGCCAGCACGTCCTCGGCGGCGATGCCGGTCGAGGACGCCGCAGCCCGCGCCGCCGCCGCGTTGTCGCCGGTGAGCAGCATCGGCCGCAGCCCGAGCTCCCGGAACGCCGTGACGGCCGCCGCCGAGGTCGGCTTGAGCGTGTCGGCGACCGTGATGAGCCCCTTGATCTGCTCGCCCCAGGCCACCCAGACGCAGGTCTGGCCAGCGGTCATCGCCCGCTCGGCGGCCTGACTCAGGGTGGCATCGGGGGCGGCATACCCCTGCTCCGCGCTGGCGAGCCACGCGAGAGTGCCGACGGACACGAGAGACCCGGCGATCGTCGCACTCACCCCGCGCCCGGGGGTGTCGCGGAAGTCGGTGGCAGTGACGGTATGCCGGGCGTCCCGCTGGGCCGACCGCTCCAGGGTCGCGGCGGTGACGACGGCCTTGGCGATCGGATGGGTCGACCCGGCCTCGACCGCAGCAGCCCGCATGAGCACCTGGCCCTCGAAGGCGCCGGGCACGGCATACACGTCGGTGACGGCCATCTGCCCGGAGGTGACCGTGCCCGTTTTGTCGAGCACGACGGTGTCGACCCGGCGGGTGGATTCGAGGACTTCGGGGCCCTTGATGAGGATGCCGAGCTGGGCGCCTCGACCGGTGCCGACCAAAAGTGCTGTCGGAGTGGCCAATCCGAGCGCGCAGGGGCAGGCGATGACCAGAACGGCGACGGCCGCAGTGAAGGCCTGCTCAGCGGCGTGGCCGGTGAGCAGCCATCCGCCGAGGGTGACCAGTGCCAGGACGATGACGACTGGGACGAAGACGCCCGACACGCGGTCGGCCAGCCGCTGCACCTGGGCCTTGCCCGATTGCGCCGACTCGACCAGGCGGGCCATCTGAGCAAGTTGGGTGTCGCCGCCGACCCGGGTCGCCCGCACGACCAGGCGGCCGGCGGTGTTGACCGTCGCCCCGACGACCGCATCGCCGACACCGACCTCGACAGGCACCGCCTCGCCGGTCAACAGTGAGGCGTCGACTGCCGAATTGCCTTGCACGACAACACCATCGGTCGCCACCTTCTCCCCCGCGCGGACGACAAACTCGTCTCCAACGAGCAGCTCGCTAGCCGGGATGCGGATCTCGGTGCCCGATCGCACCACCGCGACGTCCTTGGCGCCGAGGTCGAACAGGGCCCGCAGCGCCGCCCCGGAGCGACGCTTGGCCCGCGCCTCGGCATACCGGCCGGTGAGCAGGAAGGTCGTGATCGCCGCAGCGGTCTCGAAGTAGTAGTGCCCGTGGTCGCCGTGCTGCCCGAGCATCCACACCGACCACAGATAGGACGCGAGGATGCCGCCGGACACGAGCGTGTCCATGGTCGTCGCGCCGTGCCGCGCGTTGACCGCAGCCGCGCGGTGGAAGGGCCACGCGCACCAGGCGACGACCGGCGTGGTCAACGCGAGCACCACCCACGGCCACCCGGCGAACTGCAGCGGCGGCACCATCGAGATGGCGACGACCGGCACGGTGAGCACGATGGCCACCAAAAGGCGACGCCAGATGTATGCCGTGTGCTCGGCTTCCGGGTCGGCTGCGGTCGGATCCGCTGCGGTGGTGAGGTCGCGGTCGGGAGCGAGCGTCGCGGCATACCCGCTGGCGTCGACAGTGGCCAGGAGTTGCTCGACGGTGACGGCGGACGGGTGGCGGACGAAGGCCTTGCCGGTGGCGTAATTGACTGCTGCGGAGACGCCGTCGAGCTTGCCGAGCTTCTTCTCGATGCGGGCCGAACACGACGCACAGGTCATCCCGGCGACCACCAGCTCGGTCTGCCGGTCGCCCGTCGGCTGTGAGCCGCCGTCGGCTGCGCGAGGCGTCTCGAGAGCGGCGGGTGGCGTCGGTTCGCCGTGCTGGGTCATCGCACCAGCGTGTAGCTGCCCGCCTCCTCCAAGGCCGCGACGATCTGCTCGTCGGTCAGCGCCTGGTCTGCGGCGAGGTCAACGTGGACCGTCGACGTGCCACCGGCGACGAGGTCGACGCGCACGTCCTGCACGCCCTCGACGGCGGTGAGTTCGGTCGTGACGTGGCCGACGCAGTGACCGCAGGTCAGGCCATCGACCTGGAACGTCTGAGTGCTCATGACTACCTCCGGAACGGGCGAGCGAGGACCTTCATGGTATGCCGCGCCACTTGCCGGAGCGAAAAGGTCGTCAGGGCAGCCCTTTCACTCCCCCATCTCGTCCCGCCCTCACGCACTGGTCTCGGTCCGCCAGCGCAGCTCACAGCGTGGCCCGCACATCGTGAGTCGCCCCGTCCACCCCCGCCGAGCGAGCTCGTCCCCGATCTCGGCCGCCGCCCGACACGCACCGCCGGTGCACTCGTCCCAGCCGTAGCGCAACAACAACCATCCAGCCCGGGCGGCCGTGCTGCTCTTGTGCCGATCCACCGCACGCCTGGCTCCGTAGTGATACAGCTCGCCGTCGAGCTCGAACAGCACGCGATATTGCGGGATGCTCCGGTCGAACTCTTGCGGTCTGGCTGTGAGGTGCCGGGGCCAGCCCCGATGCGCTGGCCGGGACCAGGACCGATGCGGGTGCCGGCGCCACAACCGGTGCCATCGTCCGGACCGGTCGGAGAGCTCGGCAGCACGCTCGCCGGCCATTGCCCGACCCCGGACGGCAGCCCATGCCGCCGGAGCACATCCCGGACGAAGCGGACCTCCAAGGTGCTCTCGGCCCCTCCTGCAAGATCGCTGAGGATGTCGCGCACCAGGGCCCGCCGGGCACACCGCTGTCGCCCCTCGAGCTCCGCGAGAAGTCGCCCGGGTGTGGTGCGCCGACTCCGCAATGCCGAAGCGAGCAGGCTGGTCATCTCGTCGGACCGCCCCCGATCGAGCCGGTCGATCAGACCGATGAGGTCGATGACGGTCGTGTCGTATGCCGTGCGCCTCGGCCAGGTCTCGACGATGCGGCCGACATCCGAATGGCGGAGGACGACTCCGAGCTGTCGGGCGGGCCGGTGCTGGGCCGGTACCAGGACGTGGATCGGCGGCCCGCCGAGGTGGTCGACCTGCCACAGGCCCGACGGTGCGGCGACCAGTCCGTGCAGCACTCCGGCGGAGGGCCCGTCGAGTGCCGCCGCCTCGCCGTAGAACAACAGGGCAGCGGCGGCCCGGGTGATCCAGTCCACGGGTCCGGGCCGGGTGAGGATCACCCCATGGTGCATCCGTTGCCATCGGCCCCGCTGGAGAGCCCACCGCATCGCCCCGCGCGTCAGCCCCGACCCGCCGTTCGTCCGCGGAGTAAGGGCCCAGGCGGTCGTGGTCAGCTGCAATTCGTCCGGACTGGTCGGCCAGTGCACCTCGCCAGGATGCCCGCTCAGCGGTGAGCGGCCTCAGAAGCTATCCACAGGCCTCGGCCCGGCCCGAAGATGCGGTAAGGAAAGGGTCGCCCTGGCAGCCTTTTCGCTCCCACGACAGCGCTCCCACATCAGCGCTCCCACAACAGCGCGCGCACAGCTGGGCGACCTACGGTAGGCGCATGCCTACACCGATCGCGCGCCACGTCCTCACTCGGCGAGCCGCCTTGACCGGGCTGGGGCTCGGCGCGGCGGGATTGCTCGCGGCCTGCACAGGCGCCGGCGACAGCGGCCATGGCTCGCACAGTGGCTCATCAGCAGGGTCCTCGGCCGGTCAGCCCGGGGCGTCGTCATCGACCGGCAGCGCCGGGATGGGCGGCCACGACCTCGGCCGCAGCTTCGGCCCACCCACCCCGCTGGAACCCACGCCCGGCCAACGCCTGGTGAGCGCCACCCTCGAGCCGGCGCCGGCCACCGTCGACCTCGGCGGGGTCAACGCCTCGACCTGGGCCTACGGCAGCGCCGTGCCCGGCCCGGTCATCCGAGCCACGGCCGGCGATCTCCTCCAGGTCACGGTCACCAACCGCCTGTCCGCCGGCACGACGGTGCACTGGCACGGCATACGACTGCGCAATGCAGCCGACGGCGTGCCCGGCCTCACCCAAGCGCCCATCGCCCCCGGCGCGACCTACCGCTACGACTTCGTGCCACCGGACCCCGGCACCTACTTCTTCCACTCCCACGTCGGCGTCCAGATCGACCGCGGCCTCTACGGCACGCTCGTCATCGACGACCCACGCGAGCCCGGCGGCTACGACGCCGAGTGGGTCGTCGTCCTGGACGACTGGACCGACGGCATCGGCAAGACCCCTGACGACATCCTCGCCGAGCTCATCGCCGGTGGCGGCGGCCATGCCGGGCACGGGATGGGCATGGGGATGGGCGACCCGCCGTGGGGAATGGGCGGCGATGTCACCTACCCGCATTACCTCGTCAACGGCCGGGTCGCCTCGGCCCCGGAGACCTTCACCGCCAAGCCCGGTCAGCGGGTACGCATCCGCCTGGTCAATGCCTCGGCCGACACGATCTTCGCGGTCGCGCTCGGGGGGCATCGCCTCACGGTCACCCACACCGACGGGTATGCCGTGCAGCCCCGTGAGTGCGCGGCGCTCTACCTGGGCATGGGCGAGCGCTACGACGTCGTCGTGACCCTCGCCGACGGGGTCTTCCCGTTGGTGGCGGCGCCGTTCGGCAAGCTGACCGTGGCGGCGCGAGCGCTGGTGCGCACCGGATCGGGCGACCCGCCAGCGGCCAACGCCAGGCCCGCCGAACTCGGGGGCGAGATCCTCACCCACGCCGATCTGGCGCCGGCAGATGCGGCGCGCCTGGCCGACAAGGCGCCCGACTCGGTGCTTCCGGTGGTCCTCGGCGGGGGGATGGGCAACTACGCGTGGACCATCAACGGGGCGGCATACGGGAAGAACGCGCCACTGCAGCTCACCGCGGGGCAGCGCACCCGGTTGCGGGTGTCGAACCAGTCGATGATGACCCACCCGTTCCACCTGCACGGGCACACCTTCGCGCTCGCCGGCACCGGCCTGCGCAAGGACACCGTGCTGGTGCGGCACATGGAAACCCTCGACCTGGACTTCGATGCCGACAACCGCGGATCGTGGATGGCCCACTGCCACAACGCCTATCACGGTGAGGCCGGCATGATGATCGAGCTGGCCTACCAGGGGTAGACCAGCTCGATCGAGACAGCTCCCGGGCGCCAGGCCCGAGGCCCGGACTCAGCTCACCTTGGGCGCTCCCGGCCGGGCGTAACGCATCCAGGTCACCGCGATGCAGAACACCGCGAAGACCACACCGATCCAATAGAACGTGGCGGCCGGCATGAGCGTGAGGCCGACCCCGAAGAGGAACGGGCCGAAGGCGGCAATCGCACCGGTCCACCCGATGACGCCACCGGCTTGACGGCGCTCGAAGATCATCGGCATCTGCTTGAAGGTCGAGGCGTTGCCGATGCCCGCGAAGAGGAAGATCGCGAGCATGCCCCAGAGGAAGCGGTCGAAGCCACCCTGCAGGGCCGCGGCGCTGGACGTGTCGGGAACGAGTCCACCGATGGTGTAGATGATCGATCCGACCAGCCCGAGCCCGGACACCAGGGTCCAGCGGGCCCCGCCCATCTTGTCGGTCAGGGGTGAGAACAACACCCGCGCGCCGGCCCCGACCAGCGGCCCGAGGAAGACGTACTTCACCGGGTCGGGCACGGCATACCCACTGACGAGCAGCTGCGCCGTCGCACCGGTGCCCTTGACGATCGCGGCGTTACCGGAGCCGTAGAGGTTGGTCATCAAGAGGCCGAACTGCGCCGACAGACCCGAGAAGGTGCCGAAGGTCATGATATAGAGCGCGGTCATCCACCAGGTGTCCTGGTTGCCGAAGATGTCGAACTGTTGGCGGATGTTGGCCTTGATCGGCACCGACTTGAGCAGCGTCCAGGCGAAGATCACGCCGAGGATGATGAACGGGATGTAGAAGAAGGCCGCGTTCTGGTACCACACGCTGACGTCGGGCTTGCCGGAGACCTTCATCTGCTGCGAGGCCCCGAGGAAGCCGATCATCCCGAAGCCGATGAGCCACGGGGTGAGCAGCTGCACGAGCGAGACACCGAAGTTGCCGATGCCGGCCTGCAGCCCGAGCGCCGTGCCCTGCATGCGGCGGGGGAAGAAGTAGGACGTGCTCGGCATGAAGCCGGAGAAGGCGCCGCCGCCGATGCCGGCGAGGAAGGCCAGCACGAGCAGCTCCCAGTAGGGGGCCGTCGGGCTCTGCACCCGCACGCCCCACCCGAGGATGGGGAAGAACAGCATGCCGGTGGTGATGGCGACCATCTTGCGGGTGCCGAGAATCGGCGGCAGCACCATCCAGAAGATCCGCATCAGCCCGCCGGACAGGCCGGGGATGGCGGCCAGCCAATAGAGCTGGTCCTTGGTGAACGAGTAGCCCAGGGCGTTGAGCTTGGGCACGATCGCACTGGGCAGGAACCACGCGACGAAGCAGAGCGTCAGCGTGAAGGTCGTGACGATGAGGGTCTTCCAGGCCAGGCGCTTGTCCCAGGTGGCTTCGTTCTCGGGGTCCCAGGACTGCAGCCATTCGCCCGATCGGCGGGTCTGCGTGTCAGGGGTCTCGGCGGTGCTCATGAGCGGGTCTCCTGAAGCTCGCGGGTGGCGACGTGGTCGGTGTCGAAGTGGTGGGTGAGCTCGGGTGCGCGGCCATGGAGCATCCGCACGACGGTGGTGTGCATCCAGACGGCGCAGGCGGCCGTCAGCAGGAAGAGGCAGAAGAAGGTGCTCGACGGGAAGCCCGACCACTCCTTGGAGTAGGCGAACAGCGGCGGCAGGAAGAACCCGCCCAGGCCCCCGAGCATCCCGACCAGGCCGCCGACCGAGCCGACGTTGTCGGGGAAGTACTCCGGGATGTGCTTGTAGACCGCAGCCTTGCCGATCCCCATAGCGCAACCGAGCAGGAAGACCAGGATGACGAAGGGCACCAAGCCGATGGCATACCCAAGGTGCGAGGTTTCACGCCCGTCCGGGTGCTGCACGACGAGGTGACCGTTGGGCATCATGAGCACGCCCGAGGTCAGCAGCATGATCGTGAAGGTGAGGTACATGACCTTGCGGGCGCCCAGCCGGTCGGACACCCACCCACCCAGCGGCCGCAACAGCGACGCCGGGAAGATGAAGGTCGCCGTAAGCAAGGCGGCAGTCTGCAACTCGAGCCCGAAGTTGTCGACGTAGTACTTGGGCAGCCAGGCCGACAGCGCGACATAGGCCCCGAAGACGGCGACGTAGTAGAGGCTGAACCGCCACACCCGCACCTGGCGCAGCGGGACGAGCATCTCGCGGATCGGCTTGCTCGCCCCGGGCATCCGGTCGCGGCGCGGCACCACGAAGAACGTCGCCACCGCCAAGGCCACCAGCAGCACCGCGTAGATGACCGGCACGATCCGCCAGCCACCCTGAGTGCCGAGGGCATAGGTCGCGCCGGCGGTCCCCGCGATGAGCGGCGGCCCGATGAACTTCGTCACCGATGCGCCCACGTTGCCTGCCCCGAACACCCCGAGCGCGAAGCCCTGCCGCTCGCGGCCGTACCACGCGGCGTTCCACGCGATGCCGACCGAGAAGAGGTTGCCGGCGAACCCGACGAGGGAGGCCAGCACGAGGAGCATCCCGTAGCTGGACGCCTTCGCGACGAAGAACGCCGGCACCGCGGTCGCCGCGAGCATGAAGATCGTCACCTTGCGCCCGCCGATGCGGTCGGTGAGCATCCCCGCCGGCAGCCGCCACATCGAGCCGTTGAGCACGGCGACCGCCGAGATCCAGGACAGCTCGACGTCGGAGAGTTTGAGCTCCTTCTGGATGGGTATGCCGAGGATGCCGAACATCAGCCACACGGCGAACATCACCGTGAAAGCCAGCGTCGACATCACCAGGACGCGGGCCGCGCCCTTCCCGGTGTCGTGGATCGGTGCGACAACCTCTCCGTATGCCGTGTCGGCCGACGGTGCCACTCTCATCACGTCCTCGCGCCAGGCGTTCCTCTAAATTGAGCTCACGCCTCCGTTAAAGCGAACCGCCAGGGACGTTACTCGCCGACCGACCCCTCTAATTCGATAGGCACTCCTCGCAATCCTGTCGGCCTGATCACAGCCTGAAAACCCCTCGAAAGGGCCGGTCAACCGTCGCCTCCGCTGCGGTTGGTGTGGTTCGATAAGAGCCGTCGAAGAATCCTCTAAATCTAGGAGGCAGGAGCCGTGCGCGAGGCCAGGAGCGGCAGGACCGCCACGGTCGCGACTGACCCGGCCGGCGCGGCACACCCGGCCCGGGCCGCCGGGCCAGACACCGAGAGCGAGCACGGCACCCCCGCTGCTGTCCTGTCCTCTCAGGTGCGCCGGCGCATCCTCGAACACCTCACCATCGTCGGCGAGAGCGCACCCAAGCCAACCGGCGGGTCCGGCCCCCGCACCGCCAGCGCGGGCCGCAGCGCAGCCGAGCTCGCGGCATACCTGGGGTTGCACGTCACGACGGTGCGCTTCCACCTCGACCAACTCGTCGC
>Ga0116181_1002430_pt1 | contig 15137 bp, 12 predicted proteins | sample AD_UKC075_MetaG_FD_89752 | JGI IMG/M metagenome (GOLD analysis project Ga0116181, IMG submission 89752) | Active sludge microbial communities of municipal wastewater-treating anaerobic digesters from USA - AD_UKC075_MetaG | ecosystem: Engineered > Bioreactor > Anaerobic > Digestate | place: USA...
CAACGGTTTCACTGCCTGGTTGTTCATGCGTGGCAGCAAGACCGATCTCAACGTGCGCGGCGCCTATCTGCACATGGCGGCGGACGCGGCGGTGTCTGCCGGCGTGGTGGCGAGCGCCGCGCTGATGGGAGTCACCGGCTGGCTGTGGCTCGACCCGGTCACCAGTCTCATCATCGCCGTCGTGATCGCCTGGGGCTCGTGGCGGCTCCTGGTTGACTCATTGCGCCTCTCGCTTGACGCGGTGCCGGCGCACGTCGATGCCAGCGCGGTCGCCGGGTTTCTGGCACACCGTGCCCCGGTGCAAAGCCTGCATGACCTGCATATCTGGGCGCTGTCGACCGAGGCGGTCGCACTGACCGCGCATCTCGTTTGCCCGGACGGACATCCGGGTGATGCATGGCTCAAGGACGTCTGTGACGAATTGCACGAGCGATTCGCCATTGATCATGCAACCCTGCAGATCGAAACCGGCGACGCCGCACACTGCGCGCTGCGCGAGCGCTGTGGGCTGGCGCACTAGCCTCGAGCCTTACCGTCTCGCGTCGCCATCCACTTCGGCCCGAGCACCGCAATCGCCAGCCCGGTGAGCACGACGGCAGCGCCAAGCAGTTGCGTGGCGGAAAGACGCTCACCGAAAGCCCACGCCGTTGCGGTCATGCCCGCCACGGGCACCCACAGCGCAAACGGTGACACCATCGACGCCGGGTAGCGCGTCAGCAAGTTCGACCAGAGGCCGTAGCCAAACACTTGCGCGGCATAGGCCAGCACGCAGAGATTGGCCCACAACGCCCAACTCGGCGTCCTCAGCGGCGCGGTCAGCGCACCCGCTGGCTCCACGATGAGCGAAATCACCACCAGCGGCGGCACGGCAGCCAGACTCGTCCAGGCCACAAAGTTCATCGCGCTGACTCGACCAGTATGCGCGATGCGCGCCACGTGCTTTGCCACTGTGTTCCCCGCGCCCCAGAAGAACGCCGCAAGCAGCACGAGCAGGAATGCTGCTCCGACACCGCCTTGCAACTTGGTCACACCGATGATGACCAAGCCGATCGCCGCGATCAGTGCACCCACCAACTGCGCGCGGTGTATGGCTTCGCCGTAGAGCGCCACTGCGAGGCCAATGGTGAAAAACACTTGCGTCTGCACCACCAGCGACATCAAGCCGGCGGGCATACCCATGTTGAGCGAAATGAACATCACGGCGAATTGGCCCACGGCGATGAACAGCGCGTAGAGCACCAGCCAGCACCAGGGCACCTGCGGTCGCCCGACAAACAACACCAGCGGCACTGCAGCCATGAAAAAGCGCCAGCCCGACAGCGCAAAGGGCGGCACGCTCACCAGCGCCAGCTTGATCGAAACGAAGGTCAACCCCCACACGGTGGCAATGGCGAGAGCGAGGAGCGTGTGGCGAAGGGGCAAAGGTCAGGCTGCAGAAGGTTTCAACGACTTGACGCGCGGTGCGAATACGCGTCGCATCGTGTCAAGTCGGCGCGAAATCCAATCAAACTGAATCGGCCATTCCGCTCGATCATCCATGTTGACATCGTTCCAGATTGTGACGATCCGCGACATCTTGCTATCCGGCAGTTCGCGCCAATCCAGTGGAAAGCCTGTCTCTTGTTGGATCGATTCTCGTTGCGCCAGCAAGGCGTTGAACGCCTCCTTCGGTGCGAAACCTGGAGGTTGGACGACAACAATTTCGACGCCAATCCAGCGCTTCTCCCTGGACGCAAAAACGTCCATGTTGATTCCCGAGCGCCCCAGAGCGCAGTTTACCCAGTGCTGGGGCGCTGGTTTCTGTGGTGTCACAGCGCCCCCACATCGCTTGATGTAGTCGCGCAACGCCGTCCAGTACTCAAGGTACAGTGACTGAGTCTCCGTCAATTCACTACTCCGCGCACGCTCAGCAACGCTTCGGCGCCAGTCGTTCGGCTTACTCACAATGTTGAACTTCGGTGCAACATTGTCAGAACCAACGAACTTCCAGAGTTCAATCTCCAGCAAGAAAAAGCTGAAACCGTCTACCGTGACTTCGTTCAGCCAGTCCACGGCAGCACGATGCTCTTCAGTCGAACGCTTGGCGATCCAGATAATCGTTCGGGCATCCAGGCCTGCGGCATAGGTCAGGATTTGTCCCAAATGTGGGTGATCGGTCGACTCAAGCTGATTTTCGATCAGGACATTCGTGCCGGTGGCAAGGTCCCTACACAAAATATCAGCGCGATACGGGCCGACACCCTGTTCCTGAGCCACCAACTCCAAATCCAGCCCTAGCGCCTCCGAAAGAATCGACAGGCTATCCTCCTCTGCGAGCCAGGGCGTGAAGTCAGCCGGTTCGGACGACCAGATGGTGCGAAGATCGTCAACCCTTTCAAGCTTGGCCAACGGCCGAGACAACGCCACGCTATTCGACCGCTTTCAACATCGCCTCAACCACGCCTTTGGCATCGCCGAACACCATCATGGTCTTGTCCATGTAGAAGAGTTCGTTGTCGAGCCCGGCGTAACCTGCTGCCATCGAGCGCTTGTTGACGATAACGGTGCGCGCCTTGTAGGCCTCAAGAATCGGCATGCCGTAGATCGGGCTGCCTTTCTGCAGGGCAAGCGGGTTCACCACGTCGTTGGCACCGAGCACCAGCACCACGTCGGTTTGCGCGAACTCGGAGTTGATGTCCTCCATTTCGTGCACCTGGTCATACGGCACTTCGGCCTCGGCCAGCAACACATTCATGTGCCCCGGCATGCGGCCCGCCACTGGATGAATCGCGTACTTGACGTCGACCCCCTTGGCGATCAGCTTTTGCGCAAGTTCCTTCACGGCGTGCTGCGCGCGGGCGACCGCGAGGCCATACCCCGGCACGATCACCACGCTGTCAGCGTTCGACAGCATGAAGGCCGCATCGTCCGCACTGCCGCTCTTGACCGGGCGCTGCTCCTTGCTGCCCGTCGCGGCGCCGCCCTCGCCACCGAAGCCGCCGAGGATGACGCTGATGAACGAACGGTTCATCGCCTTGCACATGATGTAGGACAGGATCGCACCGGACGAACCGACCAGCGAACCGGCGATGATCAGCATCGGGTTGTTCAGCGAAAAACCGATGCCCGCCGCCGCCCAGCCGGAGTAGCTGTTCAGCATCGACACCACCACCGGCATGTCAGCGCCGCCGATCGGAATGATGATGAGCACGCCGAGCAGGAAGCCGAGCGCGCAGATGATCGTGAAGTCGGTGAATGACTCTGAATGCCAGAAGCCAAAGATGAAGAACAGCGTCGCCAATCCGAGCACGGCGTTCAGCGCGTGTTGCCCTTTGAAAGTGACAGGTGCTCCCTGAAACAGGCGGAATTTGTACTTGCCCGAGAGCTTGCCAAAGGCGATGACGGAGCCGGAAAACGTGATAGCACCGATGAAGGCACCGAGCGCCAGTTCGATGCGATTACCGCCGGGAATCGCGCCGCCCTTTTGCGTGATACCGAAGGCGTAAGGCTCGACCACGGCAGCCACGGCGATACACACCGCCGCCAGACCGATCATGCTGTGCATGAAAGCAACCAGCTCGGGCATTTTGGTCATCTCGACGCGCTTGGCCATCACGGCGCCAATGCCACCGCCAACCACCAGCCCGCCAAGCACATAGCTGAGGCCAAGGGCCGACTCGCCTGCCAGCTTGAATATCAACGCTGCGGTCGTCACCATCGCGATGGCCATGCCCACCATGCCAAAACGGTTGCCCGTGATGGACGTGGTGGGGTGCGAGAGCCCCTTGAGTGCCTGAATGAAAAAGACCGAGGCGACAAGGTAGAGAAGAACAACGACGTTCATGCTCATTTGGCAACCTCCGGCTTCGCTTCAGCTTTTTTCTCTTTCTTCTTGAACATTTCAAGCATGCGTTTGGTCACCAGAAAGCCACCAAAGATATTCACGGCAGCCAGCGCCACCGCCAGCACGCCCATGGTCTTGCCGAGCGTGGTCTCGGTCAGCGCAGCGGCCAGCATGGCCCCCACGATGATGATCGCCGAGATCGCATTGGTCACCGCCATCAGCGGTGTGTGCAGCGCTGGTGTCACCGTCCAGACGACGTGATAGCCGACGTAAATCGCCAGCACAAAGATGATCAGGTTGATGACAATGTGTTCGACGCCGCTCACTTTTTATCTCCCGTCACCAGTGTGGCTGCGACGATGTCGTCGTCCATGTTGATCTTGAATTCACCGGTCTTGAAATCCACCAGCAGTTTCAGGAAGTCCAGCACGTTGCGGGCATAGAGCGCACTGGCGTCCTGCGGCAGCAGTGCCGCCAGGTTGGTATGCCCGACCAGCGTCACGCCATGCTTGACGACCACTTTATCCTTCTCGGTCAGCGGGCAATTACCGCCCTGCTCGGCCGCAAGATCGACGATCACCGAGCCCGGCTTCATCGCCTTGACCATTTCTTCAGTCACCAGCACGGGGGCCGGACGTCCAGGAATCAGCGCAGTCGTGATCACGCAATCGGCCGCCGCGACCCGCTTGGCGACCTCGGCACGTTGCCGTGCCATCCAGCTCTCGGGCATCGGTTTCGCATAACCGCCAACGCCTTGCGCCGTTTCGCGCTCCTCGTCGGTTTCGTAAGGGACGTCGATGAATTTCGCCCCGAGCGACTCCACCTGCTCTTTCACTGCCGGACGCACGTCAGAGGCTTCAATCACCGCGCCGAGACGCTTGGCGGTGGCAATCGCCTGCAGCCCGGCCACGCCAACCCCGAGAATAACCACGCGGGCAGCTTTCACCGTGCCCGCCGCTGTCATCAGCATCGGGAAAAACTTCGGGTAGTGGTTCGCCGCCAGAATCACAGCCTTGTAACCGGCGATGTTGGCCTGCGACGACAGCACGTCAAGGCTTTGCGCGCGTGTGGTGCGTGGCGCCCGCTCCAGCGAAAAGCCGTTGACGCCTTTGCCCTTGATCGCGGCGATGCCGTCGGCATTGAACGGGTTCAGCATGCCCACAAGATGGGTGCCACTTCTCATCGCAGCCAGCTCTTCAGCGCCGGGCGCGCGCACCTTGAGCACAATATCGCTGGCAGCGAGCACTTCTGCAGCGCTGGCACTGACCGTAGCGCCGGCCGCAGCATAGGCCTCATCCAGCAGGCTTGACGCAGCGCCCGCGCCGGACTCGATAGTGACTGAAAAGCCTGGAATGGCGACCAGTTTCTTGACGGTCTCGGGCGTCGCCGCAACTCGCGTCTCGCCAGCCGTCGTCTCCTTGATGATGCCGATTCTCATCGGGCACCTCCCCTTTTGTTTGACCAAAGCAGTGTAGCCGCTTTCCCGCGCGTTGCGCAGCGCTTCAGACGGGTTAACCCTTGATCGAATAATCGAGCATTCGCCGCGCCTTTTTTGCTGTTGCAGTTAAATTTGAGGATTAGGTTTCCGGAGGTACTTTTCATGCCCACAATCAACCGTCTGGCGCTGCGTGGCGTAGCCGCTGCAATGGGCTTCGCCCTGTCCGCCGCCGTCTTCACTGCTGGTGCCGCAACGCTCAAGAACGCTGCCCAGAACGACATCCTGACTGCCGACCCGCATTCCCAGAACCACGCCACCACCAACGCGATTCTGATGCACGTGTATGAGGGGTTGACTCGCTACAACGCCAAGTTCGAGGTGGAGCCAGCGCTGGCCACCAAGTGGACCTACATCTCGCCGACGCAGGTGCGTTTCGAACTGCGCAAGGGCGTGAAATTCCATGATGGCACGCCGTTCACCGCCGACGACGTGGTGTTCAGCTTCAACCGCATCAAACAGCCGCAGGGCACGATGCAGATCTACATTGCCGGCATCGGCGAAGTGAAGAAAGTCGACGACTACACGGTTGACTTCATCATGCCGGCGCCGAACCCGATCCTGCTGCGCAACATCATCGACTTCCGCATCATGAGCAAATCGTGGAGCGAGAAGAACAAGGTCACCAATATCCAGGATTACAAGGCGAAGGAAGAAACCTACGCCTCGCGCAACGCGATGGGCACCGGCCCGTACATGTGGAAGGCCTGGGCGCCAGAGCAGCGCATCGAGATGGTCGAGAACCCCAACTGGTGGGGCAAGAAGGACGGTAACGTCACCGCCTACACCTACCTTCCGATCAAGGCCGACGCCACTCGCATCTCGGCACTGATCGCCGGTGACATCGACATGTCGTCGGAAGTCCCGCCGCAGGACGTCGAGCGCCTGAAGAAGGACCCGAAGCTGAAAGTTCTGGAAGGTATCGAGGTTCGCACCATTTTCCTCGGCATGGATCAATGGAGCGATGAGGCGAAGTACACCAACGTCAAGGGCAAGAACCCGTTCAAGGACAAGCGTGTGCGTGAGGCACTGTCGCTGGCGGTGGACCGCGAAGCGATCAAGAAGTCGATCATGCGCGGCCTCTCGGTGCCGGCGGCCATCATCGTCGCGCCGGGCGTCAACGGCCACAGCAACGATATCGACAAGGCGGAATTCAACGTCGAGAAGGCGAAGAAGCTGCTGGCCGAAGCGGGCTATCCGAATGGCTTTGAGCTGACGCTGGACTGCCCCAACAACCGCTACGTCAACGACGAAAAGGTCTGTCAGGCGGTGGTCGCAATGTGGGCGAAGATCGGCCTCAAACCGAAGCTGAACTCGATGAACTTCGCGCCCTACATCGCCAAGATCCAGAACTTCGACACCAGCGTCTACATGCTGGGCTGGGGTGTGGCCACCTATGACGCGCTGTACTCGCTGCAATCACTGGTGCGCACCAAGACCACCGGTGCCGACGGCAACTTCAACCTGGGCCGCATCAACGATACGCGCCTCGACGCCATCATCGACCAGTTGAAGACCGAGCCGGACGTGACCAAGCGTAACGCCCTGATCCGCCGTGCGCTCGAGCGCACCAAGGAAGAGAGCTACTACGTGACACTGCACCACCAAATCCGTCCGTGGGCGATGAAGAAAGAAGTCACCACGCTGCACCGCTCGGACGACCGTCCGGAAGCGCGCTTCGCCAAGGTCTCGGGCGGCGGGTCCTGATCCGGGCAATCGGCCCAAACAAAAACAGGCGCTTCGGCGCCTGTTTTTACATGTGCAGAATGAGTTCCCCGAACATCAGCTTGTCGCTCAAACTCAGCCTACATAAGGCATCACGGCAAAAAATATCAGAAGTCGATAATTATAAAAATCCGCCGAAAAGCCCAGTTCATCTGCGGGTTGGCGAGAAAAGCTGCTGATCGCACTACACACCAGTCAGCAGGCAACGACCTTCTCCCATTTCCCGGCCTTCATGATGCCGACAAAATTTCTCTCGGGTTCGCACATCACGGTGATGTCCTGCGTCGGGTCGCCATCCACTACGATCAAGTCCGCGTACGCACCAGGTGCGATGACACCGAGTTTGCCTTCCTGATTGAGCACGGTTGCCGCCACGCTAGTGGCGCTTTGCAGTTGCTCCACCGGGGTCTGCACGCTCGCCCGAAGGCGCCACTCGCGCGCCTGCTGCGGATGCATGCTGCCGAGCAGATCGGTGCCAAAACCGATGGGCACGCCGGCGGCCTTGGCAATTGCAATGGCCTGCGTTCCCGCATCTTTCACGCGGTCCAGTTTGGCGAGCATTTCGTCGCTCCAAGCCAAACGTTTGCCCTCGTCGCCAAGCACGGCGTAGGTTGCCAGCGTCGGCACCAGAAACGCGCCGTGCTGCTTCATCACTTTCGCCGAGGCTTCGTCGAGCAGGTTGCCGTGCTCGATGGTGCGCACGCCGCACTGCACCGCGCGGGTGATAGAGCGCGGCGAGTAGGCATGCGCCATCGCGTAGGTATTCGCAGCAGTAGTTTCCTCGCAGATCGCGGTCAGCTCCTCCAAAGAATACTGGGTGCCGTCAATCGGATCGGTCGGGCTGGCCACACCACCGCCCGCCATGATCTTGATCTGGTTGGCACCGTGGCGAAGCTGCTCGCGCACCGCGCGCCGCACCTCCGGCACACCGTCGGCCAGCGCCGGGAATAGCCCGACACCGGCGCAGGTGCAGATGAATTCCTTGACGCCACGCGGCCGGATGTCGGCATGCCCGCCGGTTTGTGACAGTGGTGCGCCAGCGATGAACAAGCGCGGTCCGCGCAGGAAGCCGCGCTCGATGGCGAGCTGCACTCCGTAGTCTGCGCCAGCCGCGTCGCGCACGGTGGTAAAGCCACGCAGCAGCATCCCCTCCAGCACATGCGTCGCCTGCGCGGTGATGTAGGTTGGTGGCTGCATCGAGAGCTGCCAGACGTCGTGGTGAACCGCCATCACGTGCACGTGGCAATCGATGAGCCCCGGCAGCACGACACGGCCGCCGAGGTCAACCACCTCCCCGACCGGCACGGGACCACCGGGCTGGATCACCGCCTCAACGCGGCCATCAGCCACCACCACCGCAGCGACCGGACGCAGCACGCCCGCGAGGCTATCGAACAGCCGGAGATTGGTAAGAATTTGTCGCGACATGTCACATCCTGCACAGCGGCCCGCTGCCAGCAATCATCAATTGCTGACTAGAACGCGGCCAAAAAGGTAAAAAGACGGCTTCTGCGAGGAAATCATGCCAGACGCCCCTCCCGATCTGTTTCAGCGTGCCGCCGGTGGCGATTCCGCCGCGATGAGCACGCTCTATGCAGAACTGTATCCCGAAATCAAGCGGGTGGCACGTGCGCGTCTCGCCCAGGCAGGTGGCGTCACCGGTCTCAACGCTACCGCACTGGTGCATGAAGGTTTCATGCGCATGGCCGAGCGCAAGGGATTGCAGGGCGAAACGCGGGTGCAGTTCTTCGCCTATGTTGGCAAGGTGCTGCGCTCGATCGTGATCGACTTCGTGCGCGCCCGTGACGCCGAAAAGCGCGGCGGCGGCGCCACACTGATGACGCTGTCGCACGCCGATTCGGCACCCGATGGCTGGCTGCCCGCCGTGGATGTAGTGGCACTTGATCAGGCGCTCGAGCGGCTAAAGGCCGTCGATGAAGGCATGTACCACACTGCGGAGTTGCATTTCTTTTGCGGCATGACCATCGAGGAGACCGCCGAATCGCGTGGCATCTCGACCCGTACGGTCAACCGGGAGATCACCAAGGCGCGTGCGATGCTCGCCGAGTGGCTGGACGTTTCCGGCGAGCGCATTTGAGTCTGCCACAGGGCGGCGGCAGGCACCTGACGCAGTTTTTTCCGCAGCCGCGTCTTTGTAAGACACCATGAGCGACGCGGCCCCTCCTCCGTCTGACAACGAATTCGACGCAGCTTTCTGGAAAGCCGTCAACGCTGCTTTCGACGAAGCCCTCGAATGCGACGACCTGACGCGACCGGGGTTCATGCGCTCGCTGTCCGACCGCGATCCGCGGGTAGCCAACGAGGTGCGGCGGCTACTCGGCCGCGCCCACGCGCAGACGCTGGCGACAGATTTTGTCCGCGACAAGCCGCCGCGCCCGCCTGGCCTGACCACCGAACTCTCCACCGTGCTCGGCGCGGTGATGGGAGACGGCGGGGAACGCGGCTTTGACGGCCTGCTGCAGCGCGCGCTGCGCGCCGAGCGCGCCCGTAGCGAGAACACCCGCAGCTCCGGCGAGCTGTGTGGCGCGTGGAGACTGCAGGAGGTCATCGGCGTCGGTGGCATGGGCGAGGTATGGCTTGCCACCCGCGCCGACGGGCTCTATCAGGCCAAGGCCGCCGTCAAGTTCCTGCGCACCGATGGCGATGCCGAGCGCTTCGAGGCCCGATTCGCGCAAGAGCGGGCGTTGCTGGCAAGGCTGAATCACCCCGGCATCGCACGGCTCATCGACGCCGGGCGATTGTTCGGGCAGCCCTTCCTGGTGCTCGAATATGTCGATGGCAAACCGTTGCTCAACTACGTGGCCGAACAGGCACCGACGGTCTAGGCACGCATCGAGCTGATCCGCGAAATCGGTGAGGCGGTCTCCTATGCCCACTCGCAACTGGTGGTGCACCGCGATCTCAAACCATCGAACGTGCTGGTGACACCGGGCGGCCACGTCAAGCTGCTCGACTTTGGCGTCGCCGGGTTGCTCGATGACGCCGATCATGATGAAGCCACTTCGTCCGAGGCGACGCGCATCGGCGGTCGCGGTCTCACCGTCGAGTACGCCGCGCCGGAGCAGATCACCGGGGACGCGACTGGAGTCGCCAGCGACATCTATTCGCTCGGCGCGCTGGCCTATCACCTGCTCGCGGGCCGCCGCGCGCACTTGCCCGAGAAGCATGGCCGCGCAGCGCTGGAACACGCGGTACTGCACACCACGCCCGACCGCGTCTCGCATGCGGCCGCCAGCACGCACCACGTCACTGCCCGCGACAACATCCCGCCGCCGTCCGATCCGGCGCGGCTGGGAGGTGACATCGACGCCATCGTCGCCCGCGCCATGCGCATTGATCCTGCTGACCGCTACCCGTCGATGGAAGCCTTCGTCGCCGATCTGCGCCGCTGGATGGAACGGCGCCCGATCGCCGCGCGGCGTGAGGACCGCAGCTACCGCACGCGACTCTGGCTGCGCCGCAACTGGCTTCCCGTCAGTCTCACAGCAACCCTGTTTGTGGCGCTTGGCGCCGGTCTCGCGCTCTCGCTCTGGCAGTATCAGCGTGCCCGTGCAGAGGCGACACGCGCCAACAAGACGGCCGACTATCTTGTCGAACTGCTCGGCCGCGCAGATCCTGATCTCCATGGCGGCAAATGGCCGTCCGCCCTTGATCTGCTCGACGAAGCGGCTCGTGACAGCAAGCTGCGCTTCCGCGATGAACCGGTCACCGAAGAGCGCCTCGCACGGCTGTTCGCCGGTATCTATCGCTCGCTGTCGCGCGACAACGACGCCCTGCCGCTGGCGCGGCGCGCCCTGGCGCTGTCTACCGAGTTGTACGGGGAGAACTCGCTCAACACCCTGCGTGCGCGCGGGCTGCTGGCCTGGGTGCTGTACTGGTCGGACGACTACACCGAGGCGGTGAGCGTGATGCAGCCGGTCATGGATCGGGCTGCCAGATTGCTGCCGGCCAAGTCACCCGAGCTGATCGAAATCCAGCTCCGCTATGCCAACATTCTGGCGGGCGTCTACCGCATCGACGAGGCAGAAGGGCATTTCCGCGCCGTCATCCGCGAATACCAGACCACTACCGAACCGCTGCCCAACCGTGCCTGGCGCATCGCCGACGCCGAGGGCGACCTGGCCGCGGCCTACACGCGCGCAGGTCGCTGGCAGGATGCCCTCAACCTGCTGCGCAGGAACGCGCAGCTTTACGCGAGCCCGCCGGCAAACGACCTGAAGACGGCGCTTAATCATCAGGGCAACCTGATCACCGTGCAGAACGTGCTCGGCGACCCGCGCGGCGTGGAGCAGACCATCCTCGAGCTGATCGGCCGCTGGCAGCGCCTGGCTGGCGAGCGCAGCGAGCGCATCGACGAGCTGCTCAACGATCTCGGGCTCTATTACGTGCAGGCCGGGCTCGGCGCCGAGGCGCTGAAGACCTTCGAACGCCTGCTGGAGCGGGCAACGGCGCATGGCGACAGCGACTCGTCCAACCAACTGCGCAACCAGCTCGATCTGGTCGAGATTCGGGCCCGCTTCAACATGAGTCCGGCACCGGAGCTGCTGGACAAGCTGGACGCGCTGACCGGGCAGATATTGACGCAGGTTTCTCCTGATTCACCCCGTCTGCGTCAGCTGCTGCTGCGGGCGGCGATGGTGGCTATCGCGCTCGAGCAGCCGGACAAGGCAGAAGCACTGTCCGCCAGCGCCCGCGAGAAAGGGCGTGACAAGGCACCGGCCAACGCCACCCGCACCGAAACCGCATTGGCCAGCATCGCGCGCATGCGTGGCCAGTACGACGCCGCCATCGGCCAGATCGAGCGTCGCCTGCAGGATTACGAGAAAAAGGGCGAGCGGGTTTCGCTGCGCCACGCCTTTGTACTGATCGATCACGCCTACGTACTGGCGCTGCGCGGCAAACCTGCCGATCGCCCATTGGCACAAGCCTCGCTCGCGCAGGCGCGGGCGGCGATCCCGGAGGGTCTGCCGCCGACACACCGCGTGTTTGCGCAGTGGAATTACGTCAACGCGGCCGCTCAGGCGGGCTTCGATTCACGAGACGCCGCACGCTATCGTGACGAGCTGGCCCCCCACTTCGGGCGAACGGCCGCCACCATGCCGAAGGTGCTGAGCGGATTTTTCGTGCTGCCGTAGCGGTCACCACTTCGTCGCGGTAGCTGCGGTCGCACAGCATCACCAAAAAAGTTGGCCGGTGACGTCGCAATTTCCCTTGACGCTGCGTCTGTCACCATGAGCCAGTTGCGCAACCTCGACTGCCGCTGGCTCAGGTGACACTCTCCCCGGAGCTGTTGCCAACCCCGATGCTTGCAGCGCATCGGTCAGCGTTGCCGCGCTCCGCGCGGCGCCGTGTGCGTCAGGCAGCTCCTCCCTGCCTGCGTGCGAAATCTGGAGCTCATCCCCGGATGAGCTCTTTTTTTGCCCGTTTCGGATGACAGCTTTTTAGCAAAATTCCCACTGGATAGGGCATACGGGCTATTTTTGTTAAATATCGACTTTAGGCAATAAAACAACTGTAGCCCTCACTGAATGGAACTTCCGCAGAAAAGCCAATGAGCCGTTTCGCCGGCATAAGCTAGATTTATCCGACTAAATCCAACATATTGCGCAATTATTTTGCTTGAAAATTGGTTAATTTGGCATGTACAGCAATTTTGTTGCTTGCGATAAAATCGCTGCATCGCAACAAGGAATGATCATGCCTGCTTCGCTCAATCGCCAAATCGATGACGTCCGCATCAAGGACATCTTCGAGCTCGCCCCGCCCTCACATCTGCTGCGTGAGTTCAAGGTCAACGAGACGGTCGAGCAACTGGTGTTTGACACCCGCCGCGAAATTCACAAGGTATTGCACGGCGCCGATGACCGCCTGGTGGTGATCGTTGGCCCCTGTTCGATTCACGACAAGAAGGCAGCGCTGGAATACGCCAAACGCCTCAAGGCGTTGCGCGACGAGCTGAAACACGACCTGATCGTCGTCATGCGCGTCTACTTCGAGAAGCCGCGTACGACGGTGGGCTGGAAAGGCCTGATCAACGATCCGCATCTCGATGGCAGCTTCAAGATCAACGAGGGCCTGCGCCTGTGCCGCGAGCTGCTGCTCGACATCAACGAGATGGGCGTGCCGGCGGCGACCGAGTTCCTCGACACGCTGACGCCACAGTATTACGCCGACCTCATCTCCTGGGGCGCGATCGGCGCCCGCACCACCGAGAGCCAGGTGCACCGCCAGCTCGCCAGCGGCATGAGCTGCCCGATGGGTTTCAAGAACGGCACCGATGGCAACATCAAGATCGCGGTTGACGCCATCAAGGCCGCCGCAGCGCCGCACTTCTTCCTGTCGGTCACCAAAGGCGGCCACAGCGCCATCGTGTCGACCAACGGCAACGAGGACTGCCACGTGATCCTGCGCGGCGGCAAGGCGCCGAACTTCGATGCCGCGTCGGTCGATGCGGCGTGCAAGGAAGCCGCCGCGGCCGCGATGGCGTGCCGGCTGATGATCGACGCCAGCCACGGCAACAGCCAGAAGAAGCCCGAGAATCAGGTGCCCGTGCTGCGCGACATCGGTCAGCAGATGGCCGCCGGCGACATGCGCATCTTCGGCGTGATGGTCGAGAGCCACCTGGTCGCCGGCCGGCAGGACCTGGTGCCGGGCCGGCAACTGGTCTACGGCCAGAGCGTGACCGACGGCTGCATCGGCTGGGAGGACAGCGTGGCCTCGCTGGAAGGGCTGGCCGAGGCCGTCCGCCAGCGCCGTCTGGCCGCGGCCGAGTAGCCGGGCCGCCGATTCGCGTTGCGTTCGCCTGTCGTCGGGTGCAGGCGACGCACGCCGGAAAAATGGCCTTGACGGCCGGACATCCGTGCTATAACCGCCGCACAAGGTCGAGGAGCTCTCCATGGATGCCCTGCAAGCAGCCGGTCAGTCGCAGCGTGCTGCCGATTCGTCGCAGTCGTCGCCCGCCCGCGCGCCGGGCACGAAACCCACGCCGCACGAGCGGCTGCTGTCGATGGGCTTGCGCCCGGTCGGGCGTGCCAGCGAGTTCTCCGACGAACTGCACCTGCTGATGGCCAAGACCCCGCTGTTCTCGGGCCTGGACATCGACGAGACCCGCAAGCTCGGCGCATTCATGTATGTGTACGAGGCGCCCGCCGGCGTCACGGTGATCACCGAGGGCGAGGCCGGCGACTTCATGATGCTGCTGATGACCGGCATGATCGACGTGCTGCGCCGCAACCGCTACAACTACCCGTCGCGCATCGCGGTCGCTCACGCCGGCCACGCGCTGGGCGAGATGTCGATGTTCGACGGCGAGCCGCGGTTCGCGTCGTGCGTCACCCTCGAGCACTCGCGCATCGCGGTGCTGCCACGTGATGCGCTGGTGCTGGTGCTGTCCGACGAGCCCAAGCTCGGCAACAAGATCCTGCTGAAGCTGGTGCAGCTGCTGTCCGAGCGGCTGCGCCAGACGAGCGCCAAGCTGGTGTCCTACCTGGAAGCGGCCCGCGACACCTGAGGGCCGGGTGCCCGCCCGAAGGCCGGGTGCTCACCCGAGAGTCGGGTGTTCGCCGGAGCGCGGGGCGCTCAGGCCTTGTTCTTCCCCTGCTGCCAGAGCACGTCGCTGCCGCCCGCGTAGCGGTTGAGCACCCGCGCCAGCACGAACATCAGGTCCGACAGGCGGTTCACGTACTGCCGGCAGACCGGGCGCACCGTCTCCTCGTGACCGAGGGCGACGATCGCCCGCTCGGCGCGCCGGCACACGGTGCGGGCGACGTGCGCGTAGGCGGCCGCGCGCGACCCGCCGGGCAGGATGAACTCCTGCAGCCGCGGCAGATCGGCGTTGTAGCGGGCCAGCAGCTCGTCCAGGCGGACGACCTGGGCGTCGCTCACGTTCTCGAACCCCGGGATGCACAGCTCGCCACCCAGGTCGAAAAGGTCGTGCTGGATGCCGGAGAGCGCCGCACGCATGTCCTCGGGCATCGGCTCCGTCACCAGCAGGCCGATGAAGGAGTTCAGCTCGTCGACGTCGCCCAGCGCGGCGATGCGCAGGCTGTCCTTGCGGGTGCGTGATCCGTCGCC
>Ga0116181_1002431_pt1 | contig 15136 bp, 8 predicted proteins | sample AD_UKC075_MetaG_FD_89752 | JGI IMG/M metagenome (GOLD analysis project Ga0116181, IMG submission 89752) | Active sludge microbial communities of municipal wastewater-treating anaerobic digesters from USA - AD_UKC075_MetaG | ecosystem: Engineered > Bioreactor > Anaerobic > Digestate | place: USA...
TAAGAAACAAATAGTGAAGCAAATAGTAGTTAAGTAGAGAATCTCGAAGGAAGTTATAATTGTGATAAGGTGATTGAGTTAACGCTGAATATTTATTCATTCCGATTATATTTGCTATCCATGCAAAAAATACTTGTAGCCAATAGAGGTGAAATAGCTTTAAGAGTAATGCGTACTGCAAAAGAAATGGGTATAAAAACCTTAGCCGTATATTCTGAAGCTGATAGAGAGATGCCATTTGTTCGATTTGCGGATGAGGCGGTATGTATAGGCCCGGCATTATCTGCACAATCTTATTTAAGAGCTGAAAAAATCATTCAAGTAGCAAAGGAAAAAGGAGCCGATGCCATTCATCCAGGTTATGGTTTCCTTAGTGAAAATGCAAGTTTTTCGAAAGCCTGTGCCGATGCTAACATCACTTTTATTGGCCCTAGTGCTTATAGCATTGAAATGATGGGTAGCAAGATAGCCGCTAAGCAAGCAGCTAAAAAATTTAATGTTCCTATGGTGCCTGGAACCGAAGACCCTATACAATCTGTAGCAGAAGCACATGAAATTGCTAATAGAATTGGATATCCGGTATTGATAAAAGCCTCTGCCGGAGGTGGAGGCAAAGGGATGCGTGTAGTAGAAACAGCAGACCAGCTAGAAGAACAAATGCGTACAGCCAAAAGTGAAGCGATGAGTGCATTTGGAGACGATGCAGTGTTTATGGAAAAATATGTAGCAGCACCTAAGCATATCGAAATTCAATTATTGGGCGACCAACACGGTAACTATGTTTATCTTTTTGAAAGAGAATGTTCCATTCAAAGACGCCATCAAAAACTGATTGAAGAAGCCCCATCTAGTTGTCTTTCTGAAGCCGTAAGAAAAGCTATGGGAGAAAGTGCTGTGAATGTGGCTAGAAGCTGTAAATATCATGGTGCCGGCACTGTGGAGTTCTTAGTAGATGAATCCCTTAATTTCTATTTCTTAGAAATGAATACAAGGCTACAAGTAGAACATTGCGTTACTGAAATGATAACAGGCATAGATTTAGTAAAAGAACAAATTAATGTAGCCAAAGGAAAGAAACTTTCATTTACTCAAGATGATTTAGTAATAAACGGACATGCGATTGAACTACGTATCTGTACCGAAGACCCCTTCAATAATTTCTTACCAGATACTGGTAAGTTAGATAGATACCTACCTCCCAAAGGTCCGGGCATAAGAGTAGATGATGGCTATGAGCAAGGGCAGGATATTCCTATATTTTATGATTCGATGATTGCAAAGCTTATTGCCCATGCACCTTCTCGTGATGAGGCAATTCAAAGACTTTGTCGTGCCATCGATGAGTTTGAAATAAAAGGCATCAAGACAACTTTGCCATTTGGAAAGTGGGCTGTGCAACAGCCGGCTTTTAAAGAAGGTAAGTTTGATACCAAGTTTATAGACCAATATTTTAAACCTGAATATTTGCATAGTGATGATGAGGCACAAGAACAAGTGGTGGCACTACTAGCAAGTTATTTGTGGGAAGAGAATATTGTAAGCCAACAAACAGTAGCTACAACTTCTGCGAAAAGTAATTGGAAATTGAAAAGAATTTAACAGAAGCTGTTGTGTATTGAGGCTCGTTTTAAAAATTAATCCAACCAACCAATTGTATTTAGATGACAAATACTCAAACCTTCGTTGATTTTGCCTATCTGGAAGATATGGCAGAGGGTAATCAAGAATTCTTTAAGCAGGTACTTGCTGTATTTATGGATAATACACCTGCTGGGCTTCAAAAGCTAGAGGCTCTAGTATTAGCCAAAGAAGATTTTGAATCCATTAAGAAACAAGCTCATTTTCTTAAATCAAGTTTTAGTATTGTTCAGGTTATTGGGATGCGAGAACGACTACAAGAAATAGAAACACTTGCCGGAAAAGAACAAAATCGAGAAATAATAGAACAAGCAACAGCAGAGGCTGTAGCCGTATTTAATCAGGCAGTACCAGAAATTATTGAACGAATGAATAATTAATGGGTTTAACTTTTTATTGTTCGATATTTAAAAAGATTAGGTATAAACTGCCCTAATCTTAATACTAATTTTACATTTTTATTGTCTGTCGAAACAACCTTCAAATTCATAAATTTGTCAGACAGTAATGGAATCGAACAAACAAGTCATTTACTTAGACAATAACGCCACTACTCAAGTTGATAAAAGGGTCTTGGACGCGATGATGCCATTTCTCACAAATGAGTATGCAAATGCCAATAGCACACATCAGTTTGGTGTTCATGCTTACGAAGCTGTCAAGTCTGCTAGAGTCAAAGTAGCAGAGTTAATTGGAGCAGAAGCACACGAAATTGTCTTTACAAGTGGGTCAACCGAAGCGATAAACCTTGCCATTAAAGGTGTCGCTGAAAATTACCAGTCAAAAGGTAAACACATTGTTACGGTGTCAACTGAACATAGTGCGGTTTTAGATACCTGTCAATATTTGGAAACCAAAGGTTTTGAAGTTACTTATCTGTCTGTAAAGTCCGATGGTTTGATTGATTTTGATGAACTCAAATCTGTCTTGCGTGATGATACCATTTTGGTGTCAGCCATGCTTGCCAACAATGAAACGGGTGTCATACAGCCGATAAAAGAAATTGCTGAATTGTCGCATGGAGTTGGTGCTTTGTTTATGTCGGATGCAACACAAGCAGTCGGAAAAATAGCTGTCAATGTAGATGAACTCGGCATTGACTTACTGTGTCTGAGTGGTCATAAATTATATGCTCCAAAAGGAGTTGGTGCTTTGTATGTTCGTCAAAGAATGAACCGTGTTAAAATACCTGCTCTGTTGCATGGTGGCGGTCATGAAAAAGGTTTGCGAAGTGGAACACTGAATGTTCCTGGTATTGTCGCCTTAGGTGAAGCCTGTGCAACTGCAAAAAGAGAATTGTCTAAAAACGCAGAAAGCATTAATGCATTAAGAGATTATTTAGAAACTGAATTACTTAAAATTGAAGGAACTTCTGTAAACGGAAACATTGCTGCACGATTATTCAATACGTCAAACATTTTGTTTCATGGAGTTGATTCAGATGCCATCATTATAGGTTTGAGCAATCCTGAAACCGATTTGCCATTAATTGCGGTGAGCAATGGAAGTGCTTGTACTTCTGCATCCATTGAGCCTTCTCACGTTTTAACTGCAATGGGCTTAGATGAAGTTGCTGCTTTTAGTTCAATTCGTTTTTCTGTCGGAAAATTCAACTCTTTAGATGAAATACGACTTGTGGTAAATATCTTTAAAAGTCAGGTAAAGAATTTAAGAGCAATGTTTACATAGTCATGATTGCTTGTGAAGAGCAATTTCTAATAGAAAATTAATATGAATAGGAGGAAATCCAAATCGCTCTGACAAATACCTAGTGATTTCCTCTATTGAATCAAGCGTAAGCTCACTCTTTTTGTAATGGTTTAAATGCCATCGTGAAACCTTTGGTAAATTGTCCCATTTAACATTGTATTTTTTACTTGATAAGCCTATAAAACCGCAATTGAAAAATTTAAAGGTGTCGTAACCATTTGATTTTAGATTTGAAATAAGAGATGATATTTTAATTGTTCTATACTTACTAATGATAGAAGCAATTTCTGATATGTGTAACGGTTCTGCATTATCATAAAGTATTTTACTAACAATACTTCTTAAAGAACCATGTAAATAATTAGAACCTACGTGTCCTTGAATGAACCATTGTCCGATACCAATTGATATAAATACAATCTTGTTTTTAGATAAAACAGAAAGTAGTTCATTTTTACTTATTTCAAAACCATAATCGTTGAGATAACTTAAAATACTTGCAGTTTTTTTAGGTTCATTTTCAGATTCGAGGAATTCTTTTATCACTTGAATTACATCGTCTTTAATTTTCCTTTTTCTGCCTTTTAGAATTTTGTTAGAAATATCAGACCAATCTGTTTTTTTTAGTTTTTGAATGATCATTGCAAGCCCATTTATGTTTTCATCAATAATCTCTAAATTATTTTCTGAATAAAACCGCCTCACAAGAACTTTTAGGTCGTAGTCAAATTCCGCAATTTCAAACTGATAAATCTCTTCATCCATCCAGTCAATGAAAGCAGAGAATTCAATTATTTCAGCACATTTTTTTGAAATAAACAAATTTTCAGAACTTACAATAAATGATTTCCACTCTTTAGTTTTATCATCAATCAATTCTTGCAAACTCAAATAATTTTCCTTCAACAACTCTGTATATACCAATTGATTCAAACTTTGGTTAGGAAAATACGTCTGAGAATTAAATTCAATAGGTGATAGTGGCTTACATACTAAAAAATCAGAATTACTATTCTGAGCTAGGAATGCTAAAAAATATTCACCAAATTTTTGCTGTAAAGTATTCACCAAATTCGGCAGTATAGTCTTTTTAAACTTAATTAATATTTGCCGTACTCGTTCTGTACTGCAACCGACTTTTACTCTTATTTCTTCGATATTTTTAATATCATCGAAATAGGCTAATTCTAGAATTTTCATTTGATAGCCTATTTGTTTCTGATTTAGAATTGTTAAAAGAATCAGCTTTTCTATGATAACCTCATTATAACCAGCTGTTTCTTTAATTTCTAAATCTTTATAGGAGTTGCCAATAAATGAGTGTGCTTTGTTTTGAAAATTGTATTTGTGGATTAAGTTTTCATCGAATGAAATTTCCTTCAGAATATTCTTAAGAATCTGAGAAAGATCTTCTAATTCATGTTTTGTTTTTTTCCCAACATTTTGAATATTGATAAAATCAAATTTCATAATGAATAGCTTTCGGATAAAATGACACATTGATACATCACATGATGAATAGTTATTTTCAAACTCTAACTTATCTAATGTGTTTATTGACCTCCTATTTAATGAGTATTTATGATATTGGTAAGCATCATTCAGCACTAAACAAATTTCGTCACTAACATAAGCTTCATCCAATTTTGATTCTTCTTTCTGAATTTCTTTTTTTACATCAATTGTACTATTGGAGTCAAGTAACATATACTCACAAAATAGAGAAAGTTCAATGTTGGTTCGAAGACCAACATTTCTAATATTTTCGAAGTTGCCGAATTTAATATAATAGTCTAAGAGTTCATTTTTCCCCCCTAATCTTTTTAAAGTGTTCTGTGATCGGACGGAAAGTGAACTTTCAGTTGAGTAAAAATCATCTTGAATCTTAATCTTGAATTTAGAGCTAAAATCTTGTATAAGCTTATTGATTTTTTCAGTCATTGTATTAAAATAATAGATTTAAATTTCAGCTTCATCGTTTTCTGCAAGAAACTTTGAAGATTCGGCTGCCGGCAATTCCTGAACATGGCGAAGTTTCCGTTCTATGGCTCTTGTACGAACTTCAGATGTATCAATCACATTGGTTGCTTCAATTAGTTTCTTTTTAGTTTTAGCTAATACATCACCGAATTGTCCGAACTCTGTTTTAACGGCTCCAAGTAAGTCCCAAACTTCGCTGCTGCGTTTTTCAATTGCCAAAGTTCTAAAGCCCATTTGCAGACTGTTAAGTAACGCACTTAATGTGGTTGGGCCTGTTATGGTGATTTTGTAATCTTTCTGCAATTGCTCAAAAAGTCCGGGAACTCGCAACACTTCTCCAAACAAACTTTCATAAGGCAAAAACATGATGCCGTATTCTGTGGTGTTTGGTGGGTCAATGTATTTTTCTTTGATGTCTTTGGCGTTTTTCTTTATCCCGTTGATAAATGCTTTTCGGTATTCATCAATTTTATCTACATCGCCTTTTTCATAAGCATCTACCAAGGCTTCGTAATCTTCTTTCGGGAATTTTGAATCTATTGGCAACCACAAGGTTTTTTCCAAGTTATTGCCGTGTGGCATTTTAATGGCAAACTCAACCACAGCACCGCTACCCACTTTTGTTTTTACATTCTTCTCGTATTGCTCGTTGGTCAGTAAATCTTCAATGATGTTTTGCAACTGATATTCACCCAAAACACCTCTTGATTTTACATTGCTCATTACCTTTTTCAAATCACCCACACTCACTGCCAAAGTTTGCATTTCACCCAAACCTTTGTGAACGGCTTCCAGTCTGTCGCTTACTTGCTTGAAAGATTCGCCAAGGCGTTTTTCCAAGGTTTCGTTGAGTTTTTCATCAACGGTTTTTCGCATTTCTTCCAACTTCTTCTCGTTGCCCTCCTGCATCGTTTTCACCGATTTTTCTAAACTCAATTTGAGTTCTGAAATTTTCTCGCTGTTGGCTACATTCTGCGTTTTCTGACTTCTTTCAAACTCGGTGAATTGCTCTCTCATGCGTTCTTTGTAATCTTTTAAAGCATCGTTTAACTCCTTTTTAAACGTTTCCAGATTTTCTTTCAGTTCGTTTCTGCTCTCTTTGTTATTGGTGTCAATTCTTTTTTGAAAGTCAACCAATTTTTCTTCAAAAGTTTTACGTATGGCTTCTAACTTATCTTCGTTGGATTTGGTGAGGTTGCCGAGTTGGTCTGAAAATGTTTGCGTGAATTTATTGAGTTGATTGCCAATTTCTGTTCTTAATCCTGTTGCAGTTTCTGCACTTTCTTTACGGTTGGTTACAAATTCATCTTTCAGGTTTTTCTCAGTGTCTTTCAGATTGGAAGTAAGCGTTCCAATGTAAGATTTGATTTCATTTAATTCATTACCTGATTCTTTCTTACCTGCTTTTAAGGTCAGAATGATGTTTATGATTAGCAGTATTGCAAGGGCTGAAAGGAATATGTAGATGAGTGTCATTGCTCAGTTATTTATTTTTCAAAATAAAGTTCAGGTAAAATAATTTTCACTTCTTGTTCTGCTCCTTCTTTAAGCCAGTAAATGATGAAGTTCACTTTCACACTTTTTAGTTCATACTTTTTCACTTTCATACTTTCAACTTGTCTTACAAACTGCTGTGAGAATTTCAAAACTGATTGTCCTTTTGAATTCAAACATTCATCTCCATTCAAAGTTAGAGTGTCTCCACTTGTTAGTTGAGACACTAAATGTTGTTTGTTCAGGAAGTAGTCAAGCCAAACATCTTTAAATGATAAATGCATTGCTAATTCGTTTGGTTGCAAATGCTTTTCCCTATTTTCAATTCGCTCTAAATTGTCTGCTGTTAGGTTATCAAGAAAGTTTGTGTTTAGATGAATGGTCAAGTTTGTTTTTGCTCTTGTTATTGCAACATATAAAAGTCGTTTTGTTTCGTCTGTTGTGGGATTGAAGTTTTCAAGCATTAGAAAAACATTATCAAACTCTTTTCCTTTCGCTTTATGAATGGTTGAAACAAAAATTGTCTCGCCATTTTCGCTATAAAAATCTTCCAATTTGGATTCACGAATAAAAACATCTAGATCCGATTTGTATTTCGTTTTCGGATTTGATGCTTCAAATTCTTTGATAATGTTTCCTAATATTTCCAATTTGGTGCTGCTGCGAAACTTATTTATCAATTCTCGTTTTGCATTTAACCAAATTTCATCACTTATTGTATAGACATCATCAGCCAAATTCAACTGATTTAAAAAATATCGAACTTCATTCAGGTTGTATAAACTGAAACCGTCATTTGACTGAATCAATTTTGCTTGAATGTTATTTTTTAAAAGCAGGCCTGTAATTTGAAGTGCCTCCTCATTTGTTTTTGTAAGTACACAAGTTGTACCCGAAAGCCCTGTTGTAAGAATGTCTTGCATAAGCGGATTGATGAGGGGTCCACTTTGATGGCGTACTATTTTTATTTTTCCATTTTCGTTTTGCTTTGCAATAATTGGTGCTTGTTTGAGTCTGTGAGAAATTCGTTTTACAAATTGATTTGTAAAGTCAACAAGATTGCTTTTGCTTCTATAATTCTCAAGCAATTCGTGTTTAACCACATTATTCTCTTTAATGAATTGCTCCAAATGTTTTGAACTTGCTCCTCGAAATTCATAAATGTTTTGGTCGTCATCGCCAACGGCAATAACTCGCATTTCTTCGTTTTGTTCCATTAAAGCACTTATCAGTCCAAACTCGTCTTTGTCCATATCCTGCGCTTCGTCAATGACCAAAACGGTTTTTGTTATTCGACTTGCTTCAACTTCGTTGTTTTTTATTTTCTGAATCGTCTTTTTTATAATGTCGTCTGATTTCTCCAAACTGCCGACTTTGCCCAATAAGTCAAAACAGTATGAATGAAATGTTTTTATTTCAATGTAGTTTGCTGCGTTTCCGATAAGTTTAAGCAAACGTTTTTTAAATTCGGTTGCTGCTGCTCTTGAAAAAGTAATCATTAACAATTGTTCGTGTTTTACATCTTCCATCAAAAGCAACGAAGCCAATTTATGAACCAAAACCCTTGTTTTTCCGCTTCCCGGACCTGCCGCTACAACAATGTGCTTTGTTTCATTGTCATTTATGATTTTTAATTGCGTAGGCGAAAGTTCTCCAAAAAGTTGTCTGAATTTGGCAGGCGTAATGTTTCGTTTGATTTCATTTTGACGACTGCCCGGAAAATATCTGTGTAGAAACGAAGAATAGTTTAAGTGAAAATAGTCCTCAACAAACTGCAAAGCACTTTTGTAGTCCTCAATCATTTTCTTGGCGTATTCGCCAACGATGTGAATTTGCTGAACTTTGTTTTCGTAAAACTGATGTAGTTTTTGATAATCGTCTTTTGTGTAGCGTTTTTTGTTGTCTTGTTCTGTTCGTTCAATTGTCAAACGATTATACACAACCAAAAATCCTCCTTCAATTTTTATTGCCTCAATTCTTGACAAGTAAAAGAGCGTGTCTTCAATATCGTCAAGATTGATATTTACTTTAAACAAACTTGAACTTACCTCGTAAGCAGTTTTTAATTCCTGAACGGAAAACTCAACCAATACTTCTTCTTTTGTAGAATCTTTTTCCGAAACGCTCATATTACTTTTTTCATAGAGAAACTCAACAATGAATTTCGCCAAAGCGTGTCGTTTCTCTAATTTCTCTTTCAATAATTCTTTTGAGTATAATGAAAGGACAGCAACGTGATTTTTTGATTTTAACCTTTTTCGTTTAATCCAATTTTTGATTGCCCAAAAATTGAAAATAGTTTTCACCTTATAGGTGCTAATATCGTCAAGCCCATTTACTTCGGCTTGCTCGTTCAGTTCTTTGATCTGAAATACTTTTTCTTGTTCTTCAATTATTGGAACCAAAAAGTATTCAATTTTACAGAATGTTTCAACGATATGGAACGAACGATTTTTGTTTTCTCCTTTTTTGATAAAAGCAGTCAAATCTTTTGCATCGGCTAAAATCTTTTCTTCCCGCAAAAGATTGACAATATTTATCACTTCTTCCTTTACGATTCCCAAATGGTCGCTGATATAATCAATTCTTGACTCTGCAGCTTCATCGTTAGAATGTTTCCTGCTTTTACTTGAAAAGAGTTTCTTGATAATTCTAACACCTTTTTCCTTCTGTTTTCCAACAAATCTTTCCGAAGCATTGATTTTTTCAATGGCTTCTTGTGCATTTTTTGCAAGAATACTATTTGCAAAAATTTGTGGCATATTTTGTCCTCTTTTCAAATATCCTGCATCTTCCAATGCTGCAATAGCTGTTGTTACCCGTGTTTCAATTTCAACAACATTGTCGTCCCAACCTGCTTTTCGTGCAATTTCCAAAGCGGAATTAGAAACCGTTGAACGAAATCGTGTTATCTCTTTTATAGCTTTCCAAACCTGTTGAATTTCTTTGATAGAAAGTTTGGTTTGATTTAGAAGAATAAAGTGTTTACTTAAATCTTCTTCATTAAACAACACAAAACAATCAGCCGTAATATTCTCATCTCGTCCTGCTCTGCCTGCTTCCTGAATGTAGTTTTCTAGTGAATCCGAAATTTCATAATGAATGACCATTCCGACATCTTTTTTGTCAACGCCCATTCCGAAAGCAGAAGTAGCCACCATTATTTGAGTTTCTCCATTGATAAACGAATCTTGGTTTTCAGATTTTTCTTGCTTATCCATTTTACCGTGATAAGGTTTTGCGGTAAAACCATCTTCTTTCAATCGTTCTGCAAGCGTATATGCTTTTCGTGTCCGTGAAACATAAATGATAGTCGGACATTTTTTTTCTTCAATCAAATCTCTCGCTGCCTGGTATTTTTCTTCTTCATCTGCTTTTTCAAATACTTTGTATTGAAGATTTGTTCGTGATGCAATTGACGTAAATAATTCAAGATTAAGCGAGAGTTTTTCTCTGAAATAATCCCGTATATCTTCAATTACTTTTTGTTTTGCTGTTGCTGTAAAACACGAAACAGGAATGCTGTCTTCAAGATTTTTCTTTTCCTGAATTGAATTGATGAAATCACCGATGTATAAATAATCAACTCTGAAATCTTGTCCCCACGAAGAAAAACAGTGCGCCTCATCAATAACAAAACGTGCAATTTTTCTTCCTAAAACTAATTTTTCAATCGTTTTTGAGCGTAGCGATTCTGGTGATATGTAAAGAATGGAAGCCGAACCGTCTTCAACTCTTTCAAAAGATTTTGCCCTTTCAATCGGGTCAAGCAATCCGTTTATGGTAACTGCGTCTGTAATTCCAATTTTCTCAAGATTGTCAACTTGGTCTTTCATCAACGATTGCAAAGGCGAAATCACAATCGTTAAAGCACTTGAAGTTTCTCCACTCATCAAAGCCGGAACTTGAAACGTGATGGATTTCCCACCACCTGTTGGAAAAACGGCAAGAATAGATTTATTGTTTATAGCAGCTTTGACTGCTTTTTCTTGCAATGGTTCGCCTCCGTAACTTCTGTAAGTATCAAAACCGAAAAATCTTTTCAGTCCTTTGTGTGCGTCTAAAACGCTGTTGCAATATTCACAACCGCTCACACAAGGTTTGTTCCTCAAACGAAACATTATCCGTTCAACTTCGGGATAAGTTTTTAAAACCCAAGGTGGCGTTATAGAATGTATTTTCTTATTCTGAACGAAAGAATTTATCAGCGATAAACAATAAGCAAGTTCAATCGGTTTTTCTGAAATTATTGTTGCTAAGTCAACTTGTTCGCAAATTTCGTTTTGGAATTTTAAGCGAATTAGCCTTTCAATGTCTGCGGTTGCGCTGTTGTATGCGATGTAACGGAAAAAAGACTGAAACTCTTTTTTGTCGTTTAGCAGTAAATAAAAAATTTGTTTGAGCGATTCGTCTGCCTGCCTGAAAGTAGCGATTTCGTCATTTAATAAATCTTTCGCTTTGATTGAATCGTTCAAAGGATTGTTCATCTCCTCTGATTGAAGTTTGTCGTCTTTCAGTAAAGCATGATACGGTTTGGTTGGGAAAAGCAAAGGTGATAGAAACAAAGTGTCAATGATGTTAGCACAGTTTACTCTTGCATCATTGAGTGCTTTGCCAATATATTTGATGTCGTGATTGAAAATATTATGCCCGCAAATGAATTGTGTTCCAATCAAAAATTGAATGAACTCTGGAACAGAAGTTTTGTGAAAAAAACTTCCATCACCTTTGACACATCCGATGTCAAGAATCCTTCGGCTCTTTGGATCTACCTCCGTATCAATATACGCAATTGAGTTCATTTAAAAATATTTCTTCTATGCCATTCAAAATTCACCTTCAAAGGATAATAACTTCTCAAATTAGGCAACCTTATCGCTTTACTTTCAAAAGTCTGTATACTATAACTCGTTTCATCTTCTTTAAAACTTTTTGAAACAACCACCTTAAAATTTTCATCAATAGTGATTAAACCTCTATCAAAAGCTCTGTGAAGATTGGGGCACAAAGCAATTCCGTTCGTTACTGTATCATCATAGCTTACACTAAAGGGCACAATATGGCAAGCATCAATCATCGATACATTAACTGTTGCATCAATCCTCATACCTGAAATGCAGCAAGTATTGTTGTAAATTTTTGGAATCTCTCTCTTGAATAAACTACTACGAAGGAATATTTCCTCTTCGTTTTTTTGCTCAAGTAATTTCTTGATTTCCTGACGATATTCTTCAGAGGGTTCTCTAAGAATTTTCTTTTCTATATCATCAAACATATTCTGTTGATCGTTTGATGACTTATTGAAATTGCCTTTGCTGTTTGGAAAATATTCATCTAATAAAAACTGTATCAAAATTTCATTGCTCCTATTTTCTTTCATCAATTCAGATAGCTCTTCAGCTATAATTGCACAATCAATAGCAGTATTCAGGTTGGCAAAACTCCGCATTGATGCTGATAATTGGAGAATATTTTCAAAACCGGCTTTTGGAATCAGTTTCCAAAATTTGTCGCTGCATAAATGATAGAAGGGTAAAGCGAATCGACAATCATGATTTGAAGTAACAAGAGAATTCCAATTTGATTTGAATAGTGCTACTAACTCAGGAGTGATGTAAATTCTTTGGTTGTTGTTAATTCCATTTTGGAACGTTTGCAAAACAGAAATCAGCAAAATAGGTTTGTGTGGAGCAATGCCATGAGCCCTGTCTATTCTTAGCTTTTTAAATGCTTTGAGATATTTCCGTATAAGGTCTTGCACTCTATTTTGGTTTAGTCTTTATTAAAGTACCAAATCAATTGTTTAGTCCACAAAATAACCATTTTGTCTGAAAAATAGCTTCGGTTGCTCGTTGAAAATTGCTAGTACTCTGAATCTTGCATCAAATTATGTGTTGGTAAGAACGCCTTGTTTTGATTGCGTTTTAAGGAAAGGCAAACCTGTTCCAATATTGATATTTAATACTTAGAACAAAACGGTTTTCTGAGTAATAAAGTAGGTAAATATTGAATCCAATAGCTACGCAACAATAGGTAGCCCTATATTTAGATTCTTTTGAAACATTTATACAACGAAAGGTACTAACTGAGTTTTTGAAAGTAGTGTATGATTAGAATATGGCTTGAGGTAGTTTCTTAACGATCTAAATTAAGAACAGTGCTTCCTCGCAAGTTGGATAATTAAAAAAAATAAAAAAGCTAGACGATAAACAGCTGATACCTAAAGTTGAAAAATTTTATAAACCGGTAATGCAAATACCCACTGAGTAAGGAGTAACATCCGGTCCTTTACCTTCTTTGAAAGGGCTACCAAAATCATAAGCACCGATAACTGTGAAGTTGCCCCAGCCTAATCGTACAGTAGCTGCATAGCGCCAGGTATTGAAGAAACGTTTGGTGTTTTCTTTTTCAGCAATTTTAGAACCTTCAATAGAATATTTTCCTTTGGTTTTAGCGGCTATTAAAGTTCCTACCCGAACACCAATTGCTGCTTTGAAACCTACATTTCTATTGTCTTTATTACCAAAATAACGAAGTTCAAAAGGGGCTTCTACGAAAGTGCTGGTAAACTTAAAGGTTTTATAGTCTTTAGTTTCAGGAATAAAGCGAACCACAGCCGCAGCACCGGTATCAGTATTGATTAATTGTTGGTTTTTTAAATAAAGAGAAGTGGTGCCTATGCCAATACCCGCAGCAAAGCTAAAGTTCGATTTGTTGATAGGGAAGTCATAACAGATATACACATTCGCTCCATGACCAAAGCCTGTAAGGTTGATACTATCTGGTTTGTTGAGCCAACTATCATAGGTAAGTTGAAGCATCACAAAATCACGAGCGGGCTTTTGGATAATCGTTTTTTTGGTGGTAGCTTCATCTTGTGCGGTTACTCCTAAAGAACAAAGCATAAGAAATGCTAGTAAGTTTAAAATGCGGTATTGCATAAATGGTTCTCGTTATTAGTTGATTATTGCTTTTTAGCAATGGGAGGCAAATATAAGCGGCTGTGTACGTATTTTTTGTTAAATAAATGATTCTTTAAGTTTATCTGTACCAACTAAGCTACCTTTCATCACAGCGGGTTATTACTATTCCTTTGCTGCCATAAAAAACTATTTGAAATGAATTTGAGATTCTCAACTTCACCTATTATCTTCGCAGTCCTTTTTTAAACAGACGGAGGCATTAGCTCAGTTGGTTAGAGCGTCGGATTGTGGTTCCGAAGGTCGTGGGTTCGACCCCCATATGCCTCCCTTCTTTTTCTTTTCCTTTGTTTTTTATTGAAATCTGTATTTACAGAGCCCTAAGATTGGCTGGGTATTTATTAGTTTGGTTTATCATTACTATAATTGATATTTTCGCAACCAACACGTCACTAATTTATTAATCATGTTGAATAAGAATAACTATGTAGCTATCATGTCAGGCGGTATTGGTAGCCGTTTTTGGCCGGAAAGTCGTACTGCTCACCCTAAGCAGTTTTTAGATTTATTAGGTACCGGAAAGTCATTAATTCAATGGACTTATCACCGGTTTAAGAATATCTGCCCACAAGAAAATATCTACTTCATCACCAACCATGCTTATATAGATACCATAAAGCAACAATTACCTGAAGTAGCAGACCATAACATTATAAGTGAGCCCTCCAGAAAAAACACAGCTCCTTGTGCAGCTTATGTAGCACAGAAAATAATGGCATTAAACCCGGATGCCAATATCTTGATGTCGCCGGCGGATCACCTTATTATGGATGAGCACAACTTTGAACAAGCCTGCCTAGAAGCATTTGAATATGCCTCTAAAAACGATGTGCTGCTTACAATAGGTATTAAACCTACAAGGCCTGATACCGGATATGGCTATATCCAATATGATGTAGAAAATGACAGCAATCAAGTACATAGAGTGAAAACATTTACTGAAAAACCCTCTATGGAATTAGCTCAAACTTTTTTGAAAAGTGGTGATTTTTTATGGAATGCCGGCATCTTTATTTGGAATGTAAAATCCATAAAACATGCTTTTGAAAAATACCTGCCGGAAGTGGATGAAGTATTTGAACAAGCAAAGCATGTTTATAATACCGATAAAGAAACAACCGTAATCAATGAGCTATATGCACAGTGTACCAATATTTCTATCGACTATGGAATCATGGAGAAAGCCAAAAATGTATTTGTCATACCAGCTTATTTTGGTTGGTGCGATTTAGGTACATGGGAAAGCGCATATGATAATTCTGAAAAAGATTATTTAGGCAATGCAGTATATGGAGAAAATGTGATGGTGATAGATGCTACAGAGTGTATGATTA
>Ga0116181_1002432_pt1 | contig 15129 bp, 20 predicted proteins | sample AD_UKC075_MetaG_FD_89752 | JGI IMG/M metagenome (GOLD analysis project Ga0116181, IMG submission 89752) | Active sludge microbial communities of municipal wastewater-treating anaerobic digesters from USA - AD_UKC075_MetaG | ecosystem: Engineered > Bioreactor > Anaerobic > Digestate | place: USA...
CCGCGTTCGCCCTGCAGCATAGCATGCCGTCGCCCAGTCCACCCGCCGCCACCCAGCGTCCTCCAGTGGTTGGTAGACGGGATGTGCATAACCAGACAGCACGACACGCCCATGGACTTCGTGAAGTAAGCGATCCACAAGTTGCTCATGATCTTCGAGTGTTAGTTCGTGCTTATAGCGCACGCTTCTTCGTGTTGCTGGAACATAAGGCGGATCGAGGTAATGGAGACAATCTGGCGTGTCGGTCACTCGTACAGCACGCCACCAGTCTCCACAGAGAATCTGTGTATTACGCAGTCGCTCAACAACTTCTGGCAATCGCTCAACAGCCATTATCCAGCTGTTTACACTGCCTGGGCGGCCACGACGAGTGCATGTACGTGTATGGGCATGACTATGTCCATCCGGATTCCCAGCGAAGGTTTGTCTTACCATGACAAACCACTTCCAGGACCGCAAGAGTTCATCCGGTTCGTCACGCCATGTGGCGCGGCATTCCCGATGTAGGCCTTCGTGGTACTCTGTCCACTGGCACCGGGCGATGAACTCGTCGGGACGGTCACGCAGTACGCGAAAGAATGTCATCACGGCCTCGTCGGCATCGTTGATTGTCTCGTGGGGGCAGGGTGCTTTCGCGAAAAAGACCGACCCGCCCCCAAAGAACGGCTCATCGTACTGCTCATGCCTCGGCAATAATGGAAGCAGCTTCGCAGTCATATGCCCTTTGCCTCCAAACCACCATAGAGGAGATCGCAGGCGCGCCATCAAGCGTCTCTCCCATCAGCGGACTCCTCGCAGCATGGGAGGGTCCGCGCCGCCACCTCCACACCCTCCTGGTCCCCGTACCGCTTGCGCATCACCAGCTCCACAATCCGCGCGTCGTCCGTGAACAGCCGTCCCTGCAGGCCGTCCAGCACTGCTTTCGTCAGGTTGTCCAGGTCGGGTCGGCGCCAGGGCACCCAGGGCCACGGGTCGGCCTTCGTCGGGCGCTTGGGCAGGGACCTGGGCTTAGGCCGCACGAAGGTCAGCTCTAGGACCACCGGGCCCTCCAGGGGGTGCCGGCAGTGCTGGAGGGCCACAGCTGCGACGGTCGCCACCCAGTTCTCAGTGTCACGTTCCCGCCGGATACCCACGCGGGGACTTTGCCGGCTCCCGAGTCGCACGGCTTTCAACCGTTGCACCCGGCAGGGGCCATCGATCCAGAAGCGCACTGCCCAGGGCGCCCCCGTCGCAGGATGCTCACCCACTGTCGCTGTTCTCCTGCACCATGATCCCCACCAGATGGCTTTGGGCCGTCGCGCGTTTGTACTCGGCGGCTACATTCGGCCAGGCAGGCAGGACAGCTCGCTCAAAGTACGTGCAACGCTGTCCCCCGAGGACATAACAGCTGTGTCCCCAGAGACACTCCCCGTCGCGGGAGTTCCAGTTCGCGCATTCCTCGCGCACTACGGCCCGCAGGTCACGCCGGGGGCCTCCGGTGGTGATGGTACGCACAGTTAGTCCCCCTCCTCTGTTAGGTCGTCCATCAGGCGCTCCAGCAGGGCCTCGTCATCGCCCGCGCCGTTACCAGCGCCGTTGCCCGCACCATTGCCCTTGCCGTCGTCCTCGCCATCGTCCTCGTCATCGCCGCCAAGCACGTCCCAGGCCGCGGCCAGGGCCTCTATCAGCCCCTGCAGTTCGTCGGGCCTCAGGGACACACCCGCCCTGGTGGGCCGCCATTGATCCCCAATCCACGCCCACCAGCGGATGTCCACCCGCTTCTCGCCGTGCCAGATTGTGGTCTGGATCATCAGCAGCCTGTCACCCCGTTGCAGATAGGCCAGCGTCTCGTTCATCTCGGTTCACCTCTTCGCGCTCGGGACATTGCGTTCACCATTCGGCCCTCTTTGAGCCAGGTCCTCAGGATCTCGTACCGGTTGAGACGGAGGATCGCAGTCGTGGCAGGGGAGAATTCGCCCTGCTGTCGCTGCAGGGCAATCTGCTTTCGCAGAAGCGGCGGGGTGCGGGCCTCTGCTTCGCGGTCTATTTCCGCCCGTTGCTCTGAGGAGAGGCTCTCATAGAGACGATCCAGCTCCTCCTCCTCGGCTTCTCCTTGTATCTGATCCTGTCGTCTCGCTCGCTCTGCTTCCCGCAGTCTCTCCTGTTGTCTTTTCTCCTCTTTGGCATTGAGGTACTCCTCTGGCACCTGCCAGTTCTCCTGAAGGGCCTTGACGAGGAACGCCGCCTTGTCCTGGGCGCGGCTGTAGTCAATGGCCTCGATCCATTCGCGGATTGCACTGGCGTCGCTGCGCTTCACCAGTTCTCTGGCTGTGCTCTCAGATACCTTGAGCTGGACAAGCTCGGCGACCAGGGCTTCGTCTGCAGCTTCGTCTTCTAAGACGAGTTCGGCTGCCGCGGTGGTTTGCTTTGCGGGCTTAGCCTCGAATTCTTCGTCTATATGGGGCAGGGCCTCCTGTGCCCCGTTAGTTAGTCGGCGCTCGGCTTGCGCCTGGCGGATTTCATCTCTGGCACGGTCGCCGGGCCGGTAGAAGATCAGCCAATCCCCGTCGTCTCGGGCTTCCCGCCACTCGTAGCTTGCTAGAAAACCGGTGTCCACCAGCTCCTGGTGCCCTGGATCGAGCTGTTTTCGCGCGTGAGACAAATACTGATACTGTTCTACGGGGAGAAGTTGAGCCAGTGTGGAGTATCTGAAGCACACCTCAGCTTGCCGATGGTTTCGGACCCCATAAAACTTGACGCCAAGGATCTCGTAGAGTCGGCTGGCTATGGGGCTTCGTAGGCTTTGCTGATAGTGGTAATCGAGAGGTTTGACGTAGAAGGAGTTAATGCTCTGTAGGTAGAGGTCGCTGAGGTAGAGGTAGTTGGTGTCGGCGATCTCGCCGTCGCGAAGGCGCTTATCCTGAAACACCACGGCATCATAGAGGTGAAAGACTTGGGAGACCCTGTGCCGTTCGCCCTTGTCGTAGAATGCCCCCCCGGACTTGATCGAAGTCATGGTAATGCGCTCCAACGCCCTCTTGATAGCCCGGTACCGCTTGCCGCCGTACTCTTGGCTCCCCGGTTGCTTCCGCCAACCCATTCTCTCACAGAGGCTGTAGAGAGACCCGAGGCGTATCGGGTTCTCCACTTGCCCCTTATCCCTGAGTATCTCAGTGATGATCTGCTCAACCGCGCGATGTACCTGCCGGTCAAATGGCCCTGGGTAGCCGTACTCTGAGTTTGCTGATACGCTCCAGAGGATTTCGACCCGCTCGCCCTCTCCCTCGGCTACTGCCCGAAACTCTGTCTGCAGTCGTCTCCGTAGTCCCTTAGTGGTGAGGGCAAAGAACGGAAAGACTAACAGGTTGACCTCGGACCGGATAAACTCAAGATCAGTTAGCTCAATGGTCTTTTTCGGCTTGGCGATCATAGAATCCTCCCCGTGGGGCTCCTCGGATAAATCCGGAGGTAGTTGATAGAGACAACAACAACACGCTGTTCTCTTGTTGTTGTTGTAAATACTTAAAGACTCTTGGGGCGCAAATCGAGCTAGGCGTTGCCTAGGCCGAAAAAGCCCATGGTTAAGCCATTTCTGAGGGATTGGGACACCCCCAAATTGGCCCATTTTCTTGGTTCCAGGTACACGTTTTCTTGGTTCCAGGTACACGTTTTCTTGGTTCCAGGTACACGTTTTTTTGGTTCCAGGTACACGTTTTCTTGGTTCCAGGTACACGTTTTTGGGGTTCCAGCGACACCATTCGATCTGCGTGCTGTAAATGCGATAGACGACGCACATCCACAATGCCCCGTAATCGCGCGTAGAGGCACCGTCAACGCGATTCCAGCGCCTCCGCGGGTAAAAGTGCCTCCTGCATCAGAAACGCGCCACCAGTGGCCTCTATTCGCTACTTTTCTGCAGTGTAGATAGGGCGCCGTGGCGGGACGGCGCCCACGCCAAGCGACTCGGTAGCGCCCGGCTGCCTGATGACCCGCCTGCAAGCAACCGGGACGTGTGGCCGCATAACGCGGCCAAAAGGGACCGGCAGGGAGCAGACGGCGACCATGAACGACGGGCGTGCGCCGTACGCTGAACCGTTTCCCATCACGATCCGGGTGCAGCCGGGGAGGAGAGAGGCCGACTGCAATGCCCCCTATTCGCGATGGGTGCCTGAGGCGTACGGGATGCCCGCCGACACCGCTGTCCCTGCCGGTGATGTACATACTATACCTCCGTAGCTGTGCCGTCGTCGAGTTGATACACCACGAGTCCGGGTGCCCGTGGCGTATGTCCATTGCCCGGGGTCGCCAGGACCAGTGCCTGCACGCCCGACCGCAGCAGCATCGCCAGTAGTTGGGGGCGGTTCGCGGCGTCCAGCCTGTCCGCGGCGTCTACGACCACCATGGGGAACCCCGTCAACTTAGCGAAGGCGACCTGAATCGCTACGCCGACGCGCAGTCGTTCGCTCTCGGACAGGAGCCTGATGGGTGTGGTCTCGTCGCCACGCACGACGGTCAACGAGAAGTCCACGCCGGGGTCAATCGCCAGCTGGAAGCCCGTGAAGGTCTTGAGCACATCATTGATCGCGTCGATGACCTGCCCAACAGTAGTGGTCATCGCCTGTGCCGGCAGACCCGCCGGACCGAACTTGTTCACGAGGCTGTCCAGTAGCGCGACCTCCTGCCTGGCCTGCGCCAGCATCCGCTCTGTCTCCTCGCGGTGTTTCCGCGCCTGCTGGGCGGCATAGGCCGTACGGATCACGGCCTCTTGTTCCGCGATTGCCGTCAAGACCATGTCCCGATGCACAGTCAGTGCTGCGATGTCTCCCGACTCCTCGCGCAGGTCGCCCCGGAGGGCCTCAATCTCCTGCTCGAGAGACTCTAGGCGCTCTTCCAGTTCTTGGCGACGTAGGGCGGTTTGCTCTGCCGCTTGCTGGGAGTCCAGCAGCTGGGATAGGGCGTTCTGGGCCTCCTGTACCGTTTGTCGTGCCTCGTCGCGTTCCGCCTCCCGCTGCGCGACCATCTCTGTCAGCGCGGCACATTCACTCGCGAGCTTATCCGCGAGCGCAACGAGTTCGTCGCCCCGCGGACAAAGGACACCGTCCAAGGGGCATGTCGAGTCCGCCGGCGCCCGGGATTCTAGGGTAGCCTTCATGGCGGCCAACTCGCCATAGGCCGTCGTCAGAACCCGTTCGGCCTCGTCCAGCCGGGCCTGCGCCGCCTCTACCGCCTTGCGGGCTTTCGTGACCGCTGCCTTCGTCGGCGGTTCCGTCGTGGGGAGCTGTTCTAGAGCCTGCCGGATGGCCGCCTCATCGGCCTCAGCCCGCGCCAGGCGTTCCTGTGTCTGTTCCCGGTGCCGCGTTCGCTCCTGGACCCGCCCGATTCGAACCTGCAAATCAGCCAGCTCAGCACGGGCTGAGGCCAGCGCCGTCTCCATCTCTGTGATGTTTACTGCTGGCGCAGTCTCCACTACCACTGCCAACTGCGCCTCCAGCTCCTTCAGCCTCCGCCGGGCAGTGGTCCGACGTGCGTACACAGATGCGTGGACGCTCTCGGCGAGTGCTGCGCCGACTAGCCGCGTTGCCAGCTCGTCCCGGACCGCCTCGCGCTCCTCCTCCGTCAGTTGGGAGGCGAACCATTGCGCATCTGCTTCGCCTCCCGCGAGACTGAAGAGAGTCGCCTGCTGCTGTTTCGGTGGAAGGTCGATGAATCCTTCACTCGACAGCAGACAGTCGGCGAACTCTATCCCCGGCACGAGCTGGCGGATGTAGGCGGTGGCTTCCCCGGCGACGAGCATGTCCAGCCGCCCCGGGGCACTGCAGTAGGGCCGGACGCCAGTGACGATCTCTCGTCCGCACACGACCGTCCGGTCACCTGTGTCGAGGACAACCTCACAGGTCGCCTGTGTATGTCCATACCTGACTAACGGTTTGGCCAGTTTGCCGTCGCTGGTCGTCCAGCGGCAGTGGCCCGTCAGTGCCATCTGCACAGCACCTGCCAGGGAAGATTTCCCCGAGCCGTTTGCTCCGAGGACCAGCGTCAGATTGTCCAGCGTGATGTCTACATCGCGCAGCCCGCGGAATCCATGGGCGGAAATTCTCTCTGCTCTCATTTTCCTCCCTCCTCCCGAGGTCAAAACCCGAGGTCTAGCCCCTCGGCTGGCGCGTCGTCTGGCGCGTCGTCTGGTATATCGTTCGCGGCCGAGGGGGTGTCTAGGACGTTTTTATCCTTGCTTCCATTCCGCTTACGCGGCTTCCGCGTCTCTATCTGCTGCGCTGCCCAAGCCAACGCCGCCTCTGCCTCTGTGCGGCTCAGATCGGCGAACCGGCGCACAGTCGTGTCACTGGTGACCTGCCTGCAGGCGGCCTCCTCGAAGGCCGTGACGACCATACCCGCCGCCTCCGCTGCCTCCTCAATCGCCGCCCAGGCCGTCCTTTGTCCGAGGTCAGGCCCCTCGGGCGCGGCCCCCGGAACCAGGTCATCCTCTATCTCCACGTCCTCCACCAGTATCCCTACCTCCTCACTACTACTACTATCACCGTAGTTAGCGGGCAGCGCAGGGGCCCCCTGGGGATTGCGCATCTGGCGGTACCGAGCGCCAATCGTCAGTAGATCGTCGATCCGCCAGTCCGGGGCTACCAGATGGAGGATAGGGTGGCTCGTCGTGCGCCGTTTGCCCTCGCGGCCGTCCCAGTACTCGAGCGTCTCGACCCGCCGCACTAGCTTGAACGGCACGGACGGCAGTGCCTCCGGTGCGCCAGTGTGCGCCACGAAGATGCCCGCAAAAAATTCCCACTCGTCGTACATAGCGTTCATGCCATAAAACGACGAGGTGTCTATCTGGTAGACACCCCGCATGGATACTCGGGGCAGCACCAGCTGGAGGTTCCCGATTTCCTGGCACTGTCCCTCGCGATACCAGGGACAGTCGCGGTGGTCGCAGTTGATCTCGCGCCACTGTCCCGTCTCTTCGTCGAAGCGCCGCGCCGTCTCACCATCTCCAGTGCATTTCAGGTGCCCGCCGCTGCCATAGCTCTTCAGCCGCACGGGGAACCACTCCGCTATACGCGGCGTGGGAACGAGGACGTCGAGTTCCGTGGGTCGGGGTCCGTACACCGCAGCGACTTCCTCTGGCACCCGGAAATAGGGCACCTCTCGGGGGTACTCCCTGTCGCCCTTCCTCACCCGCTCCCCCAGGCCGATTTTCCCCAGCCGAGGGAGCAGCCGCCGCCGAAATGCCCTGACGGCCATCTCATCGTTCATCTCACTCATTGGACTCTCCTCCTATCGTGCAGTACTGCGATAGATCGCAGTACCCGCAGCCATAGCGGCTGTCGGGATTCGCGGGGAAAATCCCCGCGTCGATAGCTTCCACGACGGGCGCGACTACCTGCTCGATGACGCGCTCCAGGTAGTCGTCCGTCCGCGCCGTCCGGACCGCCTTCCGCGTGCGGAGATGCACAACCTCCTGGTAGTCATCCTGCTGATCGCTGCTCTGGCGGAAAAGCCAGCTATACAGCGATAGCTGGAGGTCGCGCCGAACGTCCGGCCGGGTACGGCCAGACTTGATATCGCTGATGACGATCCGGCCGTCCTGGAGGTAGATCCGATCTATGTGCCCTACCAGGTGCCAGTCCAGTCCTGGTAGTGGCACGCTGAAGCCCTCCTCGACGGCGATGTCCCGCTGGCCCTGGCGCCACTGATCGTACCACGGCAGCCATTCTCTCTCAGCGGCGAGCAGGTCCTCCAGTGCCACGGGGTCGTCGATTCGATGCGATGCCCACTGCGCACGTAGTGTCGCCACTGCGTCATCGAGAGGGGCCCCGGCGTGTAGGACCTCTACTGCTCTATGCACGCAGGTGCCGAGGGCGGCAGCGGGGCTGGTCTGCCCGTGTAGTCCATCGATGTACTGGAGCCGATATCGGCGAGGGCAGGCGAGATAGGTCTGGACCGCCGTCACGCGAATCGACGCGGGGGACTGATTCGCTGATGGGGCAGGGATGTCGTGGGCAGGAAGGTCTACGAGCGATAGTCGCATGCCACACACTCCCTCGCATTCTCGTCATCCTCGGCGTAGACCAGCCTTTCACCACATTCCGGGCAGTCGCCGGAAGCCGGCCAGGCATCGAGGAATTTCTGTGCGATGGCGCGATAGGCATCGCTCTGCCAGACCCCCTCTCCGCGAGCAATCTCCATCAGTGCCCGGCGTAGAAGCGACCGAGCACGCTCGGGCGAGCGGATTGCCAGCTGCTCCAGCAGAGCGACCAACAATCCAGAATCATCATAGATCTGGTTGGCCAATCGACGCTGGGCAACGTGGCGCTCCGCCGGCTTCCGCACGAGGGCGACAGCCTGGCGCACCGTATCACCTACCTCCCCTGGCCTCGTCGCCAGCCACGTAATCTCTGGCCAGCGGAGCCACCAAGCGAAAACCATCCTATCAAACTCAGCATGGACCAGCAGATCCACCGCCGCACGGACGGCGGCGCCACCGTCCGGATGTCCGGACCAGTGGTTCGCTCCTCGGGGGATATCCATGGTCATGATCCTCTCCTCCTATATTGGGACTGCCCGGCGGCTGGCGGGCGACAAACTCTCCCAGTACTCACATGCCCAACACTCAACCCATCCAGAGCCTTCCTCAGGGGCCCGGTGGATCAATGCCTCCCCGCATACCGGACAATCGCCCAGGGGAGGCCAGTCAGCTAGGAATGCGATAGCGTCGTTACGGCCGTAGTAGTACCGCCTGTTCGTGACCTGGTTAAGCAGCCGCCGTAGAAGTGACCGCGCTCGCGCTGGGGATCGCACGGCCAGCTGATTCAACAAGGTGGCGGCGAAATCGGGATTCATATCCAGTCGGAGCGCCAACCACCGCCGAGTCAATGGGCGCTCCGTCTCCGTGCCAGCGAGAGACAGAAGGTGCGTCATCACGAGACCCACTTCCGGCCGAGCGGCCAGCCACACGATGTCCCTCCACTCCAGCCACCACGCAAAGCATCCTAGGCTACGCTCCACGATGCGCACCCCCTCCGCGACCCCTTCTGCGCCACGCGGATGGTTCGACCAGTGGTGCTGGTAGTGGGACCCGAGTGAGATGGCATCAGTCATGGTTCTCCTCCTCCTATGGGGTTCCTCGGCGGCTGGCGGGTGCGGTTCGACTAGGCGGTCTGCTGCATGGCTGGTGCGTGCCAGCCGCCGTGGTGTGCGACTCTACTATCTCGTTCGGCGCGCTTGGTCGCGCACCTGCTGTAGGTTGAGGATCTCGGCCACCTCGAACTTGGGCGGCACCGCGCCCTCCACCGGCCGAAGTCGCAGCACCGTCGGGAAGTACCCCATTCGCCCGTGGAGTTCCGCGAGCACCAGCGCGGCGATCACGCTGAGCGCCGGCAGGTTCACAATGATCGGAAGTGCCTGCCACTCCTCCGACGTAAGACCCACGCCTTCGACCAGCGCCTGGACCTGCTCGGCGAAGGGCCGCGCATGGTCAAACTGGCACGGTGCATCGCAAACTTCGACCGCCTGGCCCGTCAACCGCGCGATCTGCTGTAACTGCTGATCGGTGATCGGGTGACCGAAGTTGACGATCAGTCCCATCTTCTCTCCCTCCTAGGTTGCTGACTTGCGCGCTGGCTTGCGCGCTGACTTGCGCGCTGGCTTGCGCGCTGACTTGCGCGCTGGCTTGCGCGCTGGCTGTGTGCCAGCCCCAGCCAGCTCCGGCTCCAGTGCCGCGAAGTCGAACGCGACGGCGGCACGCAGGCGCTGCTCGCGGATCTCGGCCAGCGCACTGATGATGCGCTGACGCGCCGCCTCACTGGGGCGTTGGGTGCCGCCCACAATGCGGCATAAGTAGCCTATGCTCAGGCCACTCACGGCGCTCAGCTCAGTGAGGGTCACACCGAGACCCTCAAGTAGATCCTCGAGTACTCGCTTCGTAGCCATCATCCTACCTCCTAGCCTGAGTGTAGCGCAAAAAATCTGCCCTGTCAAGCCCCTGGAGAAAGTTTTTTCTCGGCTGCCCCCACACAAGAAAAGCGCCCCGGTCGCGGGGACCGGGGCGAGGGGGATATACGCTTGGCTAGCTGGGCCTGTATATCTCCAGCCACCGCCAAATCGCATCCAAGAGCTGCTCGGCGGCATCCCACGAGCTCTCGGGCCACTCGTGGACGTACTCGGGGTCGAGAAGGTCATGGACCCTCGCGACCGCCGCCTGCCAGTCGAGGTTGCCACTGCGAAAATCCTCAGCGACGTCCTCGACGGAGCCATAGAACTGGCTGTGATCGTATGTCATGGCATTGCCTCCTTGCCTGTGATGATCAGAGTATACCACACCCACCAGCCTATGTCAAGCCCCAGGGCAAAACTGTTTTCCGCGGCGGTGAGCCGCCCGCGAAGAAGAACGCCCCGGCCATGCCGGCCGGGGCGACTGGTACGGCGGCGTCGGGCACTATGAGGGCGACTACTCTCCCATCGCCTCGCGCTCCTGCTCCTGGACTGCCCAGCAGCCGCTCCGGCGACAGATAATCAGCCCTCCCAACCCCGCAGTGGCCGCTGCCGGTCGATCTCCCCGCCGCAGTGAACTCCGCCTGTCTGTCGCGGAGTCGTCGGTCGGCCGCCTCTGCCAGCACTCGTTCTGCCCACATGCGGTGGAGACGTAGTGTTCGCGCACGTCGTCGGGCGGGGATAGGCTGAGGAGCCTCTCGGTGGCAGTCGGTCGGTCGATCCTCTCGGAGAGGTAGTCGTCGGCGATGGCGATCTAACAGTGGGCGTCCTCCGCATCCATCGCTGTGCCGAGGCTTGCGATGCATGCTGTAATCTTTGCACCGACGTCGGGCGGTCGATCTGGTCGCGCACGTACTCCGTCGCGACACGATCCACCGCACCGCAGAACGCTCTGATAGTTATGGAGGACTATCCCCCTCCAAACGGCAGCCTGGCGTCCTAGACATTGCACCACGGCTGTGACAAACTATCTTTCCCAGGGACTTGACGCGGGTAAGCTTCTGTGCTATGATGGCCGCGAAATGAAAATAGGAGGGATGGCAATGATAGCAAGGATAGCGGCAGAAGTGCGGAGGGAATGGGCGCCTTGGATGGGACACAAGGCGCTCCAGGAAGTCGCTGAGGAGATCGACGAGGAGTATCGCGAGGAAGTCGTACAAGAGGTGCTGCGCCAGGCGGATATCTGGCGCGCACGGCAGCGGCCCCAGCAGATGGAGGGAAGGCCCTTCCGCGACCGCCTCACGGCGCTGTTGCGCCGCTGGTCGCGGAAGGCAATCCGCGCCTGCGGGCAAACGGTCCCGCAGGGGTGGTGGCAAGCGGAGTCTCAGCACGTGGTGACCGACCGGCGCGGCCGCTACTGGGTCTACAGAGGACTATACTCTGTAGGCCGGTGGCCGCGCAAGGCGTCTTATCTCTGCGGGGTAGAGGATGGACAACTCTGGGCGGTCCGGATACCGTCACGTATCCGGACCGTCGCGGAGGCCCTGGAGTGGGTCGTGCCGGCGGCGGCCCGGCGTCCCGGCACCATCCGGCAGGGGGACGTTTTTTTGGTCCCCAGCCGGGTGGATCGGCTGGAGGACCTGCCTCAGAACCACGAGGTACGCGTGCTCGATGATGGATCGCGGATCGTCGAGCACCCGCAGCATCCACCGGTAGTACTCCCCCCCGGCACACGCTGGCGTGTAGTACTGCGGAAGTCTGTGGGGGATGTGGTCGCAGGCGACTGAGACCACATCCCCCACGCCTCCCACGCCTCCGCCCCGGCCCCCGCGACCGGGGCGTTCTTCTTCCGCAGGACCCCTTGACAGCGCTCCCCATGTCGTGTAGGGTACCATTGTGCTTCACGCCCCGCCAGGTGGGTATAGCCTCCTTGCCTCCCTCCTCCCACCTGGCGGGGGTTTTTACGCGGAGGGCTTATCATCAGGAGGTTGGTCTACATGACCATCAGAGAGTTCTACGACGTAGTGCAGACTACCGCTGTGGACTATCTCTACGGTGACCTCATCTACCCTGCCGCGGCTGAGAGGATCTATCAGCTGCTAGACGAGGAGGGAGATGCGGCCATGCGGTGGGCTGAACACCTGCTCGAGGACGCGGTGCAGAAACTGGAACGGCAGGCGTGGGACCATCGGGAATTCTATCGGCAGCTCAACGCTGTCGCGGAACAGTACGTGCGCGGTGAGGTCGACGAGACCCAAGCCGTCTGGATGGTCCATGATCTCCTCCCCCCGAGCTATCGAGAATGGCATCCAGAGGCGTCTTATGCCTGGGCCGAGCAGCTGCTGCACCAGGCCATGGAAACGCTAGATATGCGGGATTGGGACCCTATGGAGTTCGCCCAGTTGGTGACGCTGATCGCAGAGGACTATCGCCGCGGCAACATTGACCAGGCCGCTGCAGTCCAGATGGTGCACCAGCTGTTGGGCAGTGGCTACCGACGCCTACATCCTGAGGCATCCTATCTCTGGGCGCAGCAGCTGCTGGACGATACTCTGCAGAGGATCGACATGCTGCGCGACGAGCATCCCGCTACCGAGGCCTAGCTGACCGACTTCAAGACTTTACTGGGGGGAAATCAACCACCTGACGTTATCCGCCAGGTGCAGACGCTTCTCGATGACGCGTTGCCTGAGGACCTGTTGGACTGAGCCGATGACATGCTAGACAATGCCCGTCCAGCAGATACACCGCCGGGAGACTGAGGCCTAATCGCCAGTAGCAGCGGACGGCTGTCACTCCGGCCCTCCCGACCGGGGCGCTTTTCGGGTGGCCGGAAAAAACTTTCGATAGGGGCTTGACACGCGCCCGGGAGTGTGGTATACTCTAATCATCACGATGAGCAAGGAGGCAGGAGCATGACCCAGATCGAGTTCGCGCGGACGGTGCAGAGACTGGCTACCGCGTGTTTGCACAACACGCTGAGATGCGAGGACGCTGCCGAGCAGGTGGGCCGCCTGCTCGCCGAGCACCCTGAGATAGACATATCGGACAGATCGCTCGGTGGTGCGCTCGGACTTATTCTCGAGGCGATGGATTTTGTCGAGGCCTACGAGCTCGACTAACCTAACATCTCTCCAGCAATCGCCCCGGTCCACGCGACCGGGGCGTTTTTCTTGGACGGGCAGGTATCAGGCTGCCTCGTCTCCGCTAGAGTAGGTGCTCCACCATCCTCTCGCATGCCCGCCGGCCTGCCCTCAGCACCAAGGCTAGCGATGCGGGGTCGGTGGCGAACTCGGCCTTCAGCGTCTCTTGGATCGCGGGCCACTGAGAGTCAACGATCATCTGGACCAGCCGCTGGTCCAGTTGTTCTCTCTTCTCCTCGTCGGAAATATCTGATAGGTGCACGGCCATTCCTCCTGCGCGATTGGGCTACGGTCCAGCCGTAGAGGTCTGCTTATGCGGACGAGTCCGGGGGTACCAACGGGACCACTGTGATGTACACTTTCCGCTGATCACGCAGGTGATCCGTGACCCTCAGCTCATACGCTGGCCCCTTTCCTTCTGCCGACGCCATCCGCGCCGCAGCCCATGTCGTCGCTCGCTCGATCAGCCGCACCGGCACTCGCGTCATCTCGCCATCGAACACGCCCTCGCCAAGGAGCTCGTAGTCATCCCCGTGCTGGATGACGATCTTGACTGGTGTGCCCGCCGGTGGGTACTGCAACGCGGTGGGGACCGGAGACCCCGCGCCAGGTAGGCCCTCGCCGCACCGCGCGACGAAGGCCGCAGGGAGCCTGTGTCTCTCCCCAGCCATGATGAGCAGAGTTAGCGGCGTCAACTCGAAATGCATGGGATCGCGCGGATTAACCCAGTGGCCCCCCCAGGTGAACCCCAGCCGCGTGAAGTACGGCGCGATGGCGGCCAGGCTGGGTGGCGCGGCCTCCTGGTAGTTCGTTGCGGCCGCGCTGTATACGTCGCGCCCATCGCGAAGGTGATGATTAGGGTTGAGGTCAATAGCGATGGCCCATGCATGGGGCGAAGGCGTCGAGCCACCGCGTACATAGCGGCAGCAGTAGGTCCCTCCGACGCTACGCGTGTTGCTGACGTCGATCTGGTCGGCCAGTCCGGCATCCTTGATGTCCTGCAGTGCCCGCCGCAGCCCGTCCTCCATCAGCTGATGGACGGTAAACCGCCCAAGGATAGGGAAGTCCACGAGCACGCGCTTGGGTGCGGAGCTGGTCCAGACCCCGGGACTACGAGCCTTGAGCACGCACCCTCCAGTCCCCACACCTGATAGGCCGCCGAACCAGTATTCCGTCCGGGCGTGTGCCGGATCGCCGGAGGCGGCATAGCGCCGCGTAGGTCGCGGCAGACCGTGGCGGCTATCCGAGGCAGGATATACGAACCATGAATAATCCACATCCGGCAGTCGCATTGGCACGACCTCCTGAGATTGCTATCGGTCCTCGTCGCCCGGCGTGGTCTCCATGCCGGTGGGAGGTGCATCCGTCGGGGCCTCCGTCGGGGCTGGCGTCGGCGCTTCCATCGGCGCCTGCGTCCGTTCCGCCTCCTCTTGCAGGCTCTCCAGCCGTTCACGGATCGATGCTGGCCAGGGCACACCCAGCGCGGCACTGTTCTCCATTGCGGAGATCCCCTCGCGCACGGCAATCAGCGTCGCCATGGCCAGCTGGGCGAAGGCCTCGACACCTAGACCATAGTCCACTGCCCAGGCCGCCACGAGCGACACCGCATAGGCGACGAATTTCGTGATGGCCCGGCCAAACCCCAGCGAACTGAACCGGCGCTCAGCCAATGCGCGTGTCATGCCCAGGATAATGTCGCAGACGAACAGCACGCCAGCGGCAACAACGGCGCCCCGTAGTGCCTGAGGAGCAGCGTCCCAGTATAGGACCAACAGGCTCGCCAGGAAGCCCAGCGCCGTTTTGAATGGCCCCTCCACCAGCCTAGCGAGGTACTCACCGATTTCGCGAATCTGATCCATGATTGACCTCCGACGATCAGTCTACAGTCCGTGTGACAGGCATTCCAAAGGTGATCACCAGCTCCAGTGGTGTGTGTGGGTCGGCTCCCAGCACCAGCAGATGGCTGGCGTAGTATGTCCCTGGGGACAGGTAACCGTACCCTGCCTGGCTGCCGTCGTAGTCAGGGTAATAGGTACCCGCGGCGGGAGGCGCGTAGGGACTGGGCGCTGCG
>Ga0116181_1002439_pt1 | contig 15113 bp, 12 predicted proteins | sample AD_UKC075_MetaG_FD_89752 | JGI IMG/M metagenome (GOLD analysis project Ga0116181, IMG submission 89752) | Active sludge microbial communities of municipal wastewater-treating anaerobic digesters from USA - AD_UKC075_MetaG | ecosystem: Engineered > Bioreactor > Anaerobic > Digestate | place: USA...
TGGCTTACTCGCTTCGCTCGTTGCGCTGGTGCCGCTCGCCTCACATCAGCTCTTCGTCGTCGTTCGACCCTCCGCTGCGCTCCGGGCGCTCACTCCTCCTGCATCGCTGATGCTCGCGGCACCGGCCATATGGCTTACTCGCTTCGCTCGTTGCGCTGGCGGTAGGCTTCCGGCGCTCTGGGAACGGCTGCCGTACGAGGCATCTTCTCCAGTAGGGGAGAATCACACTCATGGCAAAGCAGCGCACTCCGGTGCTCAAGGTCTCGAAGCTCAAGAAGTCGTACGGACCCGTCACGATCGTCAACGACTTCTCGCTCGAGGTGTGGCCCGGCGAGGCGGTCGCGATCACCGGCCGCAACGGTGCCGGCAAGTCGACGATCCTGCGCTGCCTGGTCGGTGCCGACAAGATCGACGACGGCACCATCGAGGTCTGCGGCGAGAAGATGCGCGAGTCGAGCCCACAGATCCGCCGCGACCTCGCTACCGTCATCGACGACCTCGACTTCTTCCCCGACCTCTCCGTCGTCGAGCACCTCGACCTGCTCGCCCGCGCCCACGGTCTGCCGGACGCCGACGTCGCAGTCGACGACATCCTCCACCAGGTGCAGCTGGTGCCCCAGTCCGGCCAGCTGCCCGGCACCCTGTCGTCAGGTCAGCGACGCCGGCTCGCGTTGGCGACAGCGTTCGTACGGCCTCGTCAGCTCCTGATCCTGGATGAGCCCGAGCAGCGGCTCGACGTCGAGGGTGTTCAGTGGCTCGCCGACCGGCTCGTGGAGGAGCGGCAGAAGGGCCTCGCGATCGTCATGGCCAGCCACGAGCCGATGCTCGTCGAGCGGGTGGCCACCCGGACCGTACGGATCGGCAGCGCCCGCGGCGCCGAGGCCGGGGCCGCATGAGCAAGCGCGCCCGCAAGAAGCAGCTGAACCGTCCGGCAGGAGCTGGGCCGGCCTCCGACGGCACCACGGCCCAGCCGCAAGGACCCGCCACCGCTGACCAGTCCGGACTCGCCACCAGCCCCAAGGCAGCCAGTTCTGCAGCCGGTCCGGCCACGCCGGAGCCGATCGACCTTCCGGTCGACCTCGACGACGACGTACCGGTCTACGACCACGACCTGCTGACCGTCGAGCCTGAGCCCGTCTCAGAGCGCGAGCTTCGCGCGCTGATGAAGGACTGGCGCCGCGGCCGCGCGACCCGGCACCTGTGGGATGTCATCCAGGACGGCTACGTCGCACTCCTCGCCTTCGTGATGATCGGCGGCATGATCTTCTCGGTCGTCTGGCGCGCCCAAGGGATCGCCGCCGAGTGCACCACTGCCTCCTGTCAGACCGGCCGTACGCTCCTGCCGTGGGCGGCCCTCTTCGGCACCCTCGCTGTCACCCTCGCCGTCGCCAGGCTGTTCGGCCCGATCGTCGCGTCGGCGTCCGAAGGGTTCTGGCTGATGGACGCCCCCGTACGGCGCTCGCGGTTGCTCTCCGGCCGCCTCGCCGCAGTCCTGACCGTCTCGGCGGTTGTCTCCGCTGTCTTCGGTGGCCTGGTCGCCGCACTCACCGGTTCGTCCTTCGCCGAGGCCGGGATCTGGGCCGCAGCCTCAGCCTTGGGGGCCGCGGGCCTCACCGCGTTCTCCGCAGCGGAGCAGGGCGCCGACCGGCACTGGACCGTCCGGGTGCTCACCTGGCTCGCCGGGGCCCTCGGCCTGGCCGCCCTCACCGCAGTCGTCGCTGTGGCGGCTGGCTGGGTCAGCCTGGGCATCGACCTGAAGCTCGGAGTCCAACTCGCCGGCATCGTCGGCGGAGTCGGGCTGCTGCTGCTCGTCGCCTGCGGCGTCCTCGCCTTCGTTCGGCTTGACGGGATGCGGCGCGCTCGCATGATGTCGGGCGGATCGCTCGTCTCCGGCATGCAGGGCGCCATGTTCGCCATGGACGTCGGCCTGATGCGCGACATCCTCGTCGAGCGCGACGCCATGGAACGCGGTCACGTCCGGCCCACTCGCGGTCGCGGCCTGGGCGTCCAGGCGCTGGTCTGGCGCGACCTGCAGCGGCTGATCAGGTTCCCCAAGTCGCTGCTGCTTCTCGTCGTCGGACTCGTCGTCCCGTACGCCGTGGGCGCCCTCGGCTTGGCTGCCTTCAGCCCGTTCATCTCGGGCATGGTGCTGATGACGGCACTCGTACCCCTGCTGGGCAGCCTGCGGGTGTTGTCGCGTACGAAGGGCCTCGCGCGCGCCTTCCCCTTCTCGACGCAGGACATCCGCCGCGCGGTGATGACCGTACCGGCCGTCCTGGCGCTGATCTGGGCGGGACTGGCCATCCCCGCCTTCGCCGGGCTTGGCTCAGGAATGCAGCACATGCCGATCCTGGACGCGGTGATCCACGCTGCGCTGACCGGTGTCGCCGGCCTGCTCGCGGCCGTCCGCTGGGTGACCGCGAAGCCCGCCGACTACGGCGCGCCGATGATGCAGACCGGCATGGGTGCGATGCCGCCCGGGCTCATGCTCAACCTCTTCCGCGGCATCGACGTGATGGCTGGCGTCACCGGACCGCTGCTGCTCGGCTGGTCGCCCTGGATCTCGGTCGTGATCGCCGTCATCATCTTCTTCCTGCTCCAGGGCGGCATGTCGATGGAGGACGCCCAGGCGATGCAGGAGGAACAGAAGAAGCAGATGGCTGAGCTGAAGGGTGAGACCGCCGCCGCCAAGGGCTCCGCCCAGAAGACCCGGATCCCACCCCCCTCGCGGCGATGACGGTGGCGATGACGCAGTGATGAACCAGCCGGACCGCCCGGGCGCTGACCTGCCTGGCCCGGCCAGTAGCGTGTCGGCCGTGACGGCGACCGTACGGACTCTCAGCGCCGCGACGAGGGCGATCCCAGACCCTGGCGACCTGGTCCAGTACCTGCCGACCGCTGGCCCTTGGACCGCGTGGACGCGCCGTGGTGACGGCATCGTCGGGATTGGTGAAGCGCTTCGCTTCGAATGCGACTCGATCCACGAGGCGGACGTCTGGTGGGCCGAGACCAGCCGGATGATCACCCACTCCTCCGACGTCGAACCCAGTCATGGCGTGGGGCCGGTGGCCTTCGGCTCGTTCGCCTTCGACCCGGAGACCTCCAGCGCTCGATCGGTCCTGGTCGTGCCTCGACTCATCCTGGGCCGCAAGGGCGGCGCCGGGTGGGTCACGGCGATCGATGACGACGCCGTGCTCCCCGCTCCCTCGGCTGACAGGGATGAGAACCCGGCTGTCACCTGGCAGTCGGGGGCTCTCGACCCCGACGAGTGGCAGCAGTCAGTGGCCAGCGCGGTGGCTCGGATCCACGCCGGTGAGCTGGGGAAGGTCGTCCTGGCGCGCGACATCGTCGGTACGGCCGAGTCGGCGATCGACGCACGGCAGGTGCTCGCCCGCCTGATCGAGGGCTACCACTCCACGTGGACCTTCCATGTCGACGGCTTGGTCGGCGCCACTCCCGAGCTGCTGGTCCGCCGGGAACGAGGCCTGGCGACGTCGCGGGTCCTGGCAGGAACGATCCGGCGGCAGGGGGACGAGTCGCAGGAGGTCGCACTGGCGCAAGCGTTGGCCGAGTCGAGCAAGGACCTGACCGAGCATGAGTACGCCGTGGCATCGGTTGCTGACGCGCTGGCTCCGTACTGCTCGGGCATGAACGTGCCTGACCAGCCGTATGTGCTGAAGCTGCCCAACGTGATGCACCTCGCATCCGACGTCACCGGCGTCTGCCGCAACGGCGCCTCGTCGCTGGCGATGGCTGAGGCGCTGCACCCCTCGGCAGCCGTCTGCGGCACCCCGACGGCGTCGGCGCTCGCCCTGATCCGCGAGCTCGAACACCTGGACCGTGGCCGCTACTCCGGACCAGTCGGCTGGATCGACACCAACGGCGACGGCGAGTGGGGCATCGCCTTGCGCTGCGGCCGGATCGAAGGCCGTACGGCAACCCTGTACGCGGGCTGCGGCATCGTCGCCGACTCGGACCCGGCCGCAGAACTGGCCGAGACCAGAGCCAAGCTGATCCCCATGAGAGACGCCCTGAACACGCAGTAACGTGCGTCAGAAGCGATCGTTACCACACGTTACTGTCATAACGTGCATAACCTCGCCGGGGACGTCGACCCGATCGTCACCGAGGTGTGCGAGGCGGCGCCGGGCGGTGGCTCAGGGCGATGGCTGGTGGACGAACTGGTGCAGCTCGCAGCGCGCTGGACCGACGAGGTGGCGCCACGACGTGGGTCAGCGGCTGAACGACTGCTGCGCATGCTGCCCAGCCAACCAGCAGTCCACGTTGCCTTGATCGTGGAACGACTGGGAGTGTCGGAGACTGCCGCCCGAAGGGCCATAGAACGGGCCGCTGGGGCCGGCGTTCTGCGTGAGACGTCAGACCGGAGCCGTGACCGGGTCTGGATCGCTCCAGACGTGCTCGAGATCCTTGACGACTTCGCGAGCCGCGCGGGTCGCCTGCCAGTGAGCTGAGGCGACGAAGAAGCAACCCGCTAGCGCGTGCGGATTTCGACCCCTCGGCGCCCGCATCGTAGGATGAATGACGGTTCAATCGAGGCGAAGGGCGGTAGTCGTGGGGGAGTCGGTCACATCTGATGTCATCGTCGTCGGGGCTGGTCCAGGCGGGTCCGCGACGGCGACGTACCTCGCCCGCGCTGGTCTCTCCGTACAGCTCCTCGAGAAGTCGACGTTCCCTCGTGAGAAGGTCTGCGGCGACGGGCTCACCCCGCGCGCGACCCGCGAGCTGATCAAACTCGGCATCGACACCACCGAAGAGGCTGGCTGGCTGCGCAACAAGGGACTTCGCATCTACGGCGGTCGGGTTGAGCCGTTCGAGATGCCGTGGCCTGAGCTCGACGACTTCCCCTCGTACGGGCTCGTTCGCCCCAGGTCCGACTTCGACGACCTTCTCGCCAAGCACGCCGTTGCCGCCGGCGCCACCCTGCACCAGAACACCAACGTCACCGCCCCGGTGATCGACGAGCGCACCGATCGGATCGTCGGCGTCACGACGAAGGACGGCCGCACCTTCCAGGCGCCGATCGTGGTCGCCGCCGATGGCAACTCCTCGCGTCTTGCCCTGGCGATGGGGCTGCAGAAGCGCGACGACCGCCCGATGGGTGTAGCCGTACGGACCTACTACACCTCTCCCCGCCACGACGACGACTGGCTCGAGAGTTGGCTGGAACTGTGGGACGGCAAGCCCAAGGAGTCGAACCTGCTGCCCGGCTACGGCTGGGTGTTCGGCATGGGCGACGGCACCTGCAACGTCGGCCTCGGCGTGCTCAACACGTCGACCGGCTTCGGCAAGACTGACTACAAGGACCTGCTCAAGCGCTGGCTCGACAACACCCCCGAGGAGTGGGGCTTCCGCGACGCGAACCGCGTGGGTGAGGTACGGGGAGCAGCCCTGCCGATGGGCTTCAACCGCGAGCCGCACTACACCCGTGGCCTGCTGCTCGTCGGTGACTCCGGCGGCATGGTCAACCCGTTCAACGGCGAGGGCATCGCCTACGCGATGGAGGCTGGCCGGTACGCGGCCGACCACATCGCCGAGGCGCATTACCGCGGCCTGGGCAGCAGCTCGGCCGAGAGGGCCCTTCAGGCCTACAAGACCACCCTCAAGCGCGAGTGGGGCGGCTACTACCGCCTCGGTGGCATCTTCGTGAAGCTGATCGGCGACCCCCGCGTGATGCACCTCTGCACGACGTACGGGCTGCCGCGCAAGCGGCTGATGAAGCTGGTGCACAAGATGCTGGCGAACCTGACCGACCAGCCGAGCCACGACGCGTACGACCGCATCGTGAACACCTTGACCAAGCTTGCGCCCTCGGCGTGACGAACCGATGTTCTGTGGTGAGATAGGGACTGCCCCCACCCGGGGGACGATTCCGCCTGCGACAAGGGCGAAAGCGAAAATTATGAGCACGGTTATGTTGCGTAAAGAGGAGCGCCGATGAACCTCTATGCCCCGATCGTCGGGCTACTGGCCTTGTCGGCCGCCTTCATCGTGGTGTCGGTGATCCTGTCGATCTTCGTGGGTCCGGCGCGCTACAACCGGACGAAGTACGACACGTACGAATGCGGCATCCAGCCGACCCCGCAGCCCATCGGCGGCGGGCGGTTCCCCGTGAAGTACTACATCACCGCGATGCTCTTCATCGTCTTCGACATCGAGATCGTGTTCCTCTACCCGTGGGCCGTGTCCGCCAACCAGATGGGCCTGTTCGCGCTGGTGGAGGTTGTCCTGTTCATCGCGACGGTGCTCGTCGCCTACCTGTACGTGCTGAAGCGCGGCGGACTGACCTGGGACTGAGGAGCGTTTCATGGGACTTGAGGATCAGATCCCGTCGGGGATCCTGCTGACCACGGTCGAGGGCATCGCTGGCTGGATGCGCAAGACGTCGTTCTGGCCCGCCACCATGGGCTTGGCCTGCTGCGCCATCGAGATGATGGCGTTCGGCGCGCCTCGCTTCGACGCCGGCCGCTGGGGCCAGGAGGTCTTCCGTGCCTCGCCGCGCCAGGCTGACCTGCTGATCGTGTCGGGCCGGGTGAGCCAGAAGATGGCCCCGATCGTGCGCACGGTGTACGACCAGATGCCGAACCCCAAGTGGGTGCTGTCGATGGGTGCCTGCGCCAGCTCGGGCGGCATGTTCAACAACTACGCCATCGTGCAGGGCTGCGACCACATCGTGCCGGTCGACATCTACCTGCCCGGCTGCCCGCCCCGTCCCGACATGCTGATCGACGCGATCTTCAAGCTCCGCAAGGAGCTCTTCGACTGGGAGAACAAGAAGTTCGGCGCGATCGGTGCGAACCTCGTGAAGCAGCAGGAGGAGGCCGAGCAGGCCGCCCTGGTCGCCCCCTCGACGATCGAGATGAAGGGGCTCATGCGATGAGCAGCGGCCCGATCGACCGCTCGGACGGTCAGGACCCGTCGATGGACGTCACCCCGCTCACCGAGCCGGGTACTCGTTCCGAAGATGTCGTCGTCAAGCGCGGCATGTGGTCGTCGGGGACGGGCGACACGTCAGGTTACGGGCTGATCGAGCGCACGTTCGTCCGGTTCCCGACCGCGCAGCGGCCGTACGGTGGCTGGTACGACGACGTCGCCGACCGGATCCTCGCCCTGGTCGACTTCGAGTTCGACAACGTCGTGATCGACCGCGGCGAGATCACGTTCTTCGTCCCGCGCGAGAAGCTCCCAGAGGTGGCCCGCCAGCTCCGCGACGACGCTCACCTGCGGTTCGAGGTCTGCGTGTCGGTCTCCGGCGTCCACTACCCGGAGGACACGAACGCCGAGCTGCACGCGGTCTACCACTTCCTCTCGATCACCCACAACCGGCGGATCCGGGTCGAGGTCACCTGCCCCGACAGCGATCCCCACATCCCATCGCTGGTCCGGACGTACCCGATGACCGACTGGCATGAGCGTGAGACGTACGACATGTTCGGCCTCGTCTTCGACGGGCACCCGCACCTGACCCGCATCCTGATGCCGGACGACTGGGTGGGCTTCCCGCAGCGGAAGGACTACCCGCTGGGTGGCGTCCCCGTGGAGTACAAGGGGGCGGTCGTACCTCCGCCCGACCAGCGCAGGAGCTACCGATGAGCAGCGACACCACCGAAGGAACTGTCTACGTCGCTCAAGGCGGCGACTGGGACGAGATCGTCAACGCCCAGGCCGAGCGCGGCGACGAGACCATCGTCATCAACATGGGCCCGCAGCACCCGTCGACCCACGGCGTGCTGCGCCTGATCCTCGAGATGGACGGCGAGACCGTCACCTCGCTGCGGCCCGGCATCGGCTTCCTGCACACCGGCATCGAGAAGAACATGGAGTACCGCACGTTCGCCCAGGGGCCGACGTTCGTGACCCGCATGGACTATGTCGCGCCCATCTTCAACGAGGTCGTCTACTGCCTCGCGGTCGAGAAGTTGCTCGAGGTCGAGGTGCCCGAGCGCGCCGACATCCTGCGCGTGCTGTTCATGGAGCTCAACCGGATCTCGTCGCACCTGGTCGCCGTCGGCACCGGTGGCATGGAGATCGGCGCGCTGACGATGATGACCATCGGCTTCCGCGAGCGCGAGATGATCCTCGACTTCTTCGAGGCGGTCTGCGGCACCCGCATGAACCACGCCTACATCCGGCCTGGTGGCGTGGCGATCGACCTGCCCGACAACGGTCTCGACCTGCTCCGCGGCGTGATCGACTGGCTCCACAAGCACCTCCCGGAGTACGCGGCCTTCTGCAACGAGAACCCGATCTTCCGGCTCCGCATGCAGAACGTCGCCACGCTCAACCTGACCCAGTGCATGGCGCTGGGCGTCTCGGGCCCGCCGCTGCGGGCGACCGGCTTCCCGCTCGACCTGCGCAAGTCGCAGCCCTACTGCGGCTACGAGACGTACGAGTTCGACACGATCACGTGGGACTCCAACGACGCGTACGGCCGCTTCCGCATTCGGCTCGCCGAGATGTGGGAGTCACTCCGCATCGTGGAACAGTGCTACGAGCGGCTCGAGGCGACCCAGGGCCAGCCCGTCATGTTGACCGACCCGAAGCTCGGCTGGCCAGCCGACCTGACCGTCGGCAGCGACCATCAGGGCCAGTCGAACGAGCACGTGAAGCACATCATGGGCCAGTCGATGGAGGCCCTGATCCACCACTTCAAGACCGTCACCGAGGGCTTCCGGGTTCCGCCGGGCCAGGTGTACGTGGCGATCGAGTCGCCCAAGGGCGAGCTCGGCTGCCACCTGGTCTCCGACGGGGGCACGCGGCCATTCCGCTGCCATGTCCGGGACCCAGGGTTCAACCACCTGCAGGCAGCCCCCGCGATGTGCGAAGGCAGCATGATCTCCGACGTCGTGGTGGCCGTGGCCAGCCTCGACCCCGTCCTGGGAGGTGTCGACCGGTGAGCGGTCACGAGTTCACGTCCTGGTTCCCCGAGTCGGGCTCGGTCGACATGGACGACCGTTCCACCAATATCGGTGACCAGACCATGGCCGAGCTTCGCGAACTCGCGTCGCGCTACCCGCAGGCGCGGTCGGCGCTGCTGCCGATGCTGCACCTCGTGCAGTCGGTCGACGGCCGTATCTCCCCGGCCGGTATCGAGGCGTGCGCCGAGGTGCTGGGCATCACCACCGCCCAGGTCTCGGGCGTGGCGACCTTCTACACCATGTACAAGCGGCGTCCGGCCGGTAAGCACCACGTCGGCGTCTGTACGACGGCGCTGTGCGCCGTGATGGGCGGCGACGCGCTGCTCGACGCCTGCTCGCGTCACCTCGGCATCGGCCCCGATGAGACCACCGCTGACGGTTCGATCTCGCTGGAGCGGATCGAGTGCAACGCGGCCTGCGACTACGCGCCGGTGATGATGGTCAACTGGGAGTTCTTCGACAACATGAACCCCGACTCGGCCGCCACGCTGCTCGACGACCTGCAGGCTGGCAAGGAGGTTCGCTCCACGCGTGGGGCGACCCTGACCAGCTGGAAGGAGGCCGAGCGCGTGCTCGCCGGCTTCCCCGACGGCCGTGCTGACGAGGGCCCCTCGGCTGGCGATGCATCGCTGCTGGGTCTGCGGATCGCCAAGGAGAAGGGCTGGAAGGCACCCGAGCCGCCGAGCCCAGCCGCGATCGAGGCCGCTGAGGCAGCGGCCGAAGCACAGGCTGACGGGAAGGCCGAGGCCAAGCCGGCCGACACCAAGCCGGCTGCCCCTGCAGAGCCCGCACCCCCCGCAGCTCCGGCCGCCGAGGTCGCACCAGCCGATAAGGCACAGGCCGACGGCGACCCCGCCCCCAGCCTTGCGGCGGCCTCTAACCAGAACCCGCGCGCCGAGCAGGAGCAGCCCAAGCCGGGCCAGGCCCAGACGGCTGACCGGGCCGACCAGGTCACCTCCGAGCGTCGTGGCGAGGACGAGCCCGACAAGGATGAGGAGGCGAAGTGACCGACGTGCTGACTCCCGTCCTCACCGCCAACTGGGCTGACGCGCGCAGCTGGCAGGTCGGCCCGTACGAGGCCGCCGGCGGCTACGAAGGCCTGCGCAAGGCGCTGACCATGGCTCCGGTTGACGTCATGAGCGAGGTCAAGGACTCCGGCCTGCGTGGTCGAGGGGGCGCTGGCTTCCCGACCGGCATGAAGTGGTCGTTCGTACCGAAGGACAATCCCAACCCCAAGTACCTCGTGGTCAACGGCGACGAGTCGGAGCCGGGCACCTGCAAGGACATCCCGCTGATGCTCGCCTCGCCGCACACGCTGGTCGAGGGCGTCATCATCTCCAGCTACGCGATCGGCGTGCACACCGCCTTCATCTACGTGCGCGGCGAGGTGCTCCACGTCATCCGCCGCATGCAGCAGGCCGTCGCCGAGGCGTATGAGAAGGGCTACCTCGGCAAGGACATCCTGGGCTCGGGCTTCGACCTCGACATCGTCGTCCACGCCGGCGCTGGCGCCTACATCTGTGGCGAGGAGACCGCGCTGCTCGACTCGCTCGAGGGCCGTCGTGGCCAGCCGCGACTGCGCCCGCCGTTCCCGGCCGTCGCGGGCCTGTACGCGTCACCGACCGTGATCAACAACGTCGAGTCGATCGCCTCCGTACCGTCGATCATCCGGTTCGGCAAGGACTGGTTCTCGTCGATGGGCACGGAGAAGTCCAAGGGCTACACGATCTACTCTTTATCGGGCCACGTGAAGAACCCGGGCCAGTTCGAGGCGCCGCTCGGCATCACCATGCGTGAGCTGCTCGAGCTCGCCGGCGGGATCCGGGAGGGCCACGAGCTCAAGTTCTTCACTCCGGGCGGGTCGTCGACGCCGATCCTGACCCACGAGCACCTCGACCTGCCGCTCGACTACGAGGGCATGGCCGGCGCTGGCTCGATGCTCGGCACGAAGGCGCTGCAGGTGTTCGACGAGACGGTCTCAGTCGTCCGTACGACGCTGCGGTGGGTCGAGTTCTACAAGCACGAGTCGTGCGGCAAGTGCACCCCGTGCCGTGAAGGCACTTGGTGGCTCGTGCAGCTGTTGACCAACTTCGAGAACGGAACCGCCCAGGAAGGCGACGTCGACAAGCTGCTTGACCTGTGCGAGAACATCGGCGGCCGCTCGTTCTGCGCCCTTGCCGACGGTGCCGTCGCCTGTGTCACCAGCGCGGTCAAGTACTTCCGTCCCGAGTTCGAGGCCGGCTACACCACGCCGGCCAGGGAGCTGCTGCCGTACGAGAACAGCGCTCTGTTCGCAACGTCCAGCGAGGCGGGAGGCCACTGATGACTGTGACCGCGAAGCCCTCCGGTGAGCAGGCTGTTCAGCCGGCTCCCGAGCAGGTCACCCTGACGATCGACGGCATCGAGGTGTCGGTTCCCAAGGGGACCCTCGTCATCCGTGCCGCCGAGCGGATCGGCGTGGCTATCCCGCGCTTCTGCGACCACCCCCTGCTCGACCCGGTCGGTGCCTGCCGCCAGTGCATGGTCGAGGTGCCCGACATGGGCAACGGGCGTGGCATGCCGAAGCCACAGGCCGCCTGCACGCTCGAGGCGATGAATGGCATGAAGATCGCCACCCAGGTCTCGAGCTCTGTGGCCCAGAAGGCGCAGGTCGGCATGATCGAGTTCCTGCTGATCAACCATCCGCTCGACTGTCCGATCTGCGACAAGGGTGGCGAGTGCCCCCTGCAGAACCAGGCGATGAGCAACGGCCCTGGCCACAGCCGGTACGAAGGCGTCAAGCGGACCTTCCCCAAGCCGGTCTCGATCTCGGCGTCGGTCCTGCTCGACCGCGAGCGCTGCATCCTCTGCGCCCGCTGCACCCGGTTCTCCGAGCAGATCTCCGGTGACCCGTTCATCGCGCTGGTCGAGCGTGGTGCGCTGCAGCAGGTCGGTCAGTACGCCGACAACCCGTACGACTCCTACTACTCGGGCAACGTCATCCAGATCTGCCCCGTGGGTGCCCTCACCAGCGCCGACTACCGCTTCCAGTCGCGGCCGTTTGACCTGGTCAGCGTGCCGTCAAGCTGTGAGCACTGCGCGTCCGGCTGCTCCCTGCGTGTCGACCAGCGGCACTACCAGGTCAAGCGTCGCCTCGCTGGTGCCGAGCCTGAGGTGAACGAGGAGTGGAGCTGCGACGTCGGTCGCTTCGCGTTCTTCTCGACCCGCGGCGACGACCGGATCACGATGCCGCTGGTCCGCAACGCCGACGGCGTCCTGGCTGCCGCCTCGTGGCCGGAGGCCATCGATGCCGCCGTCGCCGGTCTGAAGGCCGCTGACCTGTCAGCCGGAGTGCTGGCTGGCGGTCGCCTGACGGTCGAGGCCGCCTACGGTTACCAGAAGTTCGCCCGTACGGTGCTCGGCACCAACGACGTCGACTGCCGCGTACGGGGCCTGTCGGCCGAGGAGGAGCAGTTCCTCGCCGCCCGCGTCGCTGGCCGCTCACTGGCCGAGTCGGTCACCTATGCCGACCTGGAGACGGCCGGCAAGGTCGTCCTGGTGGGCTTCGAGCCCGAGGACGAGTCGCCGATCGTCTTCCTCCGCCTCCGCAAGGCGGTCCGGAAGCGCAAGCTCCCGGTCGTCACCATCGCGGCCTACCAGTCACGCGGCTCGGAGAAGATCTCCGCGACCGTCATCCCCACCCTGCCGGGTCAGGAGGCTGCCGCGATCGGCGCCCTTGAAGACATCGACGCCGGCACGGTCATCCTCGCCGGCGAACGGCTCGCCACCTCGCCCGGCGCGCTCAGCGCCGTCGCGGCGTTGGCCGACCGCACCGGTGCACGGCTTGCCTGGGTACCTCGGCGCGCTGGCGAGGTCGGTGCGATCGACGCCGGCTGCCTGCCGTCGCTGCTGCCGGGCGGTCGCCCCGTGGCCGACGCTTCGGCGCGGGTAGACGCGGCCGCTGCCTGGGGCGTGTCATCGCTGCCAGCGGAGGCCGGTCGCGACACGGTCGCCCAGCTGGCAGCCGTGGCGTCAGGCGACCTGAAGGCTCTTGTCGTCGCGGGTGTGGAGCCAGCCGACCTCGACGACCCGGCCGCAGCGCTCGCTGCGCTCGAGGGCGCTGGGTTCGTGGTCAGCATCGAGCAGCGGCTCTCCGAGGTCGCCAAGCGCGCCGACGTGGTCTTCCCTGCGGCGATCCTTGAGGCCCAGACCGGAACCTTCCACAACTGGGAGCACCGCCCCCGGCCGGTGGGTCGGGTCAACCGGCAGTCGACCAACGAGATGACCGACCTGCGGATCCTCGCCGCCCTTGCCGATGCGCTCGGCTCGGACTTGGGGATCCGGACCGCGTCAGCGGCCCAGGCTGAGCTCGCCGAGCTCGGCGCCTGGGAGGGGGCGCGTCCCGCGGCCCCGACCGAGGCTGCGGGTGGCGCGGCGGGTGACCTGATCCTCGCCTCGCACCGTCAGTTGATCGACGACTCGCGGCACAACGACGGCTCGACCGACCTGCTGGCCACGGCCCGCAAGACGGTCGCCCGGGTCTCGCCAGCCACGGCAGCGCGGCTTGGTCTCGAGGCTGCGGACACGGTCACGCTGAAGGCCCACGGCACCTCCACCTACGACCTGGTCGTCGACCCCTCGATGGTCGACGGTGCGGTCTGGGTTCCTGCCCGTACGCCCGGCCAGTCGGTCGCCGAGGTGCTCGGCATCACCGCGGGTGGCAACGTCAGCATCGTCTCGAAGGACGGAGGTCAGTGATGGCGGTCTTCGGCAACGACCCGTGGTGGATCGTCGCGATCAAGGTGGTCGCGGTCTTCGTCTTCCTGCTCGTGCTCACCATCTTCAACGTCTGGTACGAGCGCCGCGTGGTCGGCAAGATGCAGCACCGCAAGGGCCCGATCATGAACGGGCCGCTTGGACTCGGTCAGGCGCTCGGTGACGGCGCGAAGCTGATCCTGAAGGAGGACTTCCGCCCGGCTGGCACCGACAAGTGGGTGTTCAACCTCGCTCCAGTCCTCACCGGTGTGGCCGCGTTCAGCGCCTGGGCCGTCATCCCGTTCGGCGGTGAGGTCGAGATCCTCGGGGTCCGCACCCGCCTGCAGCTCACCGACCTGCCGGTCGCCGTGCTGTTCGTCATGGCGATCGCGTCGATCGGCATCTACGGCATCGTGCTCGCTGGCTGGGCCTCGTCGTCGACCTACTCCCTGCTCGGTGGCATCCGGTCCACAGCCCAGATGATCAGCTACGAGATCGCGATGGGCCTGGCCCTGGTCGCGGTGTTCCTGCAGGCCGGCACGATGTCGACCTCGAGGATCGTCGAGGCGCAGACGCAGCCGATCATCCCGGCGATCAACTTCCCAGGCTGGTACGGGCTGCTTCTCATCCCCTCGTTCATCATCTACGTGATCGCGATGGTGGCTGAGTGCAACCGCGCACCGTTCGACCTGGTCGAGTGTGAGCAGGAGCTCGTGTCGGGCTTCCTCACCGACTACTCCGGCTTCCGCTACGCGACCTACTTCCTTGCCGAGTACATCAACATGGCGACCGTCTCGGCGGTAGCCACCACGCTGTTCCTGGGCGGTTACCACGCCCCGTGGCCGCTCAACCTGATCCCAGGCATCGACTCCGGGTGGCTCGGTCCGATCTGGTTCCTGGCCAAGGTGCTGATGTTCATGTTCTTGTTCGTGTGGCTGCGTGGCACCCTGCCGCGACTGCGCTACGACCAACTGATGGACCTCGGCTGGAAGTGGCTGATCCCGATCTCGCTCGCCTGGATCGTCGCCATCGGTACGGTCAACGTGCTCCGCGGGTCGGTCAACATCCTGGTGCTGCTCGGCGTGATCGCACTGATGGCGGTGATCGCCGTCGCGATCCTCAGCCGGGTGCTCAAGGACGGCGACGACAGCTCTATCCACCCCAACTCCGATGACGACAAGAGCCGGGTCCCCGAGTTCGCGACAGGTGAGTTCAATGCCTTCGCGGGCGGCTACCCCGTACCCCCGATGCCTGGGCAGCTGCTGCCCGAGCTGGCGGGCGTGGTCCGCGGCGGGCGGGCCGGATCTGAACCGACTGCTCGCGACGAGGCCTCGGCCACGTCAACGAAGGAGGCATGATGGGTTTCTTCGACGAGTGGGCAGGCTTCGGCGTCACGTTGCGCACGATGTTCCGCCCCACCTTCACCCAGGGCTACCCCGAGAA
>Ga0116181_1002449_pt1 | contig 15088 bp, 18 predicted proteins | sample AD_UKC075_MetaG_FD_89752 | JGI IMG/M metagenome (GOLD analysis project Ga0116181, IMG submission 89752) | Active sludge microbial communities of municipal wastewater-treating anaerobic digesters from USA - AD_UKC075_MetaG | ecosystem: Engineered > Bioreactor > Anaerobic > Digestate | place: USA...
AAGTTCCATTTCACGATGTGTTCGGGATCGTTGAAGTAGTTCCAAACTTTTTCAATTGGTTTTAAGATCGTGATGTCTATTTTGATTGGATCCATACTTTTTATAAATGATGATTGATGATTGATAAACGATTTAAATTGTGCGATTAATTCATCGAGTGAATTCCGAACATATTTCCGTCGGGATCCCAACAGAGCGATATAAAGCCGTTTTCGCCAATTGACATTTTGTTTTTGTGAATTTTTCCGCCGGCTGCTTCTACGCGTCCTTCCTCAACAGAGCAGTCTGCCGAAGAAAAATAAACGATGGTTCCCATTCCGCCACTTGGAACACCTTCCATTTGAACTAAAGCTCCGGGTGCGCCGTAAACTTCTTCCTGATACATTGGGAATGCTGCCATTTTCATGCTTCCGTCTGCGTCTTCCGTTGGATCCTGCATATCTTCCAGTTGAACCTGAAAGACTTCGCTGTAGAATTTCTTTGCTTTTTCAATGTCCTGAACGTAGATTTCGAACCAACCTACCGGATTGTATTTTCTGTTTTCCATCTTTAGATTTTAGTGGTTAAAAATTAGATTTTTCGGAATAATTGATCATCCATTCGGTTCCGAATTTGTCGGTCAAACTTCCCCAATAATCGCCCCAAAACTGATCTTGCATTGGGTAATTTGCTCTCCCTCCATCTGACAGTTCTGCATAAATTCTGTCGGCTTCTTCGCGAGAAGCGGGTGTAATACTGATAATGATGTTATCTCCAAGACGGAATTCGTCGCCACCTTGATTGTTTTTCATTCCCGGCATAATGTCGGAACCCATTAAAGTGTCTTCGCCCACTTTCAGCGCAATGTGCATCACACGATTTTTGATTTCGTCGGGCATTGTCATTCCTTCCTGTGGTGGAATATCGCCGAAACGCATAATTCCATTTCCGGCAAACTCACCACCGAAAACTTTTTTGTACAGGTTAAATGCTTCTTCGCAAGTACCGTCGAAGTTGAGATAAGGATTTAGTTTCATTTTTTATGATTATTAAAGGTTTAATTAAAGGAGGGAAAGATTAGTGTTGTTTAAATTTAAAGATTTTACGAAGTAAATTATGTTAAACAAGTTTTAATTGGGTATTTTTTAACTGGTTTTTGTATCATAGTACAGGATTATTACTCCTGAATTAAAGGTTTTCGTTCGGTTAAGCTTGAAAGTTTTTTGTTCTTCCCAGTTTTCGAATAATTGCAAACCTTTTTCTGCAATAATGGGATGAATGCACAGTTGAAATTCATCAATTAAATTCAGTTTCAGCGCCTGAATGATGAGACTTCGGCTTCCAATCAGAATATTTTTGCCTGAATTCTTTTTCAGTTCGTTAATTTCTTCTTCCAAAGATAGATTTGACAATCTTGCGGTTTTCCAATCTACATTTTTCAATGAATTTGAGAAAACAATTTTGTTGATTTGATCAATGGTTACGGCGAAATTGTCTTCGGATTTGTTTCCGGTTGGATTTTGCAGAATTCCGCGCCAATATTCCATCAGTTGAAAAGTTATTCTTCCGTACAAAATATCATCGGCTTCACTCAATAAATTCGTGTAATGACTGTGAAGTTCCTCATCAACAATTCCGATACGGTGCTCGCAGTTTCCGTTGATGGTCATATTAATGGCAGCAATTACTTTTCTCATTTTCAGAAAATTATTTTATTTTACCTTCCTTACCCAAAATTCTTCTCATATAACCCAACTGTCCGCTGTGATAGATTTCGTGAAGCATCAATGCGGCTAAATCTTCGATGTTTTCAGGTTTGAAATCATCCATATTTTCTAACAAATTGTTGAGTTCTGTTACAGATTTTTCGAAATAGGTTTTCAGAAATTCTAAATCCTGAAGTTCATCGATATGTTCCAAAGGTTTTGCGCCGCGGTCGTAATATTTGAATTCATCTTTATTCCAAACCGGATTTCCGCCAAGTATTTGGATAAAAGCATTTCGGATAAAAATTAAATGACCAAAAATCCAGTTGAAACAGTTGGCTTCACCGTTGGGAAATATCATTGAGTCTTGGTGAGAAATTCCTTCAATATTTTTGGTGATGACACTGTTATTGAATTCTGTTTGGGTTTTGAGGAGTTGTACTGCGTTGGATTTCATTTTCGAATTTGCTAAAAACTTTTATTCAAAGTTAAAATGAAATGCATCCAAAGTCACTTGTCATAGGACAAGAAATTTGGGAAACCTATAAGGTTTAATAGAGTTAGAAATTTCCTGCTGATCCTACAAATTCTAAAACTTCAATTGTTTGCTGAACATTGTCACAACTTTGATAACGCTGTTTTTGAAATTCAATAAAAGACTGAACTACCAACAGTTACTTTTGAATGGCTTCATCCTGATATTTTGAAATGTGAATGAAAGTATTTCCGTTTTCTTTCAGATTTCTGTAACAGATTCTTGACTGATCAAGATTTTTGAAATCTTTATAAAGCTACAGAAATATTTTGCTCGTTTTGGGCAACAAATTTTTGCAGAACAGTGCAATTCACGAGTACGTTAATCATAAAGTTATAATTTTTAGTCAAAATTTTCTTTCCCCAACCCTAAAGGGTGAAAATTTTTTTCAACTCAAATCTCTCTTCGAATTCTGCTTAAAGATGAATCAGTTATTCCCAGGTAGGACGCAATTTGCTTTAATGGTGCAAATTTGATGATGTCGGGTTTTTCTTTCATTAAATTTAAATAACGGTTCGTTGCAGATTCGGTAATCATTTCCAAAGAGCGCTGCTTCATCGAAAAAACCTGGACCGAAAACCAAAATCTTCCCCATTCCCGAAGCGCTTCAATTTTATGGAATAGTTCCTGAAAAACATCGTACTCAATTTTCCAGAGAACGCAGTCGGTAACGGCCTGTAGATTTTCTTTGCTCGGAATTTTTTGAAATAAAGAAGATGGAATAATCACAATTTCATTCGACGTAAAAAACTCGGTCGTGATTTCATTATTGTCGTAATCGTGAACGAAAGCCCGAACCAATCCTTCTTCCAAAAGATAATATTCATCGGAAGTTTCGCCTTCTTTCAATAGAAAATCTCCTTTTTTAAATTCCACACGAATATGTGATTCTGAAAGTTTTTTCAGATCTTCTTCTGAGAAAAGTGGATGTTGGTAAATGTAAGAGAAAACAGGATTCATTTAATAAAAATAACAAAAAACGGAAGCTTCTGCTCCCGTTTGTGGTAGAAATTCTATCAATTATTTCAAAGAGTTCAACGCTGCTTCGTAATTTGGTTCCTGAACGATTTCCGGAACTTGTTCAGTATAAACAACGTTATTATTTTCATCCGTCACAATTACCGCTCTTGATAGCAAACCTTTCATTGGTCCGTCCACAATTGTTACTCCGTAGTCGTCTCCAAAAGTTCCACGGAAATCGGATAAAGTTTCTACATGGTCCAAACCTTCTGCCGCGCAAAATCTGCCCAAAGCAAACGGCAAATCTTTAGAAACATTAATCACCACTGTATTTTCTAGATTTCCTGCCTCAACATTGAATTTTCTTGCAGAAGCGGCGCAAATTCCCGTGTCAATACTTGGAAAAATGTTGAAAATTTTTCTTTTTCCGTTGTAATCTTCCAAAGTTTTCACCTCCAATTTATCATTTACTAAAGCCAAATCCTTTAACGATAAACCAACTTCGGGAAGGTTTCCGATCGTGTGAATTTCATTTCCCTTTAATGTAATATTTGCCATAATGTTTAATTTTTAATTTTCTCAAAAATACGGAATATCATCCGCAAAGTAAATTAATGAAAGGTTAAATTAGTCTTAAAGTTTTCAGAACAGCCTAAATAATTGCAATTTTTTGTATCAAATTTTATCTTTGACAAGATGAATGATGGAGATGATTTTAAGGCAGAATTATTGCAGCAAAAAATACCGAATTCAATAAAAACAATTTATGAAATATTTAAAACTGAACGACGGAAACCAAATCCCCGCAATTGGTTTCGGTACCTATAAAGCAACTGAAGAAGAAGGAATTGAAGCCGTAAAAACCGCTCTACGAAACGGCTATCGATTAATCGACGGTGCCGCAAAATACGAAAACGAAGTCGCCGTTGGAAAAGCCATCAAAGAAAGCGGAATTCCACGTGAAGAAATTTTTGTAACGACGAAAGTTTGGCGGGAAAATTTGGGTTACGAAAACACGAAAAAAGCATTCGAAGATTCTTTACAAAAATTGAATTTGGATGCTGTGGATTTATACCTGATTCATTGGCCTGCAAATGCGAAAAATTTTGAAAATTGGCAGGAAATAAATGCTGAAACTTGGCTTGCAATGGAAGATTTGCAAAAAGAAGGCAAAATAAAATCCATCGGTGTAAGCAATTTTTGGGTTGAACATGTGGAAGCTTTAATGAAAACCGCAAAAGTAAAACCTGCTATCAACCAAATCGAATTTCATCCCGGATATTGGCAACCGGATGTCACCGAATTTTGTCAAAAACACGGAATTGTAGTGGAAGCATGGTCTCCATTAGCAAGAGGAAAGGTTTTTGACAATCAAGCGCTAAAAAAAATTGCAGAAAATCATGGAAAATCGGTTTCACAAATTTCATTGCGGTGGATTGTTCAACATGGCGTAGTTCCCATTCCTAAATCGACAACAGAGGAAAGAATTCTCAACAATATCTCCATTTTCGATTTTGAATTAAATTCTGACGAAATGAAAACAATTAATGAGCTTCCTGAAATGGGTTTCAGTGGCGAGTTACCGAATATTTGGCCGGATAGAATTCCGCAAGAATAATTTCAAAATCAAATATTCTGAAGCTCCCATAACTTCACAAAAAATCCTTAAATTTGTATTCCTTAAAAATTCAATAATTAAACTACAATAATGTCACAGGCAAAAATTTACTACACATTGACGGACGAAGCGCCAATGTTGGCTACACACTCGTTTTTACCGATTGTAAAAGCATTCACCAATTCTGCAAATATCGAGATTGAAGTTCCCGATATTTCTTTGGCAGGAAGAATTTTAGCAAATTTCCCTGAATTTTTAAATGACGACCAAAAAGTTCCTGATTATTTGGCTCAATTGGGTGAATTGGCGACCAAACCTGAAGCAAACATCATCAAATTACCCAATATTTCAGCTTCTGTTCCACAGTTGGAAGAAGCAATTGCCGAACTTCAAAAACATGGTTTCGCAGTTCCAAATTATCCTGCAGAACCGAAAAATGACGAAGAAAAAGCAATCAATGCAAAATATGCCAAAGTTCTTGGAAGTGCGGTAAATCCTGTGTTAAGAGAAGGAAATTCCGACCGTAGAGCTCCGAAATCCGTAAAAGATTACGCAAAAGCCAATCCACACAAAATGGGAGTTTGGAATGCAGATTCTAAAACTTCTGTGGCACATATGAATTCGGGAGATTTCTATGGAACAGAAAATTCAATGACGGTTGAAAACGCAGGAAAATTCAGAATTGTTTTTTATGGAAATGATGGTTCAGAGAAGGTTTTGAAAGATTATGCACCTTTGAAAGCAGGAGAAATTATTGATACTTCAGTTTTGAGTGTGAATACTTTAAAATCATTCGTGCAGGAAGCCATTGATGAAGCGAAAGAAAAAAATGTACTTCTTTCCGCACATTTGAAAGCGACCATGATGAAAGTTTCCGACCCTATTATTTTCGGGGCGATTGTAGAAACTTATTTTAAAGATGTTTTTGAAAAATATAAAGATACTTTCGCGGAGTTAGATATCAATCCGAATTTTGGTTTGGCGACACTTTTCGAGAAAATTTCGGGAACTCAGAAAGAGACCGAAATAAAAGCAGATATTGAAAAAGCAATCGAGAACGGACCAAGAATCGCGATGGTAAATTCTGACCAAGGAATTACGAATTTCCACGTTTCTTCAGATGTTATTGTAGATGCTTCAATGGCAGCGCTTGTTCGTGGAGGCGGAAAAATGTGGAACAAAGAAGGCAAAGAAGAGGACACTGTTTGCATTATTCCGGACAGAACTTACGCAGGTTTCTACGAAGCGATTATCGATGATATGAAAGCAAACGGTGCGATTGATCCGAAAACTTTTGGCTCCGTTCCGAATGTTGGTTTAATGGCGCAAAAAGCTGAAGAATACGGCTCTCACGACAAAACTTTCCAAATGACTGCAGAAGGAACCGTGAAAGTAGAGGACGAAAACGGAAACACTTTATTGGAGCAAAAAGTTTCGAAAGACGATATTTTCAGAATGTGTCAGGTGAAAGACGCTCCAATTCAAGATTGGGTAAAATTGGCGGTAAACAGAGCAAGACTTTCCAACACTCCTGCTATTTTTTGGTTGGATAAAGGAAGGGCGCACGATTCGCAAATCATCAAAAAAGTAGAAAAATATTTGAAAAATTACGACTTGACCGGACTTGACATCAGAATTATGGATGTGAAAGACGCGATGTTGGAAACCTTGAAAAGAGGACGTGAAGGAAAAGACACCATTTCCGTTTCTGGAAATGTTTTGAGGGATTATTTAACCGATATGTTCCCAATTTTGGAACTCGGAACTTCCGCAAAAATGCTTTCAATAGTTCCATTGATGAATGGAGGTGGTTTGTTTGAAACCGGAGCAGGCGGTTCTGCACCAAAACATATCGAGCAATTTATTGAAGAAGGTTATTTACGTTGGGATTCTCTAGGTGAATTCCTTGCGTTACAGGCGAGTTTAGAGCATTTATCTCAAACGCAAGACAATCCAAAAGCGAAAGTTTTATCCGATGCTTTAGATACTGCAAACGCAAAATTTTTGGCAACCGACAAATCTCCAGCAAGAAAAGTAGGCGGAATTGACAACCGTGGTTCGCATTTTTATTTAGCGATGTATTGGGCAGGAGCTTTGGCCAACCAAACTGCAGATGCAGAAATTGCTGAAAAATTCAAACCAATCGCTGCGGCAATGCAGGAAAATGAAGCCAAAATCAATGAAGAATTAATCGGCGCACAAGGAAAACCTCAAGATATTGGCGGATATTATCAACCCAATTTTGCAAAAACCGATGCGGCGATGAGACCGAGTGAAACTTTGAATGATATTGTAAAATCGATTTAAAATTTCCCTGTCATTGCGAGGAACGAAGCAACCGGGGATGGCAAAAATTTTACAGAATTTTTTGACGGGGTGGTTTTAGCAATCCTTATAAATAAATTAGAAACTTCCCGAAATTTTGGGAAGTTTTTTTTTCAATAAATTTTGCAGATTAAAAATAATTTCCAAATTTGTAAAATAAGCAACCGAAAAAGTGAAACAATTCATAGTTAGTTTTTTTAGTGTTTAACGAAAATTTCCCGCCATCAAAAGCGGGAAATTTTTATGTATTTCAATTTTAAAGAGACTTTTTTTAAAGCATTTTCAAATTATTCACTTCCAATTCTGTAAGGATTCTCCAGTGTCCGCGTTTGATATTTTTCTTGGTCAATCCTGCAAACATCACCCTGTCGAGTGCTTCGACTTCATAACCCAACTTCTGGAAAATTCTGCGCACCACTCTATTCCAACCGATGTGGATTTCGATGCCGATTTCGTTTTTCGGTTTGCCGTCGATGTAGGAAATACTGTCCACTTCTGCAACGCCTTCTTCCAAACGGATTCCTTCCGCAATAGTGTTTAAGTCTGCTCTATCGAGTTTTCTGTCCAGAGTGACGTGGTAAATTTTCTTCATATTGAATGAAGGGTGCGTCAACTTTTTGGTTAAATGTCCGTCGTTGGTTAAAAGAATGACTCCAGTTGTGGAACGGTCCAATCTTCCCACTGGAAAAACGCGGTAAGGTGAAGCATTTGCCACCAAATCCATTACGGTTTTTCTGGCTTTTTCGTCTTTGGTAGTTGAGATATACCCTTTTGGTTTGTTGAGCAAAACGTAAACGGGTTTTTCAGGCGTAATTCCCTGTCCGTCGAAGATGACTTTGTCGGTTTTCTGAACTTGATAACCCATTTCTGTCACCACTTTTCCATTGACTTGAACCAATCCTTGCGTGATTAATTCGTCGGCTTCTCTTCTTGAACAGATTCCCGAATTGGCGATGTATTTATTAAGTCGGATTGTTTCTTTCGGAACCTCTTTTGAAAGCTTGTCGAACCTTCTTTTTTGCACAAAAGAACGAGTTCTTTCCGCATCATCATTTCGGTCAAAAGATTTCTTGAATGGTTTTTTAGGACCGAATTTGCTGTCTCCTTTTTCGTATTTATCTCTTGTATCAAAAGATTTTCCCGTTCTTTTTCCTGCAGGTTTTCTTGAGGTTTTCTCGAAATTTTTTTCGTAAGATTTAGCTTCCGACTGCGACATCAATCTTGGTTCTCTTGCAGGTTTTGCAAATTTTTTTTCCGCTGAACCTTCAGATTTTGGAGCACGTGAAGCGGCAGGTTTTGTTCTTCCTGCAGAAGGTTTTGAAGTTCGTGAAGAAGAAATTCTCGGTCTTCTTGGTTTATCGTTGTCTCGGCTCATCGTCTGAAAAATTTTTGCAAAGATAGGTTTTTTTTTGGCGGGATGCCGGAAGATGGATGATGGAAGTCACAAAATTCTGCAAATGATTCCGCAAAAATCTTTCCCTTAATTTTTAGAATATTATAGGTATCCTATTTCGTATTTCGAAATTCGTATTTCGCTTTTCGTAATTCATATTTCTGCTGGATTCCATTTGCCAACATCGCGAAGATCCCGATGAGAAGCCAAATTCGCAAAACATTGAGGTTCGCAAATTTTGAATATTTAGTTTTGTTGAGTACTAAATAAACTGAAAGTATCTGCACGAAAATACTTGTCGCAAAATAATAACTCATAATGCTGTGCAAACCTTTCTGATGAATAATCAGCATAGAACAAATTTGTGCGAAAATCAAGAGAACGACTATGATTCCCCTCGTTGTGTATTTATGAAAAACATTCGCAATCGTGCGATAACCGAAAACTCTATCGGCATTTTTGGTCAAAGTGTCTTTAATAATGTCGATGATTAAAAGCATCAAAAAGATGAAAACCGCCATCAGAAAAACATTCATCGAAAAGGTTTGGTAATACATCAACATTCCGAAAAATGGGTATAAAGTCAAACTGACGAAAGTTAAATTATTGATAATTAAAATCTTGCTCAATTTATGACTGTAAAACCACATCAAAAATTGATAGATTAAAAAGAAAAAGAAAACCCTTGGCGAAATTAAAAATGCAATCGTGAGCGAAAATAAATTCAGCAATAAATAGGCGTATAGAAAATATTTTTGCTTGAAAAAACTCTGTAACCGAGTTCGGAACGGTTTGGTTAATTGGTCTTTTTCCCGATCGTAAAATTGATTGATAATTCCACCTGCCAAAATACTTAAAACCGCACAAAATATAATTCCGTGGACTTTGAAATCGAACACGAAATTCCTCAAACTTTCTTCCTGATTGAACAGAAAAAAAGTAGAAACATAAAGTGCAAAAGTAAGTAAAACGGTCACGAAAAACCTGGCTCCCAAAAGGAAGCCAATCAATTGCGATATTCTGTAAAGGATAGGGTTTTTCATGAATTTAAGCCGAATAAAAGTAAAAATATTTCAAATTTTCCGACTTAAATAATTAGAATCTGTAAATGACTTCTTTATGGAAACCTTCCAACATTTTTTCTGCTTTTTTGTAATCTTTAGTGAAACCCAAAATATAACCTCCACCGCCGCTTCCGCAGAGTTTTAAGTAATAAGCATTCGTATCAAGACCTTTTTTCCAGGCGTTGTAAATATTTTGCGGAATCATGGGTTTGAAATGTTCGTATGCCCAAACTGAAAGATTTTTCAGGTTTTTGAAAAGTGGATTCATTTCTTTTTTCAAAAAAGCGTCGATACAAGCGTTGTTGTAACGGATAAACTCTTCCTTTAAGGTTTTTCTGAAACCTTCCGTCTTCATTTTTTCAAAGAAAATCTGAACCATTGGTCCCGTTTCTCCCGTCATTCCCGAATCGATGAGGAAAATCGCTCCTTTTCCTTCGTGGCTTGCTGGAATGGAAACTTTATCTACATTCTCCTTATTTTCAATTAAAATCGGAAGATTCATGTAGCAAATCAGCGGATCAATTCCCGAACTTTTTCCGTGGAAATAGGATTCCATTTCGCCGAAAACTTTTTTCAGGTTTTTCAAATCGTCTTTTGAAATGTTTTCAGGAACCAATTTATTCACCGAATACCTCTCAAAAATCGCTGCAACCAACGCTCCTGAACTTCCCACTCCATATCCTTGCGGAATATTGGAATCGAAAAATAAACCTTTTTTAATGTCTTTTTGAAACGCTGAAATGTTCAGTTTAAAATTTTCCGGAAGTTCCAAATTTTTCAAATATTCGGAATATTTTTGAAGTGAAACGTTCGATTTTTTCTCAAATTCGGAATCCAAATCGGACAATTTCATCGTTCCCTTGTAAAAACTATAAGGCAAAGTAAGTCCCTGCGAATCTTCGATAATGCCGTATTCGCCGAACAACAGGATTTTTGCGTAGAATAAAGGATTGGTCATAGTTTATTAATTCCTTGATTTACTGGTGCAAAGATACGGAAATTTTGGTGCAGATGGATGCAATTGGTGCAAGAAACGAAAAAACAATATTTGAACTCAATTACATTTTTAATGTTTCTTGCCATTTGTATAAACCGAAGACTGTGATTTCATGCTTGGATACTCTGAAAATTATCCTATAACCTTTGAATATGAATTCTCTAATATTTTCATCATCGAAAAACGTTGATTTTCTAAATGAAAAAACAGGAAATTGTGGAATTGATAATGATTTGGTCAAAATATCCTCTTCAAATTTCTCTGCTGCAATGGGTTTATCTTTTGCAATATATTCGGTTTGTTTTGAAAGTTTATGGATAAATCTTTTGGTGAAAATCACTTTCATTTCAAACGAAGTTTCCCTAACTCTTCTTTCGCTTCTTCATAATTAAGAAACTCTGCATCTTCACTCACCATATAAGCATAATCTTCTTGGACTTCTCTTTTCAATTTTTCAAATTCCTCACTGCTTTCCACAATTTCAAGTTCAGATTTTGAAAATGTATTCAGAATCTTCATTAATTTCTCTTTGATGGATTGATTGTATTGAATGATTAGGGTTTCCATAATTTCTTATCTAGAAAAACAAATTTAAGAAAATAAATACAATATTTTTTTGGTTACGTAAGACTAAAAAACTTTGTGTAAACTTACCTTCCCCACATCATATCACGTACACACACTGTAAACTATCTCCCTTCTTTAAATCTTTTGGTACTCCCCATCCGTTATTATATAATTCGGATAAAGTCTTAATCGATTCTGGATTTTCTTGAGAAGCACCTTTTAATAAATAATAAATGACAAAATCTCTATCGCCAAGATTCAATTTTTTTTATCGCAGATAATTCAAATTTTCCATTGTTATTCAACTTAATAATCACTTATAAAATTTTATTATGAGCGTAATTATTATTATATTTATTTATCATGATAATATTGTAGGGAAGCATTTCTGCATAATTTATCTTACTACTATAATAGTTTTCTAGTCTTGCGTAAGACGCTTGAGAACCTCTGGTTATGATGTCAGTTTTAAGTTGAAAAATTTCTTTTTCTGTTAATAAAGAAGAATCCGTTATTTTACAACCTATAAAAGCAAGTATTAAAAACAACCATATTAATGAGTAATTAGTCTTAATTTGCCTACGCCCCCTCCTTATCACTCAAAATCTTCGCCTTTACAAACCGAATTAAAATCAATCCAATCAAAAAGAAAATCGACATCGACAAGGCGGAATATCTCATATTGTGATATTTCTCAATCATCGTCGCAAAAATGAAGGTTCCCAGAATAATCGCCAATTTTTCTAGCACGTCGTAGAAACTGAAATAGGTGGTATTGTCCATTCCGTCTTCAGGTAGAAGTTTGGAATAAGTGGAACGCGACATCGCTTGTAAACCGCCCATCACCAAACCGATGATTCCGGCAATTCCGTAGAATTGGTATTCTACATTCGGGTTATCTCTTTTCAAATAATACGCGGATAAACACGCCACAATCCACAACACAATCGCAATTGAAATCACGTTTTTATTCCCTATTTTTCTAGATAATCTTGAGAAAATCACCGCACCAATAATCGCCACAATCTGAATCACGAGAAGCGTCATAATCAATTTATCTTGCGCCATATTGATTTCGCTTTTTCCAAAAAGTGTCGCCATCAGGAAAATCGTCTGCATTCCCACGCTGTAGAAAAAGAAACTCGAAAGGAAAAATTTTAGGTTTCTGTCTCGGAATAATTTGTTTCCCACTTTAAATAATTCACGGAAACTCTGTTTCGTTATGTCAATGTAGAAAGCGATATTGTCTTTCAAAACTTCCCAGAAACCGCCATTTTCCTCATGCCTTTTAAAAATATTTTTGTAATTCAAAAGCACCAAATCTTTCGGCAACTGATCTTTCACATTTCCAAACTGAGGTAAATGTTTGAAAGTGTATTGCGAAAATCCAAACCACCACGCTCCTGTAATTAAAAAGGAAATTCGGGTGTAAATCTTCGCCTGTTGAGCATCTTTGGCCAAAATCTGAATCAAAACCAAACAGATAATCACCAAAATCACCGAACCGATATATCCGTAAACATAACCTTTTGCGGAAAGTGCATCCTGTTTATCGGGCGTCGCAATATCGGGCAAAAACGAGTTGTAGAAAACCAAACTTCCCCAAAAACCGACACTCGCCGTAATGCTGAAAAGCAGTCCGAGGAAAACGTTGTTCATTCCCGTAAACATCGCCAAACCCATACAGGAAGTCGCTCCCAGATAACAGAAAAATTGAAGGAAAGATTTTTTATTACCAATCGTATCTGCCAAAGAAGACAAAATCGGCGACAAAAACACGACAATCAAAAAAGAAATCGTCAATGAGTAGCCGTAAACTGCATCCGGTTGATATTCTCTGCCAAAAATTTTAATCAGATGGCGAACAGGAACATCGATCCACTGTCCGGTTTCCTGAACATATTCCTTTTTTTCCGATGCAGTGGTGAGAATTGCGTAATAGATCGGGAAAATGGTTGAAGTAATCACCAATGAATATACGGAGTTCGCCCAATCGTAAAGCGCCAAGCTTTCATGATTTTGGGGTTGTTCTTTATATTCTGCGTTTTCGGAATGTCGTTTTCAGGCATTTTTATAATAATTATTAAACAAAAATAAAAAAACCATTAAGAATCTGCTGAAAAAATTCATTAATAATTCTTAATGGTTGTATTTTAGAAGTCACAAACCTTATATGTTCTCGATTACGATTGCAGAAGCTCCACCTCCACCGTTACAGATTGCGGCAGCTCCGTATTTTCCGTTGTTTTGTTTTAGAACGTTGATTAAAGTCACGATGATTCTGGAACCTGAACTTCCAAGTGGATGTCCCAAAGAAACCGCTCCGCCATTCACGTTTACTTTATTTGAATCTAATCCCAAAATCTTATTATTCGCCAAACCAACCACTGAAAATGCTTCGTTAAATTCAAAGAAATCGATGTCTGAAAGTTCAAGGTTTGCTTTTTTCAATGCGATTGGGAGTGCTTTTGCGGGAGCTGTTGTAAACCATTCCGGAGCTTGAGCGGCGTCTGCGTAGGAAACGATTTTCGCTAAAGGTTTCAAACCCAATTCTTCCATTTTTTCTTTCGACATTAAAACCAAAGCAGAAGCACCGTCGTTCAAAGTAGAAGCGTTTGCAGCGGTAACTGTCCCGTTTTCTTTTTGGAAAACTGTCGGCAAAGTTCCGATTCTGTCGAAGTTGACGGATTTGTATTCTTCGTCTTCGCTAAAAATTACAGGATCTCCTTTTCTTTGTGGAATTTCCACTGAAACTACCTCATCAGCAAATTTTCCTTCGCTCCAAGCTTTTGCGGAACGTTTGTAAGATTCAACGGCGAAATTGTCCTGGTCTTCTCTTGAAATATGGTGTTCTGCTGCACATTTTTCCGCGCAAACTCCCATGTGGACTTTATTGTAAACATCGGTTAATCCGTCGAGAACCATTCCGTCCTGCATTTTTACGTCACCGAGTTTTGTGGCGTTTCTTGCGTTAAAATAATGTGGAACCGAAGACATATTTTCCATTCCGCCTGCAACGATCACGTCTGCATCACCTGCTTTAATTGCTTGTGCAGCCATCATCACGGCTTTCATTCCTGATGCACAAACTTTGTTGATGGTTGTGGAGGGCGTTTCGTTGGACAAACCTGCTCCCAACGCAGCTTGACGAGCGGGAGCTTGACCTTCTCCTGCCTGCAAAACATTTCCCATATACACTTCCTGAACCAATTTCGGGTCGAGACTGATTTTGTCTAATGCACCTTTAATTGCGGTTGAACCTAATTTCGTTGCGGGTACCGAAGCCAAACTTCCCATGAAACTTCCCATTGGTGTTCTTGCTGCAGATACGATGAATACTTCTTTCATTTTAAAATTTTTATTTTAGTGTTATGATATTTTGCTTTTAAGCCAAGATCTCAATTCTCTAATAAGTTCTTCGTGGGAAGTCACTTTTGCATTTTTACAATCCATTCGTCCTCGTTCAATACTCATTTTCTGTAATTCGTGGAGTTCAAAATAGTTGTTCATTTTCAACAGTTCAAAAAGTTTTGGCAGATTGAACGGTATTGAATTTTTCCACAGACTCATTCTCTTTCAATGTCCTTTTTTGTTATGGTCTGATTTTTCATTCATCTTTTTATGTTTTGGCTAAAGCCAATTTGCGACTCCTGAAATTAAACGTGCTAAAGCCCGTTCCTATTGATCATACTTTAAAAGTAACGTTCTTTAAAAATCATTTCTCTTGCTCATGAAAAAATGGATTTTTTTGTCCAAAACTTAGTGCCAAATTACGAAAAAAAGCGCACTTTCTAAAAGTACGCCTCATAAAATTTAATTCTATGATAATCAGAAATCTAGGTTCATTAAATCTATGCCGATTTGGATTCCGTTTTTGTTGGGAAATAAAGCGTGGTCATTGAAAATCGGGGTCAAGTCTTTTTTGATGAACAAATTGATTCCGC
>Ga0116181_1002453_pt1 | contig 15075 bp, 15 predicted proteins | sample AD_UKC075_MetaG_FD_89752 | JGI IMG/M metagenome (GOLD analysis project Ga0116181, IMG submission 89752) | Active sludge microbial communities of municipal wastewater-treating anaerobic digesters from USA - AD_UKC075_MetaG | ecosystem: Engineered > Bioreactor > Anaerobic > Digestate | place: USA...
AACATTTCCCAGGCTGTTGCACGAAATTGCCACGTTTCGTAAAATGGTTTCGTTTGGATTTTTGATGGATTCTGCTAGTTCCAGCGCTTTTTGATGATGTTCAATGGCCGGAATAATTTCATCCTTTCTTCGAAAAACAACGCCCAATAAATTTTCGCTGATGATGATTTGCTCCAGATTGTCATTGCTTTTCGCAATTTTTAGCGCTTTTTGATGAAGATTAAAAGCGTCTGAATATTTAGATTTGTCGCGGTAAAACACCCCAAGTTTATTCAAGAAAAACGATTGGGCAGTCCCATTTCTATTTTTTTCACTTAAGGTCAGGAGTTTTCGCAAAGAAACCGTGTCGCCGGAAATTTTTCTGTAAGTGGTATCTAAAAGAGCGTTGTCGGTTTTTAAATTTCGGGTAATATCCTTGAAGGTCTCCTGCGATTGGAAAAACAACGAAAAAAATGATATGAAAAAAGTAACTATGGGTTTCATCAGGATAAGTTCAGAAACGGTCCAAGAAACTCGATTTTTTCTGCCTTGAAACCGGAATTTTAATATTGTTGCTCAAAATAACATACGAGTCGTTTTTCAAATATTCCTGCACTTTGTTCATGTTGATGATATACGAATGGTGAATCCTGAAAAAATCGTCTGTAAGTTTTTCTTCAAGCTGTTTTAGGGGAGTTGAGATCAAAATTTTTTTTTCGTTTTCAAGATAAATGGTGGAGTAGTTCCCGTCGCTTTCACAGTAGATGATTTCATCGGGCTGCAGAAACATCAGTTTTCCGTCGGTATTGATGATGATTTTTTTGTGGCCTTCTTTCTCTGCTTTCCGGTAAAGTTTTTCTTCAAAATAATTGATGAAAAGGTGCTCGTTTTTAAAGTTCTTAATTTTATTGATGCACTCCTTTATTGCAGCAGAATCGGTTGGTTTTTGCAGGAAGTCAAGACATTGTTTTTTGATTGCGGGCAAAGCATAATCCTGATAAGCGGTTGTAATGATCACCGCAAAATTCCTTTTAGCAAATTTTTCCAGGAATTCAAAACCGCTCATTTCCGGCATTTCAACGTCAAGAAAAACGGCGTCTGTTTCATTTTTTTGTAGAAATTCAATGGCATTGTGGGCATTGTTAAAGGTTGCAGCAACTCGAATTTCGTCCTTGAAATTTTCCAATTCCCACTGTAAGCATTCTAATGCGTCGGGTTCGTCATCAATTAAAATTGCAGTAATCATTGGTTAAGTTTTAATCAAAGTTAAAAATTAAATGTGAATAATTTTTATCCATCTTTTTACCAGTAAGTGCAAAACTGCTTTTTTGAGAATTGTTTTTTTCGAAATAAGAAGTTTCCGCAACCATTTATACAGAATTTCGTGCAAACCGTACAAAAAATATTGTGGTATAATTATTTTCTCGTGAATTTTGAGCATCAAAAAAACTAATAACCAATTTTTTAAAAACACCATGAAAACTTTATTTACGCTCTTGGCTGTTGCTGTTTTCTGTAATTGCCGAGCGCAAACTTCGGTGAACGCATCCGGAGGCGATGTAGGGAGCGCTACGGGTAGCCTCAGTTATTCGGTAGGGCAGGTTTTTCAGGAAACTGTAATTGCCGGTAATAATTCTACTATTCAGGGAGTTCAGCAACCTTTTGAAATCACGACACTGGGTGTGGATAATTTTGCATCCATTACGGTGGAAATGAAAGTCTATCCCAATCCCACCTCATCCATTCTATTCTTGAATTTTGCAGAGTTTGCCAAAAGAAGTTCCTCTTATGAACTTTTCGACACGTCTGGAAAAATGATTAGAAATGCTAAAATTCAAAGCAAAGAGTCACAAATTGATTTGCAGCAAAGTCCTTCGGGAATATATATCTTGAAAGTTTCAGCTGAAAATGTCGTTTTGAAAACATTTAAAATCATCAAAAAGTAATTTACCAAATCATTAAAAAATAACAACTAAAAACAACATAACCATGAAAAATTTTACTCTTAAAGTGCTTGCGATTTTTATTCTTTTGCTTTTCCAAGGAATTTATGCGCAATCACCGAATCTCATTAGTTATCAAGCGATCGTAAGAGGCGCAGGAAATGCACTTGCCGCTAATAAAAGTATCGGGGTGAAAGTAAGCATTTTGCAAACTTCCGCATCTGGAACTGTGGTTTACCAGGAATCATTCACCCCAAATCCAACGACCAATGCAAACGGTCTACTTACTTTGCAAATTGGTTCTGGAACTCCAATTACCGGCACTTTAGCTGGAATTAACTGGAACACAGGTCCCTATTTTGTAAAAACGGAAATTGATCCGAACGGCGGGACTGCTTATTCGTTGGTTTCCACTTCTCAACTTCTCAGTGTTCCCTATGCATTGAGCGCAAAAACTGCCCAGTCCGTTACAGGAATTACAGGGACAAACAATAAAGTACCCAAATTCATTTCAGCAAACAGTTTGGGTGATTCGCAGATTTCGGACAACGGAACATCGGTAGGAATTAATGTAGGGACATTGGACCCCAACATTAGATTCCAGGTTCAGAGTACAACCGGCGACAATTCATTCAGGAGTACCTTAGTCGGAGTTCCGGCAACTTCTATTGCAACGGCCGGATCAATTTATGGTGAATCCACAACAGGTATAGGGGTAATTGGTGTGAGCAGCTCTCAAAACGGCATTTATGGCCTCTCTACAGGAACTCTTGGTGGAACTGTAGGTGTCAACACCGGTACCGGAAAAGGAATATGGGGTGTTACTACAGGAGCAGGAGTTGCCGGTTTTTTTGACGGCGGAACTTCCGGCAAGGGACTTATCGTAAGCAATGGCGCAACCGGAATAGGTACAGAAAATCCTACCGGAAGACTTACCGTAATGCAACCTTCAACCCCAGTCGCCGGAATCGACAATTACCCGGCTATTTCCGGGTACTCTTATACAGCGGCTGCAAGTTTGAAAGGAGGAGTTTACGGTTATTATAATACAGCGAATTACGGTACCGGAATTCACGGTATAGGGTACAATGGGGTGGAATTTACAGATGCCAATTCTAATTTTGGGACTGGTAATCAGGATGTCGGCGTTTTTGGTTCTGCAAATACAGCGGGAGTTGAAGGCGTTTCCACGGCTGGAATAGGGGTTGTGGGATACAACAAAAACAGTTCGTTTGCAGCAACCACAGGAGTTGGAAATACCTATGGAGTTTATGGTTATGCAAACACAATTGGAGGTGCCACTGTTCCTGCCACGCGTTACGGAGTTTATGGTTTTGCCACAGGAGCTGCAACAAATTATGCCGGCTATTTTAGTGGTAATGTACAGGTTACCGGATCACTTGCTAAAGGCAGCGGTACGTTCAAAATCGACCATCCACTCGACCCCGAAAACAAATACCTCTACCATAGCTTTGTAGAAAGTCCAGATATGATGAATGTGTACAACGGAAACATCACCACTGATTCCAATGGAACAGCTTCTGTGAAAATGCCGGAATATTTCAGTGCCTTGAATAAGGATTTTAGGTATCAGCTAACGGTAATCGGTACTTTTGCGCAGGCAATTATCTCGCAGGAAATCAAAGAGAATACATTTGTCATTAAAACCGATAAACCAAACATCAAAGTAAGTTGGCAAGTGACGGGGGTTCGTCAGGATAAGTTTGCAAATGCTCACCGAGTAATTCCTGAAGTTGAAAAAGAACAGGAAATGAAAGGTAAGTATCTACATGCCAAAGAATGGGGTAAACCTGAAAGTCAGAGCATTGATTTCAAAAGTAGACCCTTGGATAAAATGCCCGAAACCGGCATGAAGGGAAGAACATCGGAAGGCAATGTGAAAGCTGTACAAAGTGAGAAAAAAGAAAAAGGCGAAGTAGCAGGTGTGACCATTAAAAATTAATCCCAAAAAAACACATAATTATTTAGCAAATCGGCTGTTCTTCATAAGGCAGTCGATTTTTTTTTATTGTTTACATTTATGATTATCAATTGGTTATTAATTACTTGAATGGGTGGACTCAATCCTCGCTGGAATCAATTTTTTAACTATCTTTGCCAAAATATTTTTAAAATTCTAAATGGACTCAGACGTCGTCAAGCTTTTGCTTGCATTATTTCTTGTATTACTCAATGGTTTTTTCGTAGCCGCAGAATTCTCAATCGTTAAAGTTCGTTACTCCCAAATTCAGCTCAAAGCCGCAGAAGGAAATGCTATGGCAAAACAGGCGGAACACATCATCAAACATCTTGATGAATACCTTTCTGCAACACAGCTCGGAATTACTTTAGCTTCCCTTGCTTTAGGTTGGGTCGGCGAAAGTGCGATGCACCACGTCATTGAAAAGATATTCCACTACTTTAATTTTGCGATTGATCAAACTACGGTAACCACGGTTTCTTTGGTTCTCAGTTTCCTTTTAATTACGGTAATGCACATCGTTTTTGGGGAATTAATTCCGAAGTCGATTGCGATTAGGAAATCAGAACCTACAACAATGGCGATTGCAATGCCGCTGAGAATTTTCTACACGATTTTCAAACCTTTTATTTGGGCAATGAATCAAATGTCGAACGCATTTTTAAGGTTGATCAAAATTCATCCTGCTTCCGAACAGGAAATACATTCAACGGAAGAATTGCAACTGTTGGTAAAGCAATCTGCAGATTCGGGTGAGATTGAAGAGGAGAATTACGAAATCATTAAAAACGCATTTGATTTTACAGACCATTCCGCGAAACAAATTATGGTTCCAAGACAGAATATTGCTTCAATTGACATAGAGGATTCTGTAGAAGAAATCATCAATAAAATTATGGATGGAGGTTATTCCCGACTTCCTGTTTATATTGGTTCTATCGACAATGTTATCGGGATTTTTTATGCTAAAGAAATCATCCGTGAATATATTCGAAGAAAAGGTGAAATTTCTCACGAAGACTTGAAGAGTTTAATGCGTGAAGCATTCTTCGTGGTGGGAAGTAAAAAGATTTCCGATCTGCTGAAAGTCTTCCAACAGAAAAAGCAACATTTGGCAGTCGTTATCGATGAATTTGGGGGAACGGAAGGAATTATCACTTTGGAAGATATTTTGGAAGAATTGGTGGGCGAAATTCAGGATGAAGAAGATGATGAAGACAAAATCGTGGACAAAGTAGGAGAGAACGTTTTTTGGGTACAGGCAACGCAACCTTTAGATGAAATTAATGAACATCTTCCCAAGAAATTTCCACTTTCGGAGGATAATGAATACAATACTTTAGCGGGATATATTTTACACGAACTGGAAGATATTCCCGAAGAAAATCAAGAGTTTGAAATGAACGATTACCACGTGAAAATTCTGAAGATGCAGAATAAAAGTGTGGATTTGGTGGAATTGGTTTACGAAGAACCAAGTATTGTTGATGAAATTTCAGAAGAAATCGGTGAAATTTAAATTTTTATAATTCAATGTTTAGTCATACTAAATTTTCAAGAAATTACGAAGACCCGAAACGTGAACATCAAGAAGATGTCGCCGTTTTAGAACTGGAAGATGAAGTGTACAAACTCGTTTTATGGAACGACGATGTAAATACTTTCGATTTCGTAATCGAATCTTTAATCGAAATCTGCGGACACACTTTGGAACAGGCAGAACAGTGCACGATTCTTGTCCACTACAAAGGAAAATGTACCGTAAAGACAGGCAGTTTGGAAGTGCTGAAACCAATGCACGAAAAATTAATATCACGAAGTTTAACTTCGGAAATTGTTTAATAAAAATCACGATAAAGTTTCACATTGCTGAAACTTTTCATTTATAAAATATGAGTTCAATTCTGTTAATTATCATTGCGGTTACGGCAATAATCAGTTTCATCGCTTTTAATAATCAGCAACTTTTTGAGAAGTATAAATTCAATGTAGGTGCAATTTTACAGAAAAAGGAGTATATCCGTTTGCTTTCTGCGGGATTTTTACACGCCGATTTAATGCATTTGCTCTTCAACATGATGACGCTGTATTTCTTCGGACCCATCGTTGTTGAAGCTTTCGGAGAAATCGGTTTTTTAATGGTGTATTTCGGTTCGATTCTTCTGGGAAATATTTTTTCACTTTACCTCTACAAAAATCAACAGGGGTATTCTGCAATCGGAGCGAGTGGTGGAGTTTCGGGGATTTTGTTTGCGTCGATCGCGATGATTCCAGATTTGGGAATCATGTTTTTCTTTATTCCAATCCCAATTCCGGGTTATATTTTCGGGTTTTTATATTTTGCTTATTCGGTTTATATGATGCTGAATCCGAACCAACACGATAATATTGGACATGCTGCACATCTTGGAGGAGCATTTTTCGGATTGGTTTACGCAATTGCATTACAGCCGGAACGGGCAATTCAAAATGCTCTTTTCTTGGGAATTATGGCTTTACCATTGATTTACATGGGTTTTCAAGTTTTTGTGAAGAAGAGAATAGGATAATTTATTATAATATTTAAAGTTTTTTCCACCGGTCTTTATCTGAATTCTAATGAATAGTTTAGCACGGTCTAAATTTTAAAGCCAAAATCATGTCCGAAAACAAAACCAAGCCCACAGAACTTTCAGTAGAAGATTTCATCCGATATTCAGATCCGAAAAAAGTGGATGACTCCTTCAAACTTGTCGAAATCATGTAGAAACTTTCAGGTGAAAAAGCGACAATGTGGGGACCTTCCATTATTGGTTTCGGAAAATATCATTATAAATATGAAAGTGGAAGAGAAGGCGATAGGTGTAGAATTGGTTTTTCACCAAGAAAATCTGCATTTTCGCTCTATGTTTTACATTGCGATGATTCTGAAAACAAGTTGCTCTCCCAACTTGGCAAAATAAAAATGGGACAGGGTTCCTGCATTTATTTCAAAAAATTAGCTGATTTGAATTTGGACGTTTTAGATAAATTAATCACAGATTCATTACATCAGACAAAAAAATTATACGGTTAATTCAAAAAAAATGCTGAAAATTTTCAGCATTTTTTAGTTTAGTTTTACAGTCGAAATTAGATTTTGTAAATCTTCCATTTCAGATTCCTGATAATTGTACTTCATCGACCACTCCATAAATCCTTTGCAACCGGGACGAGCTCTAGTCCTTTTTCGGTGATGTTGTAATGATACACGAGCTTGTTTTTCTTGCTCTGTGTTTTGGTAATTAAACCTTCGCTGGTCAATCTTTCTAACCGGTCTGATAAAGTATTGGTTGCAATTTTTTCTGGCATTTGCGAAATTTCTTTGAAAGTGGTTTTCCCAAAAGCACTGATGTCGCGAAGAATCAACAATGTCCATTTATCACCCACGATATCTAGACTTCTTGCCAAAGGACAGTTTGAACGAAATTCTTTCATGGATATTAAATAATTAATTACTTTAAAAATAAAAGTAAACAAGTGTTTGACAAATTTAAAACAATATTACAAACAGTAAACCAAATTTTTGAAAAAATTCTTTCTACTCTTTTGCGCTTTCAAGAACGACCGCATAACCTTGTCCAACACCAATACACATCGTAGCCAATGCATATTTTTTGCCTGTTTTTTGTAATTCTAGAGCCGCAGAATAAGTAATTCTTGTTCCGCTCATTCCAAGAGGGTGACCCAATGCAATTGCGCCGCCGTTTACATTCAATCGCGGATCGTCGATTGCAATTCCCAATTCTTTTAAAACTGCTATACTTTGCGCTGCAAATGCTTCATTGAGTTCAATAATATCAATTTGGTCGAGTCTAAGATTTGCTCGTTTTAAAGCCAATTTCGTTGCTTCAACAGGTCCGATTCCCATAATTCGTGGTTCGCATCCGGTAACAGCGGAACTTACAATTTTTGCTAAAGCTCTTAAACCATAATTTTTCACCGCATCTTCCGAAGCCACGATTACCGCGGCAGCTCCGTCATTTAAACCCGACGAATTTCCTGCCGTTACGCTTCCATTTTCCTTTGCAAATGCAGGTTTTAATTTCCCTAAGATTTCTAAAGTTGAATTAGGTTTGATGAATTCATCTTTATTAATGACAATCGCATCGCCTTTTCTTTGTGGAATTAGGATATCAGAAATTTCTTCCGCCAATCTTCCGCTTTCCTGTGCTTTTGTGGCTTTTAGTTGAGAGTTTAACGCGAATTCATCTTGCTCTTCACGGGAGATTTTATAAAGTTCCGCCAAGTTTTCTGCGGTTTTGCCCATTGCTTCTGTCCCGTACATTTTTTCCATTTCGGGATTGATGAAACGCCACCCAAAACTTGAATCGTACATTTTTTGGGCGGTGTCAAATCCATTTTCAGACTTTGAAATCACGTAAGGTCCTCTGGACATTCCTTCAACACCACCTGCAATAAACAAATCGCCTTCTCCTGATTTTATCGCTCTGGAAGCCTGTACAATCGCGCTCATTCCCGATGCACAAAGTCGGTTTACTGTTTCTCCCGGTACATTTATGGGAAGTCCTGCTAAAAGAAGTGCCATTCTAGCAATATTTCTGTTATCTTCTCCTGCCTGGTTCGCACAACCAATAATCACGTCGTCGATTTTATCTAAAGGTAGATTGGGATTTTTTGCGACTAAACTTTTGATGACAGAAGCAATCAAATCGTCGGTTCTCACTGCAGCTAAGCTTCCTTTAAAACTTCCAATTGAAGAGCGAGTACCGTCGATGATATAGGCGTTTTTCATTTCTAAATTTTATTGAGCGTAAATTTAATGAATTATGATGAAAAGATAGTTCTATAAAAAATGCCGAGAATTCACATTCGTGAATTCTCGGCAAACTATATTTACTGTGCACTACAGAGATGGATTCTGTGCAACAATTGGCTCTTTTTATTTGGGTTCTTCTAATACTTCTCCCACCATTTTTCATAAACCTTCGCATCATCTTCCCAATTCACTTTTTCGCCAATTTTAGGATAAAGGATTCTTAGGTTTTCGGTGTTCATCTCTGCCATTTTTTCCAAAGGTTCTTTCCAGGAATGGGTAGCTAAAGCAAATTTGGAGTTGTGAACGGGAATCATTCTTTTAGCATTGAGTTCTTTCATCGCCTTAATATTTTCTCCCGGCATAAAATGGATGTAGCGCCAATCTTTATTATATTGCCCATTTTCCAAGATCGCCAAATCAAAACTGCCGTATTTATCGCCAATTTTTTTGAAATGCGTGTCGTAACCAGAATCACCACCAATATAGATTCTTTGATTCGGGCTTTCAAAAACAAAACTTGCCCAAATTGCCTGATCTCTTTTTAAACCACGCCCGGAAAAATGACGTGCAGGTTCTGCGGTAACCTTAAATCCATCGCCTAAATCTGAACTTTCAAACCAATCCAATTCTGTGATGTTTTTCGGATTGTAGCCCCAAAATTCCAAATGTTCACCAGTTCCCAAACCTGTAATAATTTTTTTGGTTTTCGGGAAAAGTTTCACAACCGTTTCGTAATCCAAATGATCCCAATGATCGTGCGTAATCACCAAATAATCCAATTCGGGAATATCTTCGGATTTGTACATGTCGCTTCCTTTAAACGCTTTTGTAGTAAAAGAAAATGGTGACGCATAACCACTTAAAACAGGATCAACCAAAATCTTTTTCCCATCAAGTTAAATAAAATAGGAAGAGTGTCCCATCCAAACATAAAAGTTTTCATTGGGATTTAATTTTTTTAAATCAGTTTTCTCGAAATGAAAAGCGTTTTGTGGGATTTTGTTGGGCGTTCTCCCGAAAAGAAAGCGAAACATTACTTCGGGCATTGAAGTATCTTCTGCCAATTGTGGAGTGAGGTTCAAATTATAGAATCTGCCGTTTTTATATTGCGGAGATTTTAAGACTCTTTCCAAACGTTGTCCTGAAGGTGCTTTTCCAAATTTTTGCTGTTTCATAATAAAATAGGCGGAAACCGAAACGATTCCAACAAGTAGTAAAATAGCTGCTACTATTCTCTTTAAAATCTTCATTTTGTTTGTTTGACGAAAACGGCTGCAAAATTACTTTAAAAAATATTCTGAATTTTATATTTTTTATCAATCGTTGTGAGGAACGGAAATTTGGTTTGATAAAAATCAGCTTACTCACATTTTTATTTTTTTTACTTGCCTTATCATAAAAATTTGGCTAATTTTAATCAACCTTAAAAAATAACAGCTATGCACGAGAATGTAGTCGTTAAACAAAAAGTTAACGCACCTTTAGAAAAAGTTTGGAATGCAATTACTGATAAAAACGCAGTTAAAGAATGGTATTTTGATATTCCGGACTTTAATGCTGCTGAAAACTCGGTTTTCAGTTTTTACGGCGGTTCCGAAGACGAGCAATATCATCATTTATGTGAAGTCGTGGAAAATGTTCCGCAGAAAAAATTCAAGCACACATGGACTTATCCTGAAATTTCAAAGGAGAAAACCATCGTTCGATGGGAATTGGAACCCGATGGAGAAGGAACTGTGGTGACTTTGACACACAAGGGACTTGAGAATTTTGAACATCTAGGAAACGATTTCCAAGTGGAAAGTTTTGAAAACGGTTGGAATGGAATTATCGGAAAAAGTTTAAAAGAATACGTAGAAAAATAAAACATTGGTGGAGACACGATTGATCGTGCGTCACAAAATGAAATCAACAGGAGCGGACTTTAGTCCGCTTTTTTAGTGAATTATTCCATTGGCTTTAGCCAAAATTTATTGGTAATTAAATTAGTTGAAGAAGTATTACAAAAAATGTTAATATCGAGTTTCCTATTTTTACAAAAATTATTAAATGAAAATCATTTTGACCGGCGCAACCGGAATGGTTGGAAATGGTGCGTTAATCACACTTCTGAAACGTGAGGATATTACTGAAATTCTTTCAATCAGCAGAAAACCAAGCGGAATTTCTAACCCGAAGCTGAAAGAAGTTATTCATAAGGATTTTTACGACTTGTCGTCTATTGCAAATGAAATGAGAGGTTACGACGCGGTTTTGTTTTGTTTGGGAATTTCTTCGGTTGGACTTTCAAAAGAGGAATATTTTAAGATCACCCACACTTTGACGCTCCATTTCGCGGAAACTTTCAAAAAAGAAAATCCAAACGGAAAATTTTGCTACATTTCAGGAGCAGGAACAGATTCTAAAGAAAAAGGAAACGGTTGGGCTGCAGTAAAAGGAAAAACGGAAAACGACTTAATCAAACTTTTCGAAAAAAATGCCTATAATTTTCGTCCTGCATTTATGAAACCTGTGGAGGGACAAAGTTTTGTCAATAAATGGTATCCGTATTTTTCGTGGTTGAATACGATTTTCAAACCAGTATTTCCTTACTATTTCGGAAGCGTTGCAGAGCTTGCAAATGCAATGGCAAATGTGGCAAAAACAGGTTATCCAAGTCAGGTTTTGGAAACGAAAGATATTGCTATTGCTGCTAAGAATATTTGATTTTTTTGTAACAGATTTAGCGGATTACGCAGATAAATGGTTGTTCCGAATTTTTAAAAAATGGAAGTGGAATGATTTTATTCCAAAGAGCTTTCAAAGAAGAACTGTAAAGTCTTTTTAGCCCCGATCGAGCGGTATGTTTGAGCTTTTTTTCGGCGGCGGCGAAGCCGCCGCCGAAAAAAAGCGAGTAGCGAGAGCGGGACTGTACTTCAAGCAAATCCCAAACTTTTCACGCTTTTAAAATTTTACGAAGTTTTTACAGGCAAAGAATTTCTTTTCTCCACTTTTTTAAACGTATAAGTACACATCAAAATACTGAACTCATAAAGTAAGAGTAGAGGAAAAGCCGCCATCAACATACTCAAAACATCGGCAGGAGTTACGATTGCGGCTACAACCATAATCAAAACGATTGCGTGACGACGGTAGGTTTTCATGAAAGTTGGCGTGAGAATTCCAATCGTTGTTAGAAAATACACGATTACGGGAAAAAGGAAAATTACACCCATTCCCAAAACAACCTGCAAAAATAATGTCGTGTAGTCGCTTAAATCGTAAAGTGGAACAATGATGTCGGAAATTTTAAAGATAACACCAAAATTGATGGCGAAAGGCAAAATCAGAAAATATCCACACAAAATTCCCGCAAGAAAAAGAATCCACACAAAATTGATGAGGAAAACAGAATTTTTTCTTTCATTCGGATGAAGAGCGGGACTGATGAAACGCCACAATTCCCAAATAATGTACGGAAACGCCAAAACCATTCCGCCAAACATGGAAACCGCCATCATCACGTTAAATTGCTGATACAGTTTTTGAACACGAACGGGGAAATCCTTCGGAAGATGAATGCTTTCTTCACCAATTATCATCCTTGAAAAATGGTTTACTACACGAAAAGTTGGGAAATCATTTCGAGTCGGGCCGAAAAAAACATGGTCCATAATCCAATTGATATTGAAACCAATAATGACGGCACCGACGACAATCGCAATGATAGAACGGATTAAATGTCCGCGCAATTCGCCGATGTGTCCCCAAAATGACATTTCTTTTCCTTCGCTCACGGATAGAGTTTTTTAGTTACGAGGTTCAAGATTCGAGATTCGAAAAATAAGTTGCAAAATTAGTGATAAAGTAATCAAATCGAACAATTATAACAATTATATTTTGAAGCAGATTTATAAAAATTCACTGCGAAGCAAATTGACAGCAAAGCGAGTTCACTCTAAAAGAAGTTCACCGTTAATTTATCCCTTCATCCAACAATCTGTGAATATCGATAATCCCAAAATATTTTCCGTTTTCCGTGACAATTAATTGACCGATATTTTTCTCTTTTAAAACCGCCATAGCTTCTTTTGCCAAAGCGTTTTTGTCGATGCTTTTCGGGTTTTTGCTCATGATGTCTTTTGCGATAATTTTAGAAACATCTTGTTCGCTCATCAACATTCGTCGCAAATCGCCGTCGGTAATTACGCCTGTAATTTTTTCGTTATCAGTTACAACCGTGATTCCGTGAGTGGAACCGCTTACAGATATGATGATTTCCCGAATTCCCGAATTTTCGGAAACTTGTGGTTTTTGCGAAGAAAGAAACTGATCCACTTTTGCGGTGAGGTTTTTCCCTAAACTTCCGCCAGGATGAAATTTTGCAAAATCATTTTCTTTAAAACCATTCAATTCCATCAAACAAACCGCTAAAGCGTCTCCTAAAGCCATTTGAACCGTCGTGGAACTTGTTGGTGCAAGTTTTATTGGGCATGCTTCTTTTTCAACGTGAGTATTCAAAATGACATCTGAAAATTCAGCAAGTTTGGAATTTGGATTTCCCGTCATTGCGATTAATGCTGAAGAATATTCCTTTAGAAAAGGCGCAAGATTTACAATTTCGGGGGAATTTCCCGAGTTGGAAATACAGAGAACCACATCCGTTTTTTGAATCACGCCCAAATCACCGTGAATCGCTTCCGATGCGTGTAGAAATTGTGACGGAGTTCCCGTGGAATTCAATGTAGCAACTATTTTATTTCCAACATGAGCCGATTTTCCTATTCCCACGATGATGAGTTTTCCTTTTGCGGAATTAATAATTTCCACCGCCTTCAGAAAATCTTCACTAAGACGGATTTTGAGGTTTTCAAGTTCGGAAATTTCAATATCGATAGCGTTTTTGGCGAGTTGCAGAATGTCGGGTTGATTCATTTTTTAGGTTTGAATTGGGAATCTTTATCGCTATAAAATAGGAAAAAATTTTAACAATATTTAAATCAAAATAAGGAGGCAATTTTTTTTATTCTGATATTTATTTTTTAACTTTGGGTAATATGCAAATTTAGCAAACAAAATTAAATGAATACAAAAAACGCCGATTTATCGAAGGAACTCAAAAAGTATTTCGGCTTCTCAACATTCAAAGGACAGCAGGAAGAAATCATTCAGAAGCTGCTTGATGGAAATGATATTTTCGTATTAATGCCTACAGGTGGCGGAAAGTCGCTTTGTTACCAACTTCCCGCGTTTATTTCTGAGGGAACTGCAATTGTGGTTTCGCCGTTAATCGCTTTAATGAAAAACCAAGTTGATGCCGTGAACGGACTTTCTTCCGACGAAGGTATTGCACACGTTCTGAATTCTTCACTTAATAAAACGCAAACGAAACAGGTTTTCGATGACATCAAATCGGGGAAAACCAAGCTTTTATATGTCGCTCCCGAATCTTTAATTAAAGAGGAGTATCTTGATTTCTTGAAAGAGGTAAAAATTTCTTTCGTAGCCATCGATGAAGCGCACTGTATCTCGGAATGGGGACACGATTTCCGTCCTGAATACCGCAATTTGAAACTCATTATCGATAAAATTGCGGACGTTCCCGTGATTGCTTTGACCGCTACTGCGACGCCAAAAGTTCAAGACGATATCCAAAAAACGTTGGGAATGCAGAATGCGATTGTCTTTAAGGAAAGTTTTAACCGACCGAATCTTTTTTACGAAGTTCGCCCGAAAGTAAACATCGACAAAGAAATCGTAAAATTCATTAATAAGAATAAAGGGAAATCAGGAATTGTTTACTGTTTAAGCCGAAGAAAAGTAGAGGAATTTGCGCAGCTTCTTCAAGTAAACGGAATTAACGCACTTCCGTATCACGCAGGTTTGGACCAAAAAACGAGGGTTGCCAATCAAGATAAATTTCTGATGGAAGAATGCGACATCATCGTGGCAACCATCGCATTTGGAATGGGAATCGACAAACCAGACGTTCGTTTTGTGATTCATTACGACATCCCAAAATCTTTGGAAAGTTATTACCAGGAAACGGGAAGAGCGGGAAGAGACGGCGGAGAAGGACATTGCCTCGCTTTCTATGACCCGAAAGACATTGAAAAACTCGAAAAATTTTTAGCGCAAAAACCTGTTTCCGAACGTGAAATCGGTTTGCAATTATTAAATGAAGTAGTGGGTTACGCCGAAACTTCGATGAGCAGAAGACAGTATATTCTGTACTATTTCGGGGAACAGTTTGACCCTGTAAAAGGTGATGGAGCGCAAATGTGTGACAATTCCGTGAATCCGCCAACTTTGAAAGACGCGACCAAAGAATTGAAATTGGTCTTGAAATTAGTGAAAGATTTGGAGGAGAAATTTAAAACTAAAGACTTGATTTC
>Ga0116181_1002454_pt1 | contig 15073 bp, 14 predicted proteins | sample AD_UKC075_MetaG_FD_89752 | JGI IMG/M metagenome (GOLD analysis project Ga0116181, IMG submission 89752) | Active sludge microbial communities of municipal wastewater-treating anaerobic digesters from USA - AD_UKC075_MetaG | ecosystem: Engineered > Bioreactor > Anaerobic > Digestate | place: USA...
AAACCGCCAGTTTAAGTTGGCGGGTTTTTGTAATATAATTGTTTTTTAATATAAAAATAGTCACTCACCTTTTTATGCTTTAAACTAAATAGTCTTTTTTAGACTAGATAAAAATAAATAAATGGTGTATAATATTTATACAAGGTAAGGAGTGAAAGGCATGCGTGTTGTTGATTTAATTAATAGAAAAAAATATGGACAAGCCCTAAGTCGGGATGAAATTTATTTTTTAATTAATGGTTATGTTAATGGAACTATTCCAGATTATCAAATGAGTGCCTTTTTAATGGCGGTAATTTTTCAAGGATTAAATAGCGATGAACGATTAGCATTTACCCAAGCAATGCTTGAAAGTGGAGAAGTCATTGACTTATCACACATAGAAGGAAAATTAGTAGATAAACATTCTACAGGTGGAGTGGGAGATAAAACAACATTAGTTGTTGGCCCAATCGTCTCCGCATGTGGTGTAATTGTTCCGAAAATGAGTGGGCGAGGCCTAGGTCATACAGGCGGAACACTTGATAAATTAGAATCAATTCCAGGTTTTAAAATCAATTTAACGAGTGAAGAATTCATTAAGCAAGTTCGTGAAATTGGGCTTGTTGTAATGGGTCAAACAACGAATATTGCGCCTGCGGATAAAAAATTATATGCTTTACGTGATGTAACTGGAACTGTAGAATCAGTGGGATTAATTGCTTCAAGTATTATGAGCAAAAAGTTAGCTAGTGGTGCCGATCATATTGTTTTAGATGTTAAAGTTGGTAAAGGGGCTTTTATGAAAACTTTAGATGATGCCCGTGAATTAGCCAAAGCAATGGTTGATATTGGAAACCGTGTTGGTAAGAAAACTGTAGCGGTATTAACGAATATGGATGAACCATTGGGCGAAATGGTTGGAAATAGCTTAGAATTAATTGAAGCTATTGAAACTCTAAAAGGTAACGGACCACGCAACTTTACTAAACTATGCTATGAATTAAGTAGTGAAATTTTATTAATAACTGATGTAGCAAAAACTAAAGAAGAAGCATATCAAAAAATCGATGAAGTCATTAAATCACAACAAGCTTTAAATAAACTTCGTCAAATGATTACTTATCAACACGGAAATCCTCAAGTAATCGATGACTATTCTCTATTTCCACAAGCCCAAAATATTATCAAAGTACGTAGCCTAAAAGACGGATATGTATCTGAAATTAATGCTTTAAAAGTCGGTGAAGCTGCTATGATTTTAGGGGCAGGTCGACAAACTATTAATGATACAATTGACTTAGGGGTTGGAATACAGGTAATTGCTAAAGTAGGGAAAAAAGTAAGACAAGGCGATGTACTGGCAGTAATATATGGAAATGGTAAAAATGAAGAAGAAGCATATCAAATATTATTAGATAATATTATTATTACTAATGAAGAGGTATTTCCATTAGATATTATTTTAGACATCGTTAGATAAAACAAAGGCTTCTTTTAGGGAGCCTTATTTTGCAAAATAAGGAGAAGAGAAGTATGTTTAGAGTGTTCCGCGATTTGAAATGGTTTGTCAAACAACAATGGTATAAATATGTAATAGTGCTAGTTAGTTCTTTATCACTAGCATATTTAACGACTCTACCCCCTAAAGTGATGGGAGAATTCATTGATAAAATCACTTACAAAACTTTAATAAAAAGTGATGTTTATTATGTGTTTATTATTATGGTAGCCCTTGCTTTAGGGATATATATGTTATCATTACTTTATAATTACTATTTAGGAAACTTATTTCATAAAATCTTTTATGAAATTAAAATTCGTTTCTTACAAAATGTCTTTTTACAAGATGGCACTTTCTTTGAAACTTATTATCCGGGTGATTTAATCGCTAGGGCTACTGGAGATACTTGGGCAGTCTCCAACGTTTCTACAAACATGCTATTCCATTTAATTGATACTATTGCAATGATTATTTTGAGTTTAATTTTAATGCTTCGTATTAAAATAGATTTAACATTATTATCAATAATTCCATTACCAATCATTGTTATCGTGGTAATGAAAATTCGTCCTAAAATAAGTCAAAACTGGCGGAAAGTTCGGGTAGAAAATAGCCGCTTAAATAACTTAGTTATGGAAAGCGTCACAAATGTTAAATTAGTTCGTGGTTTTGTTCGAGAACAAGAAGACGAACAACGTTTACGTGAAAGTGCCGAAAAAGCTTATAAAATTGAGCGAAAATCTGTCTTACTACGAAGTGTTATTGGTCCAACATTTCGGGTAGTAACATTAATGAGTCAAGGTATTGCTTTAATATATGGAGCATATTTGATTATTAATCAACGTTTATCAATTGGACAATTAATTACTTTTAACTTGTATTTGGGAATGTTTGCTAGACCATTATTTAGATTAGGAAATCAAATTACAATTATTTCCCAAAGTAGCGTCGCTTATGATCGAGTTAATGAAGTGTTGAATGCGGAGCCGGTATTAAAGGATATTCCAAGCGCTAAGACATTAAAAGATATTGACCAAATTGAATTTCGAGATGTCAGCTTTAAATATCCCGGTGATAAAGACTACATCATTAAAGATATTAATCTAACAATTCCAAAAGGAATGACGTTAGGAATTGTTGGAAAAACTGGTTCTGGAAAAACAACTTTAGTTCGTCAATTGCTTAGACAATTTCCAATTACTAAAGGAAAAATTGTAATTAATAATAAAGATATTGATCAATTTACGAAAGATAGTATTCGGAGAAATATTGCATACGTTCCGCAAGAACACATGCTATTTTCACGTACAGTCTTAGAAAATATTCAATTAGGATTAAGTGAAAATAGTGTTTATGATATTGAAGAAGTTATTAAAATGGCGGACTTTGAAAAAGACTTACCATTTTTACAAGATGGCCTAAATACAATCGTTGGGGAAGCAGGAGTTACTTTAAGTGGTGGTCAAAAACAACGTTTATCAATTGCAAGAGCATTATTAAAAAATTCAGAAGTATTGATATTAGATGATAGTTTAAGTGCAGTTGACGGAATGACCGAAGCTAATATTTTACGAAACTTAAAAAAATATCGTAAAGGCAAAACGAATATTATTGTTGCGCATCGGTTAACAGCGGTTGAGGATGCCGATTTGATAATATGTTTAGATAAAGGAAGAATTGTTGAACAAGGAACACATGAAGAACTAATGGCTAATAAACAATGGTATTATGAACAATATATCGTCCAACAAATGGAGGCAGAACAAAATGAGTAGACGAAAACAAAAGTTGGATATTAAATACTCAACCGCCACAATCCTAAAACGTGTCTTTAAATATGCTTTAAGAAGTAAAAAGTTAATATTTATTTCGCTAGTGTTTTTACTAATTTATTCGCTTTTAGAAGTTGTTCAACCATTATTAATTAAAAAACTACTTGATGATGAATTAGCAGGGGTTCAAACAACATGGATTGAAGTAGCTGAAGAAAATAAATATACAGTTGTCTTAGATGGCAAATATTATATGAAAGAAAAAGAAGGTTACGAACCAATCCGAAAAGTAACAATTCGCTATTTCGAAGAAGAAAATGCATATTTGATGATTGAAGGCGAAGTAAGCGAAAAAGGAAAGGTTAGTGGTTGGGCTGATGAAGATCAAACCCAAGTTATAGTTTCTTTTAATGAAGAAGGTAAAGAAGACAAAATATATCAAGCACGTAAACTAACAGTTGAAGAAATGCGTAGTTTCTTTATGGTATCAGTTAACAATATTATTTTTATTTTGATAATATTTGCAATTGTTTCAATAATTATTCTAATCGCTCGTTTTATTCAACATGTTTCCTTTACTAGTGCTTCAATGAAATTAACATTATTTATACGTTCTGAAGCATTTAATAAGTTAAATAGATTGCCTATTACATATTTTGCTAAAGAGCCACATGGAAAAACAGTTACAAAAGTGACTTATGACTTAGAAGGCGTTCAAGGATTATATCAAGTAGTCTTTTCTATTGTGAGTGCCTCTATTTCATTAGTATTAGTGTATATCGGTTTAATATATCTTGATGTTAAGTTAGCCTTACTTACTTTAATTGGAGCACCATTTATTTCATTATGGTTAACAGTATATCGAAGAACTATTAACCAATATAACCATAGTATCCGCGAAATGAACTCTAGAATTAATGGGAAACTAGCTGAATTTGTAAATGGTGTTGGAATTATTCAATTATTTAATAAAGAACAAGTAATGGCTGATGAATATGATGTTATGTTAAAAACCAACTATCACACGAAAATGAAATCTACAGTAGTTAGTTCATTATTTGGTTGGGAAATGTTAGTATTACTTCGTCGTTTAGGAACAGCCTTTATTTTACTATACTTTGGTTTTCAATATTTTTCACCAACAGTTGTTGTGGTTGGAACAACTATTTATGTATATACAGAATACTTAGAAAAATTAATTGGACCGATTGCGGATATATTCCAAAACCTAAACGGGCTTGAAGACTCTCTAGTTTCCGCATCCCGTATCTTTGAACTTCTTGATGAAGAAGAAGATACTGGAATAGGTAGAAAAAGCGATGTTAAGTTTAATGGAAATATTAAATTTGAAAATGTTAGTTTTGCCTATGAAGGCGATAACTACGTTTTAAAAAATATTAATATTGACATTAAAGCCAATCAATTTGTTGGTCTTGTTGGTCATACCGGTAGTGGAAAATCAACCCTAATGAGTTTACTAGAACGTTATTATGACTTAAAAGAAGGAAAAATTTATATCGATGGGGTTGATTATATGACATATTCTAAACAAGAAGTTCGCCAAAATATTGGTATTATCTTACAAGACCCAGCGATTTTCGAAGGAACAATTAAATCGAATATTACTTTAGGCGAAGATGTTCCTGATGAAGAAGTTGAAAAAATCCTTCTTGAAATTGGTGGAGATAAATTTGTTTGTGACTATCCACAAGGTATTCATACTCCAGTTACTTATATGGGAGAAAACTTATCTACTGGAGAAAAACAATTAATTAGTTTTGCAAGAATATTACTTAGAAATCCTAGTATTATTATTCTTGATGAGGCCACAGCCAATATCGATACAGAAACTGAACAATTAATTCAAAAAGCTTTAACTATTTTGTCAAAAAATAGAACAACAATTGTTATTGCGCATCGTTTATCAACGATTAGAAATGCGGATGTAATTTATGTGTTAGAAGATGGAAGAGTTGTAGAAAGCGGAACACATGATGAGTTATATCATAAAAAAGATGGAAAATACCGCGCAATATATGATGCTCAATATGACAATAAAGTTGTAGAATAGGGAGAGATTATGGAAGATAATAAAGTAGTTGCAGCAGAAGAAAAACTAGAAAATCCCCTAATAAAATACAAAAACCTAATCATCCTGTTTTTCTTATTTGTAATCGCAACACTTACCGTTTTATCCAATAATGAAATCTTTGTGGTAAGTTTTCAAAAAATAAAAGCGATTAAATTTGAATATGTTATAATAATCATCGGAATGGTTTTATTCTTATGGTTATCGGATGGTTTCTTATTATACTATCCCTTGCGTCACACGAAAATCAACTTTTGGGATTCACTAATGGTAAATTTCGCGGGATCATTTTTCTCTAATGTTACTCCGTATTCTAGTGGATCCCAACCAGCTAGGTTATATTATTTATATAAAAAAGGGATTACTGTTGATAAGTCTATTGGTGGAGTAATTTTTAAAGCTGTATCTTATCAATGGGTAATTGTTATCTTAGGATTAATTAGTTTATTTACCGGAAGAAAAGTTATTTTTAAAATGGATAATTACCGGATTGTATTAACATTAGGATTTATTTATAATGCAGGTTTATTCATTGTGACTTTAATTATTGCAAATTCAAAAAAAATAGCTGATCTTTTAATTCATTTAGTTAAAACAATCGGAAATAAACAAAACAAAGAAAAGGAATTATCAAAGACCAAAATCCAAATTATTCAAGGAATTGAAAACTTTCATAATAATATGCATCAATATTTAGTTAGTGCGAAAATGAATTTTGTAATGTTTTTTACTTATACTATTAGACAATTAGTATATAATTCAATTCCAATTATTATTTTATATGCTTTAGATTTTCCGGTAAAAGAATACTTAATTGAACTAATTTCCCTATCCGCCCTAATGAATATCATTGTAACAATTGTTCCAACTCCTGGAGGGGTTGTAGCAGCGGAAGGTGTATTTCTTTTATTATTTGGATTAATTTATACTTCAACTGACACAAATGATTTATTAGCTGTGATGTTAATGTGGAGATTCTTTACACATTATTTATTAATCATCGTCGGATTCTTAGCAGTAATATATCTAACTACTACAAATTCCAAAAAGAAGAAAAGAGGGATGATAAATGCAAGTTAGCATTTTCGAAATGGTTTTACGAGTGCTGGCTGCAGCAGTATGTGGAGCAGTAATTGGCTTTGAACGTGAAATGAAACGAAAGCCAGCGGGATTTTTAACATTTACATTAGTATGTGTTGGGAGTTGTTTAATCGCTTTATTACAAGTGAACTTAGTAAATGAAGCAGTAAAATTAGCCCATGATAATCCAGATATTGGCCATGTAATAAGAACTGATATGGGGCGAATTATTGCCCAAGTAGTCAGTGGAATTGGCTTCCTTGGGGCTGGGACAATAATTCATAACCGCGGTGGGGTAACAGGAATCACCACTGCCGCATTACTATGGCTTGTCTCAGCTTTAGGACTTATTATTGGAATTGGTGGTACAGCAAATTATGTGATTGCGGCAGTGACAGTAGTACTTGTATTACCATTATCTTATTTTTCACGTAAACATGGTGAAAAAATTAGCCAAAAACGTATCGTTCATCGCATTCGAATTGTTTTTGATGAAAACTTCGAAAAAATTATCTTCGATAATCTTGCAAGACAAGGTATCATTGTTCGGAAAACATACCTAATCAACAAAATCAAAAAAGACAACATCAACCTAAAAGAATCAATCATTTACTTTACACTACCAAAAACTAGATCATTTTCTGAAGTTATGCATCAAATCTCTATGCTTGATGCAGTGCATGAGATAGAGGAAGCATAAATCTAATTTCAGCATAAACTTCCATATTATGTGTGAATAACGGACGGGGAAAATGAAAGTATATATCGATAAATTGCAAAAATGAATTGACATTAGCAGTAAGTAAAGGAAAAAATATCTTAGCAATTTATATGGATAAAGAAAAAAATAATATTGATGATGTTCAAGGTTTTTCTAGTTTACTAAGTTTTTTGGAATACGGTGCTTACACAGAGAAGGGAAGAAAAATTAGTGACTTTGGTGTTCCTCAAAATATAATTGATCATATAGAAGGAAGAAAAACTATAATAGAATTAGATGGGTATGAAAAAATTATTTATGAAGAAATAAAAAAATAATCTAAATTTATAATTATTATACGCTTTATGAGTTCTTTACTTTAATTAATATCAATGTCTTAAAATATTAATTTTAGAATGGTTATAAAAATATTCTTAAAAAAATCTACTTTATTTATTGCTTTACAAAAATTGGTTTTATGTGGATTGACTACAAATTAATTAAAATATTTTTTATATCTAAAGTAATGTGTTATAATTAATTTAATTTAATTTAATTTAATATAGCATCTTGTAAAATTATATAAATTTAATTGATTTATATTTTTAAATATATAATTTTTAATTGTTTTGATTATTCTTCACCAATTATTAATACTTCTTGCTCTAATAAAATATTAAACTCATCATATATTTTTTTTCTTATCAAATTTATTAACGAAATATAATCTTTGGCAGTTGCTTTGTTTGTGTTAATAATAAATCCTGCATGTTTTGTAGATACCATGGCATCACCTATTCTTAGACCTTGTAGTTTTGCATCTTGAATTAATTTACCCACATAATAACCTTTTGGCCTCTTAAACACACTTCCACAAGACGGATATTCTAGCGGCTGTTTTTCTAGCCGCTTTTTTGTTAATTCTAACATTTTATCTTTTATTTCCTGATAGTTTCCTTTTTGTAAGGAAAATGTTGCTGATAAAACTATTTCTTTGTTTTTTAAAATCGAACTTGAACGATAACTATAATCAAGTTCCTCTTTAGTCTTAGTAACTATTTTTCCTTCATTAGTTAATACTTCACAAGATTTTAAAACATCTTTTATTTCACCATCATATGCCCCAGCATTCATCGCTACTGCTCCGCCAATAGTTCCTGGAATACCACAGGCAAATTCAAGTCCACTTAAAGAGTGTTTAAGAGCAATAAAAGATGCCCAAATTAATTGTGCTCCTGCTTGTGTGGTGAGCTCATTGTCATTTACATTAATTTTGTTTAATTTTTTTAAAGAAACAACAAACCCTCTAATTCCCCCATCTCTAATTATTAAATTTGAACAGTTGCCAACAATGGTAAACGGGATATTATTTTCTTTTGAAAAATTATATATTGTAATTACTTCATCATAATCTTTTGGAAAAAATAAATAATCGGCTTTGCCACCAATGCGTAAATAAGCAAAGTCTTTCATTGGATAATCTTTATAATGAAAAATTTTTTGTAATTTTTCATCTAAAATAATTTTAGTCATTTATCTCACTTCCCTTGATTTACACAATTATACTATGCATCTAATAGTTGATTTGTCATTAATAGAATTTAATTGTAGTTTTATTTCATATTTTGTGGTATTATAAAAGTATCATAAGATGTTTTCACAAGTTGTATAAATCAAGGAGGATACATTATGAATCATGTTAAATTAAATTTTAAGGCTGATGAAGGATTATTAACTACTGATAGTAATTTTACAGTTAAGATTTTTAAAGATGGAGCTAAACCATATGATATGCTGCTAGGAGCACTTGGATCTTGTTTTTATGCCACATTTATGTCGATTGTTGAGAAGAAGAAATTGACATTTGATGAAGTTGATTTAGATATTAGTGGAAGAAAGCGAACTGAGGTTCCAACCACATTAGAAGATGTTAATATTAAAATGGTGATTAAAAATCCAAGTAATGAACAACAATTACTTAAAAGCGCTGAGTTAGGGGCAAAATACTGCTCAATTTACGAAACAATTTCTAAAGTAGCTAAAATGAATTTAGAAGTAATTTTTGAGTAAAAAGTCCGATTTGGACTTTTTTTACTTTAAAGGTGTCTAGTAAAATGAATTTAATTTTGTTATAATACAAATGTTTCATAATGACAAAAATGATGAAAGGATGGCAGAAATGACAAGATTTAAAGTAACATTTGTAAAAGCAATTTTAGCAGGAATTGCTGTTTCAATCGGGGGTGCAATATATTTATCTTGCTCTTCAAAAACTTTAGGCGCAATTCTATTTAGTTTTGCCTTTTATTTAATTTTAAACTTTGATTATAATTTATACACTGGAAAAGTTGGCTACTTAGTTAATGAGAAACTTTCATATCTAAAATTTTTAGGAATAGTAATATTAGGGAATTTACTTGGAACTGTAATATGTGGTTTGTTATTAAGATATGCTTTTTCTAATGAAGTGGTAGATAAAGCTTATAATTTAGTTTTAAATAAATTAGAACCAAATATTATTCGGGTTTTTATTAATTCGTTTTTTTGTGGAATTTTGATGTTTATTGGAGCGGACTTTTTTAAGAAAAAAGAGGATAATTTCATTCGCACAATTACGGTCTTTTTAGTAGTGATTATTTTCATTTTAGCTAAATTTGAACATAGTGTCGCCAATATGTTTTATTTTACTGTTGGATGGGTATGGAACTTTAAATCTATTTATTATTTAATTATTATGGTTTTTGGAAATGCAATTGGGTCAATTACTTTTTGTGCATTAAATAATGTTGTAAGTAAATAATTTAAAATCATAAATTGACATTATTTTAAATAAACCATATAATGTAATTGTCATTATTTTTTAATAAGGGGTATGCAATGAATAAATCAATTTTTAAACGATTTATTGAAGGTGATGAAGAAGCATTTGGCCTTGTGTATCAAGAGTTTTATCCATTAATCAAACAAATATGTTATTTTTATACTAGGGATAATTTTTTATCAGAAGATTTAGCGATGCAAACATTTACGAATGTTTGGGAAAGACGAACCAATATTCGTGATTATAAGGCTCTAAAAAAATATCTTACTACAACCGCCAAGAATTTATGTATCGACTATTCACGTAAGAAAACACGAAATCAAGTTGATGTTGTAGATCCATTTACTTTAGATACGATTGTCATACCTAAAGAAGAAAAGAAGGACATAAATGAAAGACTTCAAAAGATTGCTAAAATTCTAGATGAAGAAAGTTACCAAATGATCGTTTATAAATATCTTTATGATTTAAAACATCGGGAGATTGCGGAGATAATGAATGTGACAACAGCCGCAGTTTCTAATAAGATAAATAGAGCTTTAAAAAAGATAAAAAGTGAATTAAAGTAGAATGTTTTCATTTATAAAGTAATTGAAAAAGTTTTCAAAAGTGCTTGTAAAAAATTAAAAAAAGGTATATAATGTAGAAAAACAAGTTTAGGATGACATTTTTTGTGAAGTTAAAAAAATTACTTACTTTATTAGTATTTGTTTTTGGTGCTGTGATTTTATCAGCCTGTGATTTTTTTAATGATGAGAAAAAACTTGACTTATCCGCAAAAGAAAAATTTGAATTAATTCAAAGTATTGAGACAACTGAACAAGATAAGTTAACCCCAAAAGCTACTGGAGATTTTGAAATTCGAAGTGGAGAAGGAGACGAAGAATCAAGTCTTAAAGGTAGTTTGTTGATGTATGCTGAAACTGGTGATGAAGTTAATCCACTATTATATATAAATGTTGATGCATATGCTGATATTTATAATGAAAATGTAAGTAGTACGAGCCGTGAAACTGGTACTGTTAATGTAATGTTTTTCTTAGATGTTAATCATAAAGCATATCTAAATTTAGAATTGAATAGCGAATTAGATGGTAAAGAAACATCAATAACTTTCAAAGAAGTAATGGATGTTGAAAAATTCTTTGTTGATAACTTAAATGGTTTAAATCCCTTTGACATGTCTTTAGAAGAATTTTTAAATTCATTTGCTTCTTATCTAGGAATTGATTTTGACAGCGAAATAATTGATCCAAGTGTATATAATTATGACGATATTACTGGTGAAGCAAAAGCTGTATTAGATGCATTTTTAGATTTAATTACAGTTTCTGAAAAAAATAAAGAAAAAATTATTAGTTTTAAAATAACTGTTCCTGCACTTAAAAACATTGTAGAAGCAAATGCAGCTTTTTTTGAAGAAATGTCAGATATTAATGTAATATTAGAAAATATTGATGATAGTTCATATTTTGAATATAAACTTGCTTTAAAAAACAATAAAATTACTAAAAGTGAACTTGATTTTAAACTTACATTCTTCGAAAAAGATTATAGTGGAAAAGAATTTCCAACAACTATTAAAATTAATTTTAAAACTGAAGTACAAGGCAAAAAACCTAAACTTCCAAAAAGCAGTGATTTAACTGGATATCATGAAGTTGAAATTTTTACTATTTTAGAAGGTTTTTTAGCCGCTCCAAAATTTTAATTAAATAATTTACTTTATTAAAAAATAGTTAAAAATAAAATATTGATTAGTAAAAAAGGTAGAGATTTTTCATTCTCTACCTTTTTTAAGTAGTTATTTTTTAAAAAGGAATTTTTCAAAAAAAGATAATGTTTTAATTTTAGTTACTTTTATTCCTAAAGATTTTTTTAATCTATAAAATTTAATGTTTTTTAAAATCTTATAAATATTTCTTTGAATGGTTCTATCAATTTAATTAAAAACTTATTATAGTAACGTTTAATAATTTTTCTTTAGTTAGTTGCTTTCATTAATTTTTTAACTTTTAAATTCTTAGAAAATTATTTTAAAAATTGCATATTTATTGTAATATTTGAAATAATTAAGATATAATATATATGCACCCCCTATGGGGTGGGGTAGAAAGGTGTGATATAATGAATGAAAAGAAAATCGAAGTAATAAATCTTTTAAAAACTGCTCGTGGACAAATTGACGGGATAATTAAAATGCTTGAAGAAAATCGCTATTGTGTTGATATTTCCAAGCAAATAATTGCTGTACAAGGAATATTAAAGAAAGCAAATTTATCTAATTTAGAGCATCATATTCGTACATGTGTAATTGAGTCAATTAAAGAAGGAAATGGTGAGCAAAAAATAAAAGAAGTCATTGACTTAATTGAAAAATATATCAAATAATTTTTGAGGTGAAATTTATGAAAAAAATAGATCTTTTAGTTCCGGATATGACATGCGCCTCTTGTGTTAATACAATTGAAAAACAATTAACTAGACTTGATGGAATAAAAAGCGTTAATATTAATTTTGCTTTAGGAAAAGTAAGTGTTGAATTTGATGAAGAAAAAGTTAATGAACAAATGATTATTAAAGAAATAAATAATGCTGGATATAGCGCTAGATTAGAGAATATTAAAGAGGTAAATATTTATGTTGAAGGGATGACTTGTGCGGCATGTGTTGCTTCCGTAGAAAAAGCAGTAAAAAAAGTATCTGGTGTGCAAAGTGTAAATGTAAATTTAGCCACTAAAAAAGCAAACATTACTTATGATGATACAGTAACTAATTTGAACATCATCAATCAAGCAATTAAAAATGCTGGATATATTCCTAAAAAAATTGATGCTAATATCAATCTAAAAGAGAATGGTAAAGTTTTATTAATTAAATTTATTATTGCAGTTATTTTTGCTATTCCACTATTTTATATTGCAATGGGGGGAATGTTTAATTGGCCTTTACCTAACTTCTTAAACCCGGATAATCATCCATTAACCTATAGTATAGTACAAGCCATTCTAACAATTCCTATTGTCATTGCCGGATATAAATTTTATACTATAGGCTATAAACGCTTATTTAAATTAGACCCTAATATGGATTCCTTAATTGCCATTGGCACTACCGCCGCTATTATTTACAGTATCTATTCTATTGTTCAAATAATTCAAGGAGATTATCATTTTGCTCATAATTTATATTTTGAATCGGCTGGAATTATTATTACGTTAGTAATGCTAGGTAAATATTTTGAAGAATTAAGCAAAGGAAAAACTAGTGAAGCAATTAAAAGATTAATGGATTTAACACCTAAGAAAGCATTAATTATAAAAGATGATAAAGAAGTTTTATTACCAGTTGATGAAGTTAAAGTTAATGATATAATTATTGTAAAACCAGGGGAAAAAATTCCTGTAGATGGAATAATTATTGAAGGGTATACATCTATTGATGAGTCAATGTTAACTGGTGAAAGTATTCCAGTTGAAAAACAAGTTGGTGATACAGTCATAGGTGGTAGTTTAAATAAAAACGGTTATATTAAATTTAAAGCAACTAAAGTAGGTAAAGATACAACGATTGCTAAAATTATTAAATTAGTCGAAGATGCACAAAGTACAAAAGCACCAATTGCAAAACTTGCTGATATAATTGCTGGATATTTTGTTCCAGTAGTAATTGGAATTGCTCTTATCAGTAGTATTATTTGGTTATTAGTTAATAAAGATATTACCTTTGCTCTTACTATTTTTATTTCAGTATTAGTTATTGCCTGTCCATGTGCTTTAGGACTTGCCACCCCAACCGCAATTATGGTTGGCACAGGTAAAGGTGCTGAATATGGTATTTTAATTAAAAGTGGTGAAGCCTTAGAAGTAACTCATAAAGTACAAACTGTTATTTTAGATAAAACGGGAACTATTACAATAGGTAAACTCCAAATTACTGACGTATTAACAAAAGGAATTTCTAGTGAAGAGTTAATGAGTCTTGCTGGAAGTGCTGAACTAGGTTCTGAGCATGTGCTTGCAGAAGCAATTGTAAATTATGCAAAAGAAAATAATATTTCTCTTATCTCGCCATCTAGTTTTGAAGCAATTCCGGGTCTTGGCATAAAAGCAATTGTTAATGACAAAGAAGTTTTATTAGGCAACAGGCGTTTACTACAAGAATATGGTATAGAAAATATTTTACAACAAGAAGCTGATAAATTTTCTAGTGAAGGTAAAACTGTAATGTATGTTGCACTAAACAAACAATTAGTTGGCTTGATTTGTGCAATGGATCAAGTAAAACCAACTAGTAAACAAGCAATATTAGCCTTACAACAACTTGGGCTTGAAGTAGTAATGTTAACTGGTGATAATAATAAAACAGCACAAGCTATTGCTAGTAAATTAGGCATTAAGCGAGTATTTTCAGAAGTATTACCACATCAAAAAGCTGATATTATTGTTCAAATTAAAGGGGAAGGAAAAATTGTTGCTATGGTTGGTGATGGTATTAATGATGCTCCGGCGTTAGCGGTTGCGGATGTAGGAATTGCGATTGGCTCAGGTACAGATATAGCAATTGAATCAGCAGACATAGTTTTAATGAAAGATGATTTATTTGATGTGGTAAATGCTATTACTTTAAGCAAAAAAACAATAACAAATATCAAACAAAATTTATTCTGGGCATTTTTATATAATACCTTAGGTATACCGATTGCAGCGGGGTTGTTATATGCCTTTAATGGTCCATTACTAAATCCAATGATTGCTGCTTTGGCGATGGCCTTTAGTTCAGTATCGGTGGTATTAAATGCTTTAAGATTAAAAAGATTTAAAATAAAAAGGAGTGAATTATAATGAAAAAAGTTATTTCAATCGAAGGAATGAGTTGCAAACATTGTGCAATGCGCGTTGAAAATAGTTTAAAAGCATTAGATGAGGATGCAAAGGTAAAGGTAAATTTAAAGAAAAATGAAGCCGTTTTCTCATCAAAAAATGGGATTAAAGATGAACAAATTAAAAATGCCATTGAGGAAGTGGGTTATCAAGTAATTTCAATAGAATAATCTTGAAACTATTGCATTCATGCTATGGAATATGCTATACTGAACTAAATAATACTAGGGGGTTAGAATATGGAT
>Ga0116181_1002462_pt1 | contig 15037 bp, 13 predicted proteins | sample AD_UKC075_MetaG_FD_89752 | JGI IMG/M metagenome (GOLD analysis project Ga0116181, IMG submission 89752) | Active sludge microbial communities of municipal wastewater-treating anaerobic digesters from USA - AD_UKC075_MetaG | ecosystem: Engineered > Bioreactor > Anaerobic > Digestate | place: USA...
AAGATCCTGATCGCCAACCGCGGCGAAATCGCCTGCCGCGTCATCAAGGCCGCCAAGAAGATGGGCATCGCCACGGTGGCGGTGTATTCCGAGGCCGACCGCGATGCCCGCCATGTGGAGCTGGCCGACGAGGCGGTGTTCATCGGCGCCGCGCCCAGCCGCGAGAGCTACCTGGTGATGGACAAGATCATCGCCGCCTGCAAGGCCACCGGCGCCCAGGCCGTGCACCCGGGCTACGGCTTCCTGTCCGAGAACGAGGAGTTCGCCAAGCGCATCGAGGAGGAAGGCATCACCTTCATCGGCCCGAAGCACTACAGCATCGCCGCGATGGGCGACAAGATCGCGTCGAAGAAGCTGGCGGACGAGGCGAAGGTCAACACCATCCCGGGCTGGAACGCGGCGATCGAATCGCCCGAGCGGGCGGTCGAGATCGCCCGCGACATCGGCTACCCGGTGATGATCAAGGCCAGTGCCGGCGGTGGTGGCAAGGGCCTGCGTGTGGCCTTCAACGACAAGGAGGCCTTCGACGGTTTTTCCGCCTGCCGCAACGAGGCCCGCAACAGCTTCGGCGACGACCGTGTCTTCATCGAGAAGTTCGTCGAGAGCCCGCGCCACATCGAGATCCAGGTGCTGGGCGATGCCCACGGCAACGTGGTCTACCTGCACGAGCGCGAATGCTCGATCCAGCGCCGCCACCAGAAGGTGATCGAGGAGGCGCCGTCGCCCTTCATCAGCGAGGCCACCCGCCAGGCCATGGGTGCGCAGGCGGTGCAACTGGCCAAGGCGGTGAAGTACCAGTCGGCCGGCACGGTCGAGTTCGTGGTCGGCAAGGACCAGAGCTTCTATTTCCTCGAGATGAACACGCGTCTCCAGGTCGAGCACCCGGTCACCGAGAGCATCACCGGCGTCGACCTGGTCGAGCAGATGATCCGCGTCGCGGCCGGCGAGAAGCTGCCGTTCACGCAGGCCGACATCCCGCGCCGCGGCTGGGCGATCGAGTGCCGCATCAATGCGGAAGACCCGTTCCGCAACTTCCTGCCGTCCACCGGCCGCCTGGTGCGCTACCAGCCGCCGGCCACCACGATGGAAGCCAGCCAGCCGGTGCCCGCGGGTGGCGGCGTGCGGGTGGACACCGGCGTGGAAGAGGGCGGCGAGATCCCGATGTTCTACGACTCGATGATCGCCAAGCTGATCGTGCACGGCAGCGACCGCAACGATGCGATCCGCCGCATGCGCGAGGCGCTGAACGGTTTCGTGATCCGCGGTGTCTCCAGCAACATCCCGTTCCAGAGCGCGCTGCTGGCGCATCCGAAGTTCGTGTCGGGTGACTTCAACACCGGCTTCATCGCCGAGAACTACCCGCAGGGCTTCCGTGCCGAGGACGTGCCGCACGACGACCCGGACTTCCTGGTCGCACTCGCGGCGGCCACCTACCGGCTGTACCGCCAGCGTGCGGCGGGCATCAGCGGCCAGCTGCCCGGCCACGAGATGCAGATCGGCCACCAGTTCGTCGTCGTCGTCAAGGGCGCCGGCGGTGCGCACCGCCATGTGCCGGTGCTGGTGCAGATGAGCGGCAAGTCCGGTGACCAGGCGACGCTGACGGTCAAGGTCGAGGGTCGCCCGCCCTACGCCATCACCACCGACTGGAGCTTCGGCGGCATCCGCGCGGCCGGCAGCTGCAATGGCCAGCCCTTCACCGCGCAGGTCGAGCGCATGGGCCTGTGGTACCGCGTGGCGCACAACGGCCTGGCCATCGACGCCCAGGTGATGAACGCCCGCGCGTCCGAGCTGCTGCGGGTGATGCCCTTCAAGGCACCGGCCGACATGAGCAAGTTCCTGCTGTCGCCCATGCCCGGCCTGCTGGTCGACGTGGCCGTCAAGCCCGGTCAGACCGTGCAGGCCGGCGAGCGCCTGGCGGTGATCGAGGCGATGAAGATGGAGAACATCCTGACCGCGACGCAGGACGGCGTGGTCAAGGAGGTGCTGGCGGCCAAGGGCGAGAGCCTCGCGGTGGACCAGCCCATTGTCTCGTTCGCCTGAGGGAGCGCCGCATGAGCACCAAACCTTTCAAGATCCTCGGCATCCAGCAGATCGCCATCGGCGGGCCCGACAAGCAGAAGCTCAGGAGCCTGTGGGTCGACATGCTCGGCCTGACGGTCAAGAGCACGTTCGTGTCCGAGCGCGAGAACGTCGATGAGGACATCTGCGCGATGGGCGACGGCCCGACCGCGATCGAGGTCGACCTGATGCAGCCGCTGGACCCGGACAAGAAGCCGGCGGTCCACACCACGCCGTTGAACCACGTCGGCCTGTGGGTGGACGACCTGCCCAAGGCGGTGGAATGGATGACCGCCAACGGCGTGCGCTTCGCGCCAGGCGGCATCCGCAAGGGCGCCGCCGGCCACGACATCACCTTCATCCACCCCAAGGGCAACGAACAGTTCCCGCTGAGTGGCGAGGGCGTGCTGATCGAGCTGGTGCAGGCGCCGCCGGAGGTGGTGGCGGCGCTGTCCTGAGTTCGGCGACGGCAGGGTGGCTCAGCCTTTCAACCCGCCCTGCGTCAACCCACCCACCACCCGCTCCTGGAAGGCCGCGATCAGCAGCGCCATCGGCACCAGGGCGACGATCAGCGCGGCCGAGATGATCGGCCAGGGGAAGGTGAATTCGCCCTGGTACAGCGCGATGCCCACCGGCACGGTGCGCATCGTGGCGCCGGCATTCAGCGACAGCGCGAGCAGGAACTCGTCCCAGGCGTTGACGAAGGCCAGGAGGCCGGCGGTGAACACGCCCGGCGCGGCCAGCGGCACCACCACATGCCACAGCGCGCCGAGCCGGGTGCAGCCGTCGATCATCGCGGCGTTCTCCAGGTCGCGCGGAATGCTCTGGAAGAAGCTCACCAGCACCAGCGTGCACACCGGCAGGTTCAGCACGGTGTAGGGCAGCACCAGGGCGGTGTAGGTGTTCAGCAGGCCCAGCGCGCGCATGGTCTCGAAGATCGGCACCAGCAGCGTCACCAGCGGGAACATGCTGCTGGCCACGATCGTCGTCAGCACCGCCTGCCGGTAGCGCAGGTTCAGCCGGGCGATGGCGTAGGCCGCCAGCGCCGAGACGAACAGCGACAGCAATGTCGACAGCGTGGCGACGATGGCGCTGTTGAGCAGGTAGCGGCCCAGCGGCTGGTCGGTGAAGGCCTGCACGTAGTTGGCCAGCGACGGTGCCTGCGGCCACCAGGTGATGGGCTTCTTCACCAGCTCGCTCTCGGGCTTGAGCGAGGTGAACAGGATCCACAGCGCCGGGAAGAAGCCGTTGAAGACGACGAGGCCGGCGGCGATCAGCCGCAGCCCGGGACCGGACCACAGCCCCTGACCCGCCACGCGCGAACCGGTGACCGCGCTCATTGCGCCTGCCGCCCGATGTGCCGCAGGTACACCGCGGTGACGGCCAGCGACATCACGAACATGCACACCGCCAGGGTCGAGCCGTAGCCCAGGTCGAGGTAGTCGATGGTGGTGGCGTGGATCAGCATGGCCAGCGTCTGCGTGGCATGGCCCGGCCCGCCCTTGGTCATCGTGTACGGGATGTCGAAGGTCTGCAGCGCGGTGATGGTGCGGAAGATCAGCGCCACCACGATGGACGGCATCAGCATCGGCACCGTCACCTGCCAGAACTGCTGCCAGGGCGTGGCGCCGTCGACCTCGGCCGCCTCGTACAGCGAGCGCGGGATCATCTGCAGCCCGGCCAGCAGGATCAGCGCCATGAACGAACTCGTCTTCCAGATGATCGTCAGGCAAATGGCGGCCATGGCCCAGCCGGGCTTGAGCAGCCACATCGTCGGGTCGCGCCGGTCTTCCAGGCCCAGGCGGATCAGCACGTCGTTGACCACGCCGTATTCGGTGTGGAAGAACCAGGCGAAGATCAGCCCGGCAAACGACAGCGGCAGCGCCCAGGGCAGCAGCAGCGCCAGGCGCACCGGCCAGCGGCGCTTGAAGGGCAGGTTGGCCAGCAGCGCCAGGCCCAGGCCGACGATCAAGGCGCCGGGCACGGTGATGACCGTGATCAACAGGGTGTTGGCGGTGGCGTTCCAGAAGTCCTGGTCCGTGAGCACCAGGGCGTAGTTGTCCAGCCCGACGAACTTCGCACCGCCGCCGCCCGACAGCCGCAGGTCGAAGAAGCTGTTCCACAGCAGGCGGCCAATCGGGTAGACCACGATCAGCGCCAGCAGCACAAACGCCGGCGCCAACAGCAGCAGGCCCAGCGTGCGTTCGCTGGGGTCGCGCAGTCTGTCCAGAAGAGGCAGGCGGTCGGCCATTGGCGATCGAGGTCAGCGCATCACGCGCCGCAGCCGGCCTTCGGTCTCGTCCACGCCCTCGGCCGGCGTCTTGGTGCGGGCCAGGATCGCGCTGGTCGTGGTGCGGATGATGTCGCTGACCTGGCCGTAGTCCTTCGACAGCGGCCGGCTCTTGCCGGCGACCACCACCGCGGCGGCGTCCTTGAACCACGGTGCCTGCCGGTTCACGTCGGCGTCGGTGTAGACCTCGGCATAGGTGGGCAGCAGCGAGCCCTCGACCGCCAGGAACTTGCTCGACGCCGGGCTGGCCAGGTGCTTGACCAGCTTGGCGGCTTCAGCCTTGTGCTTGCTGAAGGCGCTGACGGCCCACTGCCAGCCGCCCACGCAGGTGGCGCTGCGCCCGCCCGCCATCGCCGGCAGCGGCATCACGCCCACCTTGCCCTTGACCTGGCTGTCGGCATCGTCCTTGAAGCGGTCCCAGGCAAAGCCCCAGTTGATGGCGAACACCGCCTGGCCGGCCTTGAACTCGTTGACCGTGTCGGGCGTCTTCACCTCGGCCACGTTCTTCTTGATCACGCCGGCGTCCACCATGCCCAGCCAGGTGCCCAGGCCCTTGACCGCCGCCGGCTTGTCCAGCGTCAGCCGACCGGCAGCGTCGTTGAACTCCTTGCCCTGGCCCCAGTAGGGCAGCAGGAAGGTGCAGACCGCGCCCTCGATCGGCGCGCCCTGGATGCTCAGGCCCTGCAGGTTGGCGTTTCCTTCGGTGGCCTGGATCTTCTTGGCCGCCGCGCTCAGCTCGTCCCAGGTCTTGGGCTCGGCGATGCCGTGCTTGGCCAGCAGGTCCTTGCGGTAGTACATGAACATTGCGTCGGCAAAGGCCGGCAGCGCCGCCACCTTGCCGTCGACCACGTTGGCGGACGCGTACACCGGCAGATAGGGCTTCAGCGCGGTGGCGGCGGGGCCGACATAGGTGTCCAGGGGCTCCAGCCAGCCGGCGCCGAAGTACTGCGCCGGGTTGACGATGTCGATCATGTAGATGTCGATCGCCGAGTCCTTGGCATTGAGCACCGTGCTCAGGTACTGGCGCTGCAGCTCGCTGGTGGCGCCGCCGGTCTCGATGTCGATGGTGATGCCCGGGTTGGCCGCCTGGTACTGGTCGAACAGCTTGCGCATCAGGTCGGGCCGCTGGTTCTGGCCGCCGCTGAAGACGCGCAGCTTGGTCTGCGCTTGCGCGCTGAAGCCCGCCAGGCTGAAGGCCAGTGCGGCGGCCATGGTGCCGAGGGTGGTGCGTCGCAGGAAGGTCATGGTGCGTTCCAGTGTGTGGAGGGTCGGATCAGTCGGCCGGCCGCAGGCTCAAGCCGGTGTCGGCGTCGAAGAGGTGCAGATGATCGGCGTGCACGTGGACGGTGACGCCGGCACCGGGCGGTTGCGCAAAGCTGGCGCCCACGCGGGCAATCAGCTCGGCAGCACCCACGCGCAGCGTCAGCAGGCTCTCGGCGCCCAGCGGTTCGACCAGCACCACCGTGCCCGGCAGCGCCTGGTCGTCGGCATGCTGGCGCGCCAGCGTCAGGTTCTCGGGCCGCACGCCCAGGCGCATCCGCGCCACGCCGCGGGCCGCAGCGGCCAGCACGGCGGGCAGGGCCAGCGTGGCGCCGCCCAGGTCAAAGTGATCGCCGTCGATGCGGCCGTCCACCAGGTTCATCGGCGGCGCGCCGGTGAAGCCGGCCACGAACTCGGCCGCCGGCCGGTTGTAGATGCTGCGCGGCGTGGCGTACTGCATCACCCGGCCCGCCGACAACACGGCGATGCGGTCGGCCAGCGTCATCGCCTCCACCTGGTCGTGCGTCACGTAGACGATGGTCGCGCCCAGGCGCTGGTGCAGGCGCTTGATCTCGCTGCGCATCTCGTTGCGCAGCTGGGCGTCCAGGTTCGACAGCGGCTCGTCGAACAAAAAGACCTGCGGCTGGCGCACGATGGCGCGGCCGATGGCCACCCGCTGCCGCTGCCCGCCCGACAGCGCTGCCGGCCGGCGGTCCAGCAGGTGGGTGATCTTCAGCAGCTCGGCCGCGTCACCCACCCGTTGCCTGATCTCCGCATCGGGCGTGCCGCGCAGCCGCAGGCCGAAGGCCATGTTCTCGTACAGGGTCTTGTGCGGGTACAGCGCGTAGTCCTGGAACACCATCGCGATGTCGCGCTGGCGCGGCGGCAGGCCCTGCACCGGGCGGTCGCCGATGCGGATCTCGCCCGCGTCCACCGTCTCCAGCCCGGCGATCATGCGCAGCAGCGTGCTCTTGCCGCAGCCCGACGGCCCGACGAACACGGCGAACTCGCCATGCTGCACGTCCAGGTCGATGCCGTGGATCACCGGCGTCTTCCCGTCGTAGGACTTGCGCACCTGGCGCAGCTGCACGTCTGCCATGTCGAGCCTCAGCCGTGGACAGCGCTCATGGCACCTCGCGCCCTTCGGCCAGGCTGTACAGCTCGAACCAGGTCTCCCGGTCCAGCTGCACCTTCAGCGCGTCGGGCAGCCGGGCGATGCGGACCATGTTGTTCGTGCCCACCACCGGCAGCATGCCCACCGGATGCATCAGCAGCCAGGCGATGGCCACCGCGTCGGCCTGCACGCCCTGCGCGGCGGCGATGCGCTGCAGCGCGGGCAGCACGCGGGCGGCAGCGTCACCGCGGCCGGTCATCAGGTTGCCGCCACCCAGTGGCGACCAGGCCATCGGCCGCACGCAGTGCTGCTGCAGGAAGGCCAGCTGCCCGTCGGTCCAGGCACTGCGTGCCAGCAGGCTCAGCTCCAGCTGGTTGGTCACCAGCGGGTGGCGCATGCGCGATTGCAGCAGCTGCCAGTCGTGCGGCATGAAGTTGGAGACGCCGATCGCCGCCACCTTGCCGCTGTCGACCAGCGCGTCCAGGACCGCGCCGGTGGCGTCGGCGTCCATCAGCGGGTCGGGGCGGTGGATCAGCAGCACATCGAGCTGCTCGACGCCGATGCGCTGCAGCGAGCGGTCGACGCTGGCGTGGATGTGCGCCGGCGTGGTGTCGTAGTGCTTGACCCGCCGCTGCGGGAACTGGCTGGACAGCAGCAGGATGTCGCACTTGGTGACGATCTGGATGTCGCGCTTCAGGCCCGGATCGGCGCGCAGCGCGTCGCCGAACAGCGTTTCGCAGCGGTGGTCGCCGTAGATGTCGGCATGGTCGAAGGTGGTGATGCCCTGGTCCAGGCAGGCGCGGATCTTGGCCGCCACGGTGGCCGGGCTGGCGTCGCCGCCATCGGCCAGGCGCCAGACGCCGTAGACCAGGCGGCTGAAGGGCCGCAGCGAGGGGTGCAGGGTGACGGTGGGGCAGGTCATGCGGTGGGCTCGGTCCTGGAAAATGAACGAACGCGCCGTGTTGCGCGCTTCTCGTGGGGGCCGGCGGTCAGCGTCAGCGCCGCTCGCCCACGCCCAGTGGCGTGGCGGGCGTGGTGGCCGGCACGCGGCCGTAGACCTGGTTGAGCTGGCAGGTCTTCAGCTTGGGCAGCACCTTGGTGCCGAAGTGGTCGCACTCGGCCATGTGCGGATAGCCCGACAGCACGAAGGCGCGGATGCCCATGCGCTGGTAGCGCGCCAGCTTGGTCATCACCTGGTCGACGCTGCCCACCAGGGCCGCGCCGCAGCCCGATCGGGCGCGGCCGATGCCGGTCCACAGCCCCGGCTCGACATAGCCTTCGGCGTCAGCCAGCTCGCGCACCCGCGCCTGCAGCGACACGCCCAGGCTGCCGGCGTCCAGCGCCCGCTCGCGGATGCGGCGGCCCACCTCGTCGTCCAGCTGCGACACCAGCGCCTGCGCGTAGTCGCGGGCTTCCGCCTCGGTGTCGCGCACGATCACGTGCACCCGCAAGCCGTAGTCCAGCAGCCGGCCGTGGGCCGCGGCACGGGCATGCACCGCGCGCATCTGCTCGGCCAGCGTGGCCTCGGGTGCGGGCCACATCAGGTAGGTGTCGCAGTGCGCGCCGCACAGCTCCAGCGCATCGGGTGAATAACCGCCAAAGTACAGCAGCGGCCCCCCGTTGGTCTGGTAGGGCCGCACCGGGTCGGTGGACAGCTTGCCCAGCTGGTAGACCTCGCCCTGGTAGCGGATCTCGTCCTGCGTCCAGGCCTGCTTCAGGATCTGCACCACCTCGTGGCTGCGGCGGTAGCGCAGGGCGCTGTCCTCGGCCTGGCCCGGAAAGTCCGAGGAGATGATGTTGATCGTCAGCCGCCCCTGCAGCATGTGGTCCAGCGTGGCCACGGTGCGCGCCAGCATCGCCGGGTGCAGCTCGCCGCAGCGCACGGCGGTCAGCAGGTTGATGCGCGTGGTCATCGGCGCCATCGCGGCGGCGAAGGTCAGCGTGTCCTGCCCCACCTGGTAGGAACTGGGGCACAGGATGTTGCCGAAGCCGAGTTCGTCGGCACGCAGCACGATGTCGCGGGTGTTGGCGAAGCTGCTGCGCAGGTCGCCCTCGGGCACGCCCAGGTGGCGGTAGTCGTCCGAGCACAGCGGCGCGAACCAGGCCACCTCCACGGCGTCCAGCCCGTCGGCGCGGATGGGGACCACTTGCGCTGGCATGACGGGCTCCGTGGGTGGATGGGGGGAGGGCGGCTTGCCGGATTTCCAGCATCGGCCTGCGCTGGATCAAGGCAAAATCAGTGTATCAATGGTGAATGAATCCGCCCTCGGTGCCGACCCGCGGCTGCCGCCAGCATCTGCCGCCGCATCGGCGGGCCAGCCGCAGCGCCTGCCGCTGTACATGCAGCTGAGCGAGCTGCTCACGCGCGAGATCGCCGCCGGCCGTTGGCAGCCGGGTGAACGCCTGCCCACCGAGGCGGCGCTGGCGCAGCGCCTGGGCGTGGCCATCGGCACGCTGCGCAAGGCCCTGGCCGAGCTGGAATCGCATGGTGTGCTGCTGCGCCGCCAGGGCTCGGGTACCTACCTGCGCCAGCCGCAGGCACAGGGCCGTCGCAGCGTCTACGGCTTCTTCCGGCTGGAGCTGGCCGCTGGCGGCGGCGGCCTGCCCACCGCCGATGTGCTGGCGCTCGACTGCATCGCCCGCCCCGCCGGCCTGCCCGCGCTGGGCGGCGCTGCCGACGATGAACCGCAGCCCATCTGGCGCGTGCGCCGCCTGCGCCTGCTCGACCAGCAGCCGGTGGCGCTGGAAGACATCTGCTTCGATGCCCGCGGCCGCGGATCGCTGACCCTGGCCGACCTGCACGAGTCGCTGTACCGCTTCTACGAACAGCGGCTGGGCCTCTGGATCACCCGGGTCGACGACCGCATCGGCCTGGATGCCGTGCCGCACTGGCCCGACGCCGCGCCGCACGCCTTGGCCCTGCCGCCCGGCGCGCCGGCCGTGCAGGTGCTGCGCCGCGCCTGGTCCCAGCACGGCGTGTTGGAGGAAGTCTCCAGCACCTGGTTCGACAGCCGCGTTGCACGTTATGGCGCCCGCTGGCGCTGACCCTCTCCCCGTCTTCGAGTGACGACCACCATGAGCGACACCCCGCGCCACACCGTCCGCTACGGCTTCATCGGCTGCGGCATGATGGGCCGGGAGCACCTGCGCAACCTGGCGCTGATCCCCGGTGCGCACACCGCGGCGATCTTCGAGCCCGACGACGCGATGGCCGCCGCCGCGTTGGCCCTGGCCCCCGGCGCGGTGCGCGTGCCCAGCCTGGACGCGCTGCTGGCCCACCCGGGGCTGGACGCGCTGGTGATCACCAGCCCCAACCACTGCCATGCCGACCAGCTGCAGCAGATCGCCGACACCCGCCCGCTGCCGGTGCTGTGCGAGAAGCCGGTCTGCGTGAACCTCGGCCAGGTGGCGCAGTTGCGCGCGCTGGCGGCCAGGCACCCGGCGCCGCTGTGGGTCGCGATGGAGTACCGCTACATGCCGCCGATCGCCGCGCTGGTGGCCGCCACCCACAGCGAGGCCGACACCGGCGGCAGCACGATGCTCAGCATCCGTGAGCACCGCTACCCGTTCCTCACCAAGGTGGGCGACTGGAACCGCTTCTCGGCCAACACCGGCGGCACCCTGGTGGAGAAGTGCTGCCACTTCTTCGACCTGATGCGCCTGCTGATGCGCGCCGACCCGATCCGCTTGTACGCCAGCGGCGCGATGAACCACAACCATGTGGACGAGCGCTACGCCGGCCGCCAGCCCGACATCCTCGACAACGCGATGGTGGTGCTCGACTTTCCCGGCCAGCGCCGCGCCCTGCTGGAACTGTGCATGTTCGCTGAAGGATCGCGTTACCAGGAGGAGATCAGCGTCGTCGGCCCGCGCGGCAAGCTGGAATGCAGGGTGCCCGGCCCGGGCCGCTTCTGGCCCACCGCCACGCTGGGCCCGGCGCCGGTGGCGCAGCTCATCGTCAGCCCGCGTTCACCCCAGGGCCCGCGTGAAGTCGAGATTCCCGTGCCGGCCGATCTGCTGGAAGCCGGCGACCACAACGGCTCCACCTTCTTCCAGCACCGCCGCTTCTTCGACCTGGTGCGCGGCGTGCCCGGCCAGCCGGTGGAGGTGACGCTGGACGACGGCCTGAAGGCGGTGTTGATCGGCCTGGCGGCCGAGGCCTCGGCCCGCAGCGGCCAGGCCGTCGACCTGACGTCCGGCGCGTACCGGCTGTAGCGCAGGACCGGTCCTGCGGGAAGCCCGGTGGCGCGGCGGCCGGGCTTGCCGGCAGACTGTGCGGCTTGCCCAACCCGGAGACACCGCATGACTGCCACCACCAACCGCCAGATCCAGCTGGCCAGCCTGCCCACCGCCAAGCTTGGCCCTGAGCATTTCCAGCTGGGCCAGGCGCCCGTGCCCCAGCCCGCCGATGGTGAGGTGCTGCTGAAGGTGAAGCTGATCAGCCTGGACGCCGCCAACCGCGCCTGGATGCAGGGCGCCACCTACCGCGCCGCGCTGGCGGCTGGCCAGGTGATGGCCGGCGGCAGCATCTCCGAAGTGGTCGAGTCCAAGGCCCCCGGCTTCGCCCCCGGCGACCTGGTGTTTGCCGACACCGGCTGGCAGGACTACGCCGCGTTGCCCGCCAAGGCGCTGACCAAGCAGCCACGGCTGGAGCCGATGAGCCATCTGCTCAGCGTGTACGGCATCGCCGGGCTGACGGCCTACTTCGGCCTGCTGCAGGTGGGCAAGCCCAAGGCGGGTGAAACGGTGGTGGTCTCGGCCGCTGCCGGCTCGGTGGGCAGCCTGGTCGGCCAGATCGCCAAGATCCACGGCTGCCGCGTCGTCGGCATCGCCGGCGGCGCCGCCAAGTGCGCCTGGCTGCAGACCGACCTGGGCTTCGACGCGGTGGTCGACTACAAGGCCGGCAACCTCAACGGCCAATTGAAGGCCGCCGCGCCCGGCGGCATCGACGTCTATTTCGACAATGTCGGCGGCGACATCCTCGAAGCCTGCCTGTTCCGCATGAACCAGGGCGGCCGCATCGCCTGCTGCGGCGCCGTGTCGCAATACGACGGCGCCCCTCCGGCCCACGGTCCCCGGGGCATTCCGGGCCTGATCGTCACCAAGCGCCTGACGCTGCAGGGTTTCGTGCTGTTCGACTTCGCCACCCAGTTCCCCCAGGCGCTGGCGGACCTGCAGGGCTGGGTGGGCAGCGGTCGCCTGAAGGTGCCCGAGGACATCATCGAAGGCCTGGAGAACACCCCGGCCGCGCTGATCGGGCTGCTGGCGGGGGAGAACGTGGGCAAGCGGATGGTGCGGGTGTGAGGGCGGCAGCGCGTGCTGCCGTCGCCGGGGCGATGGCCGCCGTCGCGGCGCTGCCTGCCGCCGGTTTCGACTTCACCGGCACCAGGTCCCTGATCGCCGTCACCGCCGATGGCGCGAAGACGACCATCGGCGCGGTTCAATTCACGCCGGCCGAAGGCGGCGCCGCCTCGTTCAAGCTCACGCTGAAGACCGGGGTCTTCACCGACTTCTTCCTGTCGATGCGCGAGTTCAAGTGCCTGCCGGCGGCCAAGGAAGTCAGCTGCCATGTGCCGTATCCGTACCCCAACCCGGGCACGGTGAGTGCCGGCAACCTGGCGTGGCTGGAGCACAGCCTGCTGTTCCTGCACAAGAGCCCGGCCGAGTTCGGCGCCAAGCTGTGGAACGGCAGCTACTACGCGTTCCAGGTGCGGGGCGACGCGCTGGTGGGGACGCCAGAGGCGGTCGACCTCAACGCCATTGCCGCCCCGCCGCGCGATGCGTCGGTGCCGCCTTTCGGCAAGGCGCAACGCCATGAGGTGCCACCCGGCACACGCTGGCTGGCCGCGTTGCGGATCGAGTAGCGGCGGCGCCAACGACAGCGGGGCCCGACGGGCCCCGCAGCTTGCAGACCACGGCGCCGGGCGGCAGCCCGGCGCCGCCAACGCTCAGCGCGCGCGGCGGCGGGTCAGCGCGCGCGGCGGCGGGTCAGCGCCAGGCCGGCCAGGGCGATGCCCACCAGGGCCAGGGCGCCGGGCTCGGGCACGTTGCCGGTGGGCGTGCGGGCCTCGCCGGTGACCACCACGTTGTCGATGGCCCACGACTCGTCGTCGCCGGCCTGCCAGCCGGCGCCGGCGGCGGTGAAGGTGATGCTGGCGCTGGCGCCGGTCAGGGCGCGGCTCACGGCCACGTCGCGGGTCAGTTCGGCCCAGCCCGAATTGAAGACGTTGGCAAAGGCCGAGGCGTTGGTGCCCGGGCCGTTGTCGCAGAAGGCGCCGCTGGCGTTGTTGCAGGTCAGTTGCAGCACGCCGTCACCGTCGATGCTGAGGTTGAAGTAGTCGGGCGCCGGCGAGCCGGTGGTGCCGTCCCAGCTGTCGACGAAGGCCAGGCGGAAGGCGACGTTGATGTTGCTGTAGCCCGACAGGCCGCCCAGGGTCAGCGTGCTGGCCTGGCGCATGGACTTGTTCCACAGGAAGTTGCCGCTGAAGCCGACCATCGCGCCACCGCTGCCGGTGGTGGTGATGCCCGACCAGGCGGCGGTCACGCCGGCGGCGGTGGTCTGGGCGCCGTCGAAGTTGTCGCTGAACAGCGTGATGGGGGCGGCTTGTGCGGCAGCGGCGCCAGCCATCAGGGCCAGGGCGATCAGAGTCTTGGTCATCGGGTTCTCCATCGAGGGGGTGCTGGATGCGACCGCCTTGGTCGGTCGCGCTGGGCATCTCAATGCAAACCGTGTGCCAATCAACGGCAAAAACGAGAACATCTATCCGGTGCGGGGGCTTGCGCCGATGCGCGTGAGGACGTCGCGTTTCGCCGGGCAGGGTCAGGGAGGGGGCCGTCAGGTTTTCCGACACCGCCGCTTGACGATGGCCTGTCTGCCGGCCTGCCAGGCGGCCGGCGTTACGGTCTACAGCGACAGCCGCAGCACGCCCCAGACGATCAGCACCAGTTGCGCCGCATTGGCCGCCAGCGCCAGGCCGTGCACGCGGCGGAAGCCGCTGATGGCCGCGGCGTCGGCTGCCTGGATGCGCTCGCCCAGGCGGGCCATGGACGCCAGCAGCTGGCGGCGCAGCAGCAGGGCCAGGGCCACCAGGGCCAGTGCGCCGATGGCGAAGGTGAAGCGGCCCCACAGCGCGTAGCTCAGCGCCGCGCCGCTGGCCGTGACCATCGCGGCCCGGTAGTAGACATTGAAGAAGCCGCGCACGAAGCGGGCGTCCAGCCCGGTGTCGTGGTCCAGCACCAGCAGCGGCAGCCCGCCCATCAGGAAGTAGGCGGTGGTCACCAGCAGGGCCACGGTGAAGAACAACGACGGGTAGATCGCGAAGGCCATGCGGCCATCATGCGGCGCAGCGCAGGCCCGGCAAAGCCGGGGAGGACCCCTGGTCTTGTCAGTCGGGCTCGCCGCGCAGCAGGGCCAGCATCTGGGCGGCGTCCATCACCGCGCTGCTGCCGGCGCTGTCTTCGTCGCCGTCCTGCGCGGTCAGCACGCCCTCGGCCAGTGCCCGCTTGCGCTGGTGCAACTGCACGATGCGGTCCTCGATCGAGCCCTGCGTCACCAGCCGGTAGACCGTCACCGGCCGCTGCTGGCCGATGCGGTGGGCGCGGCCGCTGGCCTGGTCTTCGGCCGCCGGGTTCCACCAGGGGTCGGCAATGATCACGTAGTCGGCCATCGTCAGGTTCAGGCCGAAGCCGCCGGCCTTCAGGCTGATCAGGAAGAAATCGCCCTCGCCGGCCTGGAAGGCGGCCACGCGCTGCGTGCGCTGCGCCTGCGGCGTGCTGCCGTCCAGGTACTGGTGTTTCAGGCCGGCGGCATCGAGCCGCTGGCGCAGCAGGCCCAGGAAGTCGGTGAACTGGCTGAACACCAGGGCCTTGTGGCGGCCGGCCACCAGCTCCTGCGCCAGGCGCTCGAATTCCTGCACCTTGGCGCCGACCATGCCCAGCTCGGGCGCCACCAGGCGCGGGTCGCAGGCGGCGCGGCGCAGCTTCGTCAACGCGGCCAGGATGTGCATCTGTGCCTGGCCTGTCGTGGCCCCGGCGCCGGACTGCAGGGCCTGGGCGACGCTGGCCTCGGCCTGCTGGCGCAGGGCCTCCAGCAGCGCCCGTTCCTTCGGGCCGGGCACCACGGTGTGGACGATCTCGGTGCGCGGTGGCAGGTCGGACAGCACCTCGGCCTTGGTGCGGCGCAGCAGGAAAGGTGACACCAGCCGGCGCAGCCGGCGGCCGGCCTGGGCGTCGCCGTCGCGCTCGATGGGCCCGGCAAAGCGGGTGTTGAACTGCTCGGCGCTGCCCAGCAGCCCCGGGTTGGCAAAGGCCATGAT
>Ga0116181_1002465_pt1 | contig 15029 bp, 13 predicted proteins | sample AD_UKC075_MetaG_FD_89752 | JGI IMG/M metagenome (GOLD analysis project Ga0116181, IMG submission 89752) | Active sludge microbial communities of municipal wastewater-treating anaerobic digesters from USA - AD_UKC075_MetaG | ecosystem: Engineered > Bioreactor > Anaerobic > Digestate | place: USA...
CCGCCGCCCGCGCGGACCGCGATGCCGCGGGCTCGTGGCGCCCCGCCGTCTTCGTCTTCGCCCACCCCCTGACGCCCGTGCAGCTCGACGCGGTGGCCGACGCCCTCGCGCTCGGCGAGACCGGCGTGAGCGTCCTCGCTCTCGCGAGGGCCGACGCGCACATCGAGGCTCGCCGGGTGCGGGTCGAGGAGGACACCGCCTTCCTGGAGGAGACGGAGTTCGCCCCGCAGCTGCTGAGCGCCCCAGCGACGCACGCGCTCCTCGCTCTGCTCACCACGACCGGGCGCACCGACACCGAGCCCGCGCCCTGGTGGCGCCAGGGCGCCGACCTCCCTCCCAACGTCCTTCACCTGCCTCCCGCCGAGGCCCGGCACCACGAGGAGTCCCCGACGCCGGCGCGGCCGGGCGCGCTCGGGCACCCGCGGGTCCTTCTGCTGGGGCCGGTGGAGCTGCTCGCCGGTGGCGCACCACCGAGCCGCGCCGCCGGGCAGTGCCTTGAGTACTGCGCCTGGCTCCTCGCGCACCCGGGCGCGACCTCGACGACGATGGTCCGGGAGCTGCTCGTCGCCGAGGGAACCCGGCGCTCCAACATGAGCAGGCTCCGCGCCTGGCTCGGGGCGGATGGAGACGGACTCCCCTACCTGCCCGACGCCTACAACGGCCGCATCGCGCTAGATCCGCGCGTCACGTCGGACTGGGAGGACCTGCAGCTCCTGGTGAACGGCGGGGTCAACCTGGCCCCCGATGCCGCGCTGCGGCAGGCGCTCGCCCTCGTGCGCGGCGAGCCCCTGGGCGACGTCGCGTTCCAGTGGCACTGGGCCGAGCAGCTCCGAGTCGACATGGTGGGCACCGTCGTCGACGCGGCCTGTGCCCTGGCCGACCGGGCCATCGCCCGGGGCGATCACACCGTCGCGCTCTGGGCCGCGGGGCGCGGACTCGTCGCCGCCCCCAGCGACGACCACCTCACCGTGCGCCGGGTCGACGCCCTCATGGTGGCGGGAAGAAGGGACGAGGCGCGCCAGCTGGTCGTCACGCTCAACCGCGAGTTGCGGGCCGCCGGCCGCGACCTCCCACCCGACCTCGCGCGGCGGGTGCACATCGCGCTCCACTCCGCGCAGCCCGGCGAGGACGGGCTCTCGAGCGCCGGCGCGGGCTCGAGGTAGCTCCTCGTTCCGCTCGACGGGCGCAGGGCGAGGACGGGTCTCGGACGGGGCGGGATAGGGTGGCTGACCGTGACCGATCGCCGCTTCTCCGCCATCCTCTTCGACTGCGACGGGGTGCTCGTCGACTCGGAGCCCATCACCGTCGGCGTGCTGCACGCCATGCTGGGCGAGATGGGCTGGGACCTGCCGCTCGAGGAGTGCATCCGACGTTTCGTCGGGAAGGCCTTCAAGGACGAGGCGCACGTGATCCACGAGCACACCGGGTACCTGATCGACGACGAGTGGATCGCCGGGTTCCGCGACCGCCGCGACGACGCGCTGCGCGCGAGGCTCCACGCGGTCCCGGGCGCCGTCGACGCGGTCCGCGCGATCGCGGCCGCGGTCGACGTCCCCGTCGCCTGCGTATCCGGGGCTGACCGCCGCAAGATCTCGATGCAGCTCTCCATGATCGGCCTCGACGACCTGTTCGGCGACCGGGTCTTCAGCGGCATGGAGGTCCCGCGCAGCAAGCCCGCGCCCGACGTCTACCTGGCAGCCGCCGCGGCGCTCGGCATCGACCCCACCGCCGCCGCCGTCATCGAGGACTCGTCCGCGGGCGTTCGCGCGGGCCTCGCCGCGGGCGCGACGGTGTTTGGCTTCGCCGCCGACGGCCCCACCTATCAGACACCCGAGCAGCTGGAGGAGCTCGGCGTCGCGCACGTGTTCCGCACCATGGCGGACCTCCCCGGACTCCTCCTCGGGGCCCGGGCCTGAAAGTAGAGTCGACGCCTTCGAGCGACGGTCGGCGGAGATCGTCGACCTGCTCCGCTCCACGCCGACACCCTGTGGTGGGGCAGCGACCTGTACGAGTTCCTGGACGCGGTCGACGAGGTCGCCTCCCACTACTCGGCGGTCGTGACCTGAGGTTTCTTGTCGGACCCCGCCGTTACGCTCTGCCCGGCGAGAACGGTCGTCGTTACGTGATCTTCGGGGTCGCCTTCGAGGCCTTGGCCGCGGTCGTGTATCCCGACTTTTTGCCCGTGACCTTGACGGTGATCTTCTTGCCCTTGTCGGCCTTGACCAGCGTGTAGGTCGACTTCGTCGCCTTCTTGATGGTCTTCCCGGCGCGGTACCACTGGTAGGTCAGCTTCACGCCCTTCGGCCCCCACGATCCAGCCTTCGCGGTCAGCTTCTTCCCGACCTTCGTCGCGCCGCTGATCGTCGGCTTCGCCGTCTTCAGCGTGCCGTAGCCGACCTCAGCGGTCGGAGCCGACGTCTCGCTCAGCGTGCCGTAACCGGTCTGGGAGCCGGTCACCGTGACGGTAATGCGTGCTCCGAGGTCGACGAACCCCGGGGTGTAGGTGCTGGCGGTCGCGCCGGGGATCGGTTCGTCGTAGCGCCACCACTGGTAGGCGAGCTCCACGCCCTCCGGGCCCCAGGCGCCGGGCTTGGCCGTCAGCGTCGTGCCGAACTTCGCCGGTCCCTCGATCCGCGGCACCGCGGTGGTCACCGCCAACGGGACGACGTCGTCGACGGCCGACGACGTGCCAGAGCCGAAGTTGTTGGTCCAGTGAACCCGATAGGAGGAGTAGTAGATCCCGACGCCGAGGTCCTCGAAGTTCGGGTTCATGATGTTGCCGCAATGGCCAGGGCTTTCCATCCAGCCGGCAACCACGTGCCCAGCATCCGAGTAGCCGGCCGCGATGTTCTCACCCGTGGTCCACCACTCGTAGCCCGCGGCGGTGACGCGCTCGGCGGGAGTTCGCCCGTCCAGCGAGACGTGCGCGAAGTAGCCGTTGATCGCCATGTCCTGGGAGTGCAGGTACGCGGCGTTGTTCAGCGCGCTGTCCAGCGTGAGCGGAGGGGCAGCGGGGAAGTCCCGATCGCCGCACGACCGAGGCTCGCTCCTCATCCGGTTGAGCTCGGAGAGCACCTCCGCGCGGACCTTCTCCTGCACCTGCCGGTAGTTGACCGCTACCGTCCGCGCGGGCGTCCACTCGTCGGCGTGCGCGACGGGATCGCGCCGAGGACCAGCCCCGCCGAGATGAGCGCCGCGAGGCCAACCTTGAGTCGTCGGGACTGCATCATCGGGGTCACCTCAGTTTCTCGCCATCGCCGTCTTTGGCCAATCCTGTCACGAGCGCCGAGGTATCTCGGCAGTTTCCGTCGGCATGCTGACGTTGGCAGCCGAGATAGCCGCTCGACGTTGCTGACCTCACGGAACGTCAGCGGGGCCGCCCATGCGGAAGGTAACGGGGGCCCCAGCGGAGGAGGCCTGCGGCGCCCGCGAGGCCGAGCGCGCCGACGAGGGCCGTCGCCAGCGGCAGCGACGCGGCCGCCGCCACGACGGCGACCATGACCGGGGCGAGCGCGCCACCGGAGTCGGTGAGGAGCCGCCAAGCGCCCAGGAACGACGCCGTCGATCCCGCGGGCGCGAGGTCGGCGCCCACCGTCATGAGGATGCCGCTCGACAGCCCGTTGGCGAGCCCGAGGAGGCCGGCCAGCGCCGCAAACCAGGCGCTGGCGTGGGAAGCATCGCGCGTGAAGGCGAGGGCGACGAACCCCGCGCTCATCAGGAGCATCGACGGCAGCGCCGCCCACAGCCGGCCGTAGCGGTCCATCACCTGGCCGCTGGCGTAGAAGAGGGCGAAGTCGAGCGCGCCGGAGACACCGACGACCAGGGCAATCGCGGACGCGTCCATGCCGATCGAGACGCCCCACAGCGGCAGGACGACCTGCCGCGCCGCGCGCACCGCGGCCAGGAGCATGCAGGCGACGCCTACCCGCGCGAGGACCGCCCTGGCCCGCCACAGGGCGGTCAGCACGCCGTCGCCCCCGGGCGGGCGCCGACCGGCCGTACCTGCCGCCGGCGACTCGACCTGGAACTGCTCCTCCGGGTCGGGGCCGACGAGGACGAGCACGATCAACGCCACCATCAATGCCGCGAAGAACCACAGCGCCGAGCCGGCCGCGCCGAACAGCGCGAGCAGCGCCGCGGCGAGGAAGGGCCCGATGAACAGCCCGAACCTGGTCGATCCCCCGAGCAGCGAGAGCGCCCGGGCGCGAAACGCGAGCGGGACCCTCGTCGCCATGAACGCGTGCCTGGCAAGGGCGAACGCCGCGGCCGCCATGCCGATCACGAAGACCGCGGCCGCGAACCAGACGAGCCCGGGAAGGACGGCGCAGCCCACGGCGCCGAGCAGCGCGACCGCGCCGGCGATCGCCATGGTGAGCCGCTCGCCGATCCTGCCGACCAACCACCCCGCGGGAAGATTCCCGAACAGCGTGCCGACGACGATCGCCGACGCCACCAGCGCCGCCGTCGGGATGTCGGCCCCGCGCTGGGTCGCGATGACGGGGATGAGGGGGACCATGGCGCCCTCGCCGAGCGAGAACACCAACGACGGCAGGTACACCATCGGCCCGTACTGCCTGAGTATCCCGCCCATGCTCGTCACCGGTCCGACCCTACAGTCCGCCAACCCCGTGTATAGATCTCTCTATGCGCGAGGCAAGGTCCTATATGGGCCTGTCTCGCGTATACGGAGATCTGTGCACGGCAGCGGCAACGATGCGCGCGGCGTAGCGTGGGCCCATGACCGGATACGTCGCGTTGTTGCGGGCCGTGAACGTCGGCGGCACGGGAAAGCTGCCGATGGCTGAGTTGAGGGAGATGTGCGGCTCCCTGGGATTCGACGGCGTGCGCACGTACATCGCGAGCGGGAACGTCGTCTTCTCAACGGATCTCTCCGAGGTGGAGGTCAAGGCCGCGTTGGAGGAGCGCCTGCGCGCCTACGCGGGAAAACCCGTCGGCGTGATGGTGCGCACGGCGCAGGAGATGGCCGACGTCCTGGGCGCCAACCCGTTCCCGGACGAGCCCGGCAACCGGACCGTCGCGATCTTCCTGGACGCCACGCCTCCCGCGGACGCACTCGAGTCCATAAGGAACAGGAAGGACGAGGAGGTGCGTCTCGGGACGCGCGAGATCTACGTCGCCTACGGCTCCGGGATGGGCACCTCCAAACTCGCGATCCCCGCGGGGGCCACGGGCACCGCTCGCAACATGAACACCGTCGCAAAGCTCGCGGAGCTCTCGCGGGGCCTCGGCTGAGAGGGCCTATCCTTCGATCCCCGCGGCGAACAACACCCATGTAATTATCCCCAGTGTGGACATGTCTGTGGATAAGTCCGCGCGGGGTGTGGACGCCACAGGCGACGAGAACGGCCGGCCACTCACCGAGGTGAGCGGCCGGCCGCATCCAGACCGTCAGGTCACTTGACCTTGGACGTCACCTTCGAGGACTTCGTCTTCGACGCGTAGCCCTTCTTCGAGCCCGTCACCTTGACCTTGATCTTCTTGCCCTTGTCGGCCGAGGTCAGCGTGTAGGTCTTCTTCGTCGCGCCGCTGATCTTCTTCGAGCCGCGGTACCACTGGTACTTCAGCTTCACGCCGGACGGCTTCCAGGTGCCGGCCTTCGCCGTCAGCTTCTTGCCGACCTTCGCGGTGCCGGAGATCGTCGGCTTCGGCGACTTCTCCAGCGTCTTGGCGATCTTGACCGACCACTTCGTACCCGGCATGGACAGCGTGGGATCGAACCAGAACGCGCCACCGCTGTAGACCTCGCCCGTCGCGACGGCGCTGCCCTTCGCGCCGATGTCGTTGATCACCAGCCGCGGGTACTCCTGTCCGAGCTGCATCGCGAAGTTGGTTCCCCTGCCGCTGCCGGACGTGTTACCCGAGTAGGAGACGGTCAAGGTGTACTTGCCCTTCGGCAGATAGAACAGCTTCGACGCGTTCGGGCCCTTGCCCTTGATGGTGAGCGAGGTCTTCCCGCTCTTCGGCGGCGAGAGCTTCTTCAGCTTGACCTTCCACTTGACGCCGGGCGCGCCGAAGGTGGTCTCCGCGTAGAGCTTCTCGGTGTCCGTCAGCGTGACGATGTGGCGGGTCGAGCCGCTTGCGCTGGAGTCCAGCGTGTTGACGAGCGTCTTGCTGATCGTGCCCGACTTGCTCCTCAGGTACACGAGGAGCAGTTGCGGACGGCCGTCCACCGAGTTCTTCGAGTACTCGGTGTCGATCTGGTAGATGCCCTTGCTGATGCTCGTGGTCTTCGACTTGGCGAGGCCCTTGCCGCTGAAGGTCGCCTTCGTCGCGGCCTCGGCCGGAGTCCCGGCGAAGCCGGTCAGGACGAGCGAAAGGGCGAGGACCGTCATGATGATGCGCCGCAGCGCGGATGGTCGTGTGGGATTGCTCTGCATCGTTCTCCTCTCAGCCGCGGGCGTCCCGCGGACAGAACTTGGACATGCTAACAAGCTCGCGGCGCGCCGGCGCGCCGCGCCCATGGGTCGTTCAACCCATCCCCGCGCGCGCATAGAGGAGCGCACCCGGTCGAGCGGGGCCGATCCCGCACCGCAGCCGGAGCACGCGAACTGGCGATGACCCGCTCTCGCCATATCTTCTGTTGGCGGCATACGATGTCAGGACGACACCAACGCAGGGCAACTGACTGCCCGACTCCCGGGCGCGCCCGGGAGTCGGTGGACGAGTCCGACGGTGACGCCGGAGCTCGGACAGGAACGCGCGAACGAGGAACCGACATGGACCAGGCGAACGAGCCCGACCTCCTGCGGCGCTGCCGCGAGGGGGACGAGCGCGCGTTCGACGACCTCTTTCGCCATCACTACGCTCCGGCGGTCCGCTATGCCGCGCGGGTCAGCCCCTCCCTCGACCCGGAGGACCTGACCGCCGAGGCCTTCGCCCGGATCTGGGCGACGATCCGCGGCGGCGGCGGGCCCGAGCACGCCTTCGGACAGTACCTGCGCACCACCATCAAGAATCTCGCGGTCAACACCGCCACGCGCAGCCACGAGGAACCCTCCGACGACGACCACCTCGACTACTGGCTGAGGCGGGAGGCGCAGGTCGCCGGCGACGGCTTCAGCGCGATGATGGCCGAGCACGAGGTTGTCGCGGAGGCCTTCGAGACGCTCCCTCAGCGGTGGCGCTCCGTGCTGTGGATGATCGACGTCGAGGGGCGCCGCACGTCCGACGTCGCGCACCGGCTCGGGCTCTCGCCCAACGGCACGGCCGCGCTCACGAAACGCGCCCGCGCCGCGCTCGGCCAGGCGTGGCTCACCGCTCATCTCGACGCCCGCGGCACCCACCCGGAGTGCGCGTGGGTCCTCGACCACGTCAGCGGCTACGCCCGCGGAACGCTCAGCACCACCCAGCACGAGCGGGTCCGGCGCCACCTCGACGAGTGCGACTCCTGCAACCGCGCGGCCCACAGAGTCGGTCACCTCGCGACCTCGCTGCGCATCGTGGCGATCATCGCCGGCGGATCGCTCGTCGGGCTGGTCGCCGCGCGTCGTCCCTCCCGAATCGCCGGATTGGCCGCGGCCGCCGCTGTCATCGCTGTGGTCGCCTTCGTGGCCGGGGCCGATGTCGTGGGAACGCCCGTCGCCGTGGGACAGGCCCCGCCCACGCTGCCCGCGCCGTCGAGGACCCCCGCTGCGCCGACGGTCGGCCCGCAAGGAGGACCCGCACCCGTCGGGTCCGCTCCCTCGACGTCCACCCCGGGACAGCCCGCCGCTCCGGCCGCGGCACGCACCTCGCCTGGGGCCGCGACGGGCACGCAGCCGACCCAGGCCCCCGGAGGCGCTGGTCTCCCGAGTTCGGCCCCCACCGGCACCAGGCCCGGCGCCGCGCCCACAGGGACCCCGACCCTTCCGGGAACCGGGCCGACGGCAGCCCCGACGTCGCCGCACACCGTCCCCGCTCCGTCCTCGACGGCGCCGGCGACGCCCGACGGCGCCTCCCCGGCGCCGCAGCCGACACAGCCGACGCAGACCATCGTCCCAGGCCCGCGCGTGCTTCCGTCGTTCCCGGAGGAGACGCCCAGCCCGACGCCGCGGCCCTCCCAGGCGCACGACACCACCGAGCCCACGCCAACCCTGCCGACCCTGCCCGTCGATCCGGAGCCCGCCTACCCGACGTCGTCGGTTCCGCCGGGAATGGTCACCATCAAGCCGCCGCCGTGGCTGGGTCCGCCGACACCGGCCATGGAGCCCGAACCTCGCGACGACGAATCGCCCGAGCCGGCTTCCGGGCCGTCAGAAGAGGCATCGCCTGAACCATCGTCGGAAGGGGTCTCCCCCAAGCCGTCGGACGAGGCGACGGAGACGCCCGGCTGACGCTCCGCCGGCAGGCCCGTGAAAAAAGTGACGCCGGCCGCGTCATATCCCCCGGCGGACCGTGTCTCTCTTTACGAGGCCGCATTGCGAGGCGCGGTCTCAGAGGACGCAGTCGGGGGCGGATGCGAACTCTTTGGGGACGCCTACTTCGGCGGTCCCTGCTCAGCGCACCGGGGGGCTGTGCTCGGCGGCTCGCCTCTGTGGGGGGAGGTGGCCTCGCTGGCCCGGAGCTGTGTCAGCTCCGGGCCATAGCCGTTGGGGGGAAATCGCTCAGACGAAGCGCACCCAGTTCGGGCCCCGGCCGACCTCGATCCGGTCGAGCGGCGCGAGGGCCCCGTCGACGATCCGGTACAGCGACGCGCGGTCGGACCGCTCCCCCACCACGACGACGAGGCCGCCGTCGGGCGACACGGTCAGGCCGCGCGGCTGCTGCTCCGTGCGCGACAGCACGGTCCTGCCGGTGAAGTGTCCCTGCTCGTCGAGTTCGATGGCGACCACCGTCGACTCGGTGCGCTCGGTGCACAGCAGCCAGCGTTCGCCGTCGGCCAGGGCGAGGTCGGCACCCCAGATCAGGTGGCCGGCGAGCGGGTCCGCGCCATAGGCGCTCTGGTGGAGGCCGCTGTGGCGGTCGAACGCCCAGGCGGTCTCGCGGCGCTCCAGCCTGCCGCCCTCGAGGCGCTCGAAGCGCGTGGCCTCGGCGGTGAACTCCGTGAGCAGGTAGGCGTTACGGCCGTCACCCGAGATCACCAGGTGGCGCGGACCCGAGGCCGGCGTGCAATGCACCGCCGGCTCGGACAGCTCGACAAGCTCGGAATCGACGGCGACGGCGCGCTGCGCGATGAGGTCGTCGCCGAGCGACACGAAGTAGGCGTTCTCGCCGCGCGGGTCGACGACGGCCGCGTGCATGCGGCGCGCGTGCAGGGTGGTCGCCGGATCGCCGACGACGCCGTCGGCCACCGGGTAGGAGGCGCCCCAATCGCCGTGGTACGACGCCGCGAGCAGCGTGTCGTGGACGAGGGTCAGGTAAGCGACGGGGTCGGAGACCTCGCGGCGCGCCACCTCCGTCAGCGCACCGGTCTCACGGTCGAGGCGCAGCGTCAAGATGGCGGGGTGAGGAGTGCGCGTCGCGGCGTAGACCAGGTCGTTCGCGCGGTCGACGGCGAACGTCCCGCAGCCCGCCCCCACCTCGGACACGGCGACGCGCGCGAACCGTTTCCCCTCCACGCGGAGGGTGGAGATGGTTCCGCCCTTGTCGTTGGCTACCAGAACCAGGCTCTCGATGCTCATGGAGCCATCGTATGCCGCGCTCCTCGAGCCGACCGCGAGACGCTTCGAGACGATCCGGGCGCTTCGCGCCTGGGGATCGGCTCAACGAGCGTAGGAGATCACGCCAGCTGGAAAGCGCGCACAAACGCGACGGCGACGAAGGCCACCGCCAGCGCGGCGACCAGGCCCCACTGCGCCGCGCGGTTGCCCTTGGGCGCGTACATCAGGACGGCCGCGACGGCGAGGCCGCCGACGAACCCGCCGAGGTGGCCCTGCCAGCTGACGTTCGGCCAGAAGAACGTCAGCGCGATGTTCAGGCCCAGCCAGATCAGGATGCTGCGCACGTTGCCCTTGTGCTTCAGCGCGACCAGAAGGATGGCGCCGATCATCCCGTAGATGGCCCCCGATGCGCCGAGCGTCTGGGTGAAGGGGTCGCTGAACAGCATCACGGCGGCGGAGCCTCCGAGCAGCGCCACGAAGTAGGTGGCAAGGAAGCGCGCCCGGCCGAAGATGGCCTCGAGGTTCGGCCCCAGCATGTACAGCACGAGCATGTTGAACAGCAGGTGCATCGGCGCGAGGTGGGTGAAACCGTTGGTCAGGATCTGCCACGGGTCGCTGGCGAGGCCGAACCCCCACTGCAAGCCGTCCTGCGCACACATGCCCTTGTCCGGCCAGAACCGTCCATTCACCACCTCGCAGCGGTTCGCCGGCGACAGCGCGAGCCTGTCGACGATCCGGTCGCTCATGCCCGCGATCTGCAGGATCACCCACACGGCGGCGTTGATGCCGATCAGCACGAACGACGTCAGCCGCGGGTCCGCCGAGCGCGTGCCGCCGTAGGGCAGCTCGAGCTGCCGCGTCTCCTTGAACCCCTGCGTGACGCACGCCGGGCACTGGAACCCGACGGAGCCGGGCACCATGCAGTCGGGGCAGATGGGCCGGTCGCACCGCTGACACGCGATCCGCGTCGGGCGGTCGGGGTGGCGGTAACAGGCGGGCGCGGCGTCGTCCATGCCCGCGAGGATATCCGACGGTAGGTTGGGCGCATGGGCCACGGACACTCGCACACGGGCGACCACGCCGTCGTGGAGGTGGGCCAGCGCGCCCGCACCATCCTCATCGGGTTTCTCGCGGTGGTCGGCGTGCTCGCCGTCGCCGGGCTGATCTGGTTGTGGCCGTCGGCCGCGGAGGTCGAGTCCGCGATCCACAAGATCCCGGCCGTCGAGGGCGGCAGCTACCTCACCGCGACCATCGAGTCGGTGCAGGACGGCTGCGACGGGCTCTCCGGCGGGGCGTGCAAGACAGTGACGGTCATCCCCGACGACGGCCCCGAGGCCGGACAGCCGCAGGACGTGCTGCTGGACGGCGGCACGGTGCACAGCGGACTGCGCGCGGGCGACTCCATCGAGGTGATCCGCCTCGACGGGAACGGCGACCCGTTCTACTCGTTCAGCGGCGTGAACCGGCTCCCCGTGATCGCGGTGCTGACCGTGTTCTTCGTGGCCGCGGTGATCGCCGTCGCGCGCTGGAAGGGCCTGTTCGCGCTCGTCGGGCTCGTCATCGCGGCCTGGGTCCTGATGAGCTTCATGTTGCCGGCGATCATCGTCGGCAAGCCCGGCATGCCCGTCGCGCTGGCGGGGTCGACGGTGATCATGTTCATCGTCTTGTACGTGGCGCACGGGATATCGCTGCGCACGTCGGCGGCGCTCGCCGGCACGCTGCTCGGCCTGGGGGTGACGACGGCGCTCGGCGCGTTCGCCGTCGGCGCCGCACGCCTGTCGGGGTTCGCGGACGAGAACGAGTACGACCTCGCCCAGCTCGCGCCCGCGATCAACTTCCAGGACCTGCTCATGGTGGGCATCATCGTCGGCGGGTTGGGTGTGCTCAACGACGTGACGATCACGCAGGCCTCGGCGGTGTGGGAGCTGCGGGCGGCGGCCCCGGGTTGGTCGCGGGCGAAGGTCTTCGCCGCGGGCATGCGGATCGGCCGCGACCACATCGCGTCAACGATCTACACCATCGTCTTCGCCTACGCCGGAGCCGCGCTCACCGTGCTGCTCCTGCTGCACTTCACGACGCGCCAGCCCCTCGCCCTCCTGGGCAACGAGCTGTTCGGCGGCGAAGCCGTGCGGACGCTGGCCTCCGCGATCGGCCTGATCCTCGCGGTCCCGATCACGACGGGAATCGCCGCCCTCACCGTCGGCCCGCCCCGCGCCGCCCCGACCGACTGAAAGGATTCGCCAGCATCGGCCCCCAACGGGCACGGCCATGCCCGTTGGGCCGCGATCCTGGCGAATCCTGTCGGGGCCGCGACCATCACCCGCGACACCGCCGCCTGATGGGACCCAAAGCGCATCACACACGCCACGACAAGCGCCGCGCGACCAGAATCGCAGGATCCGCGCTACGCCCAGCCCCAGTGGCGGCGCTGCGCGTCGATCGCCCACTCGTTGATCCGGTCGAGGTCCGCATGCGGCGGAAGCGGGCTGGCCCCGTCGTCGAGGACCCGACGCACCTCGGCCTCCTTCTCGGCGATCTCGGCCGAGACCTCGTCGCGCGGCACCTCCCCGCGCTTGACGGCCAACACGCGCTCCCGCTGCGGCTCTCGCATCGGAAGCGACAGCGTCCCCTCGCTCGCGATCTCGTGGCCCTGATAGGCCAGCCGCAGCGCGTGACTGCCGTACTTCACGTCCCAGCCGTACCTCTCGATCAACTCCGGGCGGTTCGGCACGTTGCGCTTCGAGCGACTCGGTCGGCGCAAAGAGCGGCAGCATCACCGTCGGGTTGCCCTTGATCGCGAGGCGTAAGTACTTGTGCAGCGAGTAGAGGACGAGGTCCGTGTCGCCGTGCCCGCTCCGCACGCCCTCCGGCTGAGTGCGCCAGATGTAGTCCTCCCGGTGCTTCTCGACACCCAGCGCAACCGACGGCGGCTCGATGTAGACACCCATCTCGTCGTGGTCGTCGGTGCCCGGAATCGCAATGCCGTGCACGCCGCTGCCCACGACCGAGCGCAGGATCTCGTTGGAAATCGCGACCTCCCGGTCGCCGTACTCGACGTTCGTCATCGCATCCTCCCATCGGTGCCGAGTCGATCATCGTACCCCGGGGTGCGGGACTACCGATAAAGCTCCCGAGACTCAGCGGTCCTCGTAGTGGTAGCGGCATTGGAGGAGGATGACAAGGTCGTCGTCCAGCACCAGGTAGACGAGGCGGTGCTCCTCGGTGATCCGGCGGGAGTAGGCATCGGGAACGCCGTACTTGAGCCTTTCGGGCTTGCCGATACCGCCGAAGGGATCGCGGAGGCAGTCATCGATCAAGCGGTTCACCCGCTTCAAGACCGCGCGATCGAGCCGCTGCCAAGATTGGTAGTCCTCCCACCCCTTCGCCGTGAAGACCAGCCTCATGAGCGGTCGAGTTCGCGCGCGACAACGCCGCCGACAAGCGCCTCCTCATACGCGTCGAGCAGACGCCGCGCGTTGGCTGGCGACCGGAACAGGTAGGCCGTCTCCTGCCACGCCTCGTAGTCGTCCGCAGACATCAACACCGCGTTGCCGCGCTTGGACGTGATCTCAACCGCCGTCCGGTCGTCGTTCACCTGCTCGATGAGCGGAAACAGCGTCCTGCGCGCCTCGCTTGCCGTGATACTCATGCCGACCCCTCTCGTACCAAAAACAGTACCACTCAAACCAGCCCAGCAGTCATGCCTAAAGCCCTACCGCGAGCCCCTGCCGGGCCACCCCAGCCAGCCTCGGGGTTTGCGGTCCTCCCGGGTTCGAGCGACGGAGGCGAGGCCCGGATAGCGCCCGCGCACGGCGGTCTCGATCCGCTCGTGCAGCGTCGATCCCGCGGCGGGACAGTCCGTGCAGGCGCCGCCGAAGTCGAGCGTGAGCACGCCGTCTTCCGCCGAGTCGACGGTGATGACGCCCCCGTGCGAGGAGATGTAGCTCGCGAGCTCGCCGTCGACGACGTCGCGGGCGATCAGCGCGAGCAGGTCGTCGGCCCCCTCGTCGATCCGCCAACCGTCGAGGTCGACGGCGACCGACACGGCGTCGCGGATGCGCGGGCCGTGGTCGGTCCAGGACAGCCCGGGCGCGAGCCAGGTCCACACTCCGCCAGGCTCGACGAAGGCCCTCGTCAGCACTCCGTACTCCAGCAGCGGACCCAGCGTCCCGGGCGCGGCGAGGACCCGGCCGGCGGGGAGGGCGACGTCGGTCACCCAGCGGACCGCGCCGTCGGGCCCGGCCTGGGGGTGGATGGACCGCCTCACAGCAGCGCCGCGACGACGGTGTGGGCCAGGAACGCCGCGAGCCACGCGACGACGCTCATGTAGCCGAACGCGATCAACGGCCACTTCCACGTGCCCGTCTCGCGGCGCATCACGCCGAGCGTCGACATGCACTGCAGGGCGTAGACGAAGAAGACCATCAGGGCCGCGATCGTCGGCGGGGTGAAGACGGGCTCGCCCTCGTGCGGGCCGGGGCCGTGCGTCATGGCGGCGAGCGCCTCCGCGGGGTCCTCCGGATCGGCGGCCGACGCCATCTGGCCGAGCGTCGAGACGAACACCTCGCGCGCGGCGAGCGAGGAGATCACGCCGACGTTCACGCGCCAGTCGAAGCCGAGCGGGTCGAACACAGGGGCGACGGCGCGGCCGACGGCGGCGGCCGCGGAGTTGTCGAGCACGAAGGCGGTGACGGCCACGTCGTCGGTGGGGTCGACGCCGGCCGCGGCGAGCTCCGCGTCCCCGCGCAGGGGAAGGTTCAGCAGCGTCCAGAGCACCACCGTCGTCAACAGGATGATGGAGGTGACCTTCTTGAGGAACGCGCGGCAGGCGTCCCACACCGAGATCAGCACGGTCCGCACCCGCGGCAGCCGGTAGCTGGGCATCTCCATGTAGAACGGCAGCCGGGTCCGGGAACGGCCGAGTACGCGGGAGAAGAACCACGCCGATGCCATCGCCGACGCGGCACCCAGCAGGTACAGCCCGAACATGACGAGGCCCTGCGCGCTGACCGGACCCCAGCCCAGCTCGCTCGGGACGAGCATGCCGATCAGCAGCACGTACACGGGCAGCCGAGCGGAGCAGGTCATGAGGGGCGCGGCCATCATGGTGGCCAACCGATCGCGGGCCGACGGCAGCGTGCGTGTGGCCATGATGCCAGGGATGGCGCACGCCACGGAGCTCAGCAGCGCGACGAACGCGCGCCCCTCGAGGCCCGCCGTCGACATGACGCGGTCCATCAGATACGCGGCGCGCGAGAGGTAGCCGCTGCCCTCCAGCAGGGAGATCAGCACGAAGAGCAGGCCGATCTGCGGGAGGAACACCAGCACGCCGCCGACGCCGCCGAGCAGGGCGTCGGCCACGAAGCTCGCCAACCAGCCGACGGGGATGTGCGCGCGGGCGATCTCGCCCAGCCACGCGAAGACGCCCTC
>Ga0116181_1002470_pt1 | contig 15014 bp, 10 predicted proteins | sample AD_UKC075_MetaG_FD_89752 | JGI IMG/M metagenome (GOLD analysis project Ga0116181, IMG submission 89752) | Active sludge microbial communities of municipal wastewater-treating anaerobic digesters from USA - AD_UKC075_MetaG | ecosystem: Engineered > Bioreactor > Anaerobic > Digestate | place: USA...
CCGCCGCCCTGGTCGGATACTCCTCGGCCGTCTTGGCCGCGGCCGCCTGCATGGACTTGTCCAGCGTCGTGATGATCTGGAGGCCGCCGCCCTGGATCTCGGCCTCGCTGAAGCCCTTCTCCTCGAGCTCGTTCTCGACCTCCTTGATCAGGAAGCCCTTCCAGCCGCCGTAGCGGTCGTTGACCGGCACCTCGGGGAACTCCGGCAGCGCGGGGTGGGCGCGGTCGTGTTCGGCCTGCGTGATGGCGCCCATCTCGAGCATGCCGTCGAGCACGTACTGGTAGCGGCCGAGCAGCTTCTCGAGCTTCTCCGGCCCGCCCGACGGGTTGAACGCCGCCGGGTTGTTGAGGATGGCGGCCAGCGCGGCGGCCTCCTCGAGCGTCAGGTCCTTGGCGTCCTTGAGGAAGAAGGACCGCGCCGCGGCCTGGATGCCGTAGGCGCCGCGGCCGAAGTAGATGGTGTTGAGGTAGCCCTCGAGGATCTCCTCCTTCGGCAGCTCGCGGCCCATCTTGATCGCGAGCATCAGCTCGCGCACCTTGCGGGAGAGCCGCTGGCCGGAGTCGAGGTAGAGGATCTTGATGTACTGCTGCGTGATGGTGGAGCCGCCCTGCAGCTCGCCGCCGGTCGCGATCGAGAAGGCGCCGCGCGCGATGCCGGTGACCGAGAAGCCCGGATCCTCCCAGAACGTGCGGTTCTCCGCCGCGACGACGGCGTCCTTCATCAGCTGCGGCATCTCGTCGTAGCCGATCGTCTGACGGTTCTGCACCGCGAGCGACCCGAGGCGCTCCTCGCCGTCGCGGTAGTAGATGAACGTGGTGTTGGTCTGGAAGTCGGAGTTGGGGTCCGGGAGGTCGGTCGTCGCGTAGAGGAAGAAGAAGGCCCCCATGCCGCTCAACCCGACGACAATGAACGCCACCAGCACCGTGATGCCCAGGCGCTTCCAGAAGCGCTTCGCGCGCGACCCCTTCGGGCCGCCCTTGGTCGACTTCTTCGACCCGCCGCCCGATTTCCCTGTCGCCTTGGCCGGCCGCTTACCCGACTGCGCCATCCGATTCCTCCGCTCCTACGCCACTACGGCGCTCCCAGCGTATGCGACGCGGGGTAGACCGGGCCGAACCCGGCCTCGGCGAGGGCGAGGACCGCGCGTTCGCGGACGGCGCGCGTGGGCGCGGCCTGCTGGTTGGGGCCGGTCTTGATCCTGATCTGGAGCGTGATCTCGGTCGCCGTCACCGCCCCGACGCCGAGGATGTCGGGGGCCTCGAGCAGCACATCGGACCACGGCTCCTCCTCCGCCATGGGCACGACGGCCGCCCGCAGGACCTCCTTCGCCCTCTCGGGGTCCTGGCCGACGGCGATGGGGATGTCGATCACGGAGGTCGAGAAGCCCTGCGACACGTTGCCGAGCGTGAGCACCTCGCCGTTGCGCACGTACCAGACGGTGCCCGAGGCGTCGCGCAGCCGCGTGACGCGCAGCGTCACCTCCTGCACGGTCCCGGTCAGCGGCCCGATCTGGACCAGGTCGCCGACGCCGAACTGGTCTTCGGTGAGCATGAAGATGCCGGAGAGGTAGTCCTTGACCAGCGACTGCGCGCCGAAGCCGAGCGCGACGCCGCCGACGCCCGCGGACGCGACGAGCGGCCCCATCGGCACGCCGAAGATCGCGAGGACGGTGAGCAGGACGAGGACAACGAGCACGACGTCGACGACGTTGCGCAGCAGCGAGCCCAGCGTCTCCACGCGCTGCCGATGCCGGGCCGACGCCGCCCCGCTCGCCTTCTCCAGCACGCGCCTCGCCTTGGCCCCGAGGTCGTCGTTCGTGTGGTGGGCCCGCGCGGTCAACACCCGCACCGTGCGCCGGATCGCGAACCTCAGCACGGCGCGCAGCACCGCCGCGACGACGATCACCACACCGGTCAGCATCACGTTCTGCCAGATGTCACCCATGGTCCTATCCTGCCGTCCCCCGATGCCGCCCGAACGGCGAGCCCACGGCCGTCGGCCCGCGGCGAGCGCCTACCCGCCCCACGACCCCAGCGTCTCGGCCGTCGCGGCGGCGAGATTTCGCGGCCCCTCGGCCAGGGCCAGGGCGAGCGGGGCGTCGGAGTCGACGATCTGGACCAGCGCGTCGACGCCGTGCTCCAGGAGCACCTCCGCGCCGGGCCTGACCCGGCCGGCGAACACGATGCACCCCACGCCCGCCCGCTGGGCCACCAGCGCGACGCCGGCCGGGGTCTTGCCCTCCAGCGTCTGGGAGTCGACGGCGCCCTCCCCGGTCAGGACCAGGTCGGCGTCCCGCACCGCGGCCGCGAGCCCGACGGCGTCGGCCACCAGCTCCACGCCCGGACGCAGCCTCGCCCCCAGGAACTCCTGCAACGCGAAGCCCAGCCCTCCCGCGGCTCCCGCGCCCGGCGCCGCGGCCGACTCCTGCGCGCCGGCCGCCTCCGCGAAGCGGGCGAGCGCGTCGTCGAAGGCGGCGACGTCCGCCGCGGACACGCCCTTCTGCGGGCCGAACACGGCCGTGGCGCCGCGCGGACCGTTGAGCGGGTTGGTCACGTCGCAGGCCACCTGGACGTCGACGCCGGCGAACAGCTCGGCGACGCGCGCGGCGTCCACGCTCGCCACCCGCGCGAGTTCCCGCGGGGTTCCGGCGAGCTCCGCCCCGTCCGCGCTCAGCAGCCTCGCGCCGAGCTGGACGAGCATGCCCGCGCCGGCGTCGTTGGTCGCCGATCCTCCGATCCCGATCACCAGCCTTCGGGCCCCGCGCGCCAGCGCGTCGCGCAGCACGACGCCCAGCCCGGCGGTGGTGGACCGGGCGACGTCGCGGTCCTCCGGGGCCACCAGCTCCAGCCCGCAGCTGGAGGCCATGTCCAGCACGGCGCGGCCGTCGGCCAGGCCGTAGCCGGCGCGGATCGGCCTGCCGAGGGCATCGACGGTGTCCACCTCGACCCACTCCGCGCCCCAGGCCCCCGCGACGGCCTGGGCGAAGCCCTCGCCGCCGTCGGACATCGGGACCTCGACGCACTCCGCGTCCGGGTAGACGGCGCGCACGCCCTCGGCCATCGCCGAAGCGGCCTCGGCCGCGGTCATAGACTCCTTGAACGAGTCGGGCGCGAGCACGAACTTCACCGGTTCCGCCCTCCGTCGTCGGCCCAGCGGTCGAGGAGGGCCTGCGCGGCCGGCTCGTCGGTGACGAGGACGTCGATCAATCCGCCGACGACGGCGCCGCGGATCGCGTCGGCCTTCTCCGCCCCGCCCGCGACGCCGACGACGTTGCTCATGACCCGCAGCTCGTCGAGGGTGAGGCCGACCCGCTGGGTGGTCCACCGCGTCGTCACGGCCCGGCCCTCGATGTCGAACCACTCGCCCATCGTGTCGCCGACGGCACCGCGAGCCGCGAACTCGGCTACCTCCTCGTCGGTGGTCACGCCCGCGCGCACCGCGGACCCGCCCGGCACTGCCGCGCCCATGCCCGTCAGGGTGACCACCGCGCCGCGCGCCAGGTCCAGCACCTCGCCGACGGCGGCCTCGGCCCGGAACGTCTCGGCCACCTCGGGGCTGGAGACCAGCATCGGCGCGGGCACGGTCCGCAGCCGGCGCAGCACGCCCGGGGCGCGGGTGAGCACCTCGTCGAGCGAGCTGAGCCCGCCCGTTGCCGCCACCAGCTGCACGCCGTCGAGGGCCTCCTCGGACAGCATCGACAGGGCGCGGGCCACCGAGTCTCCCCAGCTGACGCCGACGACCGCGCCCGGGTGCAGGAAGCGCCGCGCATAGGCGGCCAACGCCGCGGCGACCCGCTCGTTGGTGCGCTCCTGCGAGAGGCGGCCGGTCGCCGTCGGGACGACGATGGCGTCGCGGAGGCCGAAGACGTCGCGCACCGTCGTGGCGAGTCGCATGGCGGCGAGGTAGGCGGGGTCGAGCTCGATGCGCACGATGCCGTGCTGGCGTGCCGACTCCAGCAGGCGCCCGACGGTCTGGCGCGAGACGAACAGCCGCGCGGCGACCTGCGCCTGCGTCAGGCCGTCCTCGTAGTACAGCCAGGCGGCGCGGACCACGAGGTCGACGTCGATGGGAGGAACCGGCATGCCCGTGAGCATATGCCCAACTGTCCCGCAGACGCCCACAATGGCCGCGCATCGGCCTAGATTGGGTGCAAAGCACAGAGAAAGGTGCCCCCGTGACCCAGCTTCCGTCGGTCCAGCACGCGATCCAGATCGTCGGCGTCGACGAGATCGTCCACAACACGTCCAAGGCCGTCGACCCCGTCGGCCCCCACCAGATGATGCTGGAGGTCGAGTCCTGCGGCATCTGCTTCAGCGACACGAAGCTGCTGCACGCGTTCGACTCGCACCCGCGCAAGACGGACGTGATCGCGGGCATCAGCCCGGAGGCCCTCGCCGAGATCCCGGGCTACAAGCCGGGCGGCCTACCCACGGTTCCCGGCCACGAGCCCGTCGGCCGGATCGTCGAGGTCGGCGACAAGGTCACGCACTTCACGGTCGGCGATCGCGTGCTCGTCCAGGCGGACTGGAAGCACCTGCGCACGCCGAAGTCCAACGGCGCGTTCGGCTACAACTTCGAGGGCGCGCTGCAGGAGTACGTCGTCATCGACGAGCGCACGGTCGTGTCCCCGTCGGGTGAGGAGTTCCTCATCCACGTCAGCGACGGCCCGTCCGCCGCGGCCGTCGGCCTGATCGAGCCGTGGGCCACCGTCGAGGGGTCCTACGCCTGGGCCGAGCGGGGACACGTCCAGGACGGCGGGCGCCTGCTGGTGGTGACCGACGGCGAGGCCGCCGGCATCGAGGCGCTCACCGCCGAGCACGCCCCCGCCGAGGTCGTCACCGTCGCGCCGTCCGAGCTCGCCGGGCTCGAGGGCCAGTGGTTCGACGACATCGTCTTCTACGGCGCGGACGCCGACGCGATCGAGGCCGCCGCCGCGCTGCTCGGCAGCAGGGCGACGTTCTGCCTTGTCCTGGGCGGCGAGCGGATCGGCAGGAAGGTGAACCTGGACATCGGCCGCGTGCACTACGACTTCATCCGCTTCGTCGGCACCACGGGCTCCGACCCTGCCGACGGCTACGCCTGGGTGCCCGCCACCGGCGAGCTGCGCGCGGGCGACAAGGTCGCCATCATCGGCGCCGCGGGCCCGATGGGCACCATGCACACCATCCGCGCCGTCACCTCCGGCGTCGAGGGCATCTCGGTCACGGGCACCGACGTCAGCACGGATCGGCTGAGGCACCTGGCGGCCATCGTCGACCCGATCGCCGAGGCCCGCGGGGTCCCCTTCACCTACATCAACAGCGCGGAGACCCAGTTGCAGCCCGGCTACACGCACCTGTCGTGCATGGTCCCGGTTCCCGCACTCGTGTCGCAGGCCGTCGACCTCGCCGCCGACGGCGCCATCCTCAACGCGTTCGCGGGCATCCCCGCGGGCACGACGGGGGAGTTCGACCTGCAGGGCATCGTCGAGCGCCGCATCTTCATGCTGGGCACGTCGGGCTCCGACGTCTCCGACATGCGCACGGTGCTGCGGAAGATCGAGGAGGGGATCATCGACACGCACATCTCCCTCGACGCCGTGACCGGCATGGCGGGCTTCCGCGACGCCATCGACTCCGTGATCAACCGCACCAGCGGCGGCAAGATCATGGTCTACCCGAGGCTGCACGACCTGCCGCTGACCCGCCTGGTCGACATGCCGGAGAAGCTGCCGCACGTCGCCGCGAAGCTGAACAACGGGATCTGGACCAAGGAGGCCGAGCAGGCCCTGCTCCAGACCGCTGGCTGAGGGAATCCCTGCGCGAAGAGCAGGACTGCTGAGAGGCCGAGGGTCTGAGGACACTGCGGCCTAGCGACCCCGGAACTTGTCCAGGTCGCGGCGCTCGCGCTTGGTGGGGCGGCCCGCGCCGCGGTCGCGGACCGCGACGCGGCCGGTCATCCCGGCGATCGGCGGCGGGCGCTCCGGCGTCCGGTCGATGTAGGCGGCCTGCGCGGCGGGCGCGCCCACGCGCTTGGCCAGCGTCGGGTCCACGACCTCGATCAGCTTCTCGTCCTGGTCGCGCCGGACGCGGATCCGCTGCCCGGTGACCACCTCCTGGGCGGCCTTGGCCAGCTTGTCGTCGACGCGCACGTGACCGCCGCGCACGGCGTCGGTCGCCTGCGAGCGCGTCTTGTACATGCGCACCGCCCAGAGCCAGGAGTCGAGTCGAGCCATGGGGCAAGCATATTGGGCGCTTCGCGCCGGGGGCCGGCGAGCGAGCTACACCGACGCCAGGGGCGTGTCGCCGAAGTCGTCGGCGTGGACGATCGCGAGGACGGCGCGGGCCGCGTCGGCGGCGGAGGTCAGCTGTCCCTGCTCCTTCATGGCCACGAAGTCCGCGCGCAGCGGGAATCCCTCGGAGGCGCGGATGTCGCCCTGCATGTCGGTGTCGACGACGCCCGGGCGGATCGCGACGATCCGCACGCCGTCGTGGTCCTCCGCCGCGACGGTCACCGCATGGTGGTCGACGACGGCCTTGGTGGCGCAGTAGACGCTCCAGCCCGCAAGCGGGCGGCGCCCCGCGCCGCTGGAGATGTGCGCGACGCGCGTGGGCACGCCGGCGGGGCGGTCGCGGAGGACCGCGTTGGTCAGGAGGATCGGCGCGGTGACGTTCACGTTGACCGCCAGCGCCACGGCAACGGGATCCTGCGCGCCCGCGATGTCCGCGGGCCCGAGGACGCCCGCGTTGTTGATCAGCAGGATCTCGTCGGCGTCGGCCAGGTGCGCCCTCAGCGTCCCGCCGTCGATCCAGGCGGTCAGCGCGGCGGGGTCGCCCAGGTCGACGCGCTCGCCGCCCGAGCGCGCGACGCCGAGCACGTCCCACCCGTCCGCCTCCAGCTGAGCGGCCAGCGCCGCGCCCAACCCGCGCGTGTGCCCGGTGACGATCGCCTTCTTGGTCACTGCTTCTCCTCTTTCGGTGGGGTTTCGAGGGTAGTAGAGCTCACCCGGCGGTCTCCCGCGAGTCGACTATGGCGGCGCCGGTCAGGCGCAGGGACGCGCCCCGCGCGGAGCGGTCGAAGATCACCCAGGCGACGGCGACCGTCGCGAGGGCGGACGCCGCCCAGCCCGCCGCCGACGCCACCGCCTCGTTCGGGACGGAGCCGACGGCGCTGAGCAGCGACCACCCGCCGACCCCGGCCATGGCGCGCGCGAGCCGCCACCCGACACCCCCTGGGTTGGCGCCTTCCGCCGCCGTCGACTCCGTTGCGGCGACCGGTTGCAGCCACACCGCGCGCTGGCCGAGCGAAGCGCCGGTCGGGGTGAGCGCGGGGAGGACGGCGACGAGGACGAACGCGGCGAGGCCCGCCAGGAACGGCGCCCAGGCCGACTCCGCATCGACCGGGTTCCCCGCCACGTAGACGTCGTAGAGGCGCCAGGCCAGGACCAGCCCGACCTGCACCGCGCCGACGGCCGCGGCGTCGATCAGCATGCCGACGAGCCGACGCGACCTGGTAACGGGGCGAGGCTCGCGGCGCCGCTCGGCCGCGCCGCGCGGGTTGGGCAGGAAGAACAGCAGGAGGGGCGCGAACACGGCCCCGAACAGCGCGCCGGAGGTGTTCAGGATGACGTCGTCGACGTCGCCGACCCGGTACCGGCAGGCGAGCAGGCCGAACGCGCCCGTCGTCTGCGTCGCCTCGATCAGCGCGGAGAGGGCGAAGCCCGACAGCGTCGCGAAGAAGACGCCGCGCCCGAAGAAGCGCCGGAGGAACGCGCCCCACGGCACGAAGAGCAGCCCGTTGAGCGCCGCCTGCAGGAACACGAAGCTGGTCAGCGTCCGCCTGCCGCCGTGTGCGCGGTAGTAGCCGAGGACGTCGCGGACGAACTGGAACGGCTCGAGGTTGCGCGGCGGGGTCGGGTTCGCGGCGCACCACTCCTCGGTCGGCAGCGGGATCAGCGTGTAGGTGACCAGCGCGAGGGCATAGACGGAGAACATCGCCGCGCCCAGCACCCGGCTGGGGAGGATGCGCCCCTGCCTGCGCGACTCCCACGCCAGCACCGGGACGAAGATCACCGCGAACAGGACGGCCCCGAGCGCGACCGCGAGGTAGGCGGGCATCGTCCAGGCGTCAATCACGCGCTCAACTATGTCACCCGGCGCCCACGACTACGATGTGTGCGGTGAGGGTCCGACGGTTGCTGCGCGTGATGTTCGCCGCGCTGCTCCTGGTGGCCGGCGTCGTCGTCGCCCCCCTCCCCGCGGCGGCCGACCGTGGCGACGTCCTCGACGTCGACATCACCGGCATCTCGACGCCGACGATCGACCTCGGCGACCCGGACCAGGTCATCGATATCTCCGGCACCGTCACCAACGTGTCGACGGTGTCCGTGCGCTACGCGGCCGCGCACTTCTGGCGCTCGCCCCGGCCGCTCCGGTCCCCCGAGGCGCTCGCCGAGCACCTGGCGAACCCGCCCGCGGGCGAGCGCCTGTTCCAGGAACCCAATGTCGACATCCTCTCCCAAGAGGAGGGGCTCGCTCCCGGGCAGCGCGTCACGTTCACCGTCCGCGGCACGGTCCAGGAGATGCTCACCGAGGACACCCCGTTGACCACCACCGAGGTCGCCTACGCGCTGGGCGTGCAGGTGACCGGCTTCGCCGGCGAGGGGGGCAGGCGGGTCGTCGGCCGCGACGCGATCGGCGTCGCCGCCACCACGACGCCCAGCGAGTCCAGCGCGCTCGTCCTCCTCACCGCGACCCCCAGCTGGCTGCCGAGCGGCGAGTTCCTGAGCGACGACCTCGCCGAGGACCTCGACGACCGCCTCGACGCGCTGCTGACCAGCGCCGAGCGCCCGGGCGTCGTCGCCGCCGTCGACCCCGCCCTGTACGCCGCCGTCGGCCGCCTCGCCGAGGAGCACGTCGTCGACGGCGAGACGACGGCGGGCAACGGGCAGGCGCTCGCCTGGCTCGGCCGGGTGGACCGGCTGGCCGCGCAGGGAAGGCTCTGGCGGCTCCCAACCGGGAACCCGGACCTGGCAAGGGCCGATGCCAGCGGCGCGCTCACCGACGTGCTCGCCTGGGCCGAGGAGTCCGTGCCGGAGGCCCTCGTGAAGCTCCCCACCGTCGCGGTCCTCGGCGACGGCGCGGGCTCCGGACTGGCGTCCGCGCTCTCCTCGCTCGGCACCGTCGTCGTCCGCGGCGCGACCGGCGGGCGAGACGGCTCGCCGCGGGTCCTCGCCGGCGACCAGCCCGCCGAGGGCGGCCTCCCCGACGGCGTGCGCCTCGCCCGGCGCATCGCCGACGAGCTGCTCTCCCCGGACCCGCCGCTGTACCTGATCGAGAACCCGCAGGACGCCCGCGCCGACCAGCACCTCGACCCGTGGCGCCGGCACGTCGCCCCCGCCCCGGCGGCGGGGGAGCTCCGCTGGCCCGCGACCCGCCCGCCCGCGGCGTGGCCGAAGGTCGCCGCGGCGCTCGAGCGCGAGGCAGGCCAGGCCGGCGTCCTCCACGACCTGACCGGCGAGGACTCCCCCGGCCTCGCCGAGCTCGGCGCCACCGCCTTCTCGGCGGGCTTCCCGAACGAGAAGGCCGCCGTCTCCTACCTCTCCGCCGCGGCCAAGCCGTCCGCCGACCTGGCGAAGATCGAGCTGCTCGCCGCGGCGTCGTTCGTCATGGGCTCCAGCACCAACACCTTCCCGGCGACGCTCACCAACGGGCTCGACGTGCCGGTCACCGTCGGCGTCCGGTTCACCTCCGACGCGCCCCAGCGCGTCCGTGTGCCGGACCTCGAGCCGGTCGTCCTGCCGCCGGGCGAGCCGTTCACCGTCAACATCACCCCCGAGGCCGACGCGAACGGCGTCGCGCTCGTCGAGGCCCAGATCGTCACGCGGGGCGGAATCCCCGTCGGGAAGCCGACGACGATCGAGATCACCGCGACCAACTTCGGGAGCATCGGCTGGCTGATCATCGTGGCGTCGGGCGCGGTGGTGCTGGGCGGCACCGCGTGGCGGATCAGGGCCGTGCGCCGCGAACAGGCGAGGATGGGCGAGTGAGCACCCAGGTCAGCAGCACGAAGAGGCTTCTCGGCGCGAGCGCCGTGATGGCGTCGGGGACCATGATCTCGCGCGTCCTCGGGGTGCTGCGCGTCATGCTCGTCGCGTTCATCCTCGGCAACGGCACGCGCCAGGCCGACATCCTGGACATCGCGTCGATGATCCCCAACGCGCTCTACGTCCTGCTCGCCGGCGGCGCGCTGAACACCGTCCTCGTGCCGCAGATCGTGCGCGCGGTGAAGAACGACGAGGACGGCGGCGAGGCCTACACCAACCGGATCATGACGGCGTTCCTGCTCGCGGTGACCGTCGTCGCCGTCGCGGTGACCGCGGCCGCCCCGTTGATCACCCGGCTCTACACCTCGCCGGCGTGGCGCGAGCCGGACCTGGCCGCGCAGTACGCCTCGATGGTGGCGCTCGCCTACCTGACGCTGCCGCAGATCTTCTTCTACGGCGCGTTCTTCCTGCTCGGGCAGGTGCTGAACGCGCGCGAGAAGTTCGGCCCGATGATGTGGGCGCCCATCGCCAACAACGTGATCTCCATCCTCGTCATGGCGATCTACCTGGTGGTCTGGGGCACCGACCTGGACCGCTCGGGGCCGTTCACCACGCCCCAGATCCTGCTGCTGGGCATCGGCTCGACCGTCGGCATCGCCGCGCAGATGCTGGTGCTGCTGCCGTACCTGCGCAAGGTCGGGTTCCGGTACCGGCCGCGCTTCGACCTCAAGGGCACGGGGCTCGGCAAGACGTTCGGCCTCGCCAAGTGGACGTTCGCGTTCGTCGGCATCAACCAGCTGGCCTACATGGTGGTCCAGCGGCTCGCGACGTCGGCCACCGCGACGGGGCACGGCGCCGGCTCGACGGTGTACTCGAGCGCGCACCTGCTGTGGATCCTGCCGCACTCGCTGATCACCGTCTCGCTGGCCACCGCGATGCTGCCCAGCGCCTCGCGGCTCGCCGCGGCGGGAGACCAGGCGGGCGTCGCCGCGGAGTTCACGAAGACGGTGCGGCTGGCGCTGATCGTCATCGTGCCTGCCACCGTCTGCTTCATCGCGCTCGCGGGGCCGGCCACCGGGCTGCTCTTCGGGCACGGCGCCGGCGCGAAGGACGCCATCTTCATCGCCTGGGCGCTGATGGCGTTCGCCATCGGCCTCATCCCGTTCACGGTGCAGTTCCTGTGCCTGCGCACCTTCTACGCGCTCGAGGACACCCGCACCCCGTTCCTGCTGCAGCTGCTGATCGCCGGCGTGAACATCGTCGGGGCGCTGCTCTTCACCTGGGCGCTCGACGACCCATCGTGGGTCGCGGCGGAGCTGGCGCTGGCGTACTCGCTGGCCTATGCGGTGGGCGTTCCGTTCTCGTGGCGCGTGCTGAAGCGGCGCGTCCCGGACCTCGACGGCGGGAAGCTCGCGCTGCACATCGTGCGGCTGCTGCTGGGCTCGGTCATCGGCGGCGTCGGCGCGTACTACCTCGCGCTGTGGCTGCTGGACATCGTCCCGGGGCGCGTGCTCGGCCAGATCGCCGCGCTCGCCGCAGGCGGGACGCTCGTCCTGCTGTCGTTCTACGTCGTCGGCAAGCTGCTGAAGGTGCGCGAGCTGTCCAACATCGGCGCGCTGCTCGCGGCCCGGCGCGGACGTCCCGTTCCCGCGAAGCCCGCGGGCGCCGCCGGGCCGGCCGCCGTCGAGTTCGACGACGATCCGCCCACGGTGATCCTCCCGCCCGCCGGTCCGGAGAGCATCGACCTGGACACCACCGGCCCCCTCGACCTCTCCGACGTCTTCCGCAAGGACACCGCCCCGGCGCCTGCTCGCGCGGAGCCTCAGGAGCCCGCGACCGAGATCCTGCCCGCGCCGCTCGCCGATGCCGCGGACGAGGACGCGCCGACGGCCCTGGTCCCGGCGGTATCCATCGAGGACTTCGACGACGAGGAGCCCACCTCGCGGATCGCGCGCGAGGGCGTCCTGCTCAGCACCCGCTACGAGCTGCTGAGCCTGCTCGCCGCCCGCAACGGCACCGAGACGTGGCGCGCGCACGACCATTCGCTGTCGCGCGACGTCGTCGTCCACGTGATCGGCTCCGGCGACGACCGGATCGTCGAGCTGCAGGCCGCGGCCCGCAAGGGCGCCTCCGCCACCGACTCGCGATTCCTCCGGGTGCTCGACGCCGTCGACCTCATGGACTCCGGGCAGGGGATCGGCGGATACGTCGTCGCCGAGTACGCGGCGGGGCGCTCGCTGACGGAACTGCTCGCCAAGGGCCCGCTGAGCGCCATCGAGGCCGCGTACGTGGCGCGCGAGCTGGCGGACGCCCTCACCCCGGTGCACCAGGAGGGCCTCTTCCACGAGCGGCTGAACCCGGACAACGTGATCATCACCGACGTCGGCGCCGTCAAGCTGGTCGGCTTCGGCCTGGAGGCCGTCCTCGCCGACGGCGGGCAGTGGTCGCGCCCGTGGAGCGCGAAGCAGCGCGACGACGTCATCGGCGTCGGCAACCTGCTGTACGCGATGCTCGTCGCCCGCTGGCCGGGGCCCGGCAGCTTCGGGCTCCCGCCCGCCCCTCTCGTGGCCGGCGAGCCCGCTCCCCCGCACGAGGTCCTCGTCGGGGTGTCGTTCGCGCTGGACCGGATCTGCACGACGACCATCACCGAGCGCGGCGCGGTCGGCGAGCCACGGATCACCACGACGTCGCAGCTGGTGTCGACGCTGACCCAGGTGCTGGGCACCGCGAACGCGTCCGCCGACCTCGAGGCCCGGGTGCGGGCCTGGACCGACGACGCCCCCGCCCGCTGGGTCCACGCCGGCCCGCCGTCCGGGAGCGCCGGGATCGGCTCCGGCGCCGACACCTCCGCGGCCCGGGTTCCCGCCGCCCCCACGAGGACGTCCTCGGCCATCGACGAGCCATCGGCCGCGTTCTGGCGCGCCTCGCCCGGATCGGCGGAGACCCCGGGCTCGGCGGCGTCGCCGTCGCTTCCCGCCCCGGTCCCCGCGTCGTCGGGCCCGACGACGCCCACCAGCCCGCTGGGCCCGATCCGCGCGGGATCGCCGAACAGGCACCGGCGCGCGCTGTGGACCATCGTGGTCCTCGCGGTGGTGGCCCTGGTGGTCTCCCTGATCGTCGTCGGCGCGATGAACGCCAAGGACAACGCCGCGACGCCCGCGTCGACGCCACCGCCGAGCTCGGCGGTGAGCGGGTCGCCGGAGCCCGGCGAGAGCCCGGCCCCCGCGGGCCCGATCGCCATCGCGGGCGCGAGCGACTTCGACCCGGAGACCGACGGCGGCAACGACGAGGAGAACCCCGACGCCGTCGCGAAGGCCATCGATGGCGACCCCGCGACGTACTGGGAGACGCTGCGGTACAAGAACCGGCCGAACCTCGGCGGGCTGAAGCCCGGCGTCGGCGTGGTGTTGGACCTGGGCGAGAAGCGGACAGTCACGGCTGTCGAGCTGATGCTGTCCGCCGACAACCCGGAGGATCCCACCAGCGTCGAGATCCGCGTCCCCGAGGGATCGAAGCCGTCGACGCGCACGGAGGCGGACTGGACCGTCGTCGGCGCGAACGACGCCGCGAAGGGAACCGTCACCATCGAGCTCGACACGCCGACCGAGACGCCGTACCTGCTCGTCTACTTCACCAAGCTCCCCCCGACCGAGAACGGCTACAAGGCCCGCCTCCACGAGGTGACCGTCAGATGACGCTGGTTGAGCCGGGCCGCGAGGAACGAGCGCCCGTGTCGAAACCAATAGAGGCGACCAGTTACGTCTACCTCCCGCCCAGCCAGTCGGCCACGGAGGACGAGTGCCGGGCGCTGCTGGAAGACGCGGGGGCGGCGCTGTGGATCACCGGCGGCGACGGCGTCCCGTCGGCGACGCTGCTCCCGACGCTCTGGCGCGGCGACTCCCTGATCGCGCACGCGTCGGGACACAACGAGCAGTTCACCTCCATCGACGGCGAGGTCCCCTGCCGGGTGGTGGTGCAGGGGCCGGACGCGTACGTGTCGCCGCGGTGGTACCCGTCGATCCAGCCCGTCTCCGCGGGCGGCGCCGCGCGCGGCCGCGCGGAGGGCCGCGCCGTCGGGACGTGGAACTACCAGCAGGTGCAGTTCGCCGGAGTCCTGACCACGTACCGCGACATCGACCGGCTCCGGCGCGAGGTCACCGAGCTCGGCGAGCTGTTCGACGCCGACCGCCTGGCCGAGTGCCCCCACCCGCTCCATGAGCCGCGCCCAACGAGCGAAGCGAGGCAGCGCCAACACCCGCTCCTTGAGCCGCGCCCAACGAGCGGAGCGAGGCAGCGCGCGTCGAAAGGCTCGGAGGCCGCCCGGGGACCTTGGACGCACGCGGAGGCGCCCGCGGACTTCTTCGCGGCGATGCTGCACGGCATCATCGGGCTTGAGCTGCGGATCACCGAGGTCGTGGGCCGGTTCAAGCTGTCGGGCAACCGCACGGAGGTCGACCGCGACGGCGTGGCCACGGGCCTGCGCGACCGCGGCCGCCCCCGCGACCTCGCGGTCGCCGACGCCATGGACGCCGCCACCCCGTTGTTCCCCACTGCTTAGGGAAGCACTGATCAATGCTCCCTAGGGGGCACTGCTTCGCCGTGCTCATTGTGGTTGTTTCCGTTCGATCTGTGCCCGTGATCCCAGGATCGTGCGCGTGAAAGTCAGCATGCTGACTTTGACGCGCACATTGACTTTGTCGCGAGCGCAAAGTGAACGGATGCAGCCACAATGCTCGCTGCCAAGTGGCACGCCGGCTTGAGGCACGACTTCACGTGTTGAGTCGCGCATCCAGCGTGGGGCGTCGCGGCGCGTGTCGCAATCAACGCCGCCGACAAACCGTTACTCAACCGTTACCATCAAACCAGCATAATCGGGCCATAACCTCTTTCAATAAAGGTTACTATGTTCTATAATGGGGGTTATGGAAGAGGCCTCGCTCAGTGCATCCCGGGACGCCGCGGCGCGTCTCGAGGCCGCTGAGTATGCGCG
>Ga0116181_1002473_pt1 | contig 15009 bp, 9 predicted proteins | sample AD_UKC075_MetaG_FD_89752 | JGI IMG/M metagenome (GOLD analysis project Ga0116181, IMG submission 89752) | Active sludge microbial communities of municipal wastewater-treating anaerobic digesters from USA - AD_UKC075_MetaG | ecosystem: Engineered > Bioreactor > Anaerobic > Digestate | place: USA...
GACGTGCGCAATTTCGTCGCCGACCTGAAGAAGCAACTGGCCGCGTGGAGCCATGACGATGACTGAGTTGTACGACGCCCTGGAAACCCGCAGCGCCGACGCCCGCGAGGCCGCGCTGCTGGCCGCCCTGCCCGGTCATGTCGCCCATGCGCAGGCGGCCACCGGCGCCTTTGCCGAGCTGCTGGCCGGCGTCGATGCGTCGTCCATCACCAGCCGCGCCGCGCTGGCCGCGCTGCCGGTGATCCGCAAGCACGAATTGCTGGAACGGCAGAGGGCGCTGCGTGCGCAGGACCCGTTCGGCGGCTTCGCGGCCGTGGGCTGGGGGTTGAAGCGCGGGGCGAAGCGCGTGTTCCAGTCGCCCGGCCCGATCTACGAACCCGAAGGCGCCGCGCCCGACTACTGGCGCTTCGCCCGCGCCTTCTTCGCCGCCGGGTTCCGTGACGGCGACCTGGTGCACAACAGCTTCAGCTACCACCTGACGCCGGCGGGCTCGATGATGGAGACCGGCGCCCATGCGCTGGGCTGCACCGTCTTCCCCGGCGGCGTGGGCAACACCGAGCTGCAGCTGCAGGCGATGGCCGAGCTGCGGCCCGTGGCCTACGCCGGCACGCCCAGCTTCCTGCGCATCGCGCTGGAGAAGGCCGACGCGCTGGGCCAGGCCCTGCCGATCAGCAAGGCCTCCGTCGGCGGCGAGGCCTTTCCGGCCGCGCTGCGCGACGTCTTCACCGCCCGCGGCATCCACGCCTATCAAAGCTACGGCACGGCCGACTGCGGCCTGATCGCCTACGAGACCGCCGCCCGCGAGGGCCTGGTGATCGACGAAGGCGTGCTCGTGGAGATCGTGCGCCCGGGCACCGGCGAGCCGGTGGCCGATGGCGAGGTGGGCGAAGTGGTCGTCACCGTGCTGAACCGCGACTACCCGCTGGTGCGCTTCGGCACTGGCGACCTGTCGGCCATCCTGGCCGGGCCCTGCCCCACCGGGCGCACCAACCGCCGCATCCGCGGCTGGCTGGGCCGCGCCGACCAGACGGCCAAGGTGCGCGGCATGTTCGTGCACCCCGGCCAGGTGGCCGAGGTGGTGAAACGCCATGCCGAGGTGGGCAAGGCGCGCCTGGTGATCGAGGGCGAGATGGCCGACGACCGCATGACCCTGCATGTCGAGGTGGCCGGCAGCCCCGAGGGTCTGGCTGCCGCGGTGGCCAACACCGTGCGCGACGTGACCAAGCTGCGCGCCGAGGTGGTGCTGGCCGCCCCGGGCAGCCTGCCGAACGACGGCAAGGTGATCGAGGACGCGCGCCGCATCGGCTGAACAGTGGATGCGTCCGCGGCTTGGCAAGGCCGGGCCGTGACGCTTCGGTGACGCTGTCTGCCTAGGATCTGCCGGTCGTGCACTCGCCGGGAGATCCGCATGCGTTCCACACCCCAAGCCACCAGCCGCAGGCGCCGGCCCAGGCGGGCCGTGGCCCTGGCGGCGGCCGTGGCCGTGCTGGCCGGACAGGCCGGCGCCACGCCGTCGCGCCACGCCTGGACCGACTGGTTCAGCGATGCCGGCGGCGTGGATGGCCGCCTGCTGCTGGGCGGCAGCAACGTGCAGGTGCAGTACCGCGGCCCGTACCACTCGGCAGTGCTGAACGCCACCTTCCCGGAATGGGCCTTCACCGATTTCGCCAACGGCGTGATCGCCAACAACCCGCCGCCCTCGGACGTGATCAACCTGCAGGGCGGACCCGGCCGCGGCAGCCTCAGCTTCTCGCAGACCGTCATCAACCCGGTGATGTCGATCCTGTCGCTGGGCCTGAGCACCCGGGACCAGCGCTACTTTCCGGCCGAGATGGTGTTCGACCCCGGCGTGCGCTTCGAGGTGCTGAGCAGCAACAACTCGCCCTATGGCTATGGCGGGCCGCTGACCCAGAACGGGCAGACACTGCGCGGCATGGAAAGCGCCGGCAGCATCCGCTTCATCGGCGCCTACAACAGCATCGGCTGGACCACGCCGCTGCAGGAGCGCGAGTTCAGCACCGCGCCGGTCGGCGGCAGCTGGCACATCACCGTGGGCGCGCCTTGCGAGCGCATCGACATCGGGGCCGGCCCGCTGCGCTCGGCGGCGACGGTGCTGGCCGGCTGCGCGGCGGTCAACACCGCCGCCGACTGGCAGCAGGACGCCGCGCTGACGGTGCTGGGCCGCTATTCCAACGCCGGCCAGCACACCCTGGCCGGCGACCTGATCCTGGGCGCCACGGCCAGCTACGTGAACACCGGCCAGGTGGTGATCGGCGCCGGCCGCCGGCTGGACGCCGGTGCCCAGACCTATGTCGACCTGGGCCGCACCGATGTGTCGGGCACGCTGGACCTGCACGGCGCCAACCTGCAGGTGGCCAGCCTGGTGCGGGTGCTGGCCGGCGGTCAGGTGCTGGTGGGGGGCGCGGGAGACCGCCTGCTGGGCGGCGACTTCCAGCTCGGCGGCCCCGGCGCGTCGATGCGCGTGCTGGCGCCGACCACTTTCTACGGCCGGGTGAGCGTCGGCGGCGGCAGCGTGTTCGAGCTCGGCACCGGCGTGCCGATGACGGTGACGGACGGCGGGCGGCTGACGGTGGATGCCAGCGATGCCATCCTGTCGAACAACGGCCGCCTCAGCTTTCTGGGCGGGCGCGTGGACGTGAGTGCGGGCAACGTCCTGAACAACGGGCAGCTGCTGGTGGAGAGTGGCGCACCGGTCTATGTCACCGGCGGGCTGCTGCGCAACGCGGCCGCCGGCCGCATCCAGACCCAATGGCAGATCGCCCTGGGCGGCGGCAGCACGCCGGCCACCCTGGCCAATGACGGGGACCTCCGGCTGGTGGGCGCCCAGGGCCAGCTCAGCGCGTTCAACAACAGCAGCTTCGTGCAAGGCGCCAGCGGGCGGTTGCTCGCAGCGCCCGGCTCCATGGTCGAGGTGACGACTGGCGGCCGGGTCGCGTTGAACGGCACGACCACCATCGAAGGCAGCCTGGACATCGGCATCGGGGGGCGACTGGTGATCGATGGTGGCCACGTCCGCCACACGTTGCGGCCGGGCAGCAACGGCCGCAACGCCGGCGACCTGGTCAATCTGGGCGTGCTGGAGATCGACAGCGTGCTGCAGGCGCCTGCCTGGGTCAACGACGGCACGCTGGACAACGGCAACCAGTTCGAACTGATGGCCGGCACCACGCTGGTCAACCACGGGCTGATCGTCAACCGGGCCTTCATGACCGTCGGGGGCTTCCTGCAGATGGAGGCGGGCAGCCAGCTGGTGCAGCACGGCGGCAGCCTGATGATCAACGGCCGGCTCACGGGCGGGCGCATCGCCTCGGGCGACCCGCTGACGATTGCCGCCGGCCGCCTGCTGGGCACCGGCACCATCGACGGCGACGTGGTGATCCTGGGCGGCGGCACGGCCGCGCCGGGCCGTTCACCCGGCACGCTGCAGGTGCTGGGCGACATGGTGGTGGGCAACGGGGGCGGGCTGGAGCTGGAGATGGCCCGCGACGGCCGCCAGGACCGGCTGATCGTCGACGGCCGGCTCCGCCTGGACGCGGGGTCCACGGTGCGCCTGCTGTTCCCGGGCGGCGCGCCGGATGTCGACCAGACCTTCGCCCTGCTGAGCAGCGGCCGGGGCCCGGCCGGGCTGGGCGGCGCGCAAGTGCTGGTCGACCATGCCACCCTGGGCTGGACGGCCTATGCCCAGGACAACGGCCAGACCCTGGCCCTGGCCTTCCAGGACGACACGGCGCGGCACCTGGAGCCGACCGACGCCTGGGGCCAGTGGATCGTCGACCCCGGCCAGATCCACTACGCCGACGACGACCTGGGCCGGCGCGTGCGGGTCGACGTGGCCGGCACGCTGGGCCTGCGCGCCCGCGCCGCGCTGGTGCTGGAGCGGGCAGCGACCGCACCGGGCGGCCGGCTGCTCAACAGCGGCGACCTGTTCATCAGCAGCGGCCTGGACAACGGCGGCGAAACCATCAACCGCGGCCGGCTCACCGCGATCAACCTCGACAACCACGGTGCATTCACCAACCGCGGCGCGCTGTCCCTCGGCTGGCCGGGCGACCCGACGGCGCGGTTCGTCAACCGGGGCAGCTTCCAGCACCTGGGCGGCAGCCTGCTGCTGGACGGCGGCGAAGGCGGCGCGTTGGCAGTGGACAACCTGGCCGGTGCCGAGCTGCGGCTGGCCGGCACGCAGACGGGCCGCATGGCGCTGCACAACCGGGGCCTGGTGGTGGTCGAGCGCGGCGGTGTGCTGCAGGCCAGCACGGTGCAGCAGGACGGCGGCACGCTGCGGGTGGACGGCGAGCTGAGCGCCGACGCCCTGAGCGTGCTGGGTGGCGAGCTGGGCGGAACTGGCCTGGTCCACGGTGCCATGCGCATCGCCGACGAAGCGGTGGGCGACAACGGCCTGCGGGCAGGCACCCGCCTGCGCCCGGACCTGTCGCCGGCCGACGGGTCGGGCGCCCTGGTGTTCGACGGACCGGTGCAGGTGGCGTCCATCGACCAGGGCGTGGTGATCGAGATCGACATCGCCTCGGCGGACGCCTTCGGCCAGCTGCGCTTCCTGGGCGGCCTGTCGATGGACAACGGCACCCGCCTGCAGGTGGTGCTGCTCGACGGCTTCTCACCGGGGCAGGACCTGGTGCTGCCACTGCTGGCCTTCGACCCGCTGCAGACGGACTTCATCGGCCTGCAGTACCTGGTGGGCGCCACCACGGTGTGGCAACGCCAGGGCGGCAGCGACGCGCCTTGGCAGGGCGGCAGCTGGGCACTGGCCCTGGAGGCGGACCGGCTGGAGCTGCAACTGACAGCGGCCCCGGTGCCCGAACCGGCCAGCGGCGGCCTGCTCGGCGCCGGGCTGGCGGGCCTGGGGGCGCTGGCCTGGCGCCGGCGGCGGGCGGCCGCCACGGCGGGCGCCACCAGCGTCGCTTGAGCCGGACCGCCCGGCTGGTCAGCCCGCCCCGGGCCGGGCCGCCAGCAGGGCCTGGTGCGCCGGCACTGCCGCGACGAAGCTCGGGCGCAAGGGCGCGGGCAGGGCGGCCTGCCGCTGCAGCACCCAGGCGCAGCCGGCGTGGTGGGCGGCGCGGGCCGCATCGGCCGCGTCCAGGGCCAGCGCCACGCGCCACAGGCCATGCCACCACACGCCCGGGGGCAGGTCGGGCGCCACCTCCCGGGCCGGCCGGGCCAGGCAGGCGTGCAGATGGCGCCGTGCCACCCATGGCCGCCCGGCGGCCAGTGCCGCTGCAGCGGCCACCCAGTGCGCGGTCCAGACCAGACCGGCGTGGCCGCCCATGCGCGCCTGGCGCCGCCAGCGCCGCGCGTCGGCCAGGGCCACGGCGGCAACGTCCGGTGCACCCTCCAGCGCCCGCAGGTGCGCCAGCTGCAGGTGCATGCCCCCGTACAGCGCCAGCTGCCGCGCATCGGCGTCGGCCAGCACCGCGACCAGCGCGGCCTGGCGCTTGCTGGCCGGTTGCCGCCCCTGCCAGGCCAGCAGCCAGCGGGCGTGCAGCCGCGTCCAGTCGGGCAGGGGGTCGGTGCGCAGCGCGGCCTCGGCATCGGTCAGCGCCCGCGCTGTCTGGCCGATGGTCCCCCACAGCCTGGCGCGACGCACGCGGATGGCCGCCTGCGCGGCGGCCGACTGCAGGGCCGCGTCGGCCAGCGCCTGGTCGAACAGCTGCAGCGCGCGGGCCGGATCGCCGGCGATGGCCGCCGCGCTGGCACGGGTGACGAGGCTGTAGTCACTGGCGCTGTGCAGGCCGGCATGGCGGCGAGCACGGTCGTCCAGCTGGTCCAGCACCGCCTCGGCCGCCGTCGGCTCGCCGGCCATCACCTGGCTCTGCGCCAGGTTGCCCAGCACCACCGCCTCGTCCACCGGCCGGCCTTCGCGCCGGGCGCGGTCCAGGCCACGGCGGTGCCAGTCGCGGGCGGCGGCCACCTGGCCCAGGCGGTCCAGCACCCAGCCGCGGTCGGACACCGCCTCGGCGTCGGGCAGCAGATCGCCATGCAGCCAGCCGGCATGCTGCTGCCACAGCGCCTCGGCCGCGCCGGCCCGGCCGGCCAGGCACCAGGCCTTGTGCAGGCGCAGCACGGCCTCGGCCGCCGCCGGGGTGCCGGCCGGCACGGCGGCCAGTGCCTGCGCGGCGGCGTCGGCACTGGTGGCGGGCCGCAGCGCATTCAACTCGGCTTGCGCGGTCAGCAGCAGCACGCGGGCCCGCGTCGCGCCATCGCCGGCCAGGGCCAGGGCCCGCGCCAGCGGTGCCGCCGCCGCGCCGATGCCGCGGGCCTCGACCTCGACCCGCGCCAGGCGCAGCAGCAGGTCGACAGCCTGCGCGGGGTCGTCGCCGGCCAGCGCGTCGGCCGCCTGCCCCAGGTGCCGGGCCTCGTCGGCCGGGCGCAGCGCCGCTCGGGCCGCATCGGCGGCACGCAGCAGCCAGGGCACGGCGCGCAGCGGCACGCCAGCGGCCAGCCAATGGCCGGCGATGCGGGCTGCGGCGTCGGCGTCGGCGTCGGCGTCGGCCCCAGGCTCAGCCTGCTCGGCCTGCTCGGCCTGCTCGGCCAGCGCCCGGTGCCAGGCCGCCGCCACCGGCGCGGGCAGCGTGGCGCGGGCCGCGGCCAGCGCCAGGCCATGCGGGCGGCCGTCCGCGCCCAGCAGCGCCGCAGCAGCCAGCGCCTGCCAGCGCCCGGCCAGCGCAGCCAGGTCGCAGCCCAGCAGGCTGGCCAGGGCCTGCGCCTCGGTGCCCGGTCCGGCCACGGTCAGCAGGCGCAGCAGCGCCAGCGCCTCGGGCGGCAGGCGCTGCAGCCGCTGCGCCAGCTCGTGCAGCGCGGCGGCGGGCAGCGGCAGTGTGTCGCCGGGCGCGCCGGGGGCGGCGTGCAGGGCGCGCAGGCTGTCCAGCAGATGGCGCGGATGGCCGCCGGTGTGCGCGCACAGGCGCTGTGCCAGCCCGGCTTCGGTGGCGACAGGCCAGGCGAGGTCGCGCAGCAGGTCGTCGACATCGGCGGCCGTCCACGGCGCAGGCGGGTGCAGCACCAGACGCCGCGCCGCGCCCAGGGCCTGGGCCAGCGCCGCCAGGCGGGCATGCGCAGCGGGCGGCCGGCTCCCCAGGGCCAGCGGCAGCGGCCAGGCGGCGGCCAACGCCGTCAGCCCTGCCAGGCTGTGGTCGTCGGCCAGGTGCAGGGCATCGATCACCCAGCCGCCAAGACCAGCGGGCGGCTGGCTCGGCAGCTGTGCGAGGCCCAGCGCGTCGGCCAGGCGCTGCAGCAGGCGGCCGGGCACGGCGGCATCCCCAGGCTCGGCGCTGACCCACACGGCACCCTGCCGTGCCAGGCCGCGGGCGAACTGCCGCAGCAGCCGGGTGCTGCCGCAGCCGGCCTCGCCCGCCACCCAGGCCACCTGCTGCGCCGACCACGCCGCCGCCAGCACCGCGAGGTCGCCGTCACGCCCGACCAGCCGCGGCGGATGCCACAGCGCGTCGGCCAGCGCCGTTGCCGGCGGCGCGACGGCGGCGGCGTCCAGCACCTGGGTGCGCTGGAGCAAGGCGAGCAGCGCCCGCGCCTCGCTGCCTGGCGCCACGCCGAACTCGGCCTGCTGGCGACCGGCCATGTCCTGCAGCACGGCCGCGGCCGCCGCCGCATCACCCTGGCGATGGTGGGTCCGGGCCAGCGCCAGCGCGGGGGCCTCGGCCGCCGACTCCAACGTGCGCCAGGCGGCGGCGGCGTCCAGCGCGGCGCGCCAGTGGCCAGCAGCCATCGCCGCCTGCCAGGCCCGCTGGCAGGCATCGGCCCGCTGCACCCGCAGCGCCCGGCGCCTGGCGGTCAGCCAGTCGGCCAGGTCGGGCTCGGCCACGGCCTCGACGCCGGCCAGCAGTTCGCCGTCGGCCACGCCCTGCCAGGGCTGCACCGCCACCTCGGGCGCCAGCTCCAGCAGGCGGGCGCCCTGCAGCAGGTCGATGCCGCACTGCTGGCGCAGCCGCAGCAGGCGCTGGCGCAGGTTGGCCAGCGCCCGCGCGACCGGCAGGTCAGGCCACAGCCAGGCGGCCAGGCCGTTGCGCGGCTGGGGGCCATCCAGCACCAGGCGGGCCGCCAGCAGGGCGCCGTGCCGGTCGAGCAGGCAGCAGCTGCCGTCGGGGCGCTGCAAGGTCGGCGCCCCGGCCAGTCGCAGCTGCCAGCCAGGCGGGGTGGCCCGGGCTTGGGGTGGGTCAAGTCCGCTGGCGCTCATAGGTAGTTACCGAGATCGGAACGGGTGCGCGCACCTCTACGATTCTGGTCCACACGTTCCAGCACTCCCGAAGGAGCCCCCATGAAACACGTCCTGATCGCCGCCCTGGCCATCGGCACTGCCGGCGCCGCGCTGGCCGAGTACCCCGAGAAGCCCGTCACCATCGTCGTGCCCTTCGCCGCCGGCGGCCCCTCCGACAAGGTGGCCCGCGACCTGGGCGACGTGCTGCGCAAGCAGCTGAACCAGCCGGTGATCATCGAGAACGTGGGCGGCGCCGGCGGCACGCTGGGCGCGGCCAAGGTGGCCAAGGCCGCACCGGACGGCTACACCGTGCTGCTGCACCACATCGGCATGGCCACCTCGCCCGCGCTGTACCGCAAGCTGCCCTACGACACGCTGGGCGACTTCGAATACCTGGGCATGGTCAATGAGGTGCCGATGACCCTGATCGGCCGCGCCACGCTGCCGGCGACCACCATGGCCGACCTGTCGAAGTGGATCACCGCCAACCAGGGCAAGATCAACCTGGCCAATGCCGGCCTGGGCGCAGCGTCGCACCTGTGCGGCCTGCTGTTCCAGCAGGCGGTCAAGGTCGACATGACCACCGTGCCGTACAAGGGCACGGCCCCGGCGATGACCGACCTGCTCGGCGGCCAGGTCGACCTGATGTGCGACCAGACCACCAATACCACGCAGCAGATCGAGGCCGGCAAGGTCAAGGCCTTCGCGGTGACGACGCCCAAGCGGCTGGCCGCACCGGCGCTGGCCAAGCTGCCCACGCTGGACGAGAGCGGCCTGAAGGGCTTCAGCGTCACCATCTGGCACGGCATGTACGCCCCCAAGGGCACGCCCAAGGCGGTGCAGGACAAGCTGAACACGGCCCTGCGCGCCGCAATGAAGGACCCCGAATTCATCAAGCGCGAGGAAGCCCTGGGCGCCGTGGTCGTCACCGACAACCGCCTGGCCGGCGCCGAGCACAAGAAGTTCGTCGAGGCCGAGATCAACAAGTGGGGCCCGGTGATCAAGGCCGCCGGCCAGTACGCGGATTGAGGCGCGCGCCGCATCGTGACCAGGGCGCTGCGGCGCCCTTTTTCACGCCTGCGCGAATCAGGCGATGCGCAGCGGGATCGTCACCGGTCCGTCGTTGACCAGGGCCACCTGCATGTCGGCGCCGAAGATCCCCGCCTCGACGACCGGATGCCTCGCACGCGCCAGGCGCAGCACTGTCTCGTAGAGCGCGCGCCCCTGCTCGGGCCCGGCCGCGCCGGCGAAGCTGGGCCGGTTGCCGCCGCTCACATCGGCCGCCAGCGTGAACTGGCTGACCACCAGCAGGCCGCCGCCCACGTCGACCAGGCTGCGGTTCATCTTGCCGGCGGCGTCGCTGAAGATGCGCAGCTTCAGCAGCTTGTCGACCAGCTTGGCGGCCTGCGCCTCGGTGTCGGCCGGCTCGGCACACACCAGCAGCAGCAGGCCGGCACCGATGGCGCCGACGACCTGGCCGTCGACCGCCACGCTGGCCTCGCGCACCCGCTGCACCAGGCCGATCACAGCGGGTCTTTCTGGTCGTCGAAGTGAGCCTCGACATCCATCGGCAGCAGCTGGATCGTCGCCCGCAGCCCGGGCACCGCCGCCATCAGCGCCTGCTCGACGCTGGTGCGCACCGCCGCGGCGCGGCCCAGGGTCCAGGCCGCGGGCATGTGCATGTGCAGGTCGACGAAGCGGCGGGCGCCGGCGCGGCGCGTCACCACGTGGTCGAAGCGGATGGTGTGCACCGCAAACTCGGCCAGGGTGCGGTCGATGTCGGCCCGCACCTCGGGCTCCAGCGCCTGGTCCATCAGGCCATGGGCCGAGCGCCAGACCAGCAGCACGCCCTCGCGGGCGATGTTGGCCGCCAGGGCGATGGCGATCACCGGGTCCAGCCACAGCCAACCCGTGGCCTGCACAGCCAGCAGCCCCGCCACCACGCCGGCCGAGGTCCAGACGTCGGTGAACAGGTGGCGCGCATCGCCCTCCAGCGCCATCGAGCGGTGCTCGCGCGCCTTGCGCAGCATCGCCCAGGCCAGTGCGCCATTCATGGCCGAGCTGACCACCGACAGCGCCAGGCCCAGGCCCAGCTGCTCCAGCGGCTGCGGGTTGAACGCCCGGTGCACGGCGGCGGCCATGATCGCCAGCGCGGCCACCAGGATCAGCACGCCCTCGAAGCCGCTGGAGAAGTACTCGGCCTTGTGGTGGCCGTAGGGATGGTCGTCGTCGGGCGGCTGGGCGGCCACGGTCACCATCGTCAGCGCGAACATCGCGCCGGCCAGGTTGACCAGCGACTCCAGCGCGTCCGACAGCAGGCCGACCGAGTCGGTCAGCCACCAGGCACCGGTCTTCAGCGCGATGGTGGCCACGGCCACCGCGACGGAGAGCTTCAGGTAGCTGCTGACCTGCATCGGCGGCGGCTTCTCTCTGCCAGGCCGTCAGGCCGTCAGCGTGACACGCGCGAACTTGCGCTTGCCCACCTGCACCACCACCGTGCCGGCCGCCACCTTCAGGCCCTTGTCGCTGACCGGCGCGCCGTCGATGCGCACGCCGCCCTGCTCGATCATGCGCAGGGCCTCGCTGGTCGACGGCACCAGGCCCGCCTGCTTGAGCAGGGCGCCGATGGCCAGCGGCGCGCCGGCCAGCGCCACGTCGCGGATCTCGTCGGGAATGCCGCCCTTGGCACGGTTCTGGAAGTCAGCCTCGGCCGCATCGGCCGCCGACGCGCCGTGGAAGCGCGCGGTGATCTCGCGCGCCAGCAGCACCTTGGCATCTTTCGGATTGCGCCCGCCGTCGACCTCGCGCTTCAGCGCCGCGATCTCGGCCTCGCCGCGGAAGCTCAGCAGCGTGTACCAGCGCCACATCAGCGTGTCGCTGATCGACAGCACCTTGGCGAACATGGTGTTCGCCGGCTCGGTGATGCCGATGTAGTTGCCCTTGCTCTTGGACATCTTCTCGATGCCGTCCGTGCCTTCGAGCAGGGGCATGGTCAGGATGCACTGCGGCTCCTGCCCGTACTCCTGCTGCAGATGGCGGCCCACCAGCAGGTTGAACTTCTGATCGGTGCCGCCGAGTTCCAGGTCGCTCTTCAGCGCCACCGAGTCATAGCCCTGCATCAGCGGGTACAGGAACTCGTGCACGCTGATCGGCGTGCCGGCGGCGAAGCGGGCATGGAAGTCGTTGCGCTCCATCATCCGCGCCACGGTGTAGCGGGCGGCCAGCTGGATCATGCCGCGCGCGCCCAGCGGGTCGCTCCACTCGCTGTTCCAGCGCACCTCGGCACGGTCGATGTCGACCACCAGGCGGATCTGGTCGAAGTAGGTCTTGGCGTTGGCCTCGATCTGCTCGCGCGTGAGCGGCGGGCGGGTGCTGTTGCGGCCCGACGGGTCGCCGATGGTGGTGGTGAAGTCGCCGATCAGCGGAATGACCGTGTGCCCCAGGTCCTGCAGCTGGCGCATCTTGTTCAGCACCACGGTGTGACCCAGGTGCAAATCGGGGGCGGTCGGGTCCATGCCGAACTTGATGCGCAGCGGGGTGCCGGTCGCTTCGCTGCGCGCCAGCTTCTTCAGCCAGTCCTCCTGCGGCAGCAACTCCTCGCAACCCCGCAGCGTCACGGCCATCGCCTCGCGTGTGCGATCGGTGACGGGGTGCTCGGTCGGCGGCTGCGGCGCGCCCGGGGTTGCGGCTTGTGACATGGTGAAGAAATCGGGGTTGGCCCGGTGCGGGGAAGCGCCCAGTCGCTGGGTATACTCCTCGCCTTTGTTTGCGGGCTGGCAGGTGTGACGAATTCACGCCCGCCGAGGTGAAAAGCTGTTGATTCTAGGCTGTCGCCACCTGCAGAACCTGTCGACAACAAGCAGTGCACGCCGCCCGGCCGCCTGCTTGCACGCCGCAACGTCGGCCCACCGGCCCGGCACAGCGGCGCGAAGGAATCCTCGATCTTGCAAGCCCTCAGCACTTCCATCGCGCACTGGCTGCAACGCGCCCAGGCCGGGGCGCATCGCCACCCCCGCCGCGTGGCTGCGGCCGCCGTGGCACTGCTGGGCGGATTCGCGGTCACCGCCTTCGGTATCGCACCCCTGGCGCCCGATGCCGCCGCACTGCCACGCCGTCTGGTCGTCGAAGCCCTGCCGGTTCCAGGCCTGGAAGCCCAGGTCGACGCGCTGGCCGCCCATCCCCTGCAGCTGGACCGCAACGACATCACCCGTGCCACCGACACGGCCGATACCCTGCTGCGCCGCCTCGGCGTGAACGATCCACTGGCCGCCGGCCACCTGCGCCGCGACCGCGACGCACGTCGCCTCATCGACGGCCAGGGCGGCAAGCTGGTGCAGGTGCGCACCGATGCCAACGGCACGCTGCACACCTTGGTCGCCCGCTTTCCGGCGCTGGACAGCCAGCGCGCCGCCACCCACTTCACGCGGCTGACGGTGTCCCGCACCGCTGACGGCTTCCAGTCGCTGATCGAGACCGCACCGCTGGTTCCGCAGACGCGCCTGGGCAGCGGCACCATCCGCAATTCGTTGTGGGCCGCCACGGACGACGCCCAGTTGCCTGACGCCATCGCCAGCCAACTGATCGAGATCTTCAGTGGCGATCTCGACTTCCACCGCGAGCTGCGCCGCGGCGACACCTTCAGCGTGGTCTTCGAGGCCCTCACGGCCGACGACCAGCCGATCACCTGGAGCGAAGGCACAGGCCGCATCCTGGCCGCCGAGTTCGTCAACAACGGACGGCAGTTGCAGGCGGTTTGGTTTCCGGAGGCCGGCAAGGGCAAGGGCGCGTATTTCGCGCCGGACGGCAGCAGCCGCCAGCGCGCCTTCCTGGCCAGCCCGCTGGCTTTCTCGCGCATCACCTCCGGCTTCGCCCAACGCTTCCACCCCATCCTGCAGAACTGGCGCGCCCACAACGGCGTCGACTACAGCGCACCGATCGGCACGCCGGTGCGCGTCGTCGGCGACGGCGTCGTCGAGTTGGCAGGTCGGCAGAGCGGCTATGGCAATGTGGTCCAGGTGCTGCACGCCAGCGGTCGCAGCACGCTGTACGCCCATCTGAGCCGCATCGACGTGCGCACCGGTCAGCGGGTCGAGCAGGGCCAGTCGATCGGCGCCGTGGGCGCCACCGGCTGGGCGACGGGTCCGCACCTGCATTTCGAATTCCGCGTCAACGGCCAGTTCCAGGACCCACTCACCATCGCGCGTGCCAGTGACAGCCTGCACATCGAACCAGCCGCCCGCCAACGCTTCGCCGTGCTGGCACAGTCGGCCCAGCGCCAGCTGGACGCCGCCGAGACCATGACCGCCTTCCGCGGCAACGCCGAGTGACGCTGCGGCGGCGGGCACCCGTCCGCATGACCAGTTGGCCCACGCAGGGCGCCCCGGCCATTTCAACCCGAATGCCCATCTTCAGGCGATGACCTCGGCGTTGTTCATCGGCCTGATGTCTGGCACCTCGATGGACGGCGTCGACGGCGTTCTCATCGATCTTGCGCCGGCGGGCTTCCTCCGCATTCACGCCCACGCGCACCAGCCCTACGCACCCGCCTTGCGTGAAGAACTGCTGGCACTCAATCGCCCAGGCCAGAATGAGCTGCACCGCGCGGCACTGGCCGGCAACGCGGTCGCCATGGCCTACGCGGTCGTGGTCGAGTCACTGCTGGCGCAGTCCGCCACCGCCCGCGAGACCGTCACCGCCATCGGTGCACATGGCCAGACCGTCCGCCACCGTCCTCTTGAATTCGACGGCGTTGGCTACACGGCGCAATTGCTCAACGGCGCCCTGCTCGCCGAGCGCACCCGCCTGCCGGTCATCTGCGACTTCCGCAGCCGCGACCTCGCCGCCGGCGGACAGGGAGCCCCCCTGGTTCCCGCGTTCCACCATGCCGCCTTTGCGCAGCCCGGGCGCGACACCGCCGTGCTCAACATCGGGGGCATTGCCAACCTCACCTTGCTGCCAGCAACAGGCGATGTAACCGGACACGATTGCGGACCCGGCAACGTCCTGCTGGACCTCTGGTGCCAACGCCACACCGGCCAGTTACTGGATCACGATGGCGCTTGGGCACGCCAGGGCCGGTGCGACGGCAAGCTCCTGTCGGCACTGTTGCAAGACGGATTCGTGCAGCGCCGCCCACCAAAGAGCACGGGCCGCGATCACTACAACGCGGATTGGCTCGATGCGCTGCTTCGCTCTCACCCCGTGGCGCTTGCAGTCGATGTGCAGTGCACGTTGGCGCACTTCACCGCGCAAGCAGTGGCGCATTCCCTGACGGACCACTGGAGCCCACCGGAAGCCTTGCTCGTCTGCGGAGGCGGCGCGCACAACAGCTTCCTGATGGACTGCCTCCGCGCGGCATTGCCGAACACACGGGTCCAACCCATCCACCAGGTCAGCAAGCTGGATCCCATGCACGTTGAAGCCGCTGCATTTGCTTGGCTCGCGCAAGCCCATGTCCAGCGACAACCAGGCAATCTCCCAGCGGTCACCGGCGCACAATCACTGCGAATTCTCGGTACCTGCCATCCTGCCTGAGCCCCGTTGAACAGCGCGCTCAAACCGCCGCCGCCGGACAAGGCAGCCACATCAGCCCAAAAAAAGCAAACAGCCCCGTGAACAATAGATCACGGGGCTGCGCAGGGATATTAGCCTGACGATGTCCTACTTTCACACGGGAATCCGCACTATCATTGGCGCAGAGGCGTTTCACTGTCCTGTTCGGGATGGGAAGGAGTGGGACCACCTCGCTATGGTCATCAGGCTTA
>Ga0116181_1002474_pt1 | contig 15007 bp, 17 predicted proteins | sample AD_UKC075_MetaG_FD_89752 | JGI IMG/M metagenome (GOLD analysis project Ga0116181, IMG submission 89752) | Active sludge microbial communities of municipal wastewater-treating anaerobic digesters from USA - AD_UKC075_MetaG | ecosystem: Engineered > Bioreactor > Anaerobic > Digestate | place: USA...
AGAAACAGCCAAAAAAGAATCTTCCAACAAAAAAGAATCTTCCAACAAAAAAGAATCTTCCAACAAAAAAGAATCTTCCAAAAAAACTGATTCAACAACTTCGCAAAAACAAACCACGGCTAAAAAAACAAATCAAGATATAGACAAAATAATGGAAGAACTGGAAAAAGAGGCGAAGGAAGAGGCAGATAAGTTTATTAAGGAACAAGAGGAACAATGGGCAAAGGCTGAAAGGAAAGTAATAGTCACAGTAAAGGAAGACCTGGAACAGAAGGCGTTCAATGAAATCAACAAGATAAGAAAAGCAGCCGGAGCAAACCCGCTTAAGTGGAGCGCATCGGCTGCTCAACAGGCGCGCAAAATAATGAAGGATTATGCAGAAACATACAAACGAAAAGGAGAAATAACGACGTTCTCTTCATTTGAATCCCCAAAGGAATTAACAAAAGAAGTTGAAAGCATGATGAAAAGCGTTGTAGAGTATACTGCAACTATAGGCGACAAAGGGTATGTGGACACGTCGGACCTTGAATTTGCCGGATACCCTCTTATAACAGACAACTCATATACCCAGGTAGGAGTAGCTGTATATATGAGAGAAGATGTACTAATAGTTGGCGGAGAAAAAGAGCCGTTATTTACTGAATACTGGATAGGAATTATTATGAAGTAAAAAAAGCCAGCTTATAAAAGCTGGCTTTTTTGTTTTTTTATAGAGGTGATTATAAATGCAGGGCGAAACCGTACAGCGGTCTGAACATATATACAGCACTGGAAAAAGATATTTACAAAAAGCAGGAAGGTTTGCCGGCAGAATGCTTCTTAACTTAATTAAACCATATCTTCCGTATATAATACTGATAGCTGGCGTGTTTTTGCTTCTGCTTATAGTATCCACCGTACTGTTTGCACAGCTGACAGCCGAGCCAGAAGGTGTAAGGACAACAGACGGCGAACCTCTTGAAACATATCTTGCACAGGCTGTAGAAAAAGCGAATAACCGGACACAATATGACACCTACGGCAGGGATATTATGCTGGAGTTGACGGATGGACATGTCTGGGCATTAATAACGATTAGAAACAGTATCGGAACCTTCGAGTTAAGTAAAGAAAACATAGACAGAATGGTCAACGAGTTAAAGCCAATGTTTAAATACACGACACACCAACGGGTTATTGAAGAAAGGGTGCCTTTCACTGACCCGGACACAGGGGAACCGGTAATAGGAGCGGACGGGGAGCCGGTAATGATATGGAAGGTAACAGACACAGTCCCTGAAACCCTGCTTGTATCGGCTGATACATTGATTGGCAAATACGAATATAGCTACAAAAAAACAACAGAGACTAACGGAGATATACGCATCACTTATATGCAGCCCTACGAAACAAAACTGATAGGTAAACCGTATGAACGTCTTGAAAGGTATATTGTAGAAACCTTAAAAATACCGGAAAGCGAAACCGAACTTACCATACAGGCTGTTTTAGAGAGTTCAAACGGATATGAATGGCGCGAGGAACGCATGGCATGGCTTTTAAGTAGCCGGACATCGTGGAACGTAAACTATACCGGTATACCGCCGGAAATAATACCAGCCATACAGGAAGCCTCACAAAAATACGGTATACCAGAATGGCTTATAGCAGGAATAATAGAAATAGAATCAAGTTTTAATCCTTTAGCAAGAAACATTAACTCGGGTGCATACGGGCTTATGCAGATTATGCCTTTTCACATAGAAGGAGGTTTGTATGAACGGCTGGGTTTCAGCCGGACAGCCGACAGGGACAACCCCAGAGCGCAGATTATAGCAGGAACACACATACTTTATAATCATATTGCCAGGTATATATCACCAGCGGAAGTAGACTGGTATACGGATATGTGGAAACAGCAAACGCTGCTGGGAATAATAAATTACGGTGGGTATCCAAACAAAAGGGTAGCGGAGGGACAGGCAAAATACGCGTCGGTTGTATGGGCTGCAGCAGACACATACAAGTTAAGCGGTGTAAAAACACACGTAACATGGCCAGTTCCAGGAAATACGCGTATATCGTCATACTTTGGAACACGGACCGACCCTATCCACGGCAGTCAGTCTTTTCACAATGGAATAGACATACCAGCAAAACCAGGCACACCGATAATATCAGTTACATCAGGGAAAGTGGTGTATTCCGGCTGGGCAGGCGGGTACGGGAACATGGTAGTGATAGAATCCGGCAGATACCAGTTTTTATACGCACACAATTCCCGAAACCTTGTCCGTACAGGACAACAGGTTGTACAGGGACAAAAAATAGCAGAGATAGGCAGCACCGGAAGGTCAACCGGCCCGCATCTTCATTTTGCTGTTAGTATCGGAAACTACGGGAATGGAAAATTTATTAATCCGTTAACCCTGGTTACACCGCGATAAACCAACGGGAAGGAAAGACAAAAAAGTGAGTATAAGCAATCAGCAAAAATCGCTTATATGCCGGAAAGCGATGTCGGTTGGGGAAAAGGGATGGAGAAACAGGCGGGACAGTACAACCAACCCAAATCTTCAGCTTTTGTTCAACGCATATGCCTGTCTTTGCAAAGCACTCCAGAGCGACAAAGCCCTTGATAAAGAAATCTGGGCTTCATTGTATACGAGTTGGAAAAAGAGACAGAAAACAAAGAAACTGTCTCTTTTTTTATAAACAATAAATAGCATCAAGGAGGGTATATTAATATGTCAATTGAAAAGAAACAGCAGTTGACAGCCGAGCAGTTGGGGATACTTAACAGTGAAATGGAAAAAAACAAAAAAAGCGTAGGGGTTGCCTATGCTTTGTGGTTTTTTTTAGGTTCACTGGGTATTCACAAGTTTTACCTTAATCAGACTGGATGGGGAATAACATACATAGCATTGCTTATTCTGGGGTTGATAACAACCGCAATCGGTGTAGGCTTACTTATTTTAGCTTTGCTTGGCTTTTTTCTGCTGTACGATTTGTTTACTATCCCCAAACAGGTAAGAATTGCATATGAGGAAGAGGAACAACAAATCATTGACAAGCTGTTAGGAACAGAAACACAAAAAGGAGAACAGGCATAAACCATGCAGGGCGGAACACATATTGCAGCAGCGCTGGCAGCGGGAAGCGTTATAATGACAGGGAACCCGGCAGGAATAGTAGCTGCAGGCATAGGGGCAGTATTTCCGGACATAGATTCGAGACATTCAGTGATTGGCCGTAAAATTCCGTTTCTGTGGCTTATCGGCGGCAGACATCGTGGCTGGACACATTCGATATTAGGTCTTATTATATTTTCTTTACCCCTCTGGTTATTAAGCAAAGAAATTTTTATAGGATTTGCGTTGGGGTATATAACGCATCTTTTGCTGGACATGCTTAACCCTTCAGGTGTACGTGTGTTCTGGCCAATACCGCTGACAGTAAGGTTGAGCAGTATATCAAGCACGGATTTCCTTTGGAACTTTATTTTAACAACAGTTTTCACGCTTATATTTTTATCAAGACTATTATTAAATATCTGACATAACAAAAAAATAGCGAAAAGCAAAACAAGCCGGTTCAGAGGTTAATTTTTCACCCCACCTGTCTCTCGAAAAAAAACAACTGTCCGGCTTTTTTTTATTTATATTTTTAGAGAGAACAAAAATTAAGCGGAGGTGTTATATTTCATGACAATAGTTTTTACCGGAACAGAAAAACTTGATAAGGACATAGCAGAAAAACTAAAAGCAAAACAGGCGTTCTATGCAGACTATTTACTGGAAGAAAAAGACGCGGACACAGTAATTTTATCAACAAACATAGAGACCGAAATACCGTTTAAAGATTTTTTATTTGCGCTTCGACGTGACAACAAACGCGTCATATTACTGACAGGTGACGCAAAGTCTCCATATATCGGATACGCTCTTGCGTTGGGTATATATGACCTTATTTTTGATCCGGTATCGGAGGAAAAAATAGAAGAAGTATACCATACTCCAAGACAATTTTCTGACGTAGCTCATTTTTATTTAGGGTTACAGGGGAAGGTATCATTTGAAAGTGCAAGAACTACACAAAACGGCGATGGTAACCCTGAAGGAGCAGGCGACGCTGAGGTGGCAGTCAAACAGTTGTACGGCATTTTTAAACTGATAGGCCGTGGAACCAATAAACATAACGTAAACGAAATGCTGCTCGATTTGGAGCAAATACTTATACAGCAATTTATATAACAAAAAAGGAGGAAATAAAAGTGAAAAAGAAAAGACTGTTGTTAATGATTCTTCCCGCAATAGTTGTAGGTGCTTTAGTTTTTACTTTATACAATCAATCAACCGGAACAACCCGGATTGTAGCGGCGAAAGATACTATAAACGCTGGAACAGTAATAAAAGAGGACATGCTAACAATGATGGAAGTCCCTAACACAGCCGTACCAAACGGAGCATTGACTAATAAGGAAAACGTTATAGGAAAATCGGTTTTGTATACCCGTTCACCGGGAGACATAATTTTCAGGGATACACTAACAGACGTTGAGGACCCGGTATTAAACGAAGGGGAAGCCTTTGTGGCAATAGAACTGCCAAATGCTATTTCAGACATGGTAAGTGAGGGAACCCAGCTGACTGTAATAAAACATTTATTAGAAACGGAAATAAGCGGAACCGTTGACGCATCAGTAACTTTTGAAGAAGAAACAGCCGAAGCAAGCGCATCTGTAAAGGCCAAAGCAGACATTAAAAGCGTTGACAACCTGCCGGTATACAGCATTGTACAGGCAGAAGGAGAAATATCAGCCATAAAATACGCAATAGTAAAAACTGATTTGGAGACTGCAAAAAAACTCGTTAACATTACAGCAGGGGAACACAGCGTTGTCATAACAAGATAAAAAGGAGGCAGAAAAACCAATGCTGATTTCTATATTTTCACCGAAAGGCGGGGTGGGTAAAACCACCCTTTCACTGGCGTTAGCAGAATATATTTCAAAAGAGCAAACCATATGCGTAGTAGAGTTTGATTTTTCGCCGGGAGATTTTGCAGCTATTCTGGATTTGGATATAAGCAGAAACGTTCTGGCAGCAACAAAATACAACTTCAGGGATAACGTGCAGAGGCCGGAAGGTAAGAAGTACGATGTAATCGTAGGCGGTTTTCCGGATGCACACGAACAGATACCCCGTGACGAATTCGACAAGATGATACGCAGGCTTGAAGAAAATTACGAGGTTGTACTTGTGGACATACAGCCAGGGTTTATAGAAAGGGCAATAGACGTATTAAACCGTTCAGATGTAGTGCTTTTAATAGCAGAGGACGACTACAGAGTAGCAGCCAGAATAAACGGGTTTTTGGACTGGGTAAAGGTTAACAACATAAACAAAGCAAGAAACTTTTTCTTTGTAGTTAACCGGAAAAAAGGTAAAAACATTTTATTCCTTGACAAGATGGAAAATGCTCTGCCGGTATTTTACACCATACCTTTTATTAAAAAACTAAAAGGACACGACGACAAAAGACTGGCAAAACACGCAAAACCAATATTTGACGAGCTGTTTAAAGCATATACAGAAAACATGTGAAGTAATGAGCAGTATTTAACCAAATGAAGCAAGGAATCTTTTAAGGAGGGACTATACAAATGGCTTTAACAGACCGCATACGTGAAATAAATAAGGTGGACTCTGTAGAACTTGAATCGGCCATTGCTGATATGAACGACATGCTAAAATATGTCCGGCAAGCGTTTTTAAACAGAGAAAACGCCGAGCGATTAGATCAGGATGAAATAAAAAGGCTGGTTGCTGCACGGACCGAGACATATCTGAAAGAAAACTATCCATATTTGCTGGAGAAAAAAGACGATTATGCAACGCTAGTGTATGACAGGCTGTACGGCCTGGGGCCAATAGAAAAACACCTGCGCAACCCCAGAGTAAACGACATCTTTGTCATGGGCACCAAAATCATGTACATTGAAGACGAGATAAAGAAGGACGACCCCGTGGAGTTTCCCAGCCTTGATGAAGTACGGCGCATTATAGACAAAATAGCCGCCGGTGTGGGGAAAACTGTAAACATAGCCAACCCACATGCAGACGCAGAGCTTTATGACGGTTCACGCGCATTGCTTGTGATACCGCCCGAAATAGACCGGCCAACTATAATTATCCGAAAACATACATCAAAAAGAAAACAGCTGCACGAGCTGGCTGCAGGGTTACAAAACTTAACGCCGGAGATAATCGAATACTTTAAAGTCAGTGTCAAACAGCGGAAAAACATTGTGGTTATAGGACAAACCGGTTCAGGTAAAACAACGTTTCTGGGTGCGCTCACATATTTTTTCCCACCTAAACATGTGGTAGCGGTTTTGGAAGACACAAGGGAGTTGGACCTGCCGCTAGACTATGTTTATTATTTTAAAACAAGGGACGCATCGGGAGAAGCATCAGAAATTACGTGGGTTGACATACTGCGGAACTGCCTGCGTGCCACCCCGAACAGAATAATATTAACAGAGATTCGTACTGGACAAGCAGCATATGAGTTCCTGGAAGTGTTAAACAGCGGACACAAAGGTTCGATGACAACCATCCACGCATCCAGCACTTATCTGGGCCTGCAAAGATTGGAGATGCTGATTAAAGATTATAAACCAAACATGGACGATACAATGCTGCGCAGGTTTATAGTAGGTGCAGTGGACATCCTGGTATTTCTTGACATTATAGAAGACGAAAAAGGGGACAATGTGGGCAGAATTATGTACGAACTTGCAGAAGTAAAAGGCTTGAACAATGACGGGACATATAACCTAGAATACATCATTAAGGAGGGCGAAATCGTATCAATGCCCGTAATACTATAAATCAGCAAAAGGAGCGAAACAGTGTTAGACAAAAAAACGCTTCTGTATTTGATGAGCAAGATGCGGAAAAGAGACAGTCAGACACATGAACACAGCTACAGTGCAGCAGGTTATGCGGTTGAGTGTGCCAGATATATGCACTTGCCAAAAGACGTAATTAGGCGTCTGTATTACGGAATGCTTCTGCATGATATAGGAAAAACCCAAATTTCTTTGGATATTTTAAACAAAAAAGAAGTGTTAACCAAAAAAGAGCGATGGAAGATAGAAAAACACCCTGAATACGGACACGCTATTGTAACAAAATACAATCCGCATAAAGATATACTTGATATAATACTTTATCATCATGAAAGATGGGACGGTGAAGGTTACCCGCATAAGCTGAAGGGCGAAGAAATCCCTTTTCTTGCACGTATAGCCGCTGTAGCTGATGCATATGACGCTATTGTTTCTAACCGTCCTTACAAAAAAGCTGTTACCCCGGAAGAAGCTATACAAGAAATTATAGACCACGCCGGAACGCAGTTTGACCCGCAGATAGCGGACAACTTTTGCCGGGCGTTTGAAAAAAGAACAAAACGATAGACGGCAATGTGGACGGTAAATAACTGGCAAAAGAAGGAGGTAATAATGTGAAAAAAATATATATAAATTCAGCTTTAAAAACAATAGACGATGCTCTGTGTGAACAGTTTGAAAAACATACCTGTTCAGATATAGAGGAAAGTTCAATTGTAGTAGTGTCAAAGAAAAACACAAAACCGGAAAATATCCGTTCTCTGACAGGCGGCGGCAAAAGAAAAGTTATATTGCTGGCAGATATGAGCGACACTGATCTTATAAAAGCTGCCAGAGATGCAAACGCTGAAATATTCTATTCTCCGGTTAAAATACCCGAATTAAGCAAAAAAATAAGTGAAATGTTAGATATAGAACAACCGGGACCGGACACCGGCAAACAACAGGAAGTAATGGAAAACAAAGGACAACCGGAAAAAAAGACGCAGGATACACCGAAGCCAGCAAAACCAGCTGATGCTTATACCGAAAAGGACCTTACAGATTTGATGCAGCAGATAAAATCCCGCATGACCGGAAGCGGCGAACTGGAACAGCTGCGTAAAGAAAACCAGGAGCTAAAAGAAAAAGTAAAACGGTACGAGACCTTTATATCGGTTCTTGCAGATATTTTTAACACAACCGTTAATTGATCACGCTATAAAGAGGTGAAATAAACATGATACCTGCAATTCTAGCTGGCACTGCAGCACTTATTTTTATGCTGATTCTTTTTTCTGTACAGGAACAAAAGGAACAGCAGTTAAGACGGCGTATAAACCGCATGCTTATAAGACGACCGACACAAAAACAGTCTCTGTTTTCGTTTATGGGAACTACAAAAAATAATATAGACAAACTGGTTGACGAGCTGTTTCCGGACCTTGACCCGGACATGGTTATTATATACGCCTTATATATATTCTGCGGCATACTTGCCCTGTCAGGTATATTAGGAAACATTATATTAGGACTGGCCATAAACGCTGTGCTTATAGTAAGCCTGTTTATATATCTCGACTCACGGCGTTCCAGAATACATTTTAAACTGGAACAACAGTTTGGTGCATTTGCACGGGACGTTGCAACTTACCTGCGGGCCAACCCCAGTCTATTCCGGGCATTGGAGGAAACAACAAAACATGTGGATAAACCATTAAAAACATACCTTGAATCAGCAGTTATGAAGGTTGAAGCAGGAGAAGCCCTGGACACGGTATTACGGGAATTTGCTCAAGAAGTAAAAATAGAGCCAGCCGTAAGCTGGGTAAATAGCATAATATTTGCACGCATGGCAAAAAGCAATCTGACTGATGTATGTGATTATACCGCCGACCGTATAAACCGCAAACTTGTCAGAAGCATGAACATCCGTGCAACGTTATCAAAAACAAAGGGCATGATTATGGCTATTCTAGGAATAACGGTGCTGATGATAGTTATAAATATTGCCGGTAACCCTGAAACAAGAGATTTGTACTTTACCGAAGCAGGACAGTATGTATTAGGATATGTAGTCATAAGCCTGTTCATAACAAGTTATCTGCTGTTTAAAAAAGTGGACGGCATAGCCAAAAAGTGAAGGCAGGTGTTTAGTGTATGAGCATACTAAAAGCAAAAAAAGAACGGCCAGCAAAGGTAATTAAAAGAGACAGGTATGGAAAGAAAATCCGTACAGCACCTTTTGAAAGCATAGGCACAAAACTGGCCAACAAGTATATGGAAAAAGACATGTTAGCAAAAATGGACAGGGCAATAAAAACAGCCGGCGGTGTAGATATAGAACTACCCGAAACAACCGGCGGTATAAAAATGCTGTTCTTTACTGCGCAAAACGTATACGAATATATAGCAGCCGTAGTAACATATATTCTTTTTGCACTTGTAATCTTTTTATACGGCATAATGTCAGGTGCAAGCCCGGTAGGACCACTTTTAATAGGTTTTGCTGTAGTTTTATATTCAATTCAACGGTACAGAAAATCGGTAAACGATTTTAAAGCAAAGTTTGAGGCGGAGTTACCGTCGTTCATTGACATGCTTATACAGGGTCTGGCAATCGAAATGCCTGTAGAACAGGTTATAAGATATATAGCAGAAACAGGACAAGGAATCATTATTCCGTTTATCCGCGAACTATACGCCAATCTTCTGTCCGGCGCATCATTGGATGAAGCATTAATCGAAACAGCCGAAAAAACGCTGTCTCCAGATTTTGAACGAGTAGCACGGCTGTTAGGTTTCAGAAGCGAAACAACTTCAGAGATGGTACAGGGGCTGGAGCAGATACGGAACACCATAGAAACACGGCTGGAAACAGAAATCCTTGCAAAAGCAAACAACATGGAAAACACTGTTATATTGCCGGTTATGGCAGGTTATGTTCTTCCGTATCTGGTAGTTATATTGTATCCTTTGTTAACAGAGCTTGTAGGATTTTTCTCCAGCATGGCTTTCTAAAAGAATATATATTGCAAAAAAGGAAAATTTTATGTATAATGTAAATACAGTTAATTGAGACAGGCAGAAACAGCCAGGCTGCTGTAAAAGCACAAGTCAATGTGTTTTACCTCCGGCAGAGGGGTTAGCAGCAAGCAGTATCATACCGTAGGGTAGGGATACTGCAGAAACAGCCGGATATACCGGCAAAAAAAATAAAGATGAAATTATACCCAAAGGCAGTATTGTCGTGCAAAAAAGCACGCATACTGCCTTTTTTGTTTTAAAAAAAAAAAGGAGGGTGGTATAATATGATTAGAAGCCAAAAGGAGGCTGATAGCATGGATGACAAGGAGAAAAAGGAACAGGAAAAGCAGAATGGCTGGGATTACAGCACTCCGATAGATTTTAGACCAAACCGGATAGATATGCGGCTGGACTTATTGGATAAAAAAATAGACGATACGCGACGCGAACTGTCAGCAGAAATAAAGGGAACGCGCGAAGAGCTGTTAGCAGAAATAAAAGGAGTGCGCGCCGAACTGTCGGCGGAAATAAAGGGAGTAGAAACAAAATTATCAGAGAGAATGGAAAAGCTAGATAAAAGAATCGGCAAACTCATTGGAGTTACAATAGGTGGTTTAGTTACTCTTATTGTGTCTCTAATTATACTTGTGCTGGAAAAGAATGTTGCCTAACAAATAACCAAACAATAAAAGGCGAAACAGCAACCAAAGGCAGTATGGCTATACAAAAACGCTATACTGCCTTTTCTTATTTTTTTCAAAAAACTATAATATATTTTATGAAAGGAGGATTTACGATGAACAAAAAAACCATTATAATCATCGTGGCCATTATAATTATAGCACTTATCGCTGGTATATATGGCTGCTCAAAGAAACAGCAGACAGAAACTCCCGTTGAAAACAATACTGAAGAGGTCCGGGAAGAGACAGAAGAAACAGAACAGGAGGAACCTGCTGAAAGCGAAACAAACGAGGAACCTGCTGAAAGCGAAACAAACGAAGAATCGGCACAGGAGGAAAAAAGCCTGTCTGAACAGATGGAGGAAGAGCTGGCGAAAGCAGGAGAGGAATCAGAAATCACCATAGAGGAACTGGAAGAACAGACAGGGATTGAAAATATCGCAGAAAAAGAGGAACTGTATTCCAGGGAATATGCCGAGATAGAAAAAGTTTTAACCGAATACAACCGGTTAGACAACACATACGACTACCGCACCGTAACCCTGGAACAGCTGCTTAAGGCGACAGAATTACTGTATAACAGATACGGAATGAAAGACAAATATGAAAAAGCTATGCCTAAAAGACTTGAATCTATAAAAAACAGCAATTCAATAAGGGAATTTGACAGCATAGAAATAAAAATGCTTTTTTTTACCGATGAAAACTTCAAAGAACCAATAGATATTGCACAATACTCCGACAACACCCTAACCCATGCATATGTAGAATTAGAAATAAGGGCAGAAGAAAAAAAACCTGAAAAAGAATTTTCAAATGTCCTAGTACAAACTTGGTTACAGAAGGTAGACGGCAACTGGAAAGTTGTCGGGGAAGCATTAATAAAAAAACTGGAATAGCTCCTGCCTTGCTTACAGGCAGGGGCATTTTTTTATCGAGGGGGTGGTCTTTTGTTAAAAAGGATTACAGTCTTACTTTTATGCTTGATGCTGGTTATTCCATCCGTAACAGCTTATGCATGGAATGACGGTAAGAACGGAGGTTCAAAAGAAGTAAAGCCCGGCGAAACAACTGATCTGGAAGGCCGAAACCAAGGCGGCTCACCGGGAGGAACTAATCCAGGTGGTAATCAAGGAAACAACAAAGGCAGTCCCAGCCCCGGCAGCGGAACCGGTAAAGCGCCAGCGTACAAAGAGATAAAAATAAAAAGGCAAGTAGTATCAAGGAATACTACAAAATCAACAAGCACAAGAACCGAGGATAGAACACTGTACTGGAACTGGCGTTTAAAAAGCGGTCCGGGGAAAATGACTGTACACAGAAGTACAGGAAGCATAAAACAGGTAAACAGTAAGATGTGGCAGGCAGGACAGAGAATTACAGTATCTTTTGATAAAGTTGGCGACTATATCGTAACATCTGCCCAGGTAAAACAGAGGGTAAAAAAAATAACACCTGTTTACAAAACCACCACCACATACTTGGTAACAGAATACCACGAGTTTTTTGCTTCAGACGGCACTTTATTATATACGGAAATAAAAAGTGGGTATTATCAAACTGTCACATCAACCTCATACGGCAGAACACAGGAAGAGAAGAAGCAGCCGCGAGAATTGAAGGAAAAAGAACACAAAATCCGGGTAACAGAAGTACCGGGGCCTCCGATAGAACTTCCTACAGAAGAATACCTAGAAACAACATCAAGCGTAACGTTTTCACGGGATTATATATACACCGAAGACGTGATAGATGCATTGACTGATAAAGGTTTTGAGTTGGATGTAGTATACGAGATAACAGCAAACACAACCATAACAGAGGCGGTTATACCACAACACCAGATAACAAGGTACAAAAACATGGGGACAATGACTGTAACACCTGTCAGCTGGAGTGCAACCCGGACGAACGGAGGCAAAACAGTGCGGATACAAGCAAAGTTCAAATATCCGAAAGCAGCGGTGGCCGGCAAGTCGCCGATGGTTTTCAGGATAAAGGTAAAGGACAAAAACGGCAAAACATGGATACTGGGAGACAATATAGATGTACCGGTAAACGCCATAAGCGGACGATTTACAGACGTGCCGGAAAGTCAGACCGGACAGTTATATCAGGTAAAAGGTTTAACCCGGATAAATGACAGGCAGTACAAGAAAAATTATGGAACAATAACATATGCAAATATAAAGGTAAAATAAAACCCTGCTTCAGGCGCACATATTTTGCCGTATTTCCTTTTGTTCAGACAAAGGAATATAATTATATGTCTTGTCCCAAACAACGCAAAAGGAGGGCTTTTAAATGCCTTATAAAGGATTTTGTGTCAGAAAGTTTTTGCAAGACAAACGCGGGGACGCGCTCTTTATATTTATAACTTTTCTGATGTTTATGTTTGGCATGATGATTATAGGACAGGCACAAATTACCGATATATCGGTAAAACGACAAAAACTATACAACGCTGTTCAGGACGGGTTGACGCTAGCGCGAGCAGAGGCAATAAGGTTTAATAGAAATGCAGTAAGTTTTAACAGAAGTAAAGCAAACAGTTTGATAAAGCAATGCCTGGACAACAACAAAATTGAGATAACATCTTTAGATTCGCGGTACTCAAATGGCCGGATATATGCAAGCGGAAAAACAAGCGATGGTACACCGTTTACATTCAGCATACAAACATACAGAAACTACCGCTAAAGATGAAAGGGGGCAAACGTCGTGCTGCGAACAGTAAAAAAGCTCCTGCATGACAAAAGAGGAATGTCAGGACTTATTGTATTCGCTATTTTGCTACCGTTTCTCGGCGCATTTGTGATAGCAGTAGCACAAACAACAATAATAAGCGTCGGTCAATCGGTGGTAAACAACGCTGCTTTTGAAGGAGCGCGTATAGGAGCATTAAAAAACAGCACTACGGAAGCAAAAAATGCAGCAAACAACCTGGGAAGAAACGTTTTGGGAAACTGGAATTCAAGGGCTACCGTAAAAGCAACAAAAAGCAACAACATAATAACAGTAACGGTAGAGTATAAAGTGCCGATTTACTCTTATTTTAATTCGCTAAACATGAATATACCCAAAAAGGTGCAATCAAGCAGTTCACAACGGGTTGAAAGCAGTCCATAAAAAATCTTTGCAAAAAAAGCAAAGGATTTTTATTATATTATAAAAATCAGGGAGGGTTGATTAGAATGGCTAAAAAAATAAAGGAAAAGGTACTACTGGCACAAGCAAGGCTATGCTCATTTGCAAATGACAAAGAAGGTGCGGACATGGTAGAATGGGTAGCAATCATAGCAGTTGTAGTGGGCATTATTGTTCTGCTTTCGCCAGTAGCGCGCAACCAAATCTCCAACTTTTTCACCAATGTATTTAACAAACTCAGAACCATGTCAACCGGCGGTTAATGATTTGATGGGTTTTTTGGCGGCCTTTTCCCAATCCAAAAAGGCTGCTTTCAACACAAATTTAGGCTTTACAAAGGAGTGAGAACTATGGCCATTACAAAAGCAGATAGTTCCACTAAAAAAGGCAGGAAACATAAAATTATAATAGCAACAGTATTAATATTGATTCTGCTCATAACTTTTGCTATAACTGTTTTTGCTGCCCCGGGGTCCGACTATAACAAGGAAAGATATATAACCATAAACTTAAACGGCGGTAGTGCATCAATGAAATGGATATTTCAATATGACAGGGATCCGCCAAATTCAAGCAGGAAAGCCGGAGTCTTCTACGATGGTGTAGCGACAGGAAAGGTGTATGACAAATTTGGTAATGTGCACACACTGGGCTTAAAAAGATATGAAGAAAAAAGAGATCCGCCGTTAGATAAGTATCCCTTTTATGACAACGAAAACCCCAAAAACGGAAAGTTTAAGCAGCACATGGATTTTGTCGGACAGACGCCATGGGTATGGATAAGTACCCCCACAAGAACAGGCTATACTTTTGATGGATGGACAATCTCACCTTCCAGGGAGACAAAATCACATAACAACGGAACTGCAATTCATGCAGGGTTATCCGGTGGCGATTTCACAATAACCGCAAAATGGAAGGATAATACAGCTCCAACTGGCAGCTTCAGTCCCAATAGCAGAGGCTGGGGGAATACCAACGTAAATGTAACAATAAGCGGCTCGGATAGTGGTTCTGGCGTTAACAGGATAAGATATAGAACAGAAACAAATGGCACGTGGGGAAGTTGGTCAGGATGGACAAGCGGAGCTTCTCGGTCTGTAACTCTATCGTCAAATGGCACCTATCGGCTACAGGCTGAAATAGAAGATAAATCAGGGAATAAGGCGACAATAACAAGCGGAACCTACCGGATAGACAAAACAGCACCAAGCGTATCAGCAAATACTTCATCAAGGGATTGGGGAAACAGTGATGTAAGTGTTACTCTGAC
>Ga0116181_1002479_pt1 | contig 14994 bp, 9 predicted proteins | sample AD_UKC075_MetaG_FD_89752 | JGI IMG/M metagenome (GOLD analysis project Ga0116181, IMG submission 89752) | Active sludge microbial communities of municipal wastewater-treating anaerobic digesters from USA - AD_UKC075_MetaG | ecosystem: Engineered > Bioreactor > Anaerobic > Digestate | place: USA...
TAACGAGGAGGACACACCCGTTCCCATACCGAACACGGAAGTTAAGCTCCTCAGTGCCGATGATACTTGGATGGAGACGTCCTGGGAAAGTAGGTCGCTGCCAGATTTATAATCCTCAATAGCTCAGTCGGTAGAGCATGCGGCTGTTAACCGCAGGGTCGTAGGTTCGAGTCCTACTTGAGGAGCCAAAATAAAAGGGAAAGATAATTATCTTTCCCTTTTATTTATTTTTAATGAATTTTTTAAGTGTTTAAATACAATTGTTATTTGAACATAATAAAGAATATAAAAATAAAGTGCAAAAGAAACTTTAAATTACCCTTAAAAGAATGCTAAATGTCAAAAGAAAAGGGGAGTAGAATGCAAAACAGGAGAATTTTAAGGATATTATTTGCTTCATTTATTATTACATCCGGGATAATTATTATTAATATAAGCAGCGGTATACCTGGTGCTGATAAAGAGAATGATTATATCAGTCCGTCACCTGATATTGAAAAATTAGATATTTCATTAAAAGATAGTGAAGATAATAATGTAAAAAACGAAGATGAAACAAAAGAAGATGGTGAAAGTGAAAATGATAATTTAAAAAAGGAAAGGGTAAAGGTAAAGGCTGTATATATTACAGGGGCTTCTGCAGGGAATGATGCCTTTTTAGATAAAATTATTAATTTTACAAAAAACACAGAGCTTAATGCTGTGGTTTTAGATGTTAAAGAAGATGGTAAAGTAAACTATAAGTCGGATTTAAAGAGTGTAAGGGACATTAATGCATACACCGAACTCTATGATGTAGACAAAGTTATAAAAAAATTAAAAGATAATGGTGTTTATGTTATAGGAAGAGTGGTATGTTTCAGAGACGACCACTTAGCTATGAAAAGGGCGGATTTAGCTGTTAAAAAAACTGATGGTTCCATATGGAAGGAAAACAATGCTATAGCCTGGACAAATCCTTATAATCAGGAGGTTTGGGATTATAATATAGAAATTGCAAAAGAGGCAGTAGATAAGGGATTTGACGAAATACAATTTGATTATGTCAGGTTTCCTGCAGTAAGCAGTAAACAGGTGTATTATGGGGAAAATCTCCCGGAAAAAGCAGATGCTATTTGTGGCTTTTTGAAAAAAGCTGCTGAAGAACTAAATAAAAAAGGTGTTTTAGTATCGGCAGATATTTTTGCAATAGTATGTGAAACTCCGGGGGATACAGAAGGTATAGGACAGGTTCTTGAAAGAGTTGGTATGGATATTGACTATATATCCCCTATGATTTATCCTTCACATTACGCCAATTCATCAAGAGGAATGATGGGAAACGGGGTTGGACAGAGTATAAATGGGGTAGTTTTTACTGCACCTGATTTAAAGCCATATGAAGTTGTTTATAATGTTCTGGAGAAAACCAAAGACAGAATATCCAAGGTTGAAAATTATAAAGCAGATGTAAGACCTTATATTCAAGGATTTACCGCTTCCTATCTTCCAAAGGGATATTATCAGGTATATGGACCCGAACAGATAAAACAGCAAATAAAAGCAGTGTATGATGCAGGTTTTGAAGAATGGATTGTTTGGGATGCGGGGAACAACTATGTAGAAGAAGCTTTTACCAGATGAATTAAAATGATTATAATTGAAAATGTGTACAAAATAGTGTCAATTTCCAATGACAAAAATAAAAAAAAATGATATAATTTAATTTGTATAAAAATTTAAGAAAATGGGGGTTATTATGTAAATGAAAAGCAAAAGAAAAATAACAAAATTTACAAGGGAGAAAATTATATTAATTTTATTATCAGTGATGTTGGTATTTGTACTTACTTCATGTGGTAATGATTCTATTATACCAACGGATAATTCAATTTCTACAGATGAAACAGAAGTTGGTGATGAAAAACAGGGGAATGAGCAGAATTTAGACGGTGAAAGTGAAGGAGAAAATGGTAACGAAGATGGTAATGAAGAAGGTAGTGAAGAAGGTAGTGAAGAAGGTAGTGAAGAAGGTAGTGAAGAAGGTAGTGAAGAAGAAACAGAGCAGGAGGAAAAGATAAAAGTAAAAGCTCTATACCTGACAGGGTGGACTGTGGGAATTCCTGAAAATGTTGATAAATTTATTGATATTGCAAAAGATACAGAAATAAATTCATATGTAATAGATATCAAAGATGATGATGGTTTTGTGGGCTATGAATCACAAATTCCTAAGGTAAGGGAACTAGGTACATGGAAATATAAATATGATGCAAAAAGCGTTTTGAAAAAGTTTAAGGATAATGGTATTCACTTAATAGGCAGACTAGTATGTTTTAAAGATCCCCAGTTTTCTTCAAAGCACCCTGAGTGGGCGGTAAAAATGGCGGATGGAAGTTTGTACCGGGAGATAAACGGTGCCACATGGATTGATCCATATAGAAGAGAGGCATGGCCATATATTATAGAAATAGCAAAAGAAGCAGTAGAACTTGGATTTGATGAAATTCAGTTTGACTACGTCAGGTTTCCTAACGATGGTAATAAGAGTGCAATGCGCTTTAATAATGATGGTTCAGAGAAATATGAAATAATCAATGAGTTTTTAGCATATGCCAAAAAAGAGTTACCGGATGTTGTTTTGTCTGCGGATGTATTTGGAATAATTCTTGAAAGTCCTGAAGATGTTGAAGATATAGGACAGTATTTAGAGCTTATCGGAAAAGATATTGAATATATTTCTCCAATGGTATATCCTTCCCACTATGCAGTTGGACAAAAAGTAAACGGTGTTCAGTTTATGAAACCGGACCTTGAGCCGTATGAAGTGGTGTACCAAAGTCTTGTAAAAGGTAAGGAGAGAATAGGAAAAGTTGAGGGATATAAAGCTGATATGAGACCTTATTTGCAGGCGTTTACAGCCAGCTGGCTGGAAAGTGGGTATTATCAAGTCTACGGGGTAAAACAGATAAAGGAACAAATAAAGGCTGTGTATGATGCAGGATATGAAGAGTGGATATTTTGGGACCCTGCCAACAAATATCAAAAAGAAGCCTTTTATAATGAATGATTACAATAATTTTAAAATTTACAAATACTCAATTTAGTTATAAACTTAATTATAAATCCAATTATTACACTAATTAAAAAACAATTATAAACCTAATCATAAACCTGGTGTAAGAATAATGAAAACAATAAAAACAAAAAACAGCAGAAATTTACAGAAGGGATAAAGAACAGGTTATAGAGTAAGTTTAAAAAAATAACGGCAGCCTTTAAAAAGGCTGCTTATTTATTATTTTCTGAAGAATTATATATAGTCGATAAATATAGTTGAAAATTATTTATATTGACTTAAAGAACACTAAAAGATACAATATAGTGTACTGGTAAATAATCAGTATACAAAATATAGTATTTTTCTTTAAGGGGGATTACAATGAATATAACTGAAAATGCCATTAGGGTCTTAGAAAAAAGGTATCTAGCTAAAGACGAAAATGGCAGTTGTATAGAAGACCCTGCAGGAATGTTTAGAAGAGTCGCAAAAGCTGTTGCTGCTGCAGATAAGGAATATGTATCTGAAGAGGAGCTAAAGGAAATTGAACAAGAATTTTACAATATGATGTCCAACTTAGAGTTTTTACCTAATTCTCCTACCCTTATGAATGCAGGAAGACCTTTAGGACAGTTAAGTGCGTGTTTTGTGCTTCCAATAGAAGACAGTATGGAAGGAATATTTGAAAGCATTAAAAATGCTGCACTTATACATAAAAGTGGTGGTGGCACAGGCTTTAGTTTTTCCAGATTAAGACCTAAAGGAGCTTCTGTAAACTCTACAGGAGGCGTTGCCAGCGGACCTGTAAGTTTTATGAAGGTTTTTAACGCTGCTACAGAAGCAGTGAAACAAGGTGGGACAAGACGTGGGGCAAACATGGGAATTTTAAGGGTGGATCATCCTGACATAATGGAATTTATAACATGTAAAAGAGATAACTCGGAAATTACCAATTTTAATATAAGTGTTGGTATAACAGAAGAGTTCATGAATGCTGTAGAGAATGATGAAGAATATAATTTAATAGACCCCAGGACAGGAGAAGTTGCAGGGACTTTAAATGCAAAGAAAGTTTTTGATGTTATTGTGGATATGGCCTGGAATAACGGGGAGCCAGGTATTATATTTTTGGACAGGTTAAATAAGGACAATGTTACTCCTGAATTGGGAGAAATAGAAAGTACTAACCCATGCGGGGAACAGCCGCTGCTACCTTATGAGGCCTGTAACTTAGGTTCTATAAATTTAAGCTCAATGGTAAAAGACATTGATAATTCACCTGAGGTGGACTATGATAAATTGAAAACCGTTGTTTGGAAAGCAGTGCATTTTCTCGACAATGTTATTGATGTGAATAAATATCCCTTGCCTGAAATAGATGAGATGACAAGGGGTACAAGAAAGATAGGACTGGGGGTTATGGGATGGGCTGATATGCTTTGTAAGCTTAACATACCGTACAACTCCCAGGAAGCTGTGGATTTGGCGGAAAAAGTGATGAGTTTCATTCAAAGCGAATCTAGAAAGGCTTCAATTAAACTGGCTGAGAAAAAAGGGGTTTTCCCATACTATGATAAAAGTATTTACAAGGACAAGGATATAAAGCTGAGAAATGCCACTACAACTACAATAGCCCCAACAGGTACTTTAAGTATTATTGCAGGAGTATCCAGCGGTATTGAGCCCTTGTTTGCCATTTCATATATAAGAAATGTAATGGATAACGATGAATTAATAGAAGTAAACCCTATATTTAAAAAAATTGCTTTAGAAGAAGGTTTTTATTCAGATGACCTTATGAAGAGGATTGCAAAAAAGGGAACAATAAAGGGATTTTCTGAAATACCTGAATCAGTTCAGAAGATTTTTGTTACTGCCCATGACATTACTCCTGATTGGCATGTTAAAATGCAGGCGGCTTTTCAAAAATACACGGATAATGCAGTATCAAAAACCGTTAATTTAGCTAATCAGGCAACCAGAGAAGACGTTTATGATGTTTTTTGGCATGCATATAAGACAAACTGTAAAGGGGTTACAATTTACAGGGACGGAAGCAGGGATATGCAGGTACTCAATATTGGAAAAGTAAAAGGAAAGGAAGAAAATGCGAATAAGGAAGAGAGCGCTGAATACAAAGTAAAAATTTCTGCGGTAAAGGGCATTGCTCCAAGACCAAGGCCAGAAATTGCCACAGGATTTACAGAAAAAGTAAAAATTGGCTGCGGAAATCTTTATATTACAGTAAATTATGACGAAGAAGGGATTTGTGAAGTATTTACCAATACAGGACGTGCAGGAGGATGTCCTTCCCAGTCAGAAGCAACGGCAAGGCTTGTTTCAATTGCCTTAAGATCAGGAATAAACCATGAACATATAATTGAACAGTTAAAGGGAATAAGGTGTCCTTCCACCACAAGACAAAAGGGTTTAAAAGTTTTGTCTTGTCCTGATGCAATAGGAAGGCTTATTGAAAAGGTGGCAAAGATACAAAACGGGGGTTCGGTCAGCAGTGAAGTAAGCATTACAGATGAACAGAAGTTTCAGCGGCCCATGGCTAAAATAGGTCACGGCTTAGAAGAAAAAGGTAAAGAAGAGTCAATTTGCCCTGAGTGCGGTGTAAAACTTGAACACGAAGGCGGATGTGTAGTTTGCAGAAACTGCGGCTATTCAAAATGCGGATAAAAGTTTTAAAACAGTTTTTCTGTTTGTTTAATGCAAATAGAAAAACTGTTTTTTTAAAAAAAACTATTGTAAAATAGAGTTAAAATATATTAATTTTAATATATAAGATAATATAAGACAGGGGGATTGGCTTATGCTTATTAAAAGGTTAATGAATGAAAGAGGGAAAATATAGGCAAAGATGTTGATAATTTAATTTTAAAAATGCAGGGAAGCATTTTTATTGAGGGAAAAGAATATGGACCTTACATAGCCCCATCTAAGGAAGGAAAAAGTATAGAGGATTATTATCCCTATTTTATATATTTATAATTTTTGCTTTAGCACTAATAAAATATTAGTTTTTTTTTCTTATTGACTAACGGGAGATAAAGCCGTAATATATGAGTTAGCACGTAGCAATAAATTTTATGTATTCATTTTAATTGTATTTTATTATAATTCCAAAACTATAAGATTAAATTACAATGGGGAAAAAATTTTGTGGGGGATAGTGTTAAAATGTTTATACAAAAGAGGTTTTTGAGTTTATTTTTTGTTTTTTTAATTCTTACTACAGTACTTCCGTTAAATTTATTTTCACAGTCAAAGCCATGGGCTCCGTATGAAAAGTATATACCAAGTGAAACACCTCTTGCCAAAAGGCATTTTAGAGGGGTATGGATTAGTACGGTTATAAACCTTGACTGGCCCACTGTTGAAACAAGGGATATAAAAAATGATGAAGAGAGAATCAGAAAGAGTAAAGAAGAACTTATTGAAATATTAGACAGAGCAGTTGAGCTCAACATAAATGCCGTGTTTTTTCAGGTAAGCCCGGAGGGGGATGCACTTTATAAATCAGATGTTGTTCCCTGGTCTCGCTATCTTACCGGGACTTTTGGCAAAGATCCCGGGTTTGACCCTCTGGCATTTATAATTGAAGAAGCACATAAGAGAAATCTTGAACTGCATGCATGGCTGAACCCTTACAGGGTGTCCATGTATACTTCAGAGTCTACAAAAAACTCTTTAAATATTCCAAAGAGCATTTACAAGGAAAGACCGGATTTAATAAAAACCGCAAATAACCGCTTTGTTGTAGACCCCGGAATTCCTGACTCAAGAAAGTGGGTGGCGGACAGGGTAAAGGAAATACTGGACAACTACGATGTGGACGGTATACACTTTGATGATTACTTTTATTATGAAAAGTATGAGGGTGAATTAAATGACGATGAAACTTATAGAAAATACAATAACGGACGGTTTTCAAACAAAGGTGACTGGAGAAGAAACAACACATATCTTCTTGTAAAAGAGATTTCAGAATTGGTAAGACAGTCAAAACCTCATGTGAAATTTGGGGTAAGCCCCGGGGGTGTGTGGGGAAATAAAAAAGACGGTCTTGTTGACGGTTCAAATACAGATTCCAGCTACACAAACTACTTCAGATGCTTTGCAGATACTAAAAAGTGGGTAGAAGAAGAGATTATAGATTATATTGCGCCGCAGATTTACTTTAGCTTTGGAAATCCAAGGGCTCCTTACGGGGAAGTGGCGTCCTGGTGGGCAAATGTGGTTAAAGGCAGGAATGTCCACCTTTATATAGGACAGGCCCTTTATAAGATAAATGATGACTCAGACGGGTATTTCGTAGGTGAAAATGCCATACCGGAGTTTACAAGGCAGTTGAAATTCAATGTAGTAAAACCTGAAATACAAGGTACCATTATGTTTAGATATAAAAATTTTGAAGATGAGAAAAAACAGCCAATGGTAAATGTAATTGAAAAGGATTTATGGTCATCTAAAGCATTAATTCCCCTTATGCCCTGGAAGGGTGGAAAGGCACCTTCAGCTCCTGAAGCAGGGAAGGTTGAAATGACCCCGGAGGGAGTTAAAGTTTCCTGGGACAAAAATGATGAAAATGCAGCTTACTATGCAGTGTACCGTTTTAATGTAAATGAAAGTGCGGATATTACCTCTGATAAAAGCGCAGCAAAACTAATTGGAACAGTGAGGAAAAAAGACGGTGTGGTTCAGGAGTTTTTGGACAGAGAATTAAAAAATACAGATAGTGTATTTTATGTTGTAACTGCCCTTGACAGGCTTCATAATGAAAGTACAGGTCTTTCATTAAACACTGAAACTTCAAAGTACTTTCCGGATGTAGGCTATAAGTATTTGTGGGCAATGGATGCCATTGACGGCTTTTATGAAAAGGGAATTATAAAAGGTGACCACCGTGGTATGTTTAACCCCGGAGCCAACACCAAAAGAGGGGATTTTATCATCATGGTTGTAAATGCCCTAGGTTTGGATGCTGAGTATGAAGGAAACTTTTCAGATGTTAAGAAAGATTCCTACTACTATGATGCTATAGCCATTGCAAAAGAGCTGGGAATTATAAAAGGCATCAGGGAAGGAATATTCAATCCTGACGGAAATATAACCAGGGAAGACATGATGGTGATAGTAACCAAAGCCCTTGAAGTGTCAGGAATAGAGCTTGAAAAGCCGGATTTAGACAGTCTTTTGGAATATAATGATGCCCATGACATAAGCGGATATGCCAAAGAAGCAGTGGCAACCCTGACGAGTGCAGGACTGGTTAAAGGTTTTGGTGGGGGAGTTCATCCAAAACGCATGGCAACCCGAGCAGAAATTGTGGTAATACTGAATTTGATTCTGGAAACAATATGAAAACATATTAGAAATCATGAATAATTATAAAACTTTTAAGAACTCCACTGATTAATTTTCTGGAGTTCTTACTTTTTTAATGCCTCTAGGGGAGATTTTTATGAGAAGAGGAGGATATTTTATGAAGAAAAAAATTATTGTATTGATAATATTTTTGCTGTTATTGACTTTAATATCATTAAATAAATCTTATGACACAGGTGCATCAGGACAGCACCACATTAGGCTGTCTGAAGAATATCATATGAAAGATATATCTGACCATTGGTCAAGGGAACATATAAATGAACTTGTCTATATGGGAATATTAAAAGGCTATAATTTAAAGGCACAGCCTGACAGCAGAATAACCAGGGCTGAGTTTATCACCCTTCTGGTAAATGCCATGAATCTTGATAACTACAAAGTAGACGGAAAAGAGCATTTTAAGGATGTAAAAAAAGACAAATGGTACTATGTTCCCATTGAAACGGCGTACGAAAACGGAATAGTAAGAGGATACGGCGACAATACATTTCTTCCTGACAGGTTTATTTCCAGGGAAGAAATAGTGATTACTGTGGTAAATGCCCTTAAATTGCCGCAAAACCATTTGGAATATTCCATAAGATTTAATGATATAGGTGATAACTATCCTTATAAATTTCACTTAAATGCGGCAGCCGGGGCAGGAATAATAACCGGCTATAGCGACAATACTTTCAGACCTAAAAACAATGCTTTAAGATCTGAAGCGGCGGTTATTATAAAAAAGATGTTGGAGACGCATATTGAACCTGGTTCTGAAACTAATTCTGATGCAGAAAAATTAAATGAAGAAAAAGAAGATATTGTAAATTTAGTGGATAGTTATATTAACCAATATATTAATAAAAAAAATAATTTGAAGTCCGATATAGTATTTAATATAGAGAATTCAACAGGGAAGGCAAAGGAAGACAACATAACTAAATCAGCAATAATCCATTATTTTAACCAAAAAGGATATAGGGTTTTGGAAAATATAAAAAACCTGGATATACAGGTGGATAAAATATCCGGACGTATTGCAAAGGCAACAGCGGTTTATGATGTAAATTACAAAAGGTTTTTAAACGGTTCCGGAAATTTGGGGGATTATTCAAAGGATTATAAAGGGAAAAAGGAATTTAGTTTGATAAAAGTAAATGACAAATGGAAAGTGTATAATGTTAAAGAGCAATTGTTTAAAGATGGCAAAATCAATATGGTGTGGGAACAAATAAGTGTAAAGACTCCGGATATGTCAGGTGTAGAGCCTATGGAAGGTTTAAACATAGTATCCCCTACATGGTTTGAACTAAGAAATGATGATAATGTGCTGGGGGTTAAAGAGTCTGACCCTGTTGTTTTTAGTAACAGGCAGGGAAAAATTCATATGGTTGACATGGGGGATATGGAGTATATGAAATGGGCCCGTCAAAACGGGTATGATGTTTGGGGGCTTTTTAGAAATGAATTTGATATAGAAATTGCAAATAAGGTTTTAAACAGCAAAGAATCCCGTGAAAAAATGACAAAGCTTCTATTGGACTACACCTGGAAATATGGATTAGACGGGATTAATGTTGATTTTGAAAATATATACTTTGATGACAGGTATGTTTTATCCCAGTTTGTAAGGGAGCTGGCTTTTGTTTTGAGGGAGCAGGGAGTGATAACATCGGTGGATGTTACAAAAATTGAGCCGGGAAGCTGGACATGGTCAATGTGCTATGACAGAAGAGCATTTGGGGAAGCAGTTGATTATGTAGTTCTTATGGCATATGACCAAAATGGCAGCTGGAGCAAAAAAAGCGGTTCTGTTGCCCAGATTACCTGGGTGGAAGGGTCTTTAAAGGGTGTGTTAGAACAGGTGGCACCGGAGAAAATACTCTTAGGTTTGCCCTTTTATACAGTACTTTGGGAAGAACAAAACGGGAAGGTTGTAAAAAGCTCAGTTATTTCAATGAAGACAACACAAGACCTTATAAGGGAAAATAACCCACAGCTTATATGGGATGATATGAGCGGGCAGTATATTGCCACATATAAAAAGGGCAGCAGCACATTTAAAATATGGGTTGAAGATGCAGCCTCAATCAGGCTTAAGGCTTCTTTGATTGATAAATACGGCATTTCAGGTGTGGCCGGCTGGAGGCGGGGTCTTGAAACACCTGACATCTGGAATGAATTGAATGACATGTTAAATTAAGCATGCAAAATTAAACTTGTAATAATATCTTCCAAATAAAAGATACCCATATTGTCTTTTGGTATTTTCTTTGGTATATTTAACTTGACTCTTTTTATAGACACTAAAGGTATGTATAATTTCGAATTAGTTTTTGAAGAGAGGGGAATGATTTTTTTGACTCTTCCAAAGATAAACGGCATTAAAGGGAAAAACAATTATGAGAAGCTGTCCTATGATGAGTTTATTTCGGCTATAAAGGAAATTAAAAGGGGTAATGACAGTTTAAGAAATGATTTTATTGCTAAATATACTCCTTTTATTATAAGAGTAACATCAAATACTTTGGGAAGATATATTGACATACAAAATAGTGATGAGTTTAGCGTAGCATTATCGGCATTTGATGAGGCAATAGACTCCTTTGATGTGACAAAAAAATATAATTTCTTTTTGTTTTCTGAACAGGTGATAAAAAGGCGCTTAATTGACTATTTGAGAAGAAACAGGCATTTAAATGAATTTCCCTTTTCTTACTTTGGTGAGAGTCATGAATTTAAAGAAGAAACCCTTGGTTTTGCTTTTGATGTTGGTTATGAGGATGTGGAGAATAAAGAAGAAATTGAGAAGTTTAAAAAAGACCTTTTGGAATTCGGGATAAGTCTTATGGATTTGGCTTTAAGTGTCCCAAAGCACAGGGACTCAAGGAGGTTGTGTATTAGGATTGCAAAAATTTTAGCAGAGGATGAATCCTTGTATGAAGAACTTGTAAATAGTAAAAGGCTGCCCAGAAAAGGATTGAAAAAGAAAATAAAAGTACACACAAGAACCCTTGGCAATAATAGAAAATACATTATTGCATTATGTTTAATTTTAAAAAGCAATCTTAACTTGTCAAAAAGATACCTTGAGCACGCAATGGAAGGAGGCTATGACATTGAATAGAATTGGCATAGTATATGAAATGGAAGAAAAAAAGGCATTAGTGCTAACACCGGATGGTGAATTTGTTGTTGTAAAAAGGCAAAATCATATGTTGAAAGGCCAGCAGGTGACATTTGACAACAAGGATATATACAGAGAGAAAAAATGGATTAATAAATATACGGCCATTGCGTCAGCGGCGGCAGCTGTTTTTATTGCAGTATTTTTACTCTTGGGTTCTTTTAACTTTAATGATGCATATTGCTTTATAAGCATTGATATAAACCCTGGTTTTGAATTTTCTTTAGACAGCGGGTATAGAATAATAGAAGCTAAGGCAATTAATAATGATGCTAAAATTTTGCTAGATAGTATAGAAACTGACAAAAAGCTTATGGAGGATGTGTTTTTAGATTTAATAAAAAAATCAATAGACTTTGGTTTTATAAACCCTGAAAAAAATGATGTAGTCCTTGTTTCTGCCGCTTTAAATGAAAAGGATTCCGGTGCAAAAAGAAACGAGGATGAGGAGAAGATTTCAGAGTTTATAAACAGTATGAATGACTTAATGGACGGATTTAATGAAGAGTTTAACATTTCACTAAAGACATTGAAAGTTACAGCCAGAGAAAGAGAAGAAGCATTGGATAATAACATTTCAATGGGAAAATATAGTTTATATCTTAAAATAAAAGAAATAAAAAGGGATATTAAAATAGAAGATGTGGAAAAGATGAGTGTATCTGAGCTTGTGGGGATATTAGATTACAGGGCAAAAGATGAAGAGAAAATGGAAACAGCAGAGCAGGAGGGAACCCTTCAACCAGAAAGAGAGCCTGATGCAGTCAGGACTCCGGAGCAGGTGGTAACCCCTGAAGTAAAAACCCCTGACCCAGTCACAACACATGAACCGGAGGTACCCCCTCACGTATCCGGTACGCCCAAATTGCCTGTAAGTCAGGTGCCGGATGGTGAAACAGAGGCTACAATAGAGCCGTCACCTGCAACCGGGAGTATAAATATACCTACAACTCCGTCAATTCAGGATGCAGCTTCTACACCTGACAGCAAATATGCGGCTAAAAACACTTTAAAGATTCAGTATTTTTGTGAAGATAGTAATATTGAGCCTCAAACAATTGATTATAGTTTCAGAATTTTAAACACCGGTGATAGTGTAATTAATCTTAGTGATGTTAAAGTGAGATATTACTTTAAAGATGATGCAAATGTGCCTTTAAATTTATTTGTATATTTCTTTAGCCATGGAAGTGAGTCAGAAATCCAGGGAGAATTTTATGATTTAAAGGGAAGAAAAAGTGCGGATAAATACCTGGAATTAAGGTTTATGACAGGGAAAATAGAACCCGGGGAATTTGTCTATGTCCAGGGAGCTTTTCATAGAGAAGATTGGAGCAGGTTTAATCAAAGGGACGACTACTCATTTAACGCTAATGCAAACTCTTATGTGGATTGGGAAAGGATGACGGCATATATTTCGGATGTCCTGGTATGGGGAATTGAGCCGGATTAACTTAAAGCATAAAAGCCCTAACTTCTAAAAAAGTTAGAGCTTTTTAAATCCAAGAAGTTCATATTCACTTATTTTAGTATAAACTCTCTTGTTTTCAATCTGTTCACTTTTAAAAAGATACAGGCGGTCTACCGGTATTTTTCCTATATCAGGAGCTCCTATTGCTTCTTTTATTATAGAAAAATCACACTTAAAAATAACATCCTGGGCAATTGTTATATGGGGTACAAATTTTCTTTTTTCCTTAGGAAAACCTAAGGTAATCAAGGATTTATCAATTTCTTTATACAGCGATTCAAGTTGTTCTACTCCCTCAGAAATTCCAAACCATAATGCCTTTATAGTATTTCTGCCGGCAAAAAAACCTAAATCCCCAAAAGAGATGTTAAAAGGTTCCTTGCTACGGCATAAGTCTTTTAATATATTGTCTATTTGTTCTGCTTTAAGTACGCTTATTTCGCCTAAAAATTTTAATGTTATGTGAAAATTATCGATATGCTTCCATCTACCTTTTTGTGCATATTTTTCAAATCTTTTTTGAAAAGTGTTTAGTTCTTTTTTTACTGCCTGGTTAAAATCAATTCCAATAAAAGCCCTAATGGAAATAACCTCCCTCTTTAAATTTAGTTTTAAATGCTATTGCTTCTTATAATTGTTTTTGGAAGTGTTGGTGAAGGAAAAAATAACTTACAAGTTTTTTAAAAATAATTATTTATATTATTCATTTTAACATTATTAGTGACTGCATACAACTATAAAATTCAAAAACCATATTTTCATAGAAATTAGAAAATTAGTTGATTTTTCTAAATTATAATTATATAATATGATTAATCTTTAACTAGGTATGAAAAAACACAGAAAATGTTTATTTAGCAAGATATCCCAAAATTAACTTTTTTAAATCAAACTCAAGAATTCTTTAGTTTTCCAAAGAAATGCATATCTATTATTTTGAAAAAATAATTTTATTAATTAAATTTTTTACATATAAACTTTAATTAAATAACTAACAAAGGGGGATACAAAGCTATGGGTAAATTTAGTAAAATAATTGCATTTGTTTTAGCTTTTCTTTTAGTATTTCAGGCAGGTCTGTCTGGCAATTTTTCCAAAATATATGCTGATGAATTGGAAGAAAGTTTTGAGGCGGCAGAGGAAATTGCAGAGGACAGGATATTAGAAAAAAATGAAGGTTTAGACATAGATGCAGAAGAACTGGAACCATATAAAGAAGAAAAAGAAACAGAAAAGACAGAAAAAGAAAAGGGAAAAAAAGAAGCAGACGGGATAGAAAAGATAGAGGAGTTAAAAGAAGCAGACGAGATAGAAAAAGCAGAGAAGATAAAAGAAACAGATGATATAATAAAAACGGAGACAGAAAATACAGAGGAAATTGAACCTAAAACTGTAATTGATTCAAATGTTACTTTACATAAAGACACAGTATATAAAGATTTGTACATTCAAAGTGGGTCTCTTAATTTAAATGGGTACAAACTTGAAGTTTCTGGAAACATTATTCATTCTGGCGGGGTACTAAACATTAACGGGGGAAAACTTTTTGTAAAAGGTGATTACCGTATACAGAGGGAAAGAGAAACTAATGATGGTGTAGTATACGAAAGAGGCTCCGGCTATCTTAACATGACTAATGATGAGGATTATGTATGTATTGATGGAAGTCTTATAATAGAAAGTAATTATACCAACAGATTAACAGACGGAGCTTTAGAAATAAAAGGAGACCTTATTCAAAAGGGAAGTTATAATACTTTTAGTCCAAGTGAAAACCACTGGGTTATTTTAAGCTGTAGATTTTCATTTTAATTTAGGTAAATCTACCCTTATTTTATCACATTAAAATAGGTGAAAAAAATTTTTAACCCTACCGCAATTTGAAAAAATATTTTCACTCGCTATATATGTCCTCTA
>Ga0116181_1002482_pt1 | contig 14974 bp, 10 predicted proteins | sample AD_UKC075_MetaG_FD_89752 | JGI IMG/M metagenome (GOLD analysis project Ga0116181, IMG submission 89752) | Active sludge microbial communities of municipal wastewater-treating anaerobic digesters from USA - AD_UKC075_MetaG | ecosystem: Engineered > Bioreactor > Anaerobic > Digestate | place: USA...
AAGCGGTCAGGCTTTGGGCGCAGATCATGTCATCAAGGTGGGCACTATACAACCGGACAGCCATCCCGACTGTGTCTTGATGCGAGAGGTCTTCCAGGAATATGTGGAGAAGGGCTCAAATGGTCGGATCAAGGTCGAACTTTATCCAAACGCCCAGCTCGGAGGAGATCGAGAGATGTCAGAGGGGGTGCAGCTCGGCATACTCCAGATGGCCCTACCGGTTACATCCATTACGGCCAGCTTTGAAGGAAGTTTTCATGTGGTCGAGATGCCCTACCTCTTTACAACCCGTGAAGCTGCCTTCGAGGCTTTGGATGGCCAACTCGGTAAGGAGCTCGATAGACGATTGTTATCCAAGGGAATGATGAATCTGGGCTACTTCGAGAACGGCTTCAGGCACATCACCAACAATCGTCGTCCTATCCAAACCATAGACGACTTGAAGGGTCTTAAGATTCGCACCATGGAGACTCCTATCCATGTGGCGTTTTTCAAGAAGGTCGGAGCCAACCCTACGCCAATGAGCTTCGGCGAACTTTACACAGCCTTGCAGCAGGGCACTGTAGACGGACAAGAAAACCCTATCGTCCTCATATACGACTCCAGGTTCTATGAAGTCCAAAAGTATTGTTCGCTCACCGGCCATGTATTCTCAGTCGTTCACATCTTAGCGAATCGCTCATTTATCGAAAATCTTCCAGACGATCTTGAGAAGTTGGTCAAGGAAGGAGCCCGCCGTTTTGTGACGAGACACCGCGAGATTATGCCTCAAGAAGAGAAGAGACTTCTCGCCGAATTAGAGGCTAAAGGTATGATCATAAACGATCTTAAGCCCGAAAACAAACAGCCGCTTGTCGATGCCGCTCGTGCCATTTACGATCAATTCAAAGACGAAATCGGACCGGACATTATCGAGCTTGCCGAAAGGAGTGCCAGATAATTTAGGCTAAGCATGTGGCATAATTGGCTGGTTCGCGCAGAGGAATACTTTCTCGTCGGCAGCATGGCCGTTAATGTGGCCTTGGTATTCCTTCAAGTAGTGATGCGCTACGTCTTCCAAAACTCGCTTTCCTGGAGCGAGGAGTTGGCGCGATATATATTCTTATGGCAATGTTGGATCGGCGCTAGTTATGCTGCCAGCAAAGGTAGCCATCTGCGCGTGGAGGTGTTGGTCAGCCGCTTTACTGGCAAAGGACGGCTCGCCTTCGAGATATTTATAGCACTGGTCTGGTTTGGGTTTGGCGCATTCTTAGCCTATTACGGTGCACGCCTTACCTTATTCTTGTTTGGTAGTGGACAAAGATCTGCAGCTATGAGGATTCCCATGGGTTGGGCTTATGCTTCGGTCTTGATCGGGTGCACCTTGATGACCATCCACCTTCTCGAGAAACTGTTGAGGCTGTTAGGTCAATGCAGGGAAGGAAAGTCTTCATAACATGGAAGCGGTCCTTTTATTCGGTTTGCTGATCCTATTCATGTCGCTGGGCATTCCCATAGGAGTGACTATAGGACTCGTCACCGCCATTTGTCTGGGCCTTACCACCGACATTCCCATGGTTTTGGTAGCTCAGAAATCCGTCACCGGCTTGGATTCTTTTCCCCTCCTCGCTATACCATTTTTTATCTTGGCCGGTGCTCTGATGTTGCAAGGTGGCATATCGAAACGCCTCGTAAACTTGGCAGAGAGCTTGGTCGGCTTCATAACCGGAGGTTTGGCCATGGTTACTGTGTTGGCCTGTATGTTTTTCGCCGCAATTTCGGGCTCAGGGCCGGCTACGGTTTCCGCTATTGGCTCCTTTATGATTCCTGCCATGAAAGAGAAGGGGTATGACGCTGGATTCGCCACCGCAATTTCTGCTGCGGCTGGAACGATAGGCGTCATCATACCTCCAAGTATTCCCTTCGTGATATACGGTGTAGCTGCCCAGGTATCGATCGGCGACATGTTCATCGCCGGGGCAATTCCAGGCCTTATTTTGGGGCTTTCTCTGATGGGGGTTTGTTTCATCGAATCTCGCAGGCGCGGCTACGATAGATCCATCAATGACTTTTCTTTCGGCGCTGCGTGCAAGGCATTTAAGGAGGCGGCTTGGGCGCTGGTCATTCCAGTTGTGGTGCTCGGGGGGATATATGGAGGGATATTTACCCCTACCGAAGCTGCTGTGGCGGCAGTCGTTTATTCGCTCTTCGTCGGCAGGTTCATCTACAAAGAGCTGGACGCAAAAAAGATTTACGAATGCTTGCTCGACTCGTCCTTGGTTAACGGGGCTACTCAATTTATGATAGGGCTCTCTATAGCCTTTGCTACGTATCTTGCAATGGCTCAGATACCGGCTACCGTGGCAACATGGCTTTCTGCCGTTTCAGAAAAACCTGCGGTTACGTTGCTTATCATAAATATATTTCTACTGGCTGTGGGTTGTTTTGTGGATAACATCGCCTCTGTGATAATCTTGACGCCCATCCTTCTTCCTGTAGTGACCCGGCTCGGAATCGATCCGGTTCACTTCGGCTTGTTTATGACGGTGAACCTCGCCGTGGGGTTCGTCACACCGCCCTACGGGATAAACCTCTTCGTCGCCTCGGCCATCTCTGGAGAACCTATCGAATCAATCTCGAAGAACTTGCTTTACATATTATTGGCCATGATCGGATGTGTCTTTTTATTCACCTATGTTCCATGGATATCGATGGGTCTCGTCAATTTGCTCCACAAGTAATATCCACTGAGAAAAAATGCGATCGCAACAGTTGCGATGCCCTGCATCGCGAGGTGTCATTTTCGCCGTTCTTGAGGTAATATAAATACAAAGCATGAACTGCTTTTGATGATTGAGCGATCGCCCGCAAAGGGGGTTTTAAAAATGTTCGGTTTTGAAAATGGAGAGGGGAGCAGCCCTCGCAAAGGTTTGCGCTGCTCTTTCTGTGGAAAGAGACAGAACGAGGTGCAAAAGATCATCGCCGGCCCTGGTGTGTCTATATGTGATGAGTGTGTACACTTGTGCAACGTCATCCTGAGCGAGGAGGATGCTTCAAGCAAAAATGTCCATGAGGGTCTAAAAGAGATTGCAGAGATCCCCAAACCTATGGAGATCAAGGAATTTTTGGACAAATATGTCGTCGGTCAGGAATTAGCGAAGAGGATCCTTTCTGTGGCCGTTTACAATCACTATAAGCGAATCTACTGCAATTCGAGCGAAGATGTGGAACTCCAGAAGAGCAACATTCTGCTCATCGGTCCCACGGGATGCGGTAAGACTCTCCTCGCTCAAAGCCTGGCAAAGATGTTGAACGTCCCATTTGCGATGGCCGACGCCACGACGTTGACCGAAGCAGGATATGTAGGCGAAGACGTGGAGAACATCCTCGTGCTCTTGTTGCAAGCTGCCGATCACGATGTAAAAGCGGCGGAAAGAGGCATAGTCTATCTAGATGAGGTCGACAAGATTTCTCGCAAGTCTGAGTCCCCATCCATAACCAGGGATGTCTCTGGAGAAGGCGTCCAGCAGGCTCTCTTGCGCTTGATGGAAGGGACTGTGGCAAATGTTCCGCCCAAGGGAGGCAGGAAGCATCCATACCAAGAGTTTATCCAAGTCAATACGACGAACATCCTCTTTATATGCGGTGGAGCTTTCGATGGCCTGGAAGATATAGTCGCCAGGAGAATCAATAAGAAGGTAATAGGGTTTGAGGGAGAAATAATAGCCTCAAGGCGCGGAGACCCTTACGAGATCCTCAAAGAGGCTCAGCCTCGCGACTTGGTTCGCTACGGCTTCATACCAGAGTTCATCGGACGGTTGCCCGTAATCGCCCCACTGAGCAGTCTCGATGAGGAAGCCCTGGTCAAGATACTCATTGAGCCGAAAGACGCCTTGGTACGGCAGTACCAAAAGCTCTTCGCCATGGAAGGAATCGAACTTGAGGTGACTGACGAAGCACTTTGGGCAGTAGCCCACAAAGCTAATGCCTGGAAGACAGGCGCCAGGGGTTTGCGCTCTATCATGGAATCTATAATGGTAGATCTCATGTATGAGTTCCCATCTCGTAGCGACGTGACGAAGGTGATCCTTACCGAAGAGTTCGTAGAAGGCAAGGGCATGCCCAAGATAGAGCGAAGGGATGGCGAGGAGGTAGCATAGACGATGGCAGTTTTAACCCCGACATCTCTTCGCCTCCCCATTCTTCCCGTAAGAGATGTAGTGATTTTTCCCGGGGCGATCGTGTCTCTTTTCGTCGGACGCCCTCGATCTTTAAAAGCCATTGAGGTGGCAACACTTCAGGACAAAAAACTTTTCATCGTTACTCAAAGAGATATGCACATCGATGAGCCCACCGCCGAGGATCTGTACGGGATGGGCGTTTGTTGTGCTGTGCTGCAGGCAGTCCGCCTGCCCGACGGCACGACGAAGGTGTTGGTGGAGGGGCTTGAGCGCGCCAAAGTCCTTGAATTTGCGATAGGCAGGGAATTGATGGAAGCATGGGTGGAGGTCCTGCCATCGGAAAGAATCGAGGGGCCACACATAGAAGCCCTGAGACGAAATGTAATGGAGCAGTTCGAGAGGTATGCTGCGCTCAACCCCAAACTGCCGGCCGGTACGCTTATGTCGGTGGCCGACGTCGAAGACGCCGGGGCGTTCGCCGATCTGGTGGCATCACACTTGCTCGTAAAGATAGAGGAAAAACAACGGCTATTGGAGACAACAGACCCAAAGGACAGGCTTGAGTCGCTGTTGAAAATTCTCATTTCTGAAGTGGAGATCCTTGAGTTAGAGCACAGCATAAACGAGCGCGTGCGCCAGGAGATGGAACACAGCCAGCGAGAATACTACCTGAGGGAGCAACTCAAAGTCATCCAAGAGGAGTTGGGCCAAGGCGAGGGCGCATCGGAAACGGAGGAATTCAAACAGAAAATCCTGAAGAGCAAGATGCCAAAGGAAATAGAAAAGAAGGCCCTTCACGAGCTCAATCGCCTCATAAAGATGCCTTCCATGTCGGCTGAGGCCACTGTCGTACGAACCTATTTAGATTGGCTGATCGAACTGCCGTGGCATCGCTCTTCCAGGGAACATCTTGATATCGCAGTGGCAAAGAAAACGCTCGATGCGGACCACTATGGCTTAGAAGACGTGAAAGACCGCATTTTAGAGTACTTGGCTGTTCAGAAGTTGGGCGGAAATAAGATGCGAGGGCAAGTTATCTGCTTCGTGGGACCCCCAGGCGTGGGAAAGACATCCCTTGCCCGCTCTATCGCTCGGGCCTTAAACCGCAAATTTGCCCAAATGTCCTTGGGCGGGATGAAGGATGAGGCGGAGATTCGCGGCCACAGGCGAACATATGTGGGCGCGATGCCAGGCCGCATCATACAAAAGATCAGGCAAGTAGGAGTGCGCAATCCCGTTATGCTATTAGACGAAGTGGACAAAATAGGCATGGACTTCCGCGGCGACCCCGCATCGGCATTGCTCGAGGTCCTTGATCCTGAACAAAACTTTCAATTCACGGATCACTTCTTAGAGGTTCCATTCGATCTGAGCCGTGTGATGTTTATAACCACCGCTAACGTAACTCATACGATACCGAAACCACTCCTCGACAGGATGGAGGTCATCCAAATTCCTGGATATGTAGAGGAGGAAAAAATCCACATCGCGAGACGTCATCTCTGGCCGAGGCTGCTCAAGGAGCATGGACTCGCGAAGCTCGACATAAGCATCTCCGACGCTGCGCTCCGCAGGGTCATAGTAGAGTACACCTATGAGGCCGGCGTACGCAACCTGGAGCGCCAGCTCTCGAAAGTTGCCCGCCGCATCGCCCGTCGCTACGTCGAAGACATGGAAAAAGCTAAGGGCGGTATCGAAACACATAAAAGCGCGCGAATAGACGCAAGGCTTCTGCCATCATACTTAGGAGCTCCGCGCAAACATGATCCAAGGCTACCCAAGGAGCCACAGATGGGTGCTGCCATAGGGCTCGCTTGGACGGAGGCCGGCGGCGACGTGTTGGTGTTAGAAGCGGTCAAGATGAGGGGAAAGGGGCATATCACGCTAACCGGAAACCTGGGCGAAATAATGCAGGAGTCTGCCCAGACCGCCATCGGTTACATTAAGGCTAACGCCGAAACTCTTGCGCTGGATGGCGTGAAATGGGAAGAGACAGATATCCATGTCCATGTTCCTGAGGGGGCGATCCCTAAAGATGGTCCCTCTGCCGGTGTGGCTATAGCCACCGCCATTTACTCTGCCGTATCCGGCTTCAAAATACGTTCCGATGTAGCCATGTCAGGCGAGATCACTCTCCGCGGCAATGTATTGCCGGTTGGTGGTATAAGAGAAAAGATCTTAGCTGCCAGGAGACAAGGCATACGTAACGTAATTCTGCCCACCGACAACGAGAATGAAGTCGAAGAGCTGCCAAGCTGGACGAAGAAAGGCATGAAAATAACTTTTGTCGATCACATTTCTTCGGTCTTTAAGGAGGCCATCATAGCAAAGTGAGGAGGATCATCCATGAATGCTAAGCGGATTGCACTGCACAAAAGCTATGACCCTAATCCCATCGAGGATAAGTGGTATCAGCACTGGTTGGAGTTAGGGTTATTCTACGCCGATGTAGATTTTTCAAGGAAGCCTTTTTGCATCGTAATCCCTCCGCCCAACGTTACGGGTTCGCTCCATATGGGGCATGCGCTGAACAATACATTGCAGGATGTCGTATGTCGTTACAAGCGAATGCGCGGTTGCAATGTCCTCTGGTTGCCGGGTACGGATCACGCTGGTATAGCGACGCAAAACGTGGTTGAGCGCTCACTGGCTAAAGAGGGTCTCTCCCGCCAAGAAATCGGGCGCGAAGCGTTCATAAAGATGGTATGGGAGTGGAAGGAGCGTTATGGCTCCCGCATAATATCGCAACTCAAACGACTTGGCGCCTCCTGTGACTGGCGCAGAGAACGGTTCACTATGGATGAAGGCCTCTCTAAAGCCGTGAGGGCGGTCTTTGTAAGGCTTTACGAAAAAGGCTTGATCTACAAAGGTAAATACATCATAAACTGGTGTCCTCGCTGTCAGACCGCCCTTTCCGACCTTGAAGTGGAATACAAGCCAGAACTCGGCAAGCTTTACTTTGTCGCTTATCCGTTCTTGGACGACGATGAAACGGTGATAATTGCGACAACGCGTCCAGAGACGATCCTCGGCGATGTGGCCGTGGCAGTGCATCCGAAAGACGAGCGCTACAGGGCGATGGTGGGGCGTCATGTGCGCGTGCCCCTTACAGGGAGAATTGTGCCGATCATAGAAGACGATATGGTCGATCCGGATTTCGGCACAGGATGCGTCAAGATAACACCTGCGCACGACCCGAATGACTTCGAAGTTGGCCTCAGGCACGGCTTGGAGCCGATATCCGTTATGGATTCACGAGGCGCGATGAACGAGTCGGCGGGATCCTATGCCGGGCTCGATCGCTATGAAGCGAGACAAAGGGCCATAAAAGAGCTTGAGGATGCCGGATTGTTGATCAAGGTGGAAGATTACGAACATTCCGTTGGGCACTGTTACCGCTGTCATACTGCGATTGAACCTTTCTTGTCCGAGCAGTGGTTTGTTCGCATAAAGCCGCTCGCCGAACCGGCCATGAGAGTTGTAAAGGAAGGACAAATCGAGTGGATTCCAGAGCAATGGGTCAACACATATTATCAATGGCTCGATAACGTCCGCGACTGGTGTATATCGAGACAGTTGTGGTGGGGGCACAGGATACCCGCCTGGACGTGTGGTGATTGCGGTCACATGACCGTCTCGATGGAAGATCCGTCATCATGCGAGAAGTGCGGAAGCGCCAATATAAAGCAGGACGAAGATGTCTTAGATACATGGTTCAGCAGCGCCTTGTGGCCCTTTTCCACCCTCGGATGGCCGGACGACACCGTTGAACTCCGTTATTTTTATCCCACAAGTTTGCTGGTCACCGGGTTTGACATCATATTTTTCTGGGTGGCCAGAATGATCATGATGGGCCTTGAATTCATGGACGACGTCCCGTTCCGTCAGGTTTACGTCCATGCCCTTGTGCGCGATGAAGAAGGGCAGAAGATGAGCAAGTCAAGGGGCAACGTCATCGATCCATTGGATGTGATAGCGGAATACGGCGCTGACGCTCTGCGCTTCACTCTTTGCTCCCTTACCGTGCAAGGGCGGGACATATTCTTGAGCGCTCAGAGGATAGAGACGTATCGTTTCTTCCTTAACAAGTTGTGGAACGCTTGCCGTCTGGCTTTGATAAACCTGGGCGATTGTGAGGGAAATGGGACTTCTTTCTCACTTCCTTCCTCCGCACTTCGCTTGCATGACAGATGGATATTGTCTAAGATCAACCATACAATTAAGGAAGTCACGAACTTTCTGGAGGGATATTTCTTCGGCGAGGCGAGCCGCCTCCTCTACGATTTTACATGGGGTGAGCTGTGCGACTGGTATCTGGAAATGGCAAAGCCCGCCCTCCGAGGAGATGAAGGGGAGGAAAGGCGAATCGCCTCGCTCGAGATCTTGCTTTATGTCTTCAGGCGCCTTCTTCTTCTTCTGCATCCCTTTATTCCCTTCGTGACGGAAGAGCTGTGGCATGCCTTTGCCTTTGAAGGCCAGTCTATAGAGATGGTCCCATGGCCACAGGATATGCCCGCTCTCGACGATCCCAAGGCTATAGAGGATATGGTCTTGCTTCAGGAGTTGATCCGCGCAATCCGAAATCTCCGAGCCCAATCGAGGCTTGCTCCCCAGAAAAAAGCGCCAAGGGCATGTTTTTCTTTCGCACCTGAAGCCAGACATGTGGTAGAAGAAAACGCAGACCTCATATCTCTACTTGCTTCGGTGGAAGAGATCCGCTTCGTCGAGGGAAAACCGCACAGATCGCTCACCGCTGTTCTCCCCCAAGGGAACATATATCTCGAGGTCGGAGGAATGATAGACGTAGATGCAGAGATCGGGCGCTTAGAAAAGCTCCTCGTGGAGACTTGCAAAGAGATGGAGCGTTCTGAAAGGAAACTTGCCGATGAAAACTTCCTATCTAAGGCCCCCGAAGAGGTGGTGGAAAAGGAGAAGGCGCGTCTGCATGAGGCCGCTTCTCAAAAAGAATGGATAGAAAGAAACTTGACGAGCTTGAGATCATAAGTAAAAAAAGAGCTGATTTTTTTAACTATCTTGAATCTCGCTTAATCAACATTTCAAGCCCTGGAGTCAGGCCAGGGCTAAAGCGTATCGGTCGGCTGTTGGCGTCGCTGGGAAATCCCCATCTCGGGATCCCTGCCGTTCATGTCGTGGGCACAAACGGCAAGGGGTCAACTGCAGCTTCGCTTAGCGCTATATTTTCTGCCTCAGGATACAGAACTGCCCTTTATACGAGCCCTCACCTGATCCACATGGGAGAGAGACTGAAGATAAACGAGCAGCTGGTGGCCGAGGAGAAGTGGAGCGATCATTTCAAGCGCCTCGATGCTGCGTTGAAGGAAGACGGAAGGCTTAAGAGTGACCCTCCAACGCTATTTGAACTTATCACCGCCCTATCTCTTTCGATAATGGCGGAAGAGATGCCCGATGTGGCCATCGTCGAGGCAGGGTTGGGCGGGCGATTGGATGCCACAAACCTGATCAATCCCGTTGCGATGAGCGTGATCACTTCGATAGCCATGGATCATGAGTCTTTCTTAGGAGACACCATATTTAAGATAGGCGAGGAGAAATTCGCGGTCCTTCGCCCACACGGTAGGGCTTTCTTTTCCGGCGAGCCCGAAGAGCTCGTACCGCTCTTTAAAGCCTTATGCGAGAGGCTGGACGTGTCCGGGCACGTGTTGTCTGAGGATTGGAGAGTGAAGAACGTGCGCTCTTCCCACAATGGCAACGAATACGATCTCGTGGGGCCCGGTGTCGAACTTGTGAACCTCGTGACCCCTCTTTTGGGCTTACATCAAGTAAAAAATACTGCGCTCGCTGCATCGTCGGCGTGGGAGCTCAAGAGCCAGTTTCCCAATGTAACGGAAAAGAGCATAAAGGAGGGCTTGCACGATGTGAAATGGCCTGGCCGCTTGGAATGGGTTGACGAAAACCCTCCTTTGCTCTTGGACGGCGCCCATAACCCTCATGGCATGGCCTCTTTGGCAAAAAACTTGAAAGCGCTCTTCGCCGAAGAGGCTCAATTTGTCATCCTGTTCGCAGTTATGAGGGATAAAGATTACCGCACACTGCTTACTATATTGTCGGGGCTCAACCCGAAAAGCTTGGTGCTCACCGCGGTTCCATCGCTTGAACGCAGCGCCAGACCTGAAGAGTTATTCAGGGTAGCAAAGGAGGTCTTTTGCGGAGGCGTCCAAATCGAAGCTTATAACGATGCGGAGGAAGCATATCACCGCGCGAGGCGCTTCGAATTGCCGGTCTTATGCTGTGGAAGCCTTTACTTCGTAGGATGGCTCAAGTCATACCTCGAGAGGGTGCACTATGGAAGGCTTTCAGCTTGACCGCCAAGGCGACCAACCAATATTGCGCTACCTTTTCCCGCCAGCTTTTAGGGGGTTTTCCGCAACGCTCTATCTCAGAGGAGCGCTCATGGAGCAGATCGACGCAAGCGAAAGTGCAAAAGAACTCTTGTCGCCGGAATTGCCGCTGGTTATGCCCCTTCAAGTCCATGGCACTGATATCCTTATGGCGGACCTAGCTTGCTCCCTCCCTGAGCGTCGCGAGGCAGATGGTGTAGCGATCTCGCGTACCGCAAATGTAGCTGTAGCGCTTCAGTTTGCCGATTGCTGGCCTATCATACTCGGAACCTCAACGCCCGAGCCGAGGTTTTTGCTCCTTCACTGTGGCTTCAAGGGCGCTGTTTCCCATTTTGTCACTAAAGCGCTGAGCTGGGCCTGCAAAGAGTGGGGCGTAGATGGCAAGGACATTTGGGCCTGGCTCGGGCCTGGCATTGGCCCATGCTGCTATACGCGTAGCGCCACGGACGATCCTTGGACCAAAAGGGCGTTCAAAAGCTTCCCCTCAAAAGCTGTTAACCGCTTGAGCGAAAAGAGCGCCAATTTCGACATCGCCGGCGCAATAAAGGCCGAATTGCGACAATGCGGCCTCGTGGAAAACCGGATCTTCGCCCTGAGAGAATGCACATCTTGCAATAACGACATCTTTTATTCTTATCGCAAGGGCGATGTGGGAAGGCGCATGATCCTTGTCGCCTTTTTCACCTAAAGGCCAGTTTTGTGCGATAAATGTGAGAATGTAATAAAGAGAGAAGCATTTTTCGAAAGATCGATGAAATATTCGATGCGAGGAGTGAAATAAAAATGGAGCCGGTTCGCGTTGGCGTGATAGGTGTGGGGCACTTAGGTTATCATCATGCCAGGATATGTGCTGAGTTACCCGAGGCTGAACTTGTAGGCGTTGTAGATATCAACGAAGAGCGTGCTGCCGCAGTCGGCGAGGATATGAGTGTCCCGTATTTTACGGATATAGATCACTTTTTTGAGGTAGCGAAGCCGGATGCAGTGAGCATAGTTGTTCCGACCAGCCTACACTACGAGATCGCTTGCAAGGCTATAAAGTTAGGGGCCAACGTTTTGATAGAGAAGCCCGTTACGACTACTGTTGAAGAGGCTGAGGAATTGCTCCGCCTGGCTGCGGAGAAGAGATGCGTCCTCCAAGTGGGACACGTCGAGCGCTTCAACGGTGCCGTGCAATACGTCAGAAAAATCCTAAACCCTCCTCATTTCATCCAATCCCGCCGTATGGGCCCATTTACGCCTCGAGCTACGGATGTGGGCGTAGTCATGGACTTGATGATTCACGACATTGATATAATCCTTTCTCTCGTCCACTCTGAGATTTCGAGTATCTCTGCTTTGGGCCGTTCTATAAAATCCGACTTCGAGGATGTAGCCTCAGCCCAGATGGCCTTCACGAACGGAGCTATGGCTCACATACTGGTTAGCAGAGTGGCAGAAAGGCGTCTTAGGACCCTTGAGATTATGGAGCCTACCCGCTATATAACGCTGAATTATGAGACGCAAGATGTCACCATATACCGCTGCGTAAGGCAAAACGGGCGTGGCCTCGTTGAGATCGTCGAGCATCCCGTCTTTCCAAAATACGAGCCCTTGAGGCTCGAACTGCAACATTTTGTTCTGTGCGTCAAAGAGGGGAGACAGCCGTTGGTCGGCATAGCAGACGGGAAAAGGGCTTTAGAGGTAGCTATCGCAATTCTGAGGCAAATCCACCAAGGGGGTCAGAGTGGTTCAATAGAAGCCGTCGCATCGACGTGAGATGTGAGACGTGAGATAAAGTGCGAGATGTGAGAAGCCTGCATAGAACCTAATAGCGGCCAACTGGATAGCGAGGGCTAAAATGTGTTATATTGGGGAGGGAGAAATCCCTCCCTTTGTCTGCCTAAAAGTGGGGTGACGGCCGATGTCAAGTCGCCGAAAATCTTCGTTAAGCAGACAGATCTTAATTATCGTTATAGTGTCCGTTGTGGCACTCTCTCTGGTTTTCTTTGCGAGCATGTATGTGCATCCCCATAGAATATACATGGAGAATGCTTTGCTCAGGTTGATTTATGAAAAACATACGCGTTCTGTGCACTGGTTTGAGGATTGAACTCGGAGGGTGAGCGATGCCTGCAGCAAATATTGAGGGACTTCTGGCCATAGGTTTCTTCCTCTCGGCTTTAGTCATCGCCAAGGCAGTGAACAACATAAGCGCTGGCAAATGGCCGGGTGGGACTATGTGGGTCGCTTATCTGAGGATGCTCCTCGGATTTCTCCTGACTGGAGCTGCAGTATTTGCATTCTGCGCCCTGTTTGGCATAGACATCATAAGCCAATGACGTCTATGTTTCTGCCAGAAAATCGCTGGTCCAAACGGAAGAAGGCCTAAAATAAACAGTTTACGACCTTTGGAGATGGTGATTTGAGACGTTTAATCGCGCTTTTTGGGGTTGTCATATTAGTGGTGACTTGTGTTTCCTGGAGCACTTTTAAAGCTATGGGATTTGAACCTCCCAAGGTTAACAGCTTAGATGCCGAGAGAGAGTTTTCGCGGGCATATAGGGCGTACGCCAAGGGCGATCACTTTCAGGCCATAGAGGCACTTAGCGAGGCTTTGGGCTTCAATATATATCTGGTCGATACGTATCTGCTGAGAGGGATGGCCTTGCGACGGCTTGGAGCATTGGATGCTGCGGAGGAAGCGGTCGAAAACTACCTCGAAGTCAGGCACGGCGATGAAACTGGAGAGCGCTTTGCTGCTGCATTACAATATGAGCGCAAGTTGGTCGAGGAATCAATTCGCGGTTCGGAGGGATTTCACCTCTTAATCGGCAGGAAACTTCCGTTCAAAACGTACTTTCGCTTACCCCTGTCCGTTAATATATCCCCAAGCGGTCTCGGCAAAATTAAATACGGTTTCGGCGTGATATATATATGCGACGCCGTCGGAGGGCGCCTTTGGGCCATGAGAGAAACATCTCCAGCGCCGATCTCCGTTGAGGTAGATGCACCTCAAACCGTCTTGCCTATCGACGAAGCCCACTTTTACCTCATAAATAGGCGTGGAGAAATAATGGAGGGCACCATCGATTGGTCTTCTGAGCTCTTGGGACTTTCTCCCCTCGGGAATGTCGGAGGAATCGTAGGCGACGGGAGCATGCTTTCACCGAGCGAGATCGTTATAGGAGATTGTGAACGTGGAGAGCTGCTTTGGGTTTCCATGCCTAAAATGGAAATAACCAAGCGTTGGAAAACAAAAAGTGGCCGCATGGAGCCCGTATCGGTTGTCACGTTTGGTGAGGCTATAGCTATCGCAGATCGGGCCAATGAGCGATGTATAGTTATAGACGGAAAAGGTGCGGAAGAAATCGCCGCCGCTTCTGTGCCACTCCCGCGCGATATTGCGTGGATTGACCGTTCCACGCTTTCGGTCTTAGGGGAAGACGGTTCTTTAAGGGAAATCGTGTTGCGGAAAGATACTGTTGAAGCTAAGGCTTCTCTGGCCGATCCGCTGACCGATGCCTGGTCTATCGTCGAATCGAAAGGAGCCCTTCTCGTCTTCGACGTGCGACTTTCCTCGGTTTGGGAGATATTCCCGATGCCCGAGGAAGGGAAGGGGCTTATCTTTTCCGTTTGTCAACCCGATTTGTCTGAAGAAGCGGGCGAGGCCATATTCGAACTTAGAGGGCATCTTGCTCTGAAAGGGGCGCTTCAAAACCTTAGCAACCCTCACTTCTTCGCGGCTTGGAACGGCCACATCCTCCCGGTAAAGGCGAGCTTGAGCCAGGATGAAGCCCCCGTTGTTTTATTGTTGGGCAGCGCATCGTCGGGACAGTCAGTTCCTGTCATGCCATGGGATGCCGATTTTGATACTTTGTTACGCCGTATTCACGAGACAGTGGGTGGATGGCCTACTGATCTGATCCTCGAGTCTTCAGAGGAGCTCAAAAACACATCCATGGAACTGAAAAAGCGATTCCTCTCATTCTGTCTCTTTAACGGGATTCGAGCATCGCTACTGGCGAAGGATATGCCAAGCGCTGAATGGGTTCAAATCTGTAAGTTCACCGGTGGGGACGTGATGTGGAACGTAAATTCTCACATAAGCGGATTGCCGCCGCTAAAAGAATGGTTACTTTCGATTCACCTACCTCCCAACAACGTCCCTTCGGGACAAATCGGAGAAGCGACGCTTGCCCTCTATGGCCATTGGGAAGCTCGTCCATTTCGCGATTGGTTTCCACTTTGGCCAAATCTGCTTCAGAGCGATCTTGCGGCTATACCTATAATAAAATAAGCAGAGGAGATCGAAATATGGAAAACACAATTAAGAAGGCGTTGAAAGGGGATCCGCGCGCCATAGCACGTTTGATCAGCCTCGTGGAGAGCGAGTCGACCTTCGCTCACGAGATCATGAAGGCCATCTATCCCCATACCGGAAAGGCGCATCTG
>Ga0116181_1002491_pt1 | contig 14942 bp, 9 predicted proteins | sample AD_UKC075_MetaG_FD_89752 | JGI IMG/M metagenome (GOLD analysis project Ga0116181, IMG submission 89752) | Active sludge microbial communities of municipal wastewater-treating anaerobic digesters from USA - AD_UKC075_MetaG | ecosystem: Engineered > Bioreactor > Anaerobic > Digestate | place: USA...
AGTTTCCGCTCGGCGAAAATGTGACCGATTCCATGATGCCGGAAGGCGTTGAGCACCCTCCTCCACCTTCATCAGATTCCCGAAGGGTACGGGTGACCGATTCCATGATGCCGGAAGGCGTTGAGCACCGCTTGGCGTAGTCGGCAGCAATCGCCCGCGCCGCGTGACCGATTCCATGATGCCGGAAGGCGTTGAGCACAAATACTTGAGGCTGATGGCCACCTTGAACGAACGGTGACCGATTCCATGATGCCGGAAGGCGTTGAGCACCGTGGTGAGAACGTGGGACTGCGGATGCGATCGTCAGGGTGACCGATTCCATGATGCCGGAAGGCGTTGAGCACTGGTGGTGGGAACCGGACTTTCCGTACCGGGGCTGCGTGACCGATTCCATGATGCCGGAAGGCGTTGAGCACTGCGCTGCCAAGCTGGGGCCCGCTCGTGAATGGCCACGCTCCGCTGGATGGCCTCTTCGTCCGGCTCACAGGCCAGGACGTTGGAGCCGATCAGGAACGCCAGATCGTCGATGGAAAGACATTTCTCGCGAACGATGCACATGTGGAATCTTCCTTCCCTCAGTCAGAGGGCGTACGGGGTTAACACGAATTACCAAACGGAATCAGCCCAAGGCGGGCTTACGATTGAAAAGCAGGCGTGGGCGGGCTGAGCCGAAGTGTTTACAGGCCGATGTCTTTCCGGTTAGACTTCGGACTCAGTTCGATGCCCTTTCATGCGGTCCATAGAGCGGGAGTGACACAATGCGAAATGCAAAGTGGCTGGCGTTGCTGGCGATGCTCACCACGGGCATGCTGTTTCAGCCCCTCGGTTGCACCCTGCAGCAGTACGCGATTACCGGCTTTCTCATCTCGCTGGTAGGTCCGTTTATCGTCTCCTAGGCGTCCGCCCGGCAAGGCACACCAGTTGCGATCAGGCATGGGCCAGTTGACAGGCCGGTGCAGGTTCCGGCGAATCGGAGAGATGCCAGTTCTGGCAGGCGGTCTGGTAGCCGCAGCCGGGGCAGAAGCTGGAGCCGTCATTTGGCAGAAAAAGCCCGGAGTTGATCATGATCTCTGCGTACCTGACCAGCTCCACGAGCCGGTGGAAGTCGTGCTCAGTTCGGCTCACCGAATACTGCTCGAAGGCGGGGGTCTTGGTCTTGACCAGCACGTCCCAGCGGAAGAATGAGTTCTCGTGGCCCATGATTCGCAGGGCGTACAGGTAGACCGTTGGCTGTAAGTCACTGGCCAGCTTGGATTCACTGTAGCGTTGACCGGCGGTTTTGAGCTCCACCGCACAGAGCCGGTCCCCGTGCCGGACCAGCAGGTCAATCTCGCCCACCAGCGGCTTTTCGAGCACTTCACCCTGGCGGTCAATCAGGGGTACCTGGAAGGGCACGTTGAAGCCGACGATGTCCAGGTCATCGGGGATGTTCTCTCGATAGACCCGGATCAGTTGCTGTCCCTGCGATAGCAATGAGTCAAAGTCGCCTCTCTGGAACCGCAGGTTCGGCGTGTCGGCGACCTCGCGTTGCCACACGTCGGCGAACAGGGCGGCCAGCTCGTCGCTGGTTACGTCCTGACCTTTGACCCGTTTGGCCCAGAAGTACTCGGCGGTGCGATGGATCGCGGAGCCGAAAGGCATGTTCTCCGTGACGAACTCCGGCTGCATCCTGAACAGCCGCTGGAAGGCAAATTGGAGCGGGCAGATCTTGAGGAACTGGTTGATCTGACTGTACGACCAGTGTTCCCGGTCTGATTTGATCATGGGAATTATCTCCGTCCGTTCACGCGAGTTCTGCCGTTCCCGTTAGTGTTACCGTTGTTTTTACCGCCGGAGAGATGGTCGATCACGAGGCTGGCCTGCGTCTTGGTCAGGCGGTATACATCGCCCACGCCGGTGAGCTGATGGCAGAGTTCGCCGGTCTGGGTCATATTCATATTGTGCTGCTGACGGGCCAGATCGAGCAGATACTTGACCTGCTTATTGCTGGCTGGGGTGTCGTCATCACTGCCGTTGCCGGTGCGTCCATTGACGTTGCCGGTGCGATTGACGGGGGCAGACTGGCCGGGCTGGTTGTCGGCGGGTTCGGCGCGCTGGTCGTTGCCGTTGGACCGGCCATTGCGGGCACCGTTGGCTTGGCCGTTTCCGTTGGCGGTGCCATTCCCGTTACCGCCGTACCGTTCAAGCTGGTCTACGATGGACTGGTGTGCGAGGGCGTAGAGCCGTTGGATTTTCTGGCGGAATGCCTCGGCGTCCTCGATCAGGGTGGAATCCAGCTCCAGCTCTAAGCCGCAGTGGGCGCCGATGGAGCCGTAGTCGGGCAGGCCCAGCTTCTTCGAGAGACTGACGTTGGCTTTTAATGGTATGGGACATCCTTTCTTTAGAAAGAGAAGTTTAAGGACAGCTGACGATTAGCCGATGGGTTCGGACTTCAGAGAAGGATCATTTGCAGTGCTCGTTTACGATGCCTGAACGCAAAATGCCCCTGTCGTGGGGCGATGGTCGAGAAAAAGACCACAGCCCTTCGAAGGGCACGATTGGCTCAGAAGAAGCGGGTCAGGTCGGGGCAGACGGGTGGGAAAAAGCAGGTCGGGACCTCGGCGATGGCCCCGGAAATCGCAAAGATCGCGTCTGAGCGATGCTCGCTGGCGGGTGGCTATCCAGGTGGGGGATCGGCAAGGCGAAAAAGCAGGCTCGCAGCTTCGTTCTTGACGAAGCTGCATTTTCCGGCCTGGAAAAAGGCCTAATTGCCGTCAGGCGAAGGTCCCCTGATCGGTAACGGACCACCTTCATCGGAAAATACGCGAAACAGCGCCGAAATTAAGGGTCGGAGAGCGTGCGTACTTGTGCCCATACTCTCTACTAACGTGGAGTACGTGTTTAGCATGCAAAACATGCGATTTTTGCGAGATTGTGGCGGTTGTGGCGACCACCTCGGCGAATGCTTGCCACTGACCATGTTTAGACCTCTCGGGACGCATAGATTTTCTCTATCGAGAACAGGTGTTTTATAGGGGATCGGGGGACCTGCAAGAACCCCCTACGAAACTATGAGGATTTACCATGGAAGAGCACCACTCGCGACCATGCTTCCGTAGGTGGTGTCGACCCATGAATCATGCATGTCCCCATTGCAACAAAACCATGCATCCGGACATGTCGCCGATCACGTCCACGATGATCATCTGATGGTGTTCTGGTTACCAGCCGGTGAACGGGTTTGACATCAGCCCACGACAGGCAGATGGGCTTTTCGTGCCTCGGAAGGGGCGGTTTGGACGTCATCTTGGTGTCTTATGACAACCCAAAGCGCTTAAACAGGCGGTTTGAGGAGTTGTTTTGAGGGGCCGTGACAGGCAGCTCGAAAGGGTTGTTTTTGCGTAACTCCCCCCACTCCCAAGAGTTGCTGCTTCCACGTGTCCTTGCCGACTCTGAAAACTCAATCTTCGCTGCGATTTGTGGTTGCGGGGGGACGCGATGACATTTTTTTGTGAGTCCAGGATGCATCGCCGACATGGGCCGGATCGTTGCCGGAGGCGCCAGAGGGCAAACGTGGGACCGAACGCCAGCGGAGAGCCAGGGGACCGGCGGCGGGCGAGCGATTTTTGACCTATCGGGGGCGCTTCTGCTTCGGTCCCGTGATTCAGGTAGCGCTACCATTCTGGTCGGCGGACGGAGAAGGCGGGTCCAGCACGAGTGCTTCGCCGTCGTTCAAGCCTCGCCAGATCGCCTCGACGGCTTTGCGTACAGACGGCGGCACGCCCTTGCTGTAAGTCTTCCACATCGTGCCAGATGCCTGTCCAAGTAGAAACTGGTTCCCTTCCCCCGCTAGGACATCGTCGTCCGCGTAGTCCGTGGCCCACGTGGCTGCGGGAGTACCAGCCAAGTCGAGGACGCTTAATGCCTGCCTTCTTGAGAAGTTCTGTGAACCGTTTGGCCAAAGCTCGGTGATGCCAGACCTTGCCTGTTTGGGTTATGCCGGAGAGAGTCACGGGGGTCCCGTCGCGAGTTGTAAAGACGTAGTTGTCGCCGCCGACTGCCATACCTCGCGAGGAAGCCTCTACTTTCCATTTGTGTAGAATCTCCACCGTGAGAGGCCAAAGGGGGGGGCGCCTTTTTCGCTGGTTTTTGCCTCGTGGCTGCTCATAGATATACTCGATGTCTTCACCGATTTCCCTGCGGTTGAAGTGCTTCCATCTCAACCTTCCCATGTCCATGTTTCCAATTGCACAGTTCAGTCCAAGCAGGATCGCTGCTCGGTCTTCGAGTTCCCCAGTTTTCAGCAGAGATCGCAGTTCTGCCGGTTTAAAGATCTCCTGTTCCTGTTGTGGCCCACCGTGCTGTTGCAGCACGGCAACGAGAGCATCGAGATCCGGCACCGCAACGCCGAACCAGTTCTCTTTCCGACACCGCAGGAATGCCGCCTTGACCGTTCGCATCCGGGGGTTCGCCCAGTTCACCTGCAGTCCCTCATCGTTGACCTTCTTCCAGCAGTGACGATACCAGTCCTTGAAGTACTTGGGCGTCAGGTGTTCCAGCGGAACGTCCCCGCTGAACGCAATTAACTCTTTAAAGGCGTGCTTGACTTCAGAGGCGTAGGAGGGATTCTTTTTGCACTCGATCAGCCACTCGACGTAAGCATCGCCGACCTCGCGGACCGTATCGACCACGTAATCGGTTGGATGTACGCTTTCATGACTTGCCTGTTGGGCTTTGGCGGCGAATGCGTTAAAATTACGGCGAGCGATGTCCATAGTGGCCCCGAACGGGATGACCTTGCCGTCTTGCTGCAAGCAGTACTGGCGGTAGCCCCGCTTCCAGAGGAGCCCGGTTTCGAGGAAGAGTCCATATCGGGCAAGTGCCTCATCGGGGTCGGACCCGAAGTAGATGGACCGGCCATTGATGACCTTACGATACTGGCCAAGGTTTTTGTGGAATCCCAAGCCGGGAACTTTGCGGCGACCTGCCGGCATGGAGTCCTCCTCGGCGGGATTCTACACGGTCCAGGGAATTATTGGTATTAAAATGTGGTAGTAACCCTTCTGGAGGCGTGCCCGAGCGGCTGAAGGGACCGGTTTTGAAAACCGGCGTGCGGGAAACTGCACCGGGGGTTCGAATCCCTCCGCCTCCGTTTTTTTCTCGTTGGTTCTCACCTTTTTCTCGTTGATTCCCTCCGCGCTTCTTCTCTGACGTTCTGACCATTTGATTTGACTTCAAGTTCGCTTTGTGCCAGGTCCATGGCGGGGCGCGGGGAAGAGGACGTTGCGCGCGGGATTGCTCATGTCAGTGTGGCTGGATTCTCAATGGCCGGGTAGCGAGCAGGTATGGGCATGCCGCCCTCTGTGCGTCTGCGCTGTTCTCTCCCGCCAGGATCGGGCTGGCCGAAGGCGCATGCGATTCCGAGGACCGCCGGGTCATGGTCGAGGGGATCTGGGGGGCTGCCCGTAAGCGGAAGTGATTTGCCGCCTGGATACGCCTCATAATCGAATTGACCTGGGGAGCAGCGACTCGGTTGAACTGCATTATCGGAGGCAGCAGACGCTCGTGCCTGGGGCACACCGCCGTGCCGTTTGGTTCAGCAGCGGGCAGGACAATACCTGACCACCCATCAGAGAACGCGGAGGGCTTCCGCAACGCATCGACTTTCGAAGCTTAACCGATCGGAGCAGAAGCAGAGTGCGGTATTTCAGAGGCCGATACGTGGTTTGTGTACAAACCTTGTTTCTAATGCATCGAGAATGCATCGAGGTCATCATGCCAACCTGCCATCGTCCGGCATTAACTCTTCTTTCCCTCGTTGTGTCTTGCGGTTTGTTCTCAGGCTGCATAGGCGAACCAGACAATGAGGCAATTGCTCCACTCCCAGGCGAGTATCAGGCCATCCTCGATGAGATCGTCGCCACCACAGGTGCGCCCGGTGGGGTGATGGGAATCATGAGCCCAACCCTGTGGGCCGCAGGAGCTTCCGGGGTGGCGAATCTGGACACCGGTGAACCGATGACCCCGGACATGAAGGTCCGGATCGCGAGCATGACCAAGACGTTCACCGCGGCGGTGGTGATGAAGCTGGTGGACGAAGGTCTGCTGAGCCTGGATGACACGCTGGAAAAGTGGCTTCCCGGCGTCGTCGAGCGCAGCGACCAAATCACGCTCCGGATGATTCTCAATCACACCGCGGGAATTCATGACGGTCTAACGTTTGAGATTTTGGTCGACTGGATGCTCCATGACCCCGATCGTCAATGGTCGCAACAGGAAATGCTCGACTGGATCGGCAGCTTCCCCCTGGATTTCGATCCCGGCACGGACTACAGCTACAGCAACGCCGGCTACTATATCCTCGGTGTCATTGTCGAACGCGCCACGGGGAAGACGTTCCAGGAGGCCCTGGATGAATATGTCCTGAGCAAAAAAGGCCTCAAGGACACCGAGGTCATTGCCGGTTTGACAGCCGGGGCGCCGACTCAATTCTATAGCGTCCCGGTCGACGGCATGGAAATCGTCAACGTGACCAACTGGAACCTCTCCTGGGACTGGACCGCAGGGTCCGGGGTTACCACGGTCAGCGATATGCTGCATTTCCTCGACTTGCTGTTTGTGAAGGATCTGCTCTCGCCGCAAGCGCTGCAGGAGATGACGACCGTCACGAGTCCGGCAGACCGCTACGGATTCGGCATGAATGTCACGACCTATCAGGGGAAGGTGCTCTACAGCCACAGCGGGGCAAACCCGGGGAATATTAGCATCTGGGTCTTCATCCCTGAGATCAATTCCGGGTTCTTCTTTGCTCTCAACCGCCTTGACTTGACTGATCTGATGACCGTCATGGACGAGTTGCAGTCGGTCGTCCATCGCACAAGCGATCCGCTGATTGCCCAAGAGACGAGAGGCCGGTGATTGCGCATCAGGCAGTCAGCCGGCGGCGCGTGGGGCACGCGGCCAATCCGCCGCCCCGAGTGTGTTCGTGGTGGTTGTCGCCGTCGGTTTTCGTGGTTTCTTACCATGAATTCTCCGGGAAACACGTTCCCCGTGTCGTAAGCTGAGCAAATGCAATCTGTTACGTTTCGTTTGTGGGGTTCGAATCCCCCCGCCTCCGTTTATTCTCGCGGATTCTGACCGCTTCCTTTTTTTCCTCTCGAAACTTGGACGTTTCAGTTCTGTGCTCGCCGGTTCTGGTGGCCGGCCGGTGCCGGTGCCAGGTGGAGAGGCCGGGTGTTCGCCAACCAGTGCTACAAACACTGGCCTGAAGCCGCCTTCGGCGGCAACGCCGCTGGAAGCGGTGTGACAGAGACGCCGGCATTACCCCAACAGATCGGTAAACATCATAAGCCGGCCCTCGGTCGCCATTGCCGGATTAGACAATCAAACGTCATAAGAGGCAGGGCACCCCAATGCGCGGGATTTATTTGCAATCCGAATGATACCCCGTCTCGGCCTGCCCGCCGCGGGAATGGAACCACCATGCCCTCAGAATCAGCCGGGCTGTGGCCTTTGTGGTTCTCACAAGTGTTATGCTATGCTGGTGCCACGCCTCAATCCATGGAGAACGATCATGAAGCATCTTCTGGCAGCCTTTCTGGTAGTCACACTCGTGCCGGCGGCCCTGGCCCGGGAGTACCATGTTTCCGTGCAAGGCAACGACGCGCATGAGGGCACTGTCGCTCAGCCGTTGCGAACCATCTCGGCGGCGGCGCGCCTGGCCCGGCCGGGAGACGTGATCACGGTACATGAGGGCGTGTACCGCGAACGGGTGTCCCCGCCGCGCGGGGGAGATTCCGATCAGCAGCGCATCATCTATCAGGCCGCACCCGGCGAAAAGGTGGCTATCAAGGGCTCCGAGCCGGTCAAGGGCTGGGAGAAGGTGCAAAACGACACCTGGAAAGTCACGGTTCCCAACAGTCTGTTCGGCGACTTCAACCCGTACCGGGACGTCATCAAAGGCGACTGGTTCAATCCGCGGGGACGCGAACACCACACCGGCGCGGTCTATCTCGACGGCCACTGGCTTACGGAGGCGCCCAACCTGGAACAGGTCCTGGCCCCGGTGTCGGACACGCCGCTGTGGCATGGGAGCGGAGAGGGGGGATACCTGCTGAATGTGGCCTGGCTACGGCCGGACGGGGCTGCGCAGAACGCCGGGCGGATCCCGGCCAACAGCTTCGCGGCCCAGCAGGGCATCCAGACGGCGCCCTGCACCGAGGGTGGCGAGTGCATCGGGTGGATCGAGCACGGCGACTGGGTTCGATACGAAGGGGTTGATTTCGGCCCCCGCGCGGAGCGGATGGAGATTCGCGCCGCGTCCGCCACGCAGGGGGGGATCATCGAGATTCGCCGCGACTCGCCGGAAGGGGAAGTGTTAGGCACCTGCAAAGTGCCGAACACCGGCGATTGGCAGTCGTGGGCCACGTACAAGGCGAGAATCAAGCCGGTCAGCGGAGTCCAAACCGTCTGCCTGGTGTTCAAGAACGCTTGGTCGGCTGCGCCCGGGAAGCAGGAATGGCGCAAACAGGATACGCTCTTGTGGTTCGCCAAAGTGGACACGGCGAATACCACCATCTGGGCACAGTTCCCGGGCATCGATCCCAATGCGGCCGACGTGGAGATCAACGTGCGCCGGACGGTGTTCTATCCGGAGAAGCCGGGCGTCAATTATATCACCGTGCGTGGCTTTACCATGATGCACGCGGCCACGCCCTGGGCACCGCCCACGGCCGAGCAGATCGGCCTGATCGGCACGCATTGGAGCAAGGGCTGGATCATCGAAGACAACGACGTTCGCTACTCGGTGTGCGTGGGCATTGCCCTCGGCAAGTACGGCGACCAGTGGGACAACACCTCGCAGAACACGGCGAAAGGCTACGTCAAGACCATCGAGCGCGGTCTGGCCAACGGCTGGTCCCGGGAAAACATCGGCCACCACATCGTGCGCAACAACCGCATCTCGCATTGCGAGCAGGCGGGCATCGTCGGCAGCTTGGGGCCGGTGTTCAGCGTGGTGACCGGCAACGTCATTCATGACATCCACGTCCGCGGACTCTTCACCGGCGCGGAGATGGCGGGTATCAAGTTTCACGCCGCGATTGACACGGTGATCAGCAATAACCACATCTATCGCACGACGCGCGGAATCTGGCTGGACTGGATGACCCAGGGCACCCGGGTCACTCGGAACCTCCTGCACGACAATGGTCCCAGCGAGGATCTGTTCGTGGAGGTCAATCATGGTCCGTTTCTGGTGGATAGCAATGTGTTTCTCTCGCCGACGTCCCTGCTGGACATGTCGGACGGCGGCGCATTCGTGCACAACCTGTTCGCCGGCCGGATCCTGCCGCGCCCGGAATTGAACCGCGAAACGCCTTTCCATAAGCCCCATTCAACCGAGGTGGCGGGCCTGAAGAATATCCAGGGCGGCGACACCCGCTTTTACAACAATGTGTTCGTCGGCGCCGCCGGCCTGGCCGGTTACGATAAGGCGACGCTGCCCATGTACATGATGGGCAATGTGTTCCTTAGCAAAGCGGCCCCATCCAAACACGAGAAGGCTCCGCTGGTATTGTCGGACTTCGATCCCGGGCTCAAACTGCTCGAAGCGGGGCAGGGCCTGCAACTTGAGATCGCCTTCGACGCCGCGTGGGCGCAGGGCCGGTCGCGTCCGCTGGTGACGACGGAACTGCTCGGAAAGGCGGAGACACCGGATCTGCCCTACGAGCAGCCTGACGGCTCGCCGTATCGCCTTGACACCGACTACTTTGGAAAGGGCCGAAACGCCGCCAAGCCCTTCCCGGGGCCTTTCGAGATAACCGGCGGCGGAAAACAAACCATCAGCGTGTGGCCGGTGGCCAGACCGTAACGTGTTGCGGGCGTTGGCGGGGCGGGCGGCTCCGCCGTTCGGCCCTGCTCAAGAGGCATGGCTCACGCGGCGCGGCGGCGCGCTCCAGGGCGTGTCCCCGCAGCGCCTGGCCACATAGAATGTTGTGCTACTCAACTCGGATCCTGAGTCCGGAGGGTGGTGGCTGGCCGCCTGCTCCCGGCAGGGGGCGGGCATAGGCAGGGATGCGCGCTCCGGCTGATGGCCCGGTTCTCGCCCTGTTCGTACACCAGGCGCCCGGGATACGCGTAAGCTCAGGCTTGACCGGGCCTTCGAGGCGGCGCGCCTATACTGTGGTATTCCAAAGCCGCAAGCTCAAGCGATCATTGCGCTTCGATCGGTGGTGCGAGCATGAACGCGAACTTCGATCCACCAAACGTCTCTAACCTGGCTTTCGTGGAGGGCCTTTTTGCCGAGTATCTGAACAATCCGGCCGCCGTGGATCCCGAATGGCGACGTTATTTCGATGCCCTGCGCGATGGTAGTGGGTACTCCACCGTCGCGGTGGCCGCTCCGACGTTCCGGACGCGAAGCATCTTTAATCCTGTCGCCGGTGACGACGGCCGGCTGGACGTGGCTTCCAGACGCGAACTGGTTTTTCAGGATCGAGTCGATCAGATGGTTCGGGCCTATCGTGTCCGGGGCCATCTGGTGGCCAGAATAGATCCTCTGGGGCGGCCGCGTCCGCATCAGCCCAAGCTGGATCCTGAGTACTGGGGCTTCACCGATGAAGACATGAGCCGGCCGGTGTCGAGCGAGACGGTGGCCGGCGGCGACCTTCAGACCCTCGGCGAGGTCGTCCAGCGGCTCCGCAACACCTACTGCCGGTCCATCGGCGTCCAGTTCATGCACATCGACGATCTGGGCATGCGTCAGTGGCTGCAGGCGCGCATGGAGCAGAGCGAAAACCGGGTTGAACTGAACCGGGAACAGCAACTGCGCATTCTCACCCGTCTGACGGATGCGGTTGTTTTCGAAGAGTTTATCCAGAAGAAATTTGTGGGGGCCAAGAGTTTTTCCCTGGAGGGAGCGGAGAGCCTGATCCCGCTGCTGGAGCTGGCCATCGAGAAGGCCGCCGAGCAGGGGCTCGATGAGATCGTGCTGGCCATGGCCCATCGCGGCCGGCTCAACGTTCTGGCCAACATTCTGGGGAAGGGGCCCCGCGACATCTTTCATGAGTTCCAGGATTCCGATCCGCTGCTCAACCTGGGCCGGGGCGACGTGAAGTATCATCTCGGCCACAGCTCAGACTGGATAGCCCGCAACGGTCGCAAGGTGCATCTCTCGCTGTGCTTCAATCCCAGCCATCTGGAGTACGTCAATCCGGTGGCGATGGGTCGCATTCGCGCCAAGCAGGATCGGGTGGGCGATCATCGGCGCGAGAAGGGCATGGCCCTGTTGATCCACGGGGACGCATCTTTTGCCGGGCAGGGCGTGATCCAGGAAACGCTGAACATGAGCCAGCTTGCCGGCTATGCCGTCGGCGGCGCCCTCCACGTGATCGTCAACAACCAGCTCGGTTTCACGACCCCGCCCGAGGAGGCCCGCTCGACCCGCTATGCCACCGACGTGGCCAAGATGCTGCAGGTGCCCATCTTTCACGTGAACGGCGAAGACCCGGAGGCGGTCGCCCAGTGCGTGGGTCTGGCCATGGACTTCCGCATGACCTACAAGCGCGACGTGTTCATTGACATGTACTGCTATCGCCGCCGGGGTCACAACGAGGGGGACGAGCCGTCGTTCACGCAGCCCATGCTCTATCAGGTCATCGATCAGCGCAAGAGCGTTCGCGAAGGATACCTCGAACACCTGCTCAAGTTGGGCGCAGTTACCCGTGAAGAAGCCGAGCGCATTCTTGAACAACGCCGCGAGCAACTTGAACAGGAGCTGTCGGCCGCCCGCAGTCGGGACTACGTTCCCGGCGCGCAGGAGCCCACCGGCATCTGGAAGGGCTATCGCGGTGGCCGCGAGAGTATGGGCGATGAAGTTGATACCGGCGTGCCTGTCGAGCAACTCAAACACCTGCTCGAGGTCCAGACGCGGGTTCCGGAGGGCTTCCATCCGCATCCCAAGATCCAGCGCTTCCTCCACGCCCGCCGGGAGATGGCCGCCGGCGAGCGACCGCTTGACTGGTCCGCGGCGGAAGCCCTGGCCTGGGCGTCCCTGGCCGTCCAGGGCGTGCGCGTCCGCCTGAGCGGCCAGGACAGCGCCCGCGGCACTTTCAGTCATCGCCACGCCGTTTTGCACGACATTCAGAACGGGAACACCTGGATGCCTCTCCAGCACCTCGCGCCTGACCAGGCCCCGGTCGAAATCTACAACAGCCCGCTGTCCGAGGTGGCCGTGATGGGCTTCGAATACGGCTACAGCCTGGATACCCCGGACGGCTTGGTCATGTGGGAGGCCCAGTTCGGGGACTTCGTCAATGCGGCCCAGGTCATCATCGACCAGTTCATCGCCAGCGCCGAGGATAAGTGGCGGCGGCTGAGCGGCCTGACTCTGCTGCTGCCGCACGGCTTCGAGGGCCAGGGGCCGGAGCACTCCAGCGCCCGGCTGGAACGGTTCCTCCTGCTGGCCACCGAGCACAACATCCAGGTGGTTTATCCCACCACTCCCGCCCAGTATTTCCACTGCCTCCGGCGCCAGGTCCTTCGGCGGTGGCGCAAGCCTTTGATCATGATGACGCCCAAGAGCCTCCTGCGGCATCCGCAGGCGGTGTCCAGGTTGGAAGACCTGGCCGACGGCAGGTTCGAGCGCATTCTGCTCGATTCCAAATCCCGCCACGATCAGGTCCGGCGGATCCTGCTGTGCAGCGGAAAGATCTATTACGAACTCGACCACGAGCGCGAGCGGCTGGGGCGCAAAGACGTGGCGATCATTCGCCTCGAACAACTCTATCCGCTCTCTCAGAGCACGCTGATTTCGGCGCTGGCTCCGTACCCGGATGGCACACGGGTGATCTGGGTCCAGGAGGAGCCGGAGAACATGGGTGCGTGGCGTTATATCCGCGTGCGTTTCGGGAGCATGCTGCTGGGCCGGTTCCCGTTCATGGGCGTGTATCGTCCGGCCTCGGCCAGCCCGGCCACCGGCTCGGCCGCCAGCCATAAGCTCGAACAGCGTGAATTGATCGAGAAAGCCTTCGGCGACGGCGGTGACGAAGCCTGGCTGCGGGTGGAGATGGCGCCGGCGGCCGAACGCGACGCCGACGGTTTCGTGATTCGGCATTGATTCGTGTTTCTGATCCCGTCCTTGGCCATTCTGCGCGGGAAGGAGTTCGACCGCATGGCAGTGGAACTGACCGTTCCCCAGGTCGGTGAGTCTATCACCGAGGTGCAGGTGGGGCGCTGGCTCAAGCAAGAGGGCGATCCCGTCACCCAGGGCGAGACGCTGGTCGAGATTGAGACCGACAAGGTGACGGTGGAACTGCCGGCACCCGTTTCCGGCCGGCTGGCCAGAATCCTGAAAGGTGACGGTGCCGCCGCGACGGTTGCTGAAGTCATCGGCTATCTCGAAGAGGCTGAAGCGCCGGCCGCCGGCCCCGAGCCGACGCCGGCCGCGGCGCCGCCCGAAAAGCCGGTGACCCCGCCCGCGGAGCCTGAGGCGCCGCCGAGAGAACCACGGAAATCGGACCACAAGGCGGAGGCCGGCCGCGCCCCGGCTGCGGCGCCCGCGGAAGGCGGTCCCGCCCGCGATGTCGGCCCCGCGGCGGCAAGAACTCCGGAAGCCGGGCGGATGGCGCCGGCAGCCCCGCACGTGGGGGCCGCGCCCGTGGCCGAAAAGCAGATAGTCAAGCCCCCTGGACCGCCGGCGGGTTTGCCGCGTATTTCGCGCGAGGCCGTTCCGGTGTCCAGGCCCGCACCGGCCGCACCTGCGCCGCCGCCGCCACCGGAGCCGGTCAGCGCCGGCCTGAGTGATGCGGCCAGGGAGGAGGAAGAACGAGAGGCCGCCGGCGTCCGTCCGGTCCCGCCCGCCAGTGCCCGTGAAGAGCAGGTCGTACCCATGAGTCCGCTCCGCCGGCGTATTGCCCAGCGTCTGGTGGAGGCACAGCAGACCGCCGCGCTGCTGACCACCTTCAACGAGGTGGATATGTCCGCCGTGATGAGTTTACGCGCCCGTTACCAGCAATCTTTTCAGGAACGGCACGGCATTAAGCTGGGGCTCATGTCCTTTTTTGTGAAGGCCGCCATTGACGCGCTCAAGCGTTTTCCTCAGCTCAACGCGGAGATCCGCAGCACCGACATGGTGTTCCGCAACCATTACGACATCGGGGTGGCCGTTTCGACGGACAAGGGGCTGGTGGTTCCCGTGCTGGCCAACGCTGAGCGCATGAGCTTTGCCGAGATTGAACTGGCCGTGGCCGACTTCGCCACCCGGGCACGGGAGAACAAGCTGAAGCTCTCAGAGCTGGAGGGCGGCACCTTCACCATCACCAACGGTGGCGTCTTCGGCTCGTTGCTCTCCACCCCGATCGTCAACCCGCCGCAGAGCGGTATCCTGGGCCTGCACGCCATCCAGGATCGCCCCATGGCGCGCGACGGCCAGGTGGTGATCCGCCCGATGATGTACCTGGCGTTGACTTACGATCACCGTATCGTCGATGGCCGGGAGGCGGTGCTCTTCCTGCGTCGGATTAAGGAGGTGATCGAGGAACCCTCGCGGATGCTGATCGAGATTTGAGGGCGGGCGTCTTATTAGTTTTTTCCAGTGCCCTTTCCGGTCCGGGAGTTTCGCGCTTTGGTCCATGAGGCGGGCAGGATGCCCGCCCCCCGACAGCGCCGGCCGGCGGTTCTGGAGGGCGGGCATCTTGCCCGCCTCGTGTGGCACCCGCGTCTCGCTGGTACGCGGGAGATTGGACATCTTGCCTGCCTGATCCGACGAGAAACTGGTGTACTGGAAACGGCACTGGCGCCGGGTAGCGGCCGGCCGGGTTGGCTGCTATCCTCTCTGGCATGTGACGTGAGGTGACGGTCCTGTCCCTGCAACGGGCTGTGCGTTGCGCTGATCCAATGGGAGCGGAATCATGGAATCGACATACTGGACCCTTGGCATTCTGTCGGTGTTTTCGCTGTGCGGC
>Ga0116181_1002492_pt1 | contig 14939 bp, 14 predicted proteins | sample AD_UKC075_MetaG_FD_89752 | JGI IMG/M metagenome (GOLD analysis project Ga0116181, IMG submission 89752) | Active sludge microbial communities of municipal wastewater-treating anaerobic digesters from USA - AD_UKC075_MetaG | ecosystem: Engineered > Bioreactor > Anaerobic > Digestate | place: USA...
TCGGCGAATGGTCCATTATCGGAGCTGGTGCGGTAGTGGTACGGGATATTCCTCCCCACTGTACGGCAGTAGGCGTCCCGGCTAAACCGATTAAATTTCATAAAGATATTCATGAGCAAGTGGAGTGATTAGGCTTTGGTTCAGCGATTGGCAATCGATGGAGGTAAGCCGGTTAGAGAGCGTCCTTTTGCTCCTTGGCCTTATTTTGCCCGTGATGAAATAGAGGCAGCAAGAAAGGTTTTGGAATCCGGGAAAGTAAATTATTGGACCGGCGCTGAAGGAAGGCAGTTTGAAAAAGAGTTCGCCGAGTTTGTCGGGTGTGATTATGCCGTTGCGGTAGCCAACGGTACGGTAGCCCTGGAGCTGGCCCTCTATGCCTTAGGTATAGGTCCCGGGGATGAGGTGGTGGTCCCCAGCCGTACTTTTATTGCTTCGGCAAGCTGTGCCGTGATGCGCGGAGCCAAGCCGGTGGTGGCGGATATTGATCCGGTTAGTCAAAATATAACCGCAGAGACGATAGCCAGAGTTTTGTCACCCCGGACCAAAGCTATTGTAGCCGTGCATTTGGCCGGATGGCCTTGCGATATGGATCCCATTAAGAAACTGGCTCGAGATAGAGGGCTTTATGTGATCGAGGATTGCGCCCAGGCTCATGGGGCCACCTATAAAGGTAAGAAAGTAGGCTCTTTGGGGGACGTGGCCGCCTTTTCCTTCTGCCAGGACAAGATTATGACTACAGGCGGCGAAGGGGGCATGCTGACCACCAGCAACCGGGAAATCTGGGAGCGTGCCTGGAGCTATAAAGACCATGGCAAGAGCTATGCTGAGGTTTACAAAAAGGATCACCCGCCAGGCTTCCGCTGGCTCCATGAATCATTCGGTACTAACTGGCGGTTGACCGAGATGCAAGCTGCCATAGGGAGAGTACAGCTAAATAAATTGCCCCAATGGGTTGAGAAGCGCCGCATAAACGCGGCAGTACTAAACGAGCGTTTTTCTCAGCTACCTGCTCTGAGGGTAACGGTCCCACCGGAAGATATTGGCCATGCTTATTATAAATATTATGTTTTTTTGAAAACCGAAGCGTTAAAAGAGGGATGGAACAGGGAACGGGTAATGCTTGCCATACAAGCGGAGGGGATACCTTGTTTTGTTGGCAGTTGCAGCGAGATTTATCGCGAGAAAGCATTTCAGAAAATGGGGTTAGGGCCGGCGGATTCATTGCCGGTAGCCAAGAGCCTGGGTGATACTTCGCTGATGTTTTTAGTGCACCCGACATTGTCGGAAGAGGACATGGAAGATACTGCCCGGGCAGTGATTAAAGTGTTGCTAGAAGCTACAAAATAAAAATTTATTATTAAAATAGATGTAAGCGCTCTGCACAAGGGTAATCCAAGGATTCCCCATACGAATTTAATCACATGGTGATAGTCCAAATTTAACAGCTTCATTATTAGTTCTGTTTTTTCTGACCACAATGAAGTTGCTTGGTAACGCTGACGCATGAAGCTTAAATACTCACGACGACTCTTGCTTGACATGGTCATCTCATATCCCCCGGTAAGGTTTCGTAGGTGAACCGATCCCCCTTCGGAAAATTATAAGTTTCTACGAAAGTTACCTTGCTGGGGTCCTTTATGCTATAATTATAATCAATAATTGTTATAAAATCTTGCTAATAATGACGAGGAGAAATTTGTGCGGCGATTAAACAGAATTGTCATATTGATAATTATCGACGTTATCCTGGTTAATCTGGCCCTCTTCTTTTCTCTCTGGCTGCGGTTTGACGGTCAAATACCTGCTTTTTACCTGCAGTCATACCGCCAGATTATAGGGATTTATACCGTTCTTTTGATTGCATTATTCTATCTTTTCGGACTATACCACCGTCTCTGGCAGTACGCCAGCATAGGGGAGCTTTTATCCATAGTGGGGGCCGTATCCGTGGGTTCCCTGCTGTTTTTTGGCTATTCGCTGCTGAAGATGCAGGGAGCTACGTACGTTTTACCCCGGAGTGTATTTGTCTTCTCCTGGCTGATTAATATTTTTTTGATCGGCGCCTCGCGGCTTTCCTGGAGATTGATGCGGGACCATTGGTTCTTCCCCAACCGTTTCTTTGAGCGGAAACCGGTCCTGGTGGTTGGCGCCGGCGACGCGGGGGCGACTGTGGTCAGGGAGCTGAAAAATCGCAACGATAAGTCAGGTGTGCCTATCGGTTTCGTGGATGACGACCAAAGCAAGCAGAAGAACAAGATGTTCGGAATACCGGTTCTGGGCAAAAGGGAGGACATTCCCAGGCTGGTTGACGAGTACGGGGTGGAGGAGATCATTGTTGCCATCCCCTCGGCACCGGGCTGGGTGATTCGCGAGCTGGTGGATATCTGCTCCACTACCCCTGCCAAGTTGAAAATAGTGCCCGGTCTTTATGAACTTATCGACGGCCGGGTTTCTGTAAACCAGATCCGGGAACTCCAGGTGGAAGATCTTTTGGACCGGGAGCCGGTTAAGGTGGACCTGGATTCCATGGCCGGCTATCTTTCCGGAAGAACGGTTTTGGTTACCGGTGCGGGCGGGTCCATCGGTTCCGAGTTATGCCGCCAGATAGCCCGTTTCAAGCCCCGCTGCTTAATCCTGTTGGATCACTGCGAAAACGCCATTTATGAAATTCACCGGGAGTTGGGCGAGCAAAATCTAGAATGCGAACTGGTCCCTGTTGTTGCTGATATTAGGGACAAGCAGGCCATGGACAACCTGTTTGCCGGCTTAAGGCCGCAAGTAGTCTTTCATGCCGCGGCTCATAAGCACGTTCCTTTGATGGAAGACAACCCCGCGGCGGCATTAAAAAACAATGTCCTGGGCACCTGGAACGTGGCCCGGGCCGCCCATGACGGACAGATTGAGACCTTTATCTTGATCTCTACAGACAAGGCGGTGAACCCCGTCAGTATTATGGGGGCTACCAAGCGGGTGGCCGAGATGGTGATTCAGTACCTGGCCCAAAACAGTAGCACGCGCTTTGCTGCCGTTCGCTTTGGTAATGTCCTGGGAAGCAGCGGCAGCGTGGTTCCCCTTTTTCAAAAGCAGATTGCCCGCGGTGGCCCGGTCACGGTGACCCATCCGGAGATGACTCGCTTTTTCATGACCATACCGGAAGCGGTGCAGCTGGTTATCCAAGCCGGCGCGCTGGCCAAAGGCGGCGAAATTTTTGTACTGGACATGGGCAAGCCGATGAAGATTGTAGAGCTTGCTCGCCGCATGATCAAGCTGGCCGGCTTTCGCCCGGAGCAGGATATTCAAATTGTTTATACCGGTATTCGCCCGGGGGAGAAGCTTTGCGAGGAGATCCTTACCCAGGAGGAGGGAGTAACGGCTACCTGGCACCAGAGAATTTTTGTGGCCCGGCCCGATGGGGTGGACTGCTCCGCCTTGGAGAGGCTCCTTGGCGCCCTGGAATCCAATGAGCCAATCAACAGTTATGAAGAAGCGGTAGAGTTGTTAAACCTGGTTCTGCCCTCCTTTAAAAAAGATTCTTCTAAAGAAAGACTGGAACAGCAAGAAATTGGAAATAATAGCAAAGAGGTTGCAATTTTTAAGAGGAATGTTAACCGTTCCATTACCGTATAGTACAGGAGTTGTCGCCAGCCGTAATTCTTTGCCGGAAGAAAATGCCCATAGGCCGGGCCGGCCTTGCCCAGGCCCGGCCTGATAATTTTTATACACCGCGATGGTTGACTGCTTCCCGGGAGCAGGCGTATAATTTTATAGAATGGTCAGTCATATTCTTTTAAAAAATAAAAATAAAAAGGGAAATTCAATGGTATACCATAAATTTTGAAAAGGGATGAAGCAGTATATGGGCGAAGGAAGCAAATTCAAGCTGACCGGATCCAAGATCTTGGCTGCCATTCTTATTTTGGCCGGTTTAGGTGTGCTGGGCTACTACGGCGGGGAGAAGCTTCTGGTTGCTTACCATCAGTACCAGCTGCGCAAAGCCTTTGAAGATTCCTTTTACGACATCCCGTCCTCTACGGATACATACCGAGAGTGGTCATTACCGAGTGGTCCCCCATGCGCTTGATCATCCCCAAGATAGACGTGGACCTGATGGTTCTCTCCGGAGACGTCTTCGACCGGAATCTTCTGGATAAAGGGCCGGTTCATTACGGGAACTACTACGAAAATCTTTATAGCCCCCTGCCCAGCACCGAGCCGGGGAATGTGGCCATTGCCGCCCATCGCGGGGCCAAGTGGATGTTCTTTTTCCGCCTGGATGAGCTGGAGGAAGGTGACCAGATGATTATTGAGATGGCCGGCTACCGGTTCATTTACGAGGTGGAATGGCAGAAGATCATCGAACCCGACGACTGGAGCGTCATCGCACCCACGGACTATCCGGCCTTGACCCTGACCACTTGTGAGCCGAAAACAGGGGTGTCAACCCACCGGCTCATAGTCCGGGGCAAGCTGGTAGAGGTGCTCAACATTGCCGACAGCGACGCGGTAAATACCGTTACTTACGGCTAGGGCGCCCCTGTTTCGGTCTCCTGGATTAAAAATCCTTAATTTGACTTCCCGGACAAGGCTACTATAATTATGTTATACAACAGTCCGGGCCGGGAGGGTAGAAGAGGGGAAAGCAAATGCTGGGGAAAATTAAGAATAAACTGGCTGCTCTGCTGGCCAAAAAATATGTCAAAGCTATTCTGGCTGCCCTGATTGTGGTCGGGGCGGCGGTGACCGCTTTTTATTACGTTACCAGCCCCTCCCGCTTGATTCGCCCGGGTCATGCCGTCGAAGGCAGCGAACAGAGCTTTGACCGGGAGATCATCAATATCGTCCTTCTGGGATTCGACCGCGACGAGGCCAGGGACCGCATCTACACCATCTACCGCCCCGATACCATCATGATTGCTTCCCTAAACCTCCGGGAAACGAAAGTATCCGTGGTGAATATTCCCCGGGACAGCTACGTTCCCATTCACGGCCGGGATTTTTATGACAAGATAAACCATTCTTACGCCCACGGCTATAATCTGCGGGGGGTGGAGGACCGGCATAAAAGCGGGCTGGAGACCACCCTCCGAACCATCGAGGACTTTCTGGGCGGCATCCCCATCCACTACTATATTACCATCGACATGGATGGCGTAGTGGAGGTAATCGACAAGGTGGGCGGGATTGAATACGACGTGGACGTTACCGTCCGGAACGAAAGCGGGCGGGTCCTGCTCAATAAAGGACCCCAACTACTGGACGGGGAGAAGTTTTTGCATTATGTCCGCTACCGGGGTGTGGGCGGGGATACCGGCCGCGTCAGCCGGCAGCAGAAGATTTTAATTGCCGCCTTCAGCCAGTTGAAGGAGAAGGGGAAACTCAAGGACCTGCCCCAGATTTATAAGAGCTTAACGGAGAATGTGGAGACCAACCTGACCTTGACCCAGATTACGGCGCTGGCTGTCTTCGGCCTGAAGGTGGATCCCGAAGATATTAACACCTACATCTTCTCCGGAACGAATCAGTTCGCACCCCGGGGCGATCAGGATATTTCCTATCTGGTCATCGACGAGCGGGCCAGAGTCGAGCTGATCAAGGAAGTTTTCGGCATAACGGTGGAGCAGCGGCCCCAGATTACCTTGCCCGGCCCGCGCAAACGGGAAAAGACCCAGGAGGAAGGGGAGCAGGAGATAGAGGAACCGGCTCCCGTAGAGCAGCCCGGTGAGGAGGTGCCGCCCGGCGAAGGCGAAGAGGAGCCGCCTGGGGAGGAACCGCCGCCCGGCGAAGAAGAACAGCCCGGGGCGGAAGAACCGGGCCCTGGCGGGGAGGACCCGGGAAGCCAGCCGGGCGGAGGAGAGGACAGCGGTGGAGGCCAGGGTGGTGAAGGAGAAGATCCCAACCCCGGTCCGCCCGGCACCGGTTCCCCTCAGGAGGGGGGAGGTTTCCCCAAAATGCCCAAAATTGGGGATCTGGGAGAACTATTCAAGGGCGGCAGATTCCAGCCTAAATTTGGCCCCTAGTTCTGTTGTGTGTCAAACACGGGCGGAGATCCGCCCTTTTCTTATTTCCCGGAAGGAGACGCTTCACCCGGATCAACCTCCTTGCCGGGCCTTGGTGCAGGTCCTGCTCACGGCCGCCTGCCGGCGCCGTGGGGAGCGGCCAGCCCCTTTTCCAGGGCTAGGCGCGGCTTAATTGGAATAAGGACAATTGATATTGAATTTAAGGAGACACGGAAGATCGCCAAGAATTATGCCAAGGATAGCGTTTGAGGGCACAAAGTGGGAGTTTCTCCTAAACTGGTGGCGCTGGTGGAAAGAGAGAGGGGCGCGGATCTGGTTCCTGCTATTCGGCCCCCTTCTTGTCGCTGCGGTGGCGGTGGTGGCCCTGCTCTCTCCCCTGACCTACCAGCGCGAATCAGCGGAGAGCCGTTTTCTGGCGGCCATCCTGCTCATCGGGATCGCCTCCGCGGTGGCTTATTCCGCCTTCTTAATTTGTAGAGAAAGGATTAAAAACAGGTTCCTGCTGCTCTGGATCCTGGTGATCACTCCCCTGCTGACCATTCCGGCGCTTCGCCTCCTGTTCATCGCTTCCGGGGAGATCTTCCGCGGGGAGCACTACCGCTTCCTGGCTCTTGTTTCCCTGGGCGCCATTGCTTTTGCCTTCTTTTTCCTGGCTTTCTACCGCTGGGCGGAGAAAAATAAGGAGGGAGCGGCCTTGGCCGCCCTGCTCCTGCTGCCGGCGGCGCTCCTGGTTGTCGGCGGCTCCCTGGCAAGGGCCGTGGATTACCGCAAGGAGGCGGTGCGCTATTATAACAAAGGGGAGCAGGCGGCGCCGGCGTACCGGGTGGAGGTGGGAAGGGACAGCGTGTTCATCCCCGGCCCGGAGGGCTTGTTTCTCCTGGACCGGGAAAGGCTGACCGCCCTGGATCCCGCCGACGGTGCGGAGCGGTGGGTTCTGGAACTGAAGGAGCTCTTCCCGCGGCTCGCCTTGGAGCCCGGGGGCGCCTTTGTCGGCGACCGGCTGCTGATCTACAGCCGGGACACCATCGAGACGGCCAATGACGAGGAGATACTGGCCTACCTGGTGGACCCTCTTTCCGGGGAAGCAGTTAAACCTTTAAGTGTCCCCGCCCGGCTGCCGGCGGTGACGGGTAAAGTGTACCTGACGGGGCAGCTGTTTGGCGAAGGGAAGTTGATCTATACCGTGGCGGAAGACCGGGACTCCGGCAGCTGCCTGGTGCGGGCGATAGCCGTTGACGGGGGGACGGTTTGGGAGCAGTGGTACGAGCAGTCCCTGGGCCGCTTCCTCCTCCTGGACGGCGCCCTCTTGAGCCGGGTGGGGAGAGAGTTGTGGTGCCTCGACCTGGATCAAGGCACCCGGCGCTGGAGCATTGAGCTGGGCGAAGCTTACGAAGCCCTGGCGGCATATGATCCTGCCCTCTACCTGGGGGGGAACCGGATCAGCGCCCTGGATATTTGGACCGGGACCTTGATCTGGGAGCGCAGCTCCAATGACCGGGAAGATGCCGTGAGCTCCCTGGCGGTCTTGGAGCAGGTTATCGCCGGGTTGAGCGGAGGGCGGGTGGCCGCTTACGGAAGGGAACGCGGAGACAAGCTGTGGGAAGTCCGGCTGGAGAAGTATGGCCGGAGAGGGATCACGGTTTTCAGCTCAGCCCGGGACGGCCGCTTCTGGGCGGGCTCCCCCCGGGGCGCCCTCTACCTGATGTCGCCGGAGGACGGCACAATCTTCTGGCGCTTCCGGGGAGTGGATCTCTCACCCATCCGCTCCCTTTGCGAGGGCGAGGGGCGGGTTTACTACCTGGCCGGGCGCTACCTCTATGCCCTGGATCTGAAGGCGGATGCCCGGTGACTTTGGACGGGATAAAAAAGAACGATACAGAGGAGCGGAAAGGAAAAATGAAGGCTAAAGAACGGATCATCTGTGCCCTGGATGTGCCCGGGACCGGCGAGGCCTGGCAGTTGGTAGAGGAGCTGGACGGGGTCGTCGATTTCTTCAAGGTGGGAATGCTTCTCTACCTGGGGGGAGGCCGGGAGTTCGTCGCCTCCCTGCTCTCCCGGGGGAAGAAGGTATTCCTGGATCTGAAATTATACGATGTCCCCGATACCGTGGGCCCCACCGTCCGGCAGGTGGCCGCCATGGGGGTGGATTTTTTGACGGTGCACGGCCATGATGCCATCTTGCAGCGGGCGGCGGAGGAAGCGGCGGGCAGCAATTTAAAGATTCTGGGCGTTACCGTCCTTACCAGCTTTGATCAGGCGGACCTGGAAGCCATGGGCTTTCCCTGCTCCGTGGAAGATCTGGTTCTCCACCGGGCCGCCAACGCCCGGCGCCGGGGCTGCAGCGGCGTGGTGGCCTCCGCCCGGGAGGCCGCGCTCATTCGCCAGAAACTGGGGCCGGATCTGATCGTGGTCACTCCCGGGATCCGGCCGGCGGGGGCCTCTCTGGGCACGCACAAGCGGCCGACGACGCCGGGGGAAGCCTTGCGGGCGGGGGCGGATTACCTGGTTGTCGGGCAGCCGATTATCAAGGCGCCGGACCCCCGAAGGGCGGCCCAGGCCATCATCGAGGAGCTGGAGCGGGAAGAGGAGAGGGGCTAGCCGGCCCCCAAGGGGAAAATTAAGCGGAAAGCGCAGGGACGCCGTCCCGGGACGGCGTCTAACTATGTACAAGGGTAGGCTCTTTGAGCAGACCTTTGAGCTTTGGTTAAGGGAGACTGAAATATGAGCTGGGAAGAAGAGTTGGCGGCCCTGGTGCCCTGTTACGACGAAAACGGCGGCAACGCCACCCTGATCTACTCCGCGGGAGGCGCCGTGGAAGCCGACCGGCGCAGCGTAAAGGCGAACCTCCGCCGGCTGGCCAGGTTCTACCAGGTGGACCTGGAAGCGGCCCGCCGCCGGTACGGGCAGTACCTGGGGAGGGCCCAGGGGGTGCCCCTGCCTTTTTCCCTCTCCCTGGTCCTGGTCCCGGTAAAGATGCGGGTGCCCGTGGGGAAAAACGACGGCGCCGACGGGTATGTCAACCCCGGGGCGGTTCAGGGGTGCCTGGAGGCGGATCCCGGGGAGGAACCGGTGCGCAGCTTCCTCCTCCTGAAAGGGGGGCATCGCCTCCCTTGCTATTTAAAGGCGGATACGGTAAACCGGCGCCTAAAAACGGGGCTCCTGGTTCACGACCACTACCGCCGGGAGGTGGCTTTGAAGGGAGACCCTCCTTACTGGTCCCTGCTGGAGCGGATCCTGGAACTGGTGATTAAGAAAGGAAGCTCAAATGGCCGGGCCCCCTAAGCCATCCTTCTTTCCCCGGGCGGCACGATTTTGTTGGGGAAGAGGGTTTGCCCCCGGACTTGTAGAAAAAACCAAGCGGAGGGGTGAAGCCCTTGCATGAGCGCAAGTCTCTGGTTTTAGGCTTATGCCTGGCCTTGGCAATGGTGCTGGTGATGATCGGTGCCGGCTCCTGCACCAAAGACTCCGGAAATGAACCTGGCGGACCCGGGGGAAAGGACCCCGCGGCCGGGGAAGAGCCCGGAGGCGGCAAGCATGAGGAACCGGCGCTGCCCGGATCGGTGGATGAAGAAGGCGATTGGGAGAGCCGGATCTTTATCGTTAAAGAGGGTTCTCTGTACGAAGTAGATCCCCAGGAGCTTAAGCCCGCTTTTTTGGCGGAACTCCCCGAGGGATATGCCCTGATCAGCGGTCCTTTCTGCCGGGAGGAGGGAGAAGCCGTCAGCCTGGTCCTGCGGGACCCGGATCACGCCCCCTGGCTGTACACCTTCCAGAAAAACGGGCCCGGCTGGGTTAAGAAGCCCATTGCCGGGGCCACGGAGTGGGAGGGGTGGACCGACGGCTTTATCCCGTCGCCGGATTACGGGGAACTGGCCTGGTGGCGCGTGCGGCGGGGAGAATACCATGATATCGTGGAGCTGATGCTTACCGACCTGGAGAAGGGGGAATCCCGGACCCTGGCGGTCTTTAACCAGGAGATGCTCTACCCGGTGGGCTGGTCCCCCGATGGAAGCGCCTTGGTCATGCAATCGGAGCTCCTGGAGGTCGACGATTACAACACTTACTTCTACTGGCTGGAGATCGGTCCGTCTCCCCGGGAGATTGGCTTTATAAAGGATCACCTGCACGAACCCTGGCTGCAGAAGACGGGGCAGAGGCTCCCATTTTCCCAGGATCATATTGTGGAGTGGCTCTTTGTGGCCTGCAATCCCTACCGCCCCGGGGAGATCTGGTTTAACGAGCTGCGCTCGGAAAATACAGGCCTGCAGGAGGGCGGTTCTACGGTAAAATTAAAGCGGATTCAGCGCCAGGGAAGGGGTTATAGCGACCTGGAGCTCCCCTTTGAGCGGGGGCATATCTGGAAGGCGGCGGGCCATCCCGCCCGGATGCAGCTTCTGCTCTGGAGCAACAGGAAGCCTTATCCCACGCTCAAATATGAACTGTACCTCCTTGACCTGGAGAAGAATAGGCAGTCCCTGGTGGCTTCGGGCGTGGAGGCGGCGGGCTGGTGTTTTTTTGAAGCCGGGGATTAGGAGCTCTGCTTGTTCCCCATACGGCCACTTTGTCATCAACGGTTGGCTCTCCTTTAGCCGGGCTAGTTTATAGTTTGTATTTATTTTATATGGTGATAAGTACGCCGGGACGGAGACGACTTGCTCCATTGTTTTTTAAACCGGGGCCTGTGGTAAAGTAATCGGTGAAGACGGAGGGTTGGCCATGGTTAACCGGGAAGGGGTAACCCAAGTCCGGATCGATTTACCGGTAAAGCGAATCGGCTTAATTTCGGACACCCACATACCTAGCCGGGGGAAAGCCTTGCCCAGGCGCATCCGCTACGTTTTCCAGAAGGTTCAACTAATCCTTCATGCCGGCGATATCGTGGAGATGAGCGTGCTGAACGAGCTGCGCCGGCTGGCCCCCGTGGAAGCCGTGGCCGGGAATATGGATCCGGCCCCGCTGCATATTTGCCTGGGTCGAAAGAAGTTGATCCGGGTGGGCCGGGTCAAGATCGGCCTGGTCCATGGGGACGGGGGCTTTGGAGGCGCCCTGGAGAGAGCCCGGAAGGCCTTTTCGGGGTATGATCCGCAGGTGATCGTTTTCGGCCACAGCCACCGGCCCTACTGCCGGGAAGAGGAGGGAATCTGGCTGATCAACCCCGGTTCGGCTGTAGACCCGCGTTGGGAGCCCGGCCCTTCCTGCGGGCTGTTGACCATAGAAGGGGATTCTATCCAGGGCCAAATTATCTACCTTTAACCCCGGCTTGTGTTCCTGGCGGCCGCCTGTTCGGACAGCTTTTGGGCCTATTATGCTTATTAAAGGCCGGCTTCCCCTCCTCCAGGAGGAAGCGGGGGATAGCAATTTTATGGTTTATATTATAATATATGTTATAAACAAATGGTGCAGGAGGGCAAAAAGTTGGACAAGGAAAAGGTAAAAGAGATGATTCGGAATGAAGCCAAGGACAACCGGCTTTCCTGCCGCAGTGCTTTCGCCATCGCAGAAGCTGCCGGCTGCAGCACGGCCCTGGTTGGAGAGCTGTGCAACGAGCTTAAGGTGAAAATCGTCGGTTGCCAGCTGGGTTGTTTTTAGTTATCATGGTAATTACCATTAGTATAATCTTTCTTCCATAAGCAAATAATAACTTTGAGCTTTAAAAACGCGAGAAACAAGGAGAATTTCCAAGAAATATCCTGACTTCCAGCCTGGCAAGGAATTATATCCTTTATAACTGGGCCCGTTGGCGGTTGATAAAGAAGGGTAGTTTGGATAATATTTTTTATGGCCCTTGTTAGCACTCAGCATTAGTGAGTGCTGCTAATATTGTCACCCCCATTATCACTAACACCATAAAGGAGGCAAGCTTATGAATCTCAAACCGTTAGGTGACCGGGTAGTGGTCAAAGTCCTGGAATCGGAAGAGAAAACCGCCAGTGGCATCGTGCTTCCCGACAAGGCCAAGGAGAAGCCCCAGGAAGGCGAAGTAATGGCCGTCGGCCCGGGGAAAGTGCTGGAAAACGGAACCCGCCTGGAGATGGAGGTAAAGGTGGGGGACAGGGTCATCTTTTCCCGTTATGCCGGAACCGAAGTAAAAGTCAAGGGTGAAGAATACCTGATTTTAAGATCCGATGATATTCTGGCTCTGGTCCAGTAATCTTACGGCTAAGGAGGTCATTACTTAAATGGCGAAGCAGATCCTGTATAGTGAAGAAGCCCGCCGGGCCCTGGAGAGAGGCGTAAACAAACTGGCCGATACCGTAACCGTTACCCTGGGACCCAAAGGGCGCAACGTGGTGTTGGACAAGAAATTCGGCTCTCCCCAGATTACCAACGACGGGGTAACCATTGCGCGGGAGATCGAGCTGGAAGATCCTTTTGAAAATATGGGGGCGCAGCTGGTTAAAGAAGTGGCCACCAAGACTCAGGATGTAGCCGGTGACGGAACCACCACCGCTACCCTGCTGGCCCAGGCGATCATTCGCGAGGGAATGAAAAACGTTACCGCCGGGGCCAACCCCATGATCCTGCGCCGGGGTATCGAAAAAGCGGTGACGGTAGCCGTAAAAGAGCTGGAGAAGCTCAGCAAGCCGGTGGAGACCAAGGAAGATATCGCTCAGGTGGCCGCCATCTCCGCCGACGACGAAACTATCGGCGAACTGATTGCCGAGGCCATGGAAAAGGTGGGGAAGGACGGCGTCATTACCGTTGAGGAGTCCAAGGGCTTTACCACCGAACTAAAAGTAGTGGAAGGGATGCAGTTCGACCGCGGCTACATCTCCCACTACATGGTTACCGATACGGAGAAGATGGAAGCGGTCCTGGAAGATCCCTTTATTTTGTTGACGGACCGCAAGCTTAGCAATATTCATGACCTGCTGCCCCTGCTGGAGAAGATTGTCCAGAGAGGAAAGCAGCTGCTTCTGGTTGCCGAGGATGTGGAGGGCGAAGCCCTGGCCACCCTGGTAGTCAACAAGTTGAGAGGAACCTTTACCTGCGTTGCCGTCAAGGCGCCGGGCTTCGGCGATCGGCGCAAGGCCATGCTGGAAGATATCGCCGTATTGACGGGCGGCCAGGTTGTCTCCGAAGACCTGGGCATCGACCTGAAGAACGTGGATATCAATATGCTGGGACGCGCCCGCCAGGTCCGGGTCAGCAAGGAGGAGACGGTGATCGTTGACGGTGCCGGCTCTCCTGAAAATATCCAGAAGCGCATCGCTCAAATCCGCAGCCAGATCGAAGAGACTACCTCCGACTTCGACCGGGAAAAGCTGCAGGAGCGCCTGGCCAAGCTTTCGGGCGGGGTCGCCGTCATTGAGGTAGGCGCCGCTACCGAAACGGAAATGAAGGAGAAGAAGCTGCGCATCGAGGACGCCCTCTCCGCTACCCGGGCCGCCGTGGAGGAAGGTATCGTCCCCGGCGGTGGGGTGGCTTACCTGAACGTTACCCGCGCCTTTGATGCCCTGGAAAAGGAGCTTGCCGGGGACCAGCTTACCGGCCTGGCCATTGTCAAGCGGGCCCTGGAGGAACCGGTGCGGGTTATTGCCAGCAATGCCGGTGCCGAAGGCTCCGTCGTCGTGGAGAAGATTAAAGGGATGGAGCCGGGAATGGGTTACAATGCCCTTACCGGTGAGTTTGTCAACATGATGTCCGTGGGTATTGTGGACCCGGCCAAGGTGGCTCGCTCCGCCATCCAGAATGCGGCCAGCATCGCCAGCATGTTCCTGACCACGGAGGCGGTAGTCGCGGAGAAGCCGGAGAAGGAGAACAAGCTGCCGGCGCCCGACATGTCGATGATGTAAAGAGGCTTTGATGGCCGGGGGCCGCCTAAGAGGCGGCCCCTTAAAAATTTTACAGGGGTACGGTGCCGGTTTAATTAAATGTAAAAGGGGACGTTTTTTGGTTTCCAAAAATGCGCAAAAGGAACCATCCCCGTTTGCAAAAAAGTAAAAGGGGATGGACGTGGGGAAAAGAAGAGTGCGGTTTTTAAAAAACCGCACTCTTGCTGATCCCGGCTCCCTTGCTCTTTTTTTGCCGCTTATCCGAACTTGGGCAGGGAGGCGATGGATTTTTCAATGAGCTCCTGAGGATACTCGTAATCCTCCATCTTTCCCGAGAGATAGAGGTCGTAGGCGGAGAGGTCGTAGTGGCCATGCCCGCTCAAGTTAAAGAGAATGGTCTTCGGCTCTCCCGTTTCCCGGCATTCCAGGGCGATATCGATGGCTGCCCTGATGGCGTGGGAGGATTCCGGCGCCGGCAGGTTGCCTTCCGTCCGGGCGAAGATGAGGGCCGCCTCGAAAACGGAGAGCTGCTTGTAAGCCCTGGCTTCCACCAGGCCGTCATGGTAGAGCTGGCTGATCAGGGGAGAGCCTCCGTGGTAGCGCAGTCCGCCGGCATGGATTCCCGGGGGCTCGAAGTCGTGTCCCAGGGTATACATGTTGATGATGGGCGTCAGGGCGGCTACGTCGCCGTAATCGTAGGTGAAGGTCCCCTTGGTCAGGGTGAGGCAGGCCTCGGGTTCCACGGCGATGATCCGGGTCTCTTTCCCCTCCCTGATCTTGTCGTACAGGAAGGGGAAGCCGATGCCTCCGAAGTTGCTCCCCCCGCCGCAGCAGGCGATTACCACGTCGGGGTAGTCCTCCACCATTTTGAACTGCTCCTGGCATTCCAGTCCGATTATGGTCTGGTGAAGCAGGACGTGATTGAGCACGCTGCCCAGGGAGTAGTTGGTGTCGCTGCGAGAAGCGGCGTCTTCAACGGCTTCGCTGATGGCCAAGCCAAGGCTGCCCAGGGTATCGGGATTCTTTTCCAGGGCCTTCCGCCCCGCTGCGGTCTGGGTACTGGGACTGGCGAAAACCTGCGCTCCGTAAACCTCCATCAGGGAGCGACGGTACGGCTTCTGGTTGTAGCTGACTTTGACCATGTAGA
>Ga0116181_1002505_pt1 | contig 14875 bp, 13 predicted proteins | sample AD_UKC075_MetaG_FD_89752 | JGI IMG/M metagenome (GOLD analysis project Ga0116181, IMG submission 89752) | Active sludge microbial communities of municipal wastewater-treating anaerobic digesters from USA - AD_UKC075_MetaG | ecosystem: Engineered > Bioreactor > Anaerobic > Digestate | place: USA...
ACGCTTCCTGCGAGAAGCTGTTCGATCCGACCCTAAGGTCAACGCCGCTGGTTGTTCTCTCTAATAACGATGGTTGCGTCGTGGCCCGCTCGGCGGAGGCCAAGGCGCTCGGAATTCCGATGGGCGCGCCCTGGTTCCAGATCCGGGAAGAGGCTGAACGTCGCGGTGTGGTGGCCTACTCGTCGAACTACGCCCTTTACGCCGACATCAGCAACCGGGTGGTGCAGGTGCTGTCCGGTTTCTCGCCGAACGTTGAGGTCTACAGCATCGATGAGAGTTTCCTGCGGCTCGACGGCTTTGCAGGCGTTGAGCGGGACCTTGCCGCTTACGGTCAGCGCATCCGGCAGCGCGTGGCGGACTGGCTCGGACTCGCGGTGTGCGTGGGAATTGGCCCCGCGAAGACGCTTTCCAAACTGTACATGCAAGTTAAGTGTATATAGTCGTGACAGATAAGTTTTTATATAATGGACAAATTATCGCTTAAGGGAGAGCATCTTCGTGACAGAAGAAAAGCCGTTGGGAGGGAGCCCAGCAGGGCGACCGACCCACGCCGGAGGGCAGCAGCCCGAAGGCGTGCTCATCCTCAGCGAACGAGATGAGCGTGCCGTAGCTTGGTTGGTTGACCAGGTGGGTGCTCAGGCGGTGGAGGATGCCTGCTCGCGGCTCGCTGGTCGGCGGCGGGCCTACCCGTCCAACCTCGCAAAGGTGCTTGCAATCAACCTGCCCAAGTCACTTGCGCTAACGCCGTCGGATCGCGCTCTCGAGAAGATTGCCGAGTTGCGTGCGCGATTTGGATGGAAGCGGCAAGAGCGCTCCCGGTGAAGGAGCTTCGCCGATTTGTGTGTGTTCCAGTGTTCACGCTCACTGAGGAGTGTGAGGGAGGCGCTGAGCGCAGCGTCAGACGCGACATTCGTCAATGGAAAGGACGGGAACCCCTGTCCTATCACTACCGCCCTGTCATCGAGCCGACTACGCAGACCGGCTTTAACTACAACCTCTTTCCGGTGGTGCTCGATAGCAAGGGGAGGCCGTGGGCGGTGGCAAACAATTTTCTGTTGTCCAAGCTAGAGGCTGTGGCACGGCCCAACATGAAAAGCTTCCAAAGCTTTGCACATGATTTAGGAGCCTACAAGGAGTGGCTGGACCAGCAGAACAACCCCGACGACCTCCTGTTCCATTTCCCCCGACTAAAGCTGGCAAGGGTCACCTATAGGTACAACAGCCATTTGGAGAATAGGTTAAGGGCCAGGGAAATCGAAGAAACGATGGCGAAGCGTCGCATGGGGACGGTCATCGCCCTATACCGCTGGATGCTGGAAATAAAGCTCTTTGAGCCCGACTATCCGCCTTGGCAGGAGCGTTCATACCTGTTGTCCACCAAGGACAAACATGGTCGCTCGATCCAAATGCCCATCACCACGACCGATATATCTATTAGGGCCCCAAAGTCGGACGATCCCTTCGAAGGAACCATACAGGATGGCGGCAAGCTTCGACCACTAATGAGAGATGAGCAACTGTGGGTTATGGAGGCAGTGCGTGCGCTCCGAAACTCCGAAATGCAGTTGCTAATTTTATTTATGCTCTTCACGGGTGCACGCATCCAGACCGCATGCACATTGCGAGTGCGCCATTTCACCAGTGAGAATCCAAGGTTCAGCAAGGCACTGGGCGGCCATTACGAGGTCTATAAGCTGAAAGTCGGGCCGTCGGCAGGCATCGATACCAAGAACGACAAGGAGATGGTGCTCCACGTACCGCGAGCGTTGTACGAAGTGATGCGCACATACGCCCAGTCCAACCGTGCCAAACGTCGGCGTGAGCGGGCGGCGGGTGGCGATAACCGCAATCAGTACATCTTCCTTACACAACAGGGCAGCCCGTATTACACGGCCAAGGAAGAGGCGCTGGCCTTCAAACCCGATCTCAAGCGTCGCCATGAAAAAGTGGGCGGCACCGTGCGCCAGTATCTCAAGGAACACCTAATTCCGTATATCCAGCAGCACAACAAGAAGAACTTCACCTTCCGCATCCACGATCTGCGCGCCAGCTATGGCATGAACCAGACGGAAATCCAGTTGGCACTCGTGGAAAAAGGTGAGATCACTCTGCACAAGGCGCGCATTACGGTCATGGCGCTCATGGGGCATGAGAGCAGCGCGACCACGGACCTGTATCTGGACTACCGGAAGATGCAAGCCCAAGCCTACGCTGCGATTGATGGCTATGGCGAACAAGTGGAGGCTTGGGTCGCTAATGCAATGGCAGGGGTCGGCTACAACAATGAATAAGACGCCCGAAAACCTCTTTACTACCCGCCCGGCCTACGTCCTCGACCTGCCATTGAAAGAGGGCGTGCGTATCCTGCACCCCGAGCAGGTGATTCTCAAGATCGGATCAGTCTACAGGGAGGTCGGCGCGTATTGCTATGCACTGCGCTCGGACAAGCAGCGCAAGCCAGGCGAACCGGCAGAGGTAGTGCTGTCCTCCTTCCTGAAACAGCGCCCAAAGCAGATCCTTCAGGCCATCAAGGTGTTGTCGGCCGCAGCGGAGGGGAAGGCGCCAAAGACGGTTAGTGGCACTGCCTTTTATTTAAAAGCCCTATTGGATTGGACTGATGCCAACGGCCATAGCGACTGCCTTGCCGGAGGAGATGCCACACGCAATGCCTTCCGCGCCTATGCGGCCGATGTGGCGGATCGGTTCGGGCGACAGGAGTTTGGATCGAGGACAGCTAACAGACTTCAAACTGAGGCGTGTGCCCTGCTGGTGGCCATTACCGGCGTCGAGGATCTGGCGCGCGGTGTGCGGATCATCAAGAACAAAGATTGGGCGAACGGCGGGACCGACCCCGTCCCGGATCACGACCTCGCCCACATGCTGGCCTTGAGCATGTCGCTGTTTGATGGGCTGTGTGATCTGGTATTGAACCATCGTCCGTTTCCGTACAAACTCGACATGCCGAAGTCACTCGGCTGGGAGCAGAACCACCTATGGGTGTTCCCCACTCGCCTGTGGCGCCTACCCCCCCACCAGTGGGACCCGTCGGTGCGCCAAAATCTCGGCACAAGCGCCAGTTGGCCCTATGACTATCAACACGGCCGCCTCGCTACCGTGGAGGAAATCTGGCACCGGTACAAAGCACCGACGCAAAGTATGCAACGAGATGGGGCAACTCATAAGATCCGAGCAGCCAAGCGCCAGCTCGACGCAGCCAATGCTGATCCCCGTAACCGCTGGCGCTTTGAACTGGGCATGCTCGCGCACAACGCGTTCTGCTGGTTGCTCCACGCCAATACCGGCGGCAACCTGCAGCCTATCCTCGATCTGGAAACCGACGGAACGGTGGATACCGCCGTTGCCCAACAGGGCTTCCGGAACACCAAGTTCCGCGCCGCCGGCACGAAGGTGTTCATTCCCATCCCAGCAAAATTCCTCCCCTCGCTTCGCAAGTTCATGAAACTGCGGGCATGGCTGCTCGATGGAACTTCCTGCCCCTATTTATTCTTCACTTTCGGTAGATACCATGCAAAGCCCGCCCCGCAACGGGCCCACGACAACATCCTTTGGTTCTACACCGAGGCCATGCGCCGGATCGACCCCAAGCTGAAACGCATCCTGGCTCAAAAGACCCGTGCCACAGTGAATGACGCACTCCTGCGTAAATACGATGCCAGTGTGGTCTCAAAGGTAATGGGGCACACTGAAGCAACGGAGCTTGCGAAATACGGTCGTGGTTCGCCGGTCGACCACCGCGACGAACTTACTTTCGTTCTGGAAAAAATCTCATCGGTTGCCAAAAAGCAGGCCGCCACCCTAATCCGCGCCGACCTCGGTAAAAAGTTCAAGCCGCTGGAACAGGGCGGCGGCTGCGCCCACTACGGTCATCCCGAGGCCATGACGGACGATCCCGCGCTGCAGCCCGATTGTGCCGGCGGCTGCTGGTTCTGCAATCACCGCATGCTGGTGGCTGATGAACTGGATGCGAAGAAGGTGGCCTCGGCTGCTTTCGTCATGGAGCAATTGATTCTTGGCCCCCTGCACGAGGCGAAGCTGCGGCCATTGATCGTCAAGTGCGAGATCGATTTAGAAAGCATCGCCCAGAGCCGCGACTGCCGGACCATGGTTGAGCGAGTCCGGCGGGATGTGTTCGAGGACGGCAACCTAACGTCCTACTGGGCTGAGAAATATCACCTCTTCCTTGAGCTGGAGTTGATCGTATGAGTCTGCGCTTCGATGCCTGCTTCACCAAGGTCGACGTCCCCGCCCCTGATCCGTGGCTGGGTAGCTACGGCGTGTCGCTGCCATTGGGGCATATAGTGGCCCGTGACGCAAAGGGCAAGGCAGTCTCGTATGCAGGGAGCTTCACATGGAACTTGAGTGCCTATACCTCGCATGGCCAGAAGTGCATCCTGTATTTCGACTACTGGAATCATGCCAGTGGCCGCAAATCAATCGACGAATCTGAATTCACTGAAGGCCAAATCGCCCGCATGCGCGAGCTGCAGTTCCTGATGTGCAAGCGTCTGTACCCATCGCATGGAGACCCCCTGAGTCCTGACGGGCTGAAGGAAAAGCTCCTCACCTTGGGCTGTGTAGCCCGCTTTGCCGAGCAGCACGGGCGTTCCGTACGGGACATCCTGGAGCAGCGGGAGTGGCTGGATGCTTTGATAGTCGCGCTGCCCGACAGCAGGTGTTACGCCTTCTCTGGCTGGCTCGTGTTCTTAGATAAGCTGGACCCGGACACGGAATTAGGTTTCCGGATCGCCAGGCCCTTGCGTCTCAAGGAACTGAAGATGCGCGCCAAGCGGAATATGGACAGCTGGAAGCAGCACGCCCCTCTGCCGACCCGCATCTACTCGCAGTGGATTACCAACCTCTCTAGCGAACAGGACGACATCGAAGCGCATAAGGACCGGCTGCTCGCCGCCTTGCGCGAAGCGATCACGCTCTATCGCGCAACCAAAGCCGGCGAGATCACGAACGACATTAGTATCGGGCGCGACGTGATCCAGCACTGCGGCCTTAATGCCTACTTCGCCAAGCGCGGATTCGCGGGCAATATGTACGTATTGATTAGCGCCATCAGCGAAATCTTCCAGCTTTGCGCCCTGCAAATCCATACTTTCTCCGGCATGCGGCACAAGGAGGGGAAGACCCTTCCCTTTCACTGCATGGAAACGGAGAAGCGCAACGGTCGCCAGCATGCCCTGCTGGTCGGCACCACCACCAAGTTCAATGGCGGGCGCCGGATACGGACAAAATGGGTCACGACCGACAAGGATGGCTTTCGCGCTGTGAAGCTGGCGCAAGCATTCGCGGCCGTGATCTACGAGAGCATGGGCATCACACCCGGCGAAAAGGATGCAATCAAGGACCGCTACCCGCTGTTCGTCTCGCCCGACTACCTTCCATGGGGGAGACACCGCTCCGGGGATTCGACGACCACGCAGTTTCACGCCCATGAGCTGACATTCAACTCGATAAAGCGCGAACTCCAGATCCGGCTGCTGCCCACCATCACGGCTGAGGACATTACCGAACTGGAAGATATTGATCCCTTCCGCGCCTGGGCCGAGGAAGAGAACTTCGCCATTGGCCAAATCTGGCCTCTGACCAAGCATCAGTTGCGCCGCTCCCTAGCCCTGTACGCCCGCGCCAGCGGCTGCGTGCGCCTGTCTTCGCTGCGTCGCCAGCTCCAACACATCACCAACGATATGAGCGCGTATTACGGCAATGGATGCGCGTTCGCAAGGGACTTCCTCGCCGACGATCCCGAGGAGTTCAAGAAGCACATTGCGCTCGAATGGCAGAACTCGGGGGAAGAGGCGATGGTGCTGGCGATGGTATGGGACGTGCTGCATACCGACGAACCCTTGTACGGTGGTGCGGGCAACTTCTATGAACAGCAACGCAGCAAGCGCGAGCTCATGACCCGCGAACAGGTCGAAAAGGCCGTCAAGGCGGGCACACTCGGCTACAACCCTCATCCCTTGGGCGCATGCGTCAAGACAGGGGTGTGCGAAAAACAAATGGGCCTGAACTTCATTGATGTCGCCTGCGCAACCGATAACTGCAAGAATCTCGTCGGCAAGCACTCCAAGATCATTCAGGTTATTGGACTGAAACGCAGACAGCTAGAGCGCATCGACAAATCCACGCTGTCCTACAAGGCTGAGCAAGAGGAGTTGGATGCTCTAGAAAAGGTGGAGGTTCGCTGGAGACCGCCTAGCTGTACTACCAAAGCATCAAGGGAGACCGACCATGCCTGATATCCTCCAAGACTATCGCGACGCGCTGGTGCGGCTCAGAAGGGGCAAGTCGGAGAATGTGCCAAAGGGCACGAAGATCACCAACGACTCGGTAAGCCTCGAGGCAGGCCGTAAGAAGGGCACCATCAAGCGTAGCCGTCCAATCTTTAAGGACCTGATTGACGAGATCAATGCCGCAGCTGCAGAGCAGTCGAGGCCAGAGGATGCACAGAAGGCCCGGATCGATGAACTGAAGGCGGAAGTGGCGAAATATAGGACGCTTTGGGAGGAGGCGCTGACGCGTGAGGTCTCGCTGGTAAAGCAACTTTGGGATGAGCGTCAGGAGTGGTCTAAGAAAGAGGCGGCCCTCACCGGAGAGAAGGTGGTAGCTATCAATGGCAGGAGGATGACGAAAAAATGACAGGAGAGGGTATCCGTATTCCTTGATTGATTATCGATTGTGCGTTGCTGCATTTCATCGGACTAGTTTGGCAGCGTCTCAGTTCGGCCACAACCGGCCGGTGATCACGTCCACGAAGCGGCCACTCGAAGGTCCGCCGTACTCCGATATCTGCCGTCGGATCGAATGACACTACAATGTAGTGCCCCCGCTCGCGGACGGGGGCCGGTTAACTGCAGTATTTTCCCCCTGCCTTACAGTCGATCGAGGCTGACGATGCTGTAGTCGGCCGCCTCGATGCCGCGTCGGAGATCGCTGGCGGTGGCAACCGCCTCCGGGTTGTCGCCGTGAACGCAAATGCTTTGCACGCGGGTCGGTAGGCGCTTGCCGTTGACGCTGACGATGGCTTGTTCATCCAGCATGCGCAGGACGTGGGCGAGTGCGGCGTCAGTGCCATGGATCATGGCGCCGGGCTGGCTGCGTGGCATCAACTGGCCGTCGTCCTGATAGGCACGATCGGCGAAAATCTCAAGGATGACCGGCAGGCCGATGCGTTCGCCGGCTGTAGCGAGTCGGGAGTAGGCCGGGGCCAGCAGTATCAGTTGCGGGCTGATGGCATGGATGGCACGGGCAACGCAGTCGGCCAGCGCCGGATCGGCACAGGCCATGTTGTTGAGGGCGCCATGCGGCTTGACGTGACTGACACAGCTACCTTCGGCAGCTGCCATCGCTTGCAGGGCGCCAATCTGGTAAATGATCATCGCTTCCAGCTCGGTAGCCGGGATATCCATGCGCCGCCGGCCGAAGCCTTGCAGATCGGGGAACGCCGGGTGGGCGCCAATGCTGACCCCGCGCTTTTTGGCCGCAGCGACTGTCCGCTGCATAACCAAAGGATCCCCGGCATGAAAGCCGCAGGCAATATTGGCGCTGGCGACGATGTCGAGCAGGGACTCGTCATCCCCCATGGACCACGCACCGAAGCTTTCACCGAGGTCGGCATTGAGATTGATGGTTTTGTTCATGACCAGGTTCCTCGGATCAAGGATACAAACCGCGCTGCTCGCGCGCAGCCAACACACGCTGACAGGCGATGATGAAGGTCGCAGTGCGTAGCGACACATTGCGTTCCTCGGCCAGCTTCCAGATCGCATCGAAAGCACCGACCATGATCTGCTCGAGGCGGGCATTAATCTCCTCTTCGGTCCAGAAGAACGAAGAGAAATCCTGTACCCACTCGAAGTACGACACCGTCACGCCGCCAGCATTTGCCAGCACGTCGGGCACGACCAGAATGCCGCGCTGCTGGAGGATATCGTCGGCTGCCGGGGTTGTCGGGCCGTTGGCGCCCTCGACCACGACTTTGGTGCTGATCCGCTCTGCCCGCTCGGGTAGGATCTGGCCCTCAAGGGCGGCCGGAATCAGGAAATCGGATTTGAGCAGCCAGAAATCGTCGCCTGAAATCGGCGATGCACCCGGGAAGCCGGCCAGACCGCCGTTGATCTCCACGTGCTTGAGCGCGGCGTGAATGTCGACACCGGCTTCGTTGGCCAGCGTCGCCGAATGATCCTGTAAGGCGATCACTTTGGCGCCGTGCTCCTGGAACATACGCGCCGCAATGCCGCCGACGTTGCCAAACCCCTGAACCACGACACGCGCACCTTCGACCGGCAGGTTGAGCCGTTTACCGGCTTCACGGGCAGCGATGAACACGCCGCGACCGGTCGCTTCATGACGACCGAGCGAGCCACCAAGAGAAATCGGCTTGCCGGTGACGACCCCGGTTGCAGTGCCGCCGACGTTCATTGAATACGTGTCCATCATCCACGCCATGCTCTGCTCGTTGGTGCCGACGTCGGGTGCTGGAATGTCCTTGTCGGGTCCGATGATGATGCCAATTTCTGAGGTATAGCGCCGCGTGATGCGCTGCAGTTCGGCCTGTGAGTGCGCCCGCGGATCAAGGCGAATGCCGCCCTTGGCGCCACCGTAAGGCAGGTTGACCGCGGCATTCTTGATCGTCATCCAGCCCGACAGCGCCATCACTTCATTGAGCGTCACTGCCGGGTGGAAGCGCACACCGCCCTTGCCTGGACCGCGCGAGAGGGAGTGCTGAACGCGATAACCCTCGTAGTGCGCCACCGACCCGTCGTCGCGAATGATCGGCACATCGACGATCAGGATGCGCTTTGGGTGCTTCATGGTTTCGATCCACTTCGACAGGTGACCGAGATGCGGTTTCACCCGTTCGATCTGTTCAACGAAGCTGGCCCATGGCTCGGGTGCGCTCGGGTTGAGGTAGGACATGCCGCCGACCCGGCGCAGGTCTTCTGCTGACGTCGATTGGTTGTTGCTCATGTTGTCTCCTGGTTGTTTTCTCAACGATGATTGCTGCTGACCGACTCGTTTTTCGCTCACCCCGGTGCATTGAGATTGGGTCGCCGCTTGCTCATGAGCACTCCCACGGCAAATCGGGAGGCGTGCCACGCAGGAAGCCGCCCGCATCCACCATGCCGCTGATCAGGTTGCAACCGTAGAGCGCGGCTTCGTCCAGGCTGCCTGGTGGCAAGAAGGTCTGCAAACCGCACGCCCAGTCGGTCCATCGCTGGCGCAACTCGGCCAGGGCATGGCGGGCAGCAGCCAGATCGACCGACTGGAAGCGGAGCGTGCTACCCGGTGGGCAGTGGGCAAGGCGCGGCAGGTCGGCACTGATGACCGTGGCGATCTTGGGGTACCCACCCACCGTCTGGCAGTCGGCGAGGAGGATGATCGGCAGGCCGTTGGCAGGCACCTGAATGGCACCCGGGGTTACGCCGTCGGAGACGATGTCGGCTGCGCTCGGGCTGACGTGGTCCAAGGCCGGACCCGCCAGGCGCAGGCCCATGCGATCCTGTTCCGCAGTTGCCGAGAAGGGCGTATTCAGAAAGGTCTCGATAGCCCCGCCAGTGAAGTGATCGGCCTGCGGACCAAGCATGACGCGGATCGGGCCATCGACATGATTAAAGGGCTCACCTCGAGTTTCACGAAAATCGCGTTTGCCCAACTGTGTGCAGGGAATACGGTCACCCTTCTGCACTGCGTGGCCGTCGATGCCACCGATACCTGCACGCTGGTAGGTCGAGCGGCTGCCGAGCTGACGGGGAACGGCGCAGCCGCCGAAGATAGCAAGGTAAGCGGTACCGCCGGCGACGGCGCCGACCTTCAGGCTGTCATGGTCCTCCAGTGTCGCACTCTGCCAGGCAGGCAGCGCCTGGCTGCTGCCGTTGGCGCGCAGGATGGTCGCGGCGACATTGCCGGCTAGGGCGACGCGCAACGGTCCGCTGCGTACCGCCAGAGTCGGCCCGAGGCTGCGCATTTCGATACAGGCCGTAGCCGGCGGATTGCCGGCCAGCGCGTTGGCACAATCGGCCAGTGGCCGGTCAAGAAAGCCTGACACGGCCAGGCCCTGATGGCGGTAGCCGAAACGCCCGGCATCCTGGATGGCGTTGCCGAGACCGCCGTCGATGACTTCGATCAGCCCGCTCATACGGCCTCCGCAGCGATGCAGAAATTGGCGCGGCTTAACCGGCCGGCTGCCAGTTCGCCCGCGATGTGCTCAAACTCGGCGCGGTCCACAACACGCCAGCGTACTTGGTCGCCAGACTCGAGCAGTGCCGGAGCAGCCTCCTCGGCAGCCTCGAACAAGGGTACCGGGGTGCGTCCGAGCAGGTTCCAGCCGCCCGGACTCTCCCAGGGATAGACCGCGCACATTTCGCCGGTGACAGCCAGCGATCGGGCTGGCACCACCTTGCGCGGATTGGCCAGGCGCGGCATGGCCAGTTGTGGCGGCAGCCCCCCCATGTAGGGGAAGCCAGGCATGAAGCCGATCATGTAAACGCGATAGGTGGCGGCGGTGAGCAGCGCAATGACGCCTTCCGGTGCCATGCCTTTGGCCTCGGCCAGGCGTTCGAGGTCGGGTGCCAGTTCGGCGTCGCAACACACCGGCAACAGCCAGTGGCGACCTTCGCTGGTCGTGCTGTCGGCCGCCTCGGCCATTTGCAAAAGGCGTGTGCGCAACAGTTCGCCATCGACAGCGAGCGGATTGTAATGCACGGTCAGCGAGCGGAAGGTCGGCACCAGGTCGACGATGCCGGCAAGTGTTCCGGCATCACGAGCGGCATGGAGGGCGCCGTTCAGTCCCATGACCCGGGCGTGCAGCGATGGGTCGATGCGATCACCGAACTCGACTGTCCAGGCGCTGTCACCAAGCGGCAGCAGGGTAGGTAGATGGCTCACGATACTCAGCCCGCCATGTGCTGCGGCAACCAGGTGATGATGCCGGGGAAGAAATAGATGAGCAGCACGGCACCGGCCATCAGAAAGAACATCGGCATCGAATGCCTGGCCAGCCAGGTGATCTCTTTCTTGGTCATGCCTTGCAGCACGAATAGGTTGAAGCCGACCGGCGGTGTGATCTGCGCCATTTCAACCACCAGTACGACATAAATACCGAACCAGATCAGGTCGATGCCGGCCTTTTCGATGGTCGGCAGCAAGATGCCCATGGTCAGCACGATAATGGAAATCCCGTCCAGGAAGCAGCCGAGGATGATGAAGAAAGCCATCAGCGCCATGACCAGCGCCAGTGGACAGGCCAAGGCCGCCAATCCACTCGGCGAGATGACGGGGCAAGCCGATGTAGCCCATGGCGAGCGTCAGGAAGGCGGCGCCGGCGAGGATCAGCGCGATCATGCAATAGAGGCGGGTGGCCCCGAGCAGGCTGTCGCGGAAATTCTTCCAGTTCATCTCCCCCTGGATGGCGGCGATAACCATGGCGCCGACAACGCCGAGCCCGGCGGCTTCGGTGGCAGTGGCCAGTCCGGTATAGATCGAGCCAAGGACAGCGGTTATCAGCGAAATGACCGGGATCAGATTACGCGAGGCATCGAGCTTCTGCAGAAACGTCATGTTCTGATCAGCCGGCGGAATCTGATCCGGATGAAGCAGCGACCAGCCGATGGTATAGGCCATGAACAGGCTGGCCAGCAACAGGCCGGGGAAGACGCCGGCGATGAACAGCTGGGCGATCGAGACGTTGGCGGTGACGCCATACACGATCATGATGATCGACGGCGGAATCAGCAGGCCGAGCGTGCCGGCACCGGCCAGCGTGCCGATGGCGATGCTGTCCGGATAGCCGCGGCGCTTCAGTTCGGGCAGCGTCATCTTGCCGATGGTGGCGCAGGTAGCGGCCGAGGAACCGGAGACGGCAGCGAAGATCGTACAGCCGATGATGTTGGTGTGCAGCAGGCGGCCCGGTAGTTTTTCCAGCCAGGGCGCCAGGCCCTTGAACATGTCTTCGGAGAGCTTGGTGCGGAAGAGGATTTCGCCCATCCAGATGAACAGCGGCAACGCGGTCAGCGTCCACGATGAGGCGGAGCCCCAAATGGTTACGGCCATGCTGTCGCCGACCGGGCGGGAGGTGAACAGCTCCATGCCGATCCAGGCGACACCGGCCAGCGACAGGCCAATCCAGACGCCGCTGCCAAGGATGACGAACAGCGTGATGATGAGCAGTGCAGTTATAGTCAGATCCATGATCGCGTCCTCTTATTCGATGTGGGCGGGTTCGCCATCCGGCGATGCCTCGCGCAGGGTCTTGCCGGACAGCAGCAGGATCAGGTCCATCAGGAAGGCCAAGGTGAACAAGCTGGTGCCGATGGCCATGCCGAGTTGCGGAATCCATAGCGGCGTGGCGTCGAGACCAGTCGAAATATCGACGAATTCGTGCGATTGCATGACCAGGCGGATGGAGTACCAGGCGAGCGCGCCGGCCATGAACACGGCGATGCAATGACAGAAGACGTCGAGCCAGCGATGGGCGGTAGCCGGCAGGTGGTTGAGCAGCAGTGTCACGCGGATGTGCTCGCCGCGACGCAGGGTCGGAGCCAGCGCCAGGAAGGCGGCGGTGGCGGTACAGTAGCCAGCGTAGGCATCGGCGCCGGGCAGGTCGAAACCAGGGATAACGCGACCGAAGATGCTGGCCAGCACGGCGAGCAGGGTGCCGATCAGGAAGAGTCCGGCAAGGTAACCGGCGGCGGTGAATAGTCGATCCAGCAGGGTGCGCATGGGGACTCCTTCGAAAAAGGAACAGGCCACCGTGGCGGCCAGGGTTGGCGGAATTACTTGCGGTAGGCGCCGAGTACGGCCTGGCCGTCGGCGCCGGCCTGCTTTGCCCAGTCGGTGATCATCGTGTCACCGACCTTCTTCAGGTCGGCCTTCAGTTGCGGCGAGCCGGCATCAACCGTCATGCCGTTCTTCTTCAACTGCTCGATGTACCAGGAATTCTTCTCGGCGCTGACCTTCCAGCCCCGCGTTTCAGCAGTAGCGGCGGCTTTCAGCAGGGCTTCCTGGCTGCTCTTGTCGAGGCCGTCGAAGGCTTTCTGCGAAACGATCACCAGGTTCTTCGGCAGCCAGGCGCTGACGTCGTAGTAATACTTGACCTGCTCCCAGACCTTGCCGTCGAAGCCGGTGGCGGCCGAGGTCATGAAGGTGTTGACGGCGCCTGTGGCCAGGGCCTGGGTCAGTTCGGCAGCCTGCACGGTGACCGGCTGGGCGCCAACCAGCTGGGCGATGCGGCTGGTGTTCGGGTTGTAGGCGCGCCACTTGGCGCCCTTGAGGTCGGCCGCCGAGTTGATCGGCTTGGCGCTGAAGATGCCCTGCGGCGGCCAGGCGACGGCATACAGCACCTTCATGCCCTGCTTGGCGAGGCGGGCTTCGGTGGCCTGGCGCGAGGCCTGCCAGAGTTTCTGCGAGTCGCCGTAGCTGGTGGCTAGGAAGGGGATTGAATCTACGCCGTACATGGCGTCCTCGTTCGAGTGGCCGGAAATGATGATCTCGCCGATCTGTGCCTGGCCGCCCTGGACGGCGCGCTTGATTTCGTTGGCCTTGAACAGCGAACCGCTGTCATGGACCGTGATCTTCAATTTGCCGCCGGTGGATTTATCCACGTCGGCAGCAAACTGGTGGATGTTCTCGGTGTGGAAGTTGCTGGCAGGGTAGCCGGTCGGCATGTCCCACTTTTGTTGGGCGCTGACAGGGGCAGCAATCACGAACAACGCGGAAGCGGCTGCGGCGGCAAGTTTTCTAAACATGGAGGTCTCCTCGAGAGGGGCTGGCGGAAAGACGACGTGATTGATACGTTGTAATAATGCAGCAATAAAGTTAATAAAACGTCGATAAAATGTCAATGTTATTTTTACGTATAATGAACATGTTTAATTCCAGTGAATTCACGATGAGCACCAAGAACCCCTCCCCGACTCCCGAACAGCGTATCGTTTCCTCGTCGCACCTAGTCTCCGAAAAGTCGCCGGAACTGTCCGAGTTCGAGTTCGGACTGATCATCGCGGCGCATGCCTTCAACCGCTGGCTGATCCGCTGCATGGGCGCCGCCGGGGTCAAGGACATGACCGCGACCGACGTGCTGGTCCTGCACCACATCAACCACAAAGGCACCGAAAAGCGCCTCGCTGACATCTGCTTCGTCCTCAACATCGAGGACACGCACGTCGTTTCCTACTCGCTGAAGAAACTGGCCGCTGCCGGCCTGGTCGAGGGCGGCAAGCGCGGCAAGGAGGTATTCTTCGCGACGACCGCCGCCGGCCGCGATCTGTGCATGAAATACCGTGCCGTGCGCGAAGCCTGCCTGATGCCCGGCTTCTCCGGTGAGACCGAGGAGAACAGGCGTCTTGCGGAGATGGCACGAACGATGCGCACGCTGTCGGGCCGCTACGACCAGGCAGCACGCGCCGCAACCTCTTACTGAAGACAGGAGTGATCAGTCAGTTGATGCTCAAGGCGACTGCTTCAGTTAGCAGGGCGTTGAAAAAGTCAGCGTTCCTCGCGGCTTTTTCCCCTGCCCGAAAAATCAATCTCCAACGCGCGCTTCAAGCCGGAAGTGCTGCCGCTTTCAGGCGTCTATTCCGCTGCCTCGCCCACATTTCTGCCCAACGGCCTGTCCCGAAATACGTTCCCCTGCTCAGTGGGACGGCGCCAGCAAATTGCCCAGCCGAATCAGGTTATAGGCCGCAAAATTCAGCAGCACCTCTCCACGAAGACACTCCAGCCCGCGCAGCATGACGCGCCCGAGCGTACCGATTTCCTTCACCCAGCCAAAGGCTTCCTCGATCATCTTCCTGCGCCGCAGGCTCACCGCGTAGTCCTCCGTCTCCTTGATCGCCTCGGGCAC
>Ga0116181_1002508_pt1 | contig 14863 bp, 14 predicted proteins | sample AD_UKC075_MetaG_FD_89752 | JGI IMG/M metagenome (GOLD analysis project Ga0116181, IMG submission 89752) | Active sludge microbial communities of municipal wastewater-treating anaerobic digesters from USA - AD_UKC075_MetaG | ecosystem: Engineered > Bioreactor > Anaerobic > Digestate | place: USA...
CACCATCTGCACCGCGAAGATGAAGGCGGTCACCAAGCCGGCCAACGGCACGGTGCGCTCATCGAGTTCGGCGCGGGCCCGACGCGCACTCACCGCCACCGTCACCGCGGCGATCACCCCGAACAGCACGGACGTCGGCGCCGAGACGATGCCGTCGCTCATGTGCATCGCCGAAATCGTCACCGCGCTCACCGCCGAAGCCTAACAATCATCTGTCTGGGTGAACAGATATTCAGACCGGCACTCTCGGGGGCTTACGAGGAGTGACCAGCACCGATCCAGTGCAGCAGGTGGTGAACGGTCTGGTCGTCGAGGTGGTAACTCACCTGACGGCCGACCCGCGTCGAGGTCACCCACCCCTGCTGACGAAGCACCCGGAGAGCCTGCGAGACGGAGTTCTCCGACCGCCCGACCGCCTGCGCCAACTCGCCGACGCAGATGCCCGGAACCCGGTGCAGGCTCAACAGGATCTCCAGCCGGTTGGGGTCCGACAGCAGATCGAAACGTTGCGTCCAGCCGCGGATGTCCACATCCGAGAGCGCAGCCGACACCTGGTCGACCCGATCACCGGACTGCGCCACAGACCGAAATCTAACTCACCGAACAGGTCTGACCGTTGCCGTTACAGCGATGTCACCCCTTACAGCGGTGTGACGTAGTGACCGCTGATCCCGCCGTCCACCAGGAACGTCGACCCGGTGATGAAGGAGGAGTCGTCGCTGGCCAGGAACGCCACTGCCGCGGCAAGTTCCTCCGGTTCGGCGAACCTTCCCATCGGCACGTGCACCAGCCGGCGCGCGGCACGCTCGGGATCCTTGGCGAAGAGCTCCTGCAGGAGCGGTGTGTTGACCGGACCGGGGCACAGCGCGTTGACCCGGATGCCCTGCCGGGCGAACTGCACTCCCAGTTCGCGGGACATAGCCAGCACGCCCCCCTTGGAGGCGGTGTAGGAGATCTGCGACGTAGCCGAACCCATCACCGCGACGAACGACGCGGTGTTGATGATCGACCCCTTGCCGGCCGGGACCATATGCCGCAGGGCGGCCCGGCAGCACAGGTACACGCTCTTGAGGTTGACGTCCTGCACCCGCTGCCAGGACGGCAGTTCGGTGTTCTCGATCAGGTCGTCATCCGGCGGAGAGATGCCGGCGTTGTTGAAGGCGATGTCCACCGAGCCGTAGGCGGCCACCGCCGCGTCGAAAAGGTTGTCGACCTGACCCTGATCCGACACATCGACCTCGACGAAGAGTCCGTCGAGTTCGGCGGCCACCTTTTCCCCGGTGGCGGGATCGATATCCCCGACCACGATGGTGGCTCCTTCGGCACGCATCCGCCGGGCACTCGCCAGCCCGATACCGCTCGCGGCTCCGGTGATGACGGCGACCTTGCCGGCCAGTCGCTGGGTGAGATCGACCTGCTGCAGGTTCACTGTGGTTCTCCTAGCGCGAAAAAGACGTTCTTGGTCTCGGTGAAATGCTCGGGCGCGTCCGGCCCCAGTTCGCGGCCCAGACCGGAACGTTTGAAGCCCCCGAACGGGGTGCTGTAGCGCACCGACGAATGCGAGTTCACGCTGAGGTTCCCCGATTCCACCGCGCGACTGACCCGCAGCGCACGGGACAGGTTGTCGGTCCAGATGGATCCGGACAGCCCGTAATGGGTGTCGTTGGCCAGCGCGATCGCATCGGCTTCGTCCTCGAAGGCCAGGACGGCGACGACCGGGCCGAAGATCTCCTCGGTCACCGTGCGATCGGTCCGCTCCGGGGTGAGAACCGTTGGCGGAAACCAGTACCCCGGACCACTGGGCGCCGAACCGCGGAATGCGACGGGAGCGCCCTCGGGTACGTAGGCGGCCACCGACTCGAGGTGCGGACGTGACACCAGCGGACCCATCTCTGTGGAACGCGCGGCCGGGTCGCCGACGACGAGCCCCTTCACCGCCGGTTCGAGCAGTTCCATGAACCTGTCGAACACACTGCGCTGCACGAGGATCCGGCTGCGCGCACAACAGTCCTGCCCGGCGTTGTCGAACACTCCGTAGGGCGCGGTGGCGGCCGCCCTCTCCAGGTCGCAGTCCTCGAAGACGATGTTGGCGCTCTTACCGCCCAATTCCAGCGTGACCCGCTTGATCTGCGCGGCGGCCCCGGCCATCACCCGGGTGCCGACCTCGGTGGATCCGGTGAAGACCAGTTTGCGGACGTCGGGATGGGTGATGAAGCGCTCCCCCACCACACTGCCCTTGCCTGGTAGCACCTGGAACAGGTCCGGCGGCAGGCCGGCTTCGACGGCCAGTTCGCCGAGTCGGATGCTGGTCAGCGGCGTCCATTCCGCCGGCTTGAGCACCACCGCGTTGCCGGCCGCCAGCGCTGGTGCGAAACCCCACGAGGCGATCGGCATCGGAAAGTTCCACGGGGTGATCACGCCGACCACCCCGATCGGCTCGTGGAAGGTGACGTCGAGTCCTCCGGCGACCGGAATCTGCCTGCCGCTCAACCGTTCCGGCGCGGCCGCGTAGTACTGCACCACATCGCGGACATGACCGGCCTCCCACTCCGAGGCCGAGATCGGGTGGCCCGCGTTCGCCACCTCCAGCGCGGCCAGCTCCGGGATGTGGGCATCGACGACGGCGGCGAAGGCACGCAGGGCGGCACCGCGCTCGGCGGGGGCCAGCGCCGCCCAGGCCTTCTGGGCGACCGTCGCGCGCGCGACCGCGTCGTCGACGGCAGCGGCGTCGAGCAACTCGACGGTCCGCACCTCCTGCTCGGTGGCGGGGTTGATGACGGTGGTGGTGGTCACGTACTCGCTTTCTGGGTTGCGTGGCTCCGAGCCGCGTCGACGAGTCCACGGAACAGGCGGAGATCCTCGAGGTTCTCCTCGGGATGCCACTGAACCCCGACAACGAAGTCATCGCCGGCCTTCTCGATGCCTTCGATCACGCCGTCGCTGATGGCACTGGCAACCAATCCGTCGCCCAGCCGATCGATGGCCTGGTGGTGGTAACAGCAGGTCTGCACACGGTCTCCGAGCAGCCGACCCAGCCGACTGCCCTCGGTGATGTTCGCGGTGTGGGACGCGAAGGTCGCCTCAGCCACCCGATGGCCGCGGTGGCCGATCACGTCGGGCAGATGCTGATGCAGGGTTCCACCGAGCGCGACGTTCATCACCTGCGGGCCGCGGCAGATCCCCAGCACCGGCACCCGGCGGCGCAACGCCGCGTCCAACAGGGCGAACTCCCAGGCATCGCGATCACGGGCAGGTTCCTCGGTGGCCGGATGCGGCATATGTCCATAAGCCTCTGGATTGACATCCTTGCCGCCGGTGAGGATGAGGCCGTCGAGTCGGTCGACCATGCGATCCGCGATGCGGTCATCCACCGGTTGGGGCGGCAACAGGGTGGCGATGCCACCGGATCGGGTGACTCCCTCGATGTACCCGGCCGGGAGGAAGCTGCCGGGCACATCCCACACCCCGCTCCTGACCTGCTGGCGGTAGGTGGTCAGACCGATGACCGGCCGACGAGATTCCGGGTCAGAGCCGCTCAAAGCCGCGGAACCTCTCCCAGTCGGTGACCGCCGCGTTGAACGCCGCGATCTCCACCCGTGCGTTGTTGAGATAGTGCTCGACCACCTCGTCACCGAACGCCGACCGCGCCACCTCCGATGCCCCGAACAGCTCTGCCGCCTCGGCCAGCGAGGTCGGCAACCGCTCGGCGTCACCGGTGTAGGCGTTACCCGCCAGCGGATCCGGCAGCGCCAACCCCTGATCGATACCGTGCAGCCCGCCCGCGATCAGCGCGGCGACCGCCAGGTACTGGTTGACGTCCCCACCGGGGGCCCGGCATTCCACCCGCATCGAGTGTCCGCGCCCGACCACCCGAAGCGCACACGTCCGATTGTCCAGACCCCAGGCGACGGCGGTCGGGGCGAAACTGCCCTCGACGAATCGCTTGTAGGAGTTGATATTCGGCGCATAGCACAGCGTGAGTTCGCGCAGAGTCGCCAACTGCCCGGCGATGAAGCCGGCGAACATCTCCGACATTCCGGCCGGGGATCCGTCGTCGGCGAACACCGCCGTTCCGTCGGCACCCCGAAGCGAGATGTGGATATGGCAGCTGTTGCCCTCCCGCTCATCGAACTTCGCCATGAAGGTCAGGCTCTTGCCGTGCTGGTCGGCGATCTCCTTGGCGCCGTTCTTGTAGATGGTGTGGTTATCGCAGGTGACCAGGGCGTCGTCGTAGCGGAAGGCGATCTCCTGCTGACCGCGGTTGCATTCGCCCTTGACGCCCTCGCAGTACATGCCGGCGCCGTCCATCCCGAGACGGATGTCCCGCAGCAACGGCTCCATCCGACTGGAGGCGTGGATGGCGTAGTCGATGTTGTAGTCGCTCGACGGTCTCAGATTGCGGTAGCCGACGGCCCAGGCGTCGCGGTAGCCCTCGTCGAACACCATGAACTCCAGTTCGGTGCCGACGAACGCCACCAGTCCCCGCCGGCGGAGCCGTTCGAGTTGGGCGCTCAGGATCGAGCGCGGGGCGGCGGCGACCGCGGAGCCGTCGTGCCAGAGCAGGTCGGCCATCACCAGTGCGGTCCCGGGTAACCAGGGCAGCACCCGCAGGGTGGTCAGGTCCGGACGCATGACCATGTCCCCGTATCCGGTCTCCCAGCCGGACATGGCGTAGCCGGTCACGGTGTTCATGTCGACGTCAACCGCGAGCAGATAGTTACAGCACTCCGCGCCGTGGGCGGCGACCTCGTCGACGAACAACCGGGCCGACACCCGCTTACCGGTGAGCCGGCCCTGCATATCGGCGAACGCGACGATCACGGTGTCGATCTCACCGGCCGCCATCAGCCGCTCCAACTCGCCGAGCGTGAGCATGCCGCGACGGCGGCCGACGGTGCTGTCCGACGTCACGGGCGCCACCTCTCGACTCGAGTCCCGGATCCGTGGGCCGATCCGCGGGCCACCATCACAACCTCAGACTTACCTGGGAGACGCCCCAAAGGTAGGCCAAATCGCCGACAGCGGTCCTATCCTGCCCTGACATGGCTCGCAGCGCCGCGCGAACCCGCCGTGACGAGGGAGACTGACATGCCCGAAGGCCACGAAGCGCTCGACGACGACGAACTGCACCTCGCCCGACTCGGCTACTCCCAGGAGTTGCAGCGCTCCTGGTCCGGGTTCTCCAATTTTGCGATCTCGTTCTCCATCATCTCGATCCTGGCGGGCTGCTTCACCTCGTTCGGACTGGGCTGGAACAACGGCGGGCCGGCCGCGATCGCCTGGGGCTGGCCGATCGTGTCGGTGTTCATCCTGATGATCGGACTGTGCCTGTCCGAATTGGTGTCGGCGTTTCCCACCTCAGGCGGAATCTATTGGTGGGCAGCCAAACTCGGCGGTCCGAAGGCGGGCTACTACACCGGATGGCTGAACCTCATCGGGCTGGTCGCCATTCTGGCCTCGGTGGCCTACGGCAGCGCGACCTTCCTGGACCTGACGCTGGGGACCCTCAGCGAAAGCTGGTTGGCCGGCTACAGCCTGCAGCGGGTGTTCGTGATGTTCCTGGTGATCCTGGTCGTCGTCGCGGTCATCAACATCTTCTCCAGCCACCTGCTGGCGATCATCAACAACATCTCGGTGTGGTGGCATGTCGCCGGTGCGGCCACGGTGATCGGCATCCTGTTCCTGGTCCCCGAGCGGCACGCCAGTATCAGCGAGGTGTTCGCCCGGACGATCAACAACAGCGGCATGTTCGGCGGGTCGACGTCCGGGTGGGGCTGGCTGCTGTTCGTGCTCCCGATCTCGGCGATCCTCACCCAATACACGATCACCGGCTACGACGCCTCGGCCCATCTGTCCGAGGAGACCAAGAGCGCCGCGGACGCCGCCGCCAAGGGCATCTGGCGGTCGATCTTCTACTCGGCGATCGGCGGCTGGATTCTGCTGCTGTCGTTCCTGTTCGCGGTCCAGGACGCCGACGCGGTGTCGGCGTCCGGCGGTGCGGTCGCGACGATCTTCAGTCAGGCCCTCGACTCGAACGTCGCCGCGGTGGTGCTGTTGATCTCCACCGCGGGGCAGTTGTTCTGCACCACCGCCTGCCAGACCAGCGCGTCGCGGATGCTCTTCGCCTTCAGCCGGGACCGCGCGGTGCCAGGTCACCAACTGTGGTCGACGATCAACTCCCGTCGCGTTCCGGCAAACGCGGTGATGGTCACCGCCGGATTCGCGGCGCTGCTGACCATGCCGGCGCTGGTCGAGGTCGACATCAACGGGGCGCCGGTGCCGGTGGCGTTCTTCGCAGTGGTGTCGATCGGCGTGGTCGGGCTGTACCTGTGCTTCGCGGTGCCGATCTACTACCGCTGGAAGGCCGGCGACGAATTCCCGCTCGGCAGTTGGAGTCTGCGCGGCCACCACCGCTGGATGGCTCCGGTGGCGCTGGCCGAGATCATTGTCACCTCGGTGATCGCGATGTTCCCGACATCGCTGGGCGGCATGCCCTGGGATCCCAGCTTCGAGTGGAAGTTCGTCAACTACACCCCGCTGGTGGTGTTCGGGGTGCTGATCCTGCTGTTCGGGTACTGGCACATCTCGGTCAAACGGTGGTTCACCGGCCCGGTCCGGCAGATCGAGATCGGCGGCGACCAACCGGTAGCCTGAGCGTCCCCAACGCGGGCGTCCCGCCGCGGCCGGCACCGGACACCTCGCCCAGCGGCTACCAGGTGCTGGTGCGCAGCACGATCTCGGCGGCCAGTTGTGCCGTCGACTCCTCGGCGTTGCGCCGGCCGATCAACTCCACCAGGCGGTAGTCGCCGTAGACACGGTGCTGGCTGGCCCGGGCGACGGACCGCGTCGCCGGGCTGCTGACCAGGACGGTGGTGTTGATCTCCACGGCGGGGCAATCGGGGACGCGAACGTCGCCGTGCGGGTCGGGCAGCGCCGGATGCCCGCGGTCGATGACGACCAGTCCGGTGAAGCGGTCGGGCCGCGTCGCGGCGAGATCCCAGGCCACCTCCGCACCGAACCGGTCACCCACCAGAACCGCCCACGGAACCTCCAGCGCGTCGAGGATCGCCAGCACCGCCTTGGGATTCAGCCGGGGGTCCGCCCCGATGACGACCGTGCGAACCCCGGCGGTGTGCAGTCGCTCGCACAGGGTGTCGTATGCCGCCGGCGCGTGTAGGGCGGCGCCGACGAGCACGACGTGAACTCCCTTATCCGGACCGGAGACACTGACCGGAACCGGCAAGCCGTCGACCGTCATCATCGCCGCAGGCATCCGCACAAGCTAATCCCGAATCAGGTCTCCGGGCGGGTTTCCAGACACATCTCAGTCCTTACTCAGGAAGCGCGCATTCTCGCCGACTGCTTGCCGAAGATGTCCAGGAACGTCTGCGGCAGTGACGCTTTGGCGTCGATCCGGGGATTCGGGGTGGGGAACGCGACACCCAGGGTGGCGTAGGCGCCGATGTTCTGGAACGCCATGAACACACTGCTCGACGTACCGCCCAGTGTCATCGTCTGCTGGTAGGCCAGGGCGTCGGAATCCAGCCCGGGCAGTTCGGTGGTGGTAAGTGGGATGCCCTCGGAGCCCCGGTCGAAAAACGCCTCGAAGCTGGCGCACCGCTCGGCGGCCGCGCGCAGTGAATCCAGGTCGAGGTTCCACGACAGCAGCGTCATGACGATGCGCGCGCCGTCGTAGCCGACCGCGTACTTGAGCGCGCTTCCCGGACCGCGCTCAGCCGAACCGGCGATCACATTGGTGAGCGCGTTGGCGCAGCCCTCGGGGCGTGACAGCATCGGCCCCGGGCCGCCGGAGCCGTCGGGAACACCGGGTTGTTCGATGATGCGGTCGTACTGCACGCCGGCCGGGAAGTCAGCCGGGCCCAGCGCGGAGCGGGCCAGCACCGCGCCGGGCCAGGTCGCTGCTCCCTCGACCGTTCCCCCACACCCCGCCACGAGCAGGCACATCACCAATGCGAACGCGGCCCTGCCCATGGTCACCAGGGTAGATGGCCGGCCGGGTCAACGGCGGTCCCGCACCGCGGTGGTGATCACCGGCGCGGATGGGGTCGGCCCGTCGAGCAGTCGCAGCACCGCCCCGAGGTCCAGGTGCGCCGCCAGCAGGTCGGCCATCACATCCAGTTGGGCGTCGCGGCGGGCGGGCACGCTGATCCGGGCGGGCAGGAATCCGGGCCGGCCGGCGATGGCGGCGGCGGTCTTCAGCCAGCCGCGCCGGAACTCGTCGTTGTCCAGCAGCCCGTGCCAGTGGGTGCCGAAGACGCCGCCGCGCACCCAGCCCTGCGCGATCCCGCCGGTGTCGAACCAACTCCGTTCGGCGCACCGGATGACCCGGCCGTGATGGATCTCGTAGCCGGACAATCCGGTGGGGCGGGCCTCGCCGTCCGGGTCACCAGCGGGTTCGTCCCATCGGCGGACCTCCTTGTCCGGGCTGAACGCGATGTCGGCGTCGAGCAGACCCAACCCGGGTACTCGTCCCGCCCCGCTCTCCACGGTGTCCTCGATGGTGCGGCAGAGCATCTGAAAGCCCCCGCACAGACCCAGCACGACGCCGCCGGCGCGGGCGTGCGCGGTGATCGCATCGGCGATGCCCCGCCGTCGTAGCCAGTCCAGATCGGCGACGGTGGATTTGGTGCCGGGGATCACCACGATATCGGCGTCGGCGAGATCGGCGGGCTCGTCGGCCCAGCGGACCACCACGCCGGGCTCGCAGGCCAGCGCCTCGAGGTCGGTGGAGTTGGAGATCCGGGGTAACCGGATCGCGGCGACGCGAAGGCCTTGCGATCCGTGCGGTTCGGTCGGAACACCCACCGTCTCCCCCGCGACGACCGACAGTGAATCCTCCCCGTCCAGCCACAGCCCGTCGCTGTAGGGCAGCACCCCGTAGGTGGGCCGGCCGGTCAGTGCGGCCAGCTGGTCGAGTCCGGGTGCGAGCAGCGCCGGATCGCCGCGGAACTTGTTGACGATGAACCCGGCGATGAGCTCCTGATCTTCCGGGGCGAGGACGGCCACGGTGCCGAAGAGGTGCGCCAGCAGGCCACCGCGGTCGATATCACCGACCACAACGACCGGAAGGTTCGCCGCACGCGCAAGACCCATATTCGCCAGATCCGTTGCCCGCAGATTGATTTCGGCGGGCGAGCCGGCACCTTCGCAGATCACCGCATCGAACTCCGCTCGCAGCCCGGCGAGTTCTTCGGCAACGACGCCGGCCAGCACATCGCGGTGCGCGTGGTAGTCCGCCGCCCCGACGGTCCCGACCGGGCGGCCGCGCACCACCAACTGGGAGACCCGGTCACTGCCGGGCTTGAGCAGCACCGGGTTGAACCGCACGCTCGGCGCCAGTCCGGCCGCCCGAGCCTGCATCCCCTGGGCACGGCCGATCTCACCGCCGTCGGCGGTCACCACCGAGTTGTTGCTCATGTTCTGCGCCTTGAACGGCGCCACCCGAACGCCCCGGCGCGCCAGCAGCCGGCACAGACCGGCGACCACCATCGACTTGCCCGCGTCGGAGGTGGTGCCGGCCACCAGGATGGCGCCGCCGGTCACCCGCGCGTGCCCACTCCGAACGCTCCGTGCCGGGTCATGGCAACGTGAGGATTTCCGCACCATCGTCGGTGACGACGATGGTGTGCTCGAACTGTGCCGTCCACCGGCGATCGGTGGTCACGACCGTCCAGCCGTCATCCCAGATCTCGTAGTCCAGCGAGCCCAGGTTGATCATCGGCTCGATGGTGAACGTCATCCCCGGTTCGAGTTCGGTCTCGATATCGGGCTCGTCGTAGTGCAGGACCACCAGGCCGTTGTGGAAGGTGGTGCCGATGCCGTGGCCGGTGAAGTCTCGAACGACGTTGTAGCCGAAGCGATTCGCGTAGGACTCGATCACCCTTCCGACGACCGAGAGAGCTCGGCCCGGCTTGACCGCCTTGATCGCCCGCATGGTGGCCTCGCGGGTGCGCTCCACCAGCAGTCGGTGCTCCTCGCTGACATCCCCGGCGAGGAAGGTCGCGTTGGTGTCCCCGTGCACCCCGTGGATGAAAGCCGTCACGTCGATGTTGACGATGTCCCCGTCGGCGATGACGGTGGAGTCCGGGATGCCGTGACAGATCACCTCGTTGAGAGAGGTGCAGCAGGACTTCGGAAAGCCCTTGTAGCCCAACGTCGAAGGGTACGCGCCATGGTCGAGCATGTAGTCGTGCGCGATCCGGTCGAGTTCGTCGGTGGTCACGCCGGGGGCGACAGCCCTGCCGGCCTCGGCGAGCGCACCGGCGGCGATCCGTCCGGCGATGCGCATTCTCTCGATCACGTCCGAGGTCTGCACCCAGGGTTCTCGACCTTCCTGCACGGTTGCCCGCCCGACGTACTCGGGCCGCTCGATCGACTTGGGAACCGGGAGCATGGGTGAGACCACCCCCGGCTGAAGGGCACTGCGCACTGGTGGAACTCCTCCTAGGACTGCCGACGGAGCAGCGACGGGACCGGAGCGCCGCGGCGCCTCTTGGGTCCGCGGATGTCCACCGAACCCATCACCACCCGCCCGGTGATCACCACGTGCGGACGGCCCTCGGCGGGTGGATTCTTGCGGCGGTCGCGGGCGCTGCCGCCGTAGATCGTGACATCGTCGATCGAGGCACTGGCTCCCTCGGGCAGCCTGATGTCCACCGATCCGCGCACCATGTCGAGTTCGATCACCACCACCGGACCGGCGAACCTGGCCTCGGTCAGGTCCAGACGCACCGATCCGACCCGTCGCACCAGGGCGAGGCGGGTCGGCACGGTCCACTGCCCCTGCCGGCGCAGCGAGCCCATCCAGCCGCGTAACTCCAGTCGGTCGGCGGCCGAGGTGGCAATGGCGCCCGGGCCGGGAAGATCCTCGACCAGGGCCTCCAGTTCGGCGGGCTGACGCGCGATTGACACCCGCGCCGAGCGTTCCTCGAACTCGCCGATGTCGATCAACCCCAGTGCGACCGCATTGTGCAACCGGCGCAGGGTGCCGCCCCGGTCCGCATCGGAGACCCGAAGCGCCGGGGTGGTGTCGATCCTGCTCTCGTACTGCGTCATGGCTCCTTCAATTTACCCGCCGGGAACACCACCGGCGCCAGCCGACTAATCGGGTGCCGCCAGCCGACTGATCGGGTGCCGCCACCCGCCGCCCGGGACCCACCGTGCGACTAGGCTCCTTCTCCATGTCGATGCTGCCCCGGCGTGCCATCCTCATCGGCGCCGCCGCCGCTCCACTGGCTGCCTGCGCGAAAGCCGGCGAGTCCACGTCCAGCACTCCCCCGACGCCCGGTCAGGTGCTCACCGCCGCCGATGCGGTTCCGGTGGGCTCCGGCACGGTGGTCGACGGCACCCTGATCAGTCAGCCTGAGCCGGGGGTGTTCCGGGGTTTCGTGGCCCGCTGCACCCACGCCGGGTGTGCGCTGAAGATCAGCGACGGCACGGTGGTGTGCCCCTGCCACGGCAGCAGGTTCGGCTTCGACGGGTCGGTCGAACGGGGACCGGCCGTCGACCCTCTGGTCTCCCGCCCGGTCACGGTGCGCGGCGCCGACATCGTCGCCGGTTGACGCTCAGGCCAGAAAGTCGGGTGGCAACTCGCTGAGCATCCGCCGCACCATCCGCACCGCGTAGGCCGAACTGCCGCCTCCGACGATGAGGGCGGCGAACGCCATGTCGCCGCGGTAGCCGGCGAACCAGGCATGCGATCCGCCGGCGAACTCCGCCTCACCGGTCTTGCCGTACACCTCGCCGCTGTCCCGGATGTCCGTGGCGGTGCCGTCCTGCACGACGAGTCGCATCATCGAGCGCAACCCCTCCAGCGCGACCGGATCGGCCGGTGGGTGATCGCCGGTCTCGACGGTCGTGCGGCCGGCGATCAGGTGCGGCATCGGGGTCTCCCCCGCGGCCACGGTGGCCGCGGCCAACGTCATCCCGAACGGGGTCACCAGCACCTTGCCCTGGCCGAAACCGTCCTCGGTGCGCTCCGTGAGATCGACGGTGGCCGGCACGGTTCCGGTCACGGTGGTCAGGCCGTCGATCACGTAGTCCTCGCCGATGCCGAACTGGGCGGCCGCGACGTTCAGCGCGGTCGGCGGCATCCGACTGGCGAGCTCGGCGAAGGTGGTGTTGCACGAGTCGGCGAAAGCCCGCGACATCGGCACCGTGCCCAGGTCGAACCTGTCGTAGTTCGGGATGGTGCGGTGGCCGATCTCGATCTGTCCGGGGCAGGGCACCATCGAGTCCGGTTCGACCATGTCGTGTTGGATCGCGGCCCCGGCGGTCACGATCTTGAACGTCGAACCGGGCGGGTACAGGCCGGTGGTCGCCGCGATGCCGTCGGCGTCGGCGGCGGCATTCTGCGCCACCGCGAGGATCTCCCCGGTGGACGGTCGCATCGCGACGATCATCGCCTTGTTGCCCTGGGCGTCGACGGCGTGTTGGGCGGCATCCTGAACCCGCCGGTCCAGCGTGAGGTTGATCGACGGCGCAGGCTTCGGCGCCACCTCGGTCAGCACGTCGACGTCGGCCCCGTTCTGGTTGACGCTGACCACCCGCCAGCCGGCCTCGCCGTCGAGTTCGTCGAGGACGGCCTTCTTGACCTCGCTGACCAAGGCCGGCGCGAACCTGTCATCGGTGGGCAGCATCGCGGCCTGCGGGGTCACGACCACTCCGGGGAGCGCATCCAGTGCGGCGGCCACCTGATCACGGTGGCCCGGCCGCAGGGTGATGAGGTCCAGTGGGCGCGCCGATGAGCTTGCCCGTTCGGCGAGTATTTGCGGGTTGAGGGTGTCGTCGAACCGTCGAAGCACGTCAGCGACCACCCGGGCGGTGGCCATCAACGCCGGACCGGCTTTCTTGGCGTCGAGCTGGTAGCGGAAGGTGTTGCCCGGCACCAACACCTCGGTTCCGCCGGCTTCGTTGACAGTGGCCCGGCGCGGCGGGTCAGCCCGTAGCGAGAACGTCTGGTGCTCGCCGAGTTTCGGGTGCAATGCCGACGCCGCCCAACGAATCCGCCAACCACCTTCGTCGCGGATCAGATTGAGGACGCCGTCATAGGTCCAACTGCGGTTCTTCGGCAACTGCCAGGTGAAGCGGTAGTTCACGCTGCCGGTGTCCTGGGTGAAGCGGGAACCGAGCACCGTGGCGTCCAGCTTCGTCGCCTGCAGGCCAGTCCAGGCCTCGTTGAGGTCGGCGTGCGCCTCACTCGGGCGATCGCTGAGTTGCGCGGCCGCCCCGGTGTCGCCCCGCCCGAGGTCGGCGAAGAACCGCTCGGCCAGCGGCGCCGGTCCGTCGGGTCTCGGTGTGCACGCCGACACCCCACCGACGGCGACGGCAAGCACCGAAACCAGTCCTGTGACTCGTGTTACCAGTGAGATGAGAGTTGCCATCGGGACAGATGTTATGAGTCCGTGACCGCTTCCCCGCGGAGGCGCACCGGAGATGAGCGCCGACGGAAACCCGCCGGTCAGTCCAACAGCACGGTGGCGAAGGTACCGACCTGACGGAAGCCGACCCGGGCGTAGGCGGCCCGCGCGACGGTGTTGAAGCTGTTCACGTACAGGCTGGCGATCCGTCCGCTGTTGACCACCGCCGCGGCAACCGCTGCGGTACCCGCTGTGCCCAGACCCCGCCCCCGCCAATCCGGGTGCACCCACACGCCCTGGATCTGACCCACCGCCGGGGATTGAGAGCCGACCTCGGCCTTGAACACGACCTGGCCGTTCTCGAACCGCGCGAAGGCCCGGCCCGCCGCGATCAGACCGGCGACCCGGCGCCGGTACCCGCGACCGCCGTCACCGGCGCGCGGGTCCACCCCGACCTCACCGATGAACATGTCCACCGCAGCCACCAGGTAGGCGTCCAATTCGTTGACGTAGACCCGGCGCACTCCGGGATCCGGAGCGCAGTCCGGCTGGGACCGCAAGGCGAGCAGCGGTTGCCGCTCCCGAACGTCACGCGCCGGTCCCCAGCCGTCTCGCAGTCGGTCCCACATGGTCATCACAAGATCGGCCGGACCGACCACCGACGAGCATCGGCGGGCGACACTGAGCGCCCGCTCGGCGAACGCCCGCAGATCGGTGGCGCTACCACGCAGTGGGATGAGATTGGCTCCCGCGAAGCACAGTGCCTGATCGGCCCGTCCTCGCGTCCACAACTCACCGCCGATCGCGCGGGGGTCCACACCGTGGTCGGCGACCCGGGCGGCCACCATGCACGAACCCACCGGATCCCGGGACATCACCTGCGTCACGGCGGCGACGTCACGCACCAGGGAGACGCGATGACGGTCGGCAGGACGTAGTAACGACGGTGCCGACATAGCCGTCCTTGGGGCAGAGGTCCGAGCAGACGTCCTCAGCTTACGGTGACAACCGGCGATCCGGCCGTAGCCTCGCCCGCGCCGCCGCCCTGCCGCATTTCGTCGGCGAGTCGCAGCGCCTCCTCGATCAGGGTCTCGACGATCTGGGCCTCCGGAACCGTCTTGATGACCTCGCCCTTGACGAAGATCTGCCCCTTGCCGTTTCCAGAGGCGACCCCCAGGTCGGCCTCGCGAGCCTCCCCCGGCCCGTTGACGACACATCCCATGACCGCCACGCGCAGCGGTACGTCCAGACCTTCCAGGCCGGCCGTCACCGCATTGGCCAGCGTGTACACGTCGACCTGGGCCCGACCGCAGGACGGGCACGAGACGATCTCCAGTCCGCGCGGACGCAGATTCAACGATTCCAGAATCTGGTTGCCGACCTTGACCTCTTCGACCGGCGGCGCCGACAGGGACACCCGGATGGTGTCCCCGATACCGTCGGAGAGCAACGCCCCGAACGCGACCGCCGACTTGATGGTGCCC